>Ga0181536_10000331_pt1 | contig 57217 bp, 47 predicted proteins | sample PEATcosm2014_Bin_41_FD_121105 | JGI IMG/M metagenome (GOLD analysis project Ga0181536, IMG submission 121105) | Peatland microbial communities from MTU Mesocosm Facility, Houghton, MI, USA - PEATcosm2014_Bin17_60_metaG | ecosystem: Environmental > Terrestrial > Soil > Wetlands > Peat | place...
CGCGAATGATTACGAGTTGAGAAAGTTCAACTTGGCCGACAGGGTGACTCTGTCCAGGTCTGTGTTCCGGGTGATTCGGAGCTTGGATCGCATGGGGGCAGACGCCGTAGCGCGCACATGTGATAAAGACGGGCTTTCGATGAGGAAGCAACCGGCAGCGCAGGCTTAGACCAGCCTCCCATGTGCTATGCCGCAAGGCCGGTGCATGGATTACGGGGCCGTAAACGCGACTATCTCGCCGGTTAAAACGCGGTCTTACTGCCGCGCATGTGAAAGAATTCAAGGGCCCCAGGGGGTGGGCGGGCCAGCGCGGAGCGCTGCCCGCCCGCCCCCTGGGTGGCTTGAAGGACTTCGTGTGCCTTGAGGGTACTGGGGTCTTCGGCGGAAAGGAAAGGTGAAGCTTATGTGGGTCGCGTTTAAGAATGTCGAAACGGGAACAGTTCACGCGGTATCGTTGCCAGCGGGGATGAGTCCTCACGGATTTGCGATGGATTGGCCGCTGGCAGAAACGAAGGAGCCGTTGACTTGCTACCTGTGTTTGCAGTTCGCGTTCCGGTGGCGCCATCAAGATGCCGGGTTGGAAGCCATGTTGCCCGGTGAGGTAGAGGTGGCGTCCAGGAATGGCGGTGCGGGAATTGCGGCATCCCGGTCGGTCAATGGCGTTTGTGAGCAAAGGAAATAGCAGTATGATCGACACTTTGACGGAAAACGCGAGCGGGGAGCGGGGTTTCCTGGATGAAAAGCAATTGCTCGCGAAATTGCCGATCAGCCGCCGGACATTGGGCAACTGGAAAACCTCCGGGGTCATCCCGTATATCAAGATCGGCAGACGTTGCCTTTACGACTGGCCAAGTGTGCAAGGCGCTCTATTGCGCCGACAGAGAGGTGGGCAGTGAGCATGGGAAGCCATCCCCTGAGCCTGTTCGCTTCCGTTGCCATTGGGAAGGCGCTTGAATCATCGCAAGGGTGTTCATCGTTTTAGGTCCTGCCGCTCTTTGCGGCCGGACCTTTATTGGGTCGGGCATGGAAACCGATTTCGCGGCGCGGCGGTTCTGGCGGTGTCATCAGTTCCCGTATGGCGGCAACGATTTCTTTGATCTTCTCGGTGTTCTCGCTGGTGGCGCGTCCCAATTCCTCAATCCTGCGGGCCAGGGCGTCCATTGAGACGGCCAACCGTGACAAGCGGACGAACGTTTGCACGACAACGACGCTCATCTGAATGGCGCGGGGACTGCGGAGAACGTTTGCGGCCATCAACGCCCCGTGCTCGGTGAAGGCATAGGGCAGATACTTCAAGTGCTTCCCGCGCCGTGAATCCGGGACCGCTTCGTTTAAGGTCACAATTTGTGACCGGTTCGGGTCAGGCTCGATTAAGGTCACAGATTGTGACCTTAAAGCGTCGGCTTCCTCCTTGGTGGCCCGGAATACGAATTCTTGGGGAAACCGTTGCATGTTGCGCTTGACGGCCTGATTCAGCGCCTTCGTGGACACGCCGTAGAGTTCGGCGAGGTCGCGGTCAAGGATGACTTTGCGCCCGCGAAGCAGGTGAATTCTTCCCTCGACGGTAGTAACGGGCAACATTGTTTGGAGTTTTTTCGATTTCATGGCGATTATCAGGGGTTGGCGGCGGGTTGAAGAGCGATCACGTTTCCGGGCTGCGCCGGGGAGACGGCAAACCAAGCCTCCCCCTGCTGCCGCGTGAGCAAGCCCTTGTAATTCTTATGCACCATTTGCGGGCTGTTTCCCGCCAGCTTGGCCGTCAACCCTTCGTCCGCGTGCATCGCGTAATGGCTGGAAATGTAGCTGTGTCGCAAACCATTGCGCCGATGCTTGATTTTCAGGTCGTCACGCAGGCGGGCAAACTTTTCGTGAAACTTCTTGTATCCCTGTGTCCAAATCGCCCCGGCACGCCCGCGATATGGCTCAAGCCACTGGCCCAGGCTGGCGCCGACTTCAATTAAGCGGCGGCTGCGCGTTTTGGCTTTGAGCGCGCCAACTTCTATATGCCCGGCCACCCTGAAAACGTCTGCCCAATCAAGGCGCATGATTTCCTTTTCCCTCAGTCCAGCCAGCCCGGCCAGGGCGATAACGGGCTGGAGGTCGGGGGCGGCGGCTTCGAGCATGGAGCGCAATTCGGAAGCGGAATAGCAGTCAATTATCTCCGGGTCTGAATTTTCGTGCTTCAACTGGCTGGATTCGAGCAGCCGGTGTGTGGGCGCGATGAAGTCCTGCTCCGCAGCCCACGCCAAAAACATTTTCACCACCCCGCGCCGCTCGTTTCGCGTTTTGGGCGCGGCCTTGGCAAACCGCCCCAAGTAGGCGTCAAGGTGCTGTTTGGTCAAATCGCACACGGCAAGGCCCGGAAAGGTTTTTGCGAATTCGCGCAGCCAATACCCGGTGTTCCGCCAGTGGTCAAAGCTTAACTGCGGTCTGCGGCCTTCCGCGGCAACGGTTTTGCTCTTGCGAAAGGCGATGAATTGCTCTATCCCTTCATGCAAATTGATGCGTTTAACCGTGAGAACAGAACTCAAAAAGCCGTCAACGGCTTCGTGCAGGGTGTGGCCATTCAGCTTTTTGGCCGACTCGCAGAATTCCGCCACAGCCGCCAGCAGGGAAAGCTTGCGCCCGGTGTCCTGCCGGAAGGATTGGAGCATTTCCAGCGCGGCCAGGGCGTCATTGGCCTGTGCGGAAGTCAGGGCGGCGGCTTGGCTGCCATTGGATATATCGCGGGCGAGCGCATCAGCGGCGGTCTTTGCCTCACTGTATGTGCGATAACTCGTCATTCGGCGCTTGCCGGCCACGTACGCGCAGACCCGGTAGAACGGGTAAGCCTTCGACTTGCCGTAAATGGTGGCCAGCAACTTGTTCCGGTGCTTTATGCGTTTTGGGAATTTCACGCTTTGTTGTTCGGATTCGGGCACATTCTGTGCGGAATCTGTGTCAGTTCGGGCCAATTCTCCATTTTTCAAGGGGAAAATGGCTGTCCGACATGGATTCGAACCATGACAAAGGCCTCCAAAGGGCCTTGTGCTACCGTTACACCATCGGACATCGCACACCTAAATTAGCCCGCCGGCTTGGGACTGCAAACCAAAATCAGCGCCGGCCTGCCCCGGCGGAGCGCCTGGGCCTTCCTGGGCACCCAGCTTCACCAGGGCGGACCAAAATTGCGGGCCAAATCTGGCTTTGAACTTTTCCAGCAAGGAGGCGGCGGTGTCTGGAGAATCGGCCAGCGCGAAGGTGGAGGATCCGCTGCCGGACATCAACGCGGCCGCGGCGCCGTGCTCGCGGAAGAATTCCTGAAACAAGGCCAGGAGCGGATATTTGCCCAAGACAGGCGCTTGGAAGGAGTTATAAAACTCCCTTCCGGCGGCCGGCAGATCGGCGGTTTGCAACAGCGAGATCAGGTGTTGGGCGCGTCCAGGTTTTCCGTGGAGGCACTCCGGATGGCGGGCCAGTTGTTGGTAAGCCCAGGCGGTGGAGACGCCAAAGCCGGGATGGACCAGGACGAGCCAGCAGCCAGCCAGGGCGGGGAAAAAATCCAGGGGCGCGATGATTTCGCCGCGGCCCGTGGCCAGGGCGGGGCGGCTTTGGAGAAAAAATGGAACGTCCGAGCCCAGGGCGGCGGCCAGTTTGCCCAGGACATCCGCGTCGAGGGGATGTCCGAAAAGTTCGTTCAAGGCTAGGAGTGTTGTGGCGGCGTCGCCGCTGCCGCCGCCCAGCCCGGCGGCAATGGGAATCCTTTTTTCCAAATGAATGCGCACCCCTTCAGAGATGCCGGCGGCCTTGAGAAAACGTTCGGCGGCGGCAAAGACCAGGTTCTTGCCGTTGATCGGCAATAACGGGTCGTTGCAGACCAGGCGGATATTTGCGCCTTGCCGCTCGAAGGTCAGGGAATCATGGAGGAGGACCGGATGGATGACGGTTTCCAATTCGTGGAAGCCGTCGGGACGTTTGCCCAGGATGTTGAGCAGGAGATTGACCTTGCAGGATGAGTGCTTTTCCAGCGGCATTGGGAGATCGCGGGAGGAAGGCGGCCCATGCCCCTGGCTCATCCCGTCGCGCCAGACCCGCCGGCGGTTACTGATCGAAAATGTGAAAACGGCTGCCGACAATCATCGGCGCGATGTCCCCTCCTCCGAAGCCCAGCGAAGTGTCGGGCGAGGTGATCTGATCGGAAAGCATCTCCGCTTTGTAACTGTCGGGATAGACCGGGTTGGCCGGGAAGAAAATCGGGCCGTAATCCTTGGGCGAATGATTGGGGAACGGGAAAGTGAAGACTTCGTAAAAGCCGGCCGCGGTGCGCCGCGCGGTGCGGTCGGCGCCCTTTAAAACTCCGGTGGTATATTCCAAATTCGGGCTGTCGAGGACGGCGGTTTGTTCAATGGAACGGCGCATCTCGCCCATGCGGAGAAATTCCATGCTGTTGACCATGCCGCGGCCCAGTTTTTCCTCCGGCCCGGCGCAACCGGCCAGGAGCAAAACCGCGCCCAAAAACGGGATAATCGTGAAAGATATATTACGCATAAAATGCAACTCTTGACCTCAAAATAGCGTTTTGCGGGAATTTGTCTAGCCTTTTTCCATTTTTTTCTCCTGGCGCTCCCAATACCAGGCAATCCAGACACTGGTTTCAAAGAGCATTTGCAGGGCGATGGCCATGATAATCTGGGTAAAAGGCTCCGGGGTGGTCAGCAGGGCGCCGAGGATCAAATTGCCCACAATCATGTAGCGGCGCATGCTGGAGAGCTTCTGGTAATTGAGCAGGCCGATTTTCACCAGCGCCAGCAGGACCACCGGCAATTCAAAGCCCAGCCCCATGCCGAGCATGAATTTCAACACGAAGCTCATGTAAGGCCCAACCTGCCATATTGGCGACTGCACTCCCATCCACAGCGAGTATTGCTGCGCGAATTTGAGCGCCGGCGGCATGATCACAAAATAGGCAAACGCCACCCCCGCGAAAAACAATCCGATCCCGATGTAAAACGCGCGCAGAAAATACTTCTTTTCCTTGATTTTCAAGGCGGGCATGAGGAATTGGCCAATATAATAGAGCACAAACGGCGAGGCGAGAATCAGCCCGCCAAAGAACGCCATGTGCAGAGAAAAAAGGAACGATTCCGCCGGGCCCATGAATATCAAGACTGGCCCGGTGTTCTCGCTCGCGTCGGGCGGGGTCGGAACCACCTGCCAGGACATCAATTGCTGGCCTCCCAACTGCACCGGCTCCAATTGCACGGTCACATGCTGGTTGGTCCCCAGATCCAGGGCGCCGATGCGATTGGTCTTGAGATCCAGAGCCGGGAGCCGGGCGGAGCCGATCTGGAAGGTCACCATTTGATTGGTGGTGTCGGGAAGAAGAATAATATGCCGCTTTTCGGCGCGGACCATTGGCCAGCGGAGAACCGCCATGAGCCTCTGCACATTGAACAGGCAAACCATCATGGCGATGAGCGTGGCGGCCGCGCTCTTGATGAGCACCCATCGCAGGTCTTCCAGATGTTCGAGAAAGGTCTTGACCGCGCCGCCGCCGACTTCCTCAAATTCGGGCCGGGGTTCGTCGCTGCCTTCTGCCATGAGATATGTTCACCCAACGCCGTCAGGCCTTGGGAACGGTGGAAGGCGGGGGGGCGCTGGTGGTTTGGGGGCTGGCGGGCGGCCGGGCGGCGGGGGGCGCGGGAGGCGCAGGCGTGGCGGGCTGTTCGTTCATGGAACTCTGGATTTCGTCTGTGACCTCGCGCGACGCCTTTTTGAATTCCTTGATGCCCTGGCCCAGGCCCTTGGCGAACTCCGGGATCTTCTTGGCGCCAAAGAGAACCAAGATGGCGGCAAACACCACAACCAATTCCCCTCCGCTCATTCCCAAAACTGCGAGAGATGTATTCATAAAATTGCTTCCTGAGAGCTAAACTACCGTAACCCCGCACATTAGTAAAGCCCCACTTTTACGGCCCAAGGCCCCGCGTCCCCCCTCCCGCGCCCGCTATTTTTTGGGGATCAAAACGACCATATCGCCCCGGCGGTTTTTCTTCCAGGCCGCCTCATTGTGGCCGGGGTCCACCGGTTTGGCCGCGCCAAAAGTCAGCGTGGCGACTTGCCGGGAATCCACGCCGAGGTTGTGCAGATATTCCCGGACCTGGAGCGCGCGCCGTTCGCCCAGGGCGAGGTTGTATTTTTCAGTGCCGCGCTCATCACAATTGCCCTCCACGCGCAGGGCGTCGTTCGGGTTGGCTTGGAGGAACTTGGCCACCTCCTCCAGCTTTTTGTCCTCGGACTTTTTGATCGTCGCGCTATCGAAGTCAAAATAAACGGCGTCATTCTTTAAGGTGTCGCGATCCTCCACGCCACTGGCAAGCACATCAGTCCATTGGTTATGATTGGTGTCGAAGGGCAAGCCGGTGGACGTGTTCTCCTGCTGCGGAACAATCGCGACGCCACGCGACGGATTGTTATTAGTGGTCTCCGCCTGCGGCGGAGGCTGGGGATACGATTGGTGCGGGACCGCGGTCAACCACTGCGGGCCATGCTGGCACCCGGTGGCACCGAGGATCAAGGCCGCTCCGACGAAAGATACGCTCAACAAGTTTGAAGTTTTCATTGTCTGTTTATTCTTTGGAATGGCTGTTGCTCACCTTGCCCAAGCAGGCTGCGAACAGCTTCCCGAAATCTGTGTTATATCCTTGACGTGTTTTGTGGGCACGTCAAGCAAGGAGAGAACTTTATTGTGGTTTGCCCGCCGGGTGAAAATCACCGTGCGGGAATTGGGCGCCCAGCACGGGTCTTCGCCGTCCACCAAACTCTCCGCGTTGCCTCCCTCCGCAGGCACGACGCAAAGGGTGAAATTCCCGCTGCCGCTGGTAAAAATGATCTTCTTTCCATCCGGCGACCAGTCCGGGGAGGTGACATTTCCAAAAACTCCTCCGGTGCGAACCTCCCCCGGTTCGCCTCCTTGGCTGCTGATCCGGCGCAAGGTCGCACGCCCCGACCGCACCACGTAGCAAATCTCCCTGCCGTCGGGCGACCAGGTGGGGGAGGAGGCCTCGTCGCGCCCGAAAGACAACTGCCTTAAACCACCGCCGCTGCGGTCGCACACATACAAACTGGGCGTTCCTCCTTTGCTCAGGATCATCGCCACCCGGCCGCCATCCGGCGAGACGACGGGATTGAAATTCGCGCCGCCAAAGGCGGCAAACACCCGGCGCGCGCCGCTGGTGACGTCGTGCTCCAGGATTTGCGTCGCGCCGTTGCGCCACGAGGTGTAAAAGAGCGTCCGCCCGCCCGGCGCCCAGGCGGGGGTGGCCACCAAAGAGCCGTCGCGGGTCATCTCCACCTGGTTGTTGCCGTCGAAGTCCGCTACGCAAATCTCCGTGCTCCCGTCCGCCTCCCGGCAAAAGGCGATTTTGCTGTGGAAAATGGGCGCCGTGTCCAGAATCGTCCGGGCGATGTCGTCGGCGAAAGAATGCGCCTGTGAACGGAGGCTGCCGCCGCTGTAAGCCCGCGCAAAAATATCGGCGTTCCCCCCCGCCTGTTTGAGCCGCCCTTCCAGCCGGCCATTTTCCACGCCGCTGATGAGGTAATCGGCTTTTTCCGGCGCGGTCACCTCCATTCCCATGACGCTCAAATCAAATTTAAGAACCGATTCCACCTCGCCGCCGACGCCGGTGATGGAAATAGGAATGACCTTTGAGGCGTCTCGTGTTATTTGAATGATGGAGTCCTGCGCCGGCGCCGCCAGGCACCAGCCGCATAAAAGAACGGGAACGATATTGCTGATTTGTTTTATTTTCATCCGGATGATTGCTTTGCCAGGAGGTTAAATCTGATTTTGAAACTGCGTTGAGTGTCCTGTGATGTCGCTGGAAATGGCGGCAATTGTTTGACCGCATCCAGCGCGCGCTGCACCGACCGGTCAATCGCCGCGTCGCCCGACGGGCCGACCAGTTCGGCGGAAAGAACCGAGCCATCACGCGCCACCGTTATTTTGACATCCGCCGACGCCTGGCTGCTGGTGGCATCCTCCGGCGGTTTCCAGGCATGATAGTAGGCGTTGTAAATAACCGTTTCATAGCCGGCAAACGCCTCCCCGCCGCCTTCGCCCGGCAAAGTCACCACCGTGGCCTTGGCGGCGGAATCGCGGATTTTGGACCCCAATTCCGCAAAGGTTCTGGCGATCTCTTCTGAACGGGCGTCGGAGGCGGAACGCGCTGGATTTGCGGAGGAATCGGTTTGCTTTGCCGGGGCCGTGCCGCGAGTGGCCCGGGTTAAATCAGGGATCACTTCATGCGGCTTGACGGCCGGCTTGGCCGAAGTTGAAGGCTTCTCCGAGGCGGTGTTGTCGGCCCTGAGTTTGAGGGCGTTGCGCTCCACAGCCCTCAGCGGCGGGGTCGAACGAAGCGGCGGGGCCGGCTCGCTGGGGGGAGGGCTGCTGGCAGTGGCAACGGGTTGCGGGATGGCCACGGCGGGAGGTTCACCGCCGGAACCGGGGCGGTCCAAAATCCGCGGCGAAAATATCGTCAGAACCGGCGTGTCGGTCACTGCCGGCTCGGAACGAAAAGCCGCCGTCACCAGCAAAACAACCCCCAGCAACCCATGAGCGCTGACCGAGGCGGCAAAACATTTTTTTTGCAATCGCGTCATCGGTTGACCTCCGGGGCATAGCTTGGGCTGATCTGGGTGATGTGATTGCGCATACAAACCTCAAAAACGCTGAAGACGGCATTCCAGGACGCCCGTTTATCGGCGCGAATGAAAACCGTCAATTTGGGGTTCTGGCGGTAGGTATCCACCAACTCCGTCTCCAATTGCCTCAACGCCAGACGCTTGCCCGCCAGCGAGCATTGGCCGTCCTCATTGATTTCGACGACCCGCACGTCCTGGCGGTTCACCGTGCTGGGTTGCCCCAGGGTGCTTGCCGGCAACTGCATCTTCACATGACCTTCGAGCATCGGCCGGGTGATAACGAAGATAATCAGCAGCACGAAAGCCAGGTCCAGCAGCGGCGTGATGTTGATCTCGCTCAAAGTGACCAGGGAATTGCGTTGGGAAAAGCGGCGCATGAGTCATTCCTCCTTCAAGTATTCGGTTTCCATTTTCGAAACCAGGTCCTGGGCAAAGTTGTCCAACTCCACCGTGCGCACTCGCAAGGTATGGACGAGCCAGTTGTAACCAAACATCGAGGGAATGGCCACCAGCAAGCCCGCCACCGTGGTCACCATCGCCGCCGAGACGCCTGGGGCCATGGAAGTCAAATCCGCGCTCCCGCTGACCGCCACGCCCGCAAAAGTGTCCATCACCCCCCAGACGGTGCCCAGCAACCCCAGAAACGGGGCGCCGCTGGCGGCAATGGAGAGCAGAATCAAGCCCGATTCCAGCTTGAGGGACTCCCGCGCCACCGCCCCTTCGAGGGTGCGCTTGATGTGTTCCATGGCGTTGAGGGTGATGCAAGTTTTGCCCGGCCCGCCGGGTTCGGATTTGAGGCGCGCGTCCAACTCCGAGCAACCCTCCTGATAGACGGCGAAAAAGGGGCAGCCCGAAACCTCCAGCCGCCGGCCGAAAATGCCCAGGACCCCCTTTTGCTTTCGGAATTCCAACTCAAAGTCCTGGTTCAGCTTTTTGGCCCGGCTCATTTGCAGTCCTTTAAAAATCATGGTGTACCACGCGAAAACGGAGAAAACGGCCAGGCAGACGACGATGCCGCGGCCCTCGCTGCTGGCCCGGCTCAAGACAAACTGCAAATGTGTCTGCGCAAAAAAGAAAACGGGAACGCTCATCAAAAACAACTCCCGCCGCGCCACGCGGGCAGCGGCGACTCTCGGTGGAACGTGGAGGAATGAAAATGGTCAATTTATTCACGTCGCACCGCAATTCCGACCATCTGCCAGAGATCATAATTGAAAGGATGGTTTTGGCAACAACTATTTAGGCCATGGCGCATGAAAAGACGAAAAGTGGAATGCCCCTGCCCAGAGTCTGCTTCCCGGCGCAAACCCTCAGCGCAACGATGCCGGCACTTTTTCCCCGGCCCACATCTCTTCCAGCCGCTGGCGCCGCCGCACCAGGGCCGCTTTGGCACCATCCACCAAGACTTCCGCCGCCAGGGCGCGCCCGTTGTAATTGGACCCCATGACGAAACCGTAGGCCCCCGCGCTCAGGAGCGCGAGCAGATCGCCCGCCGCCACCGCCGGCAGGGAACGGTCCTTGCAGAAAAAGTCCGCCGATTCGCAGATGCCTCCCACGACGTCGGAAGCCACCAACGGCCCGTCCCGCTGTCGGACGGGGACGATTTCGTGATAGGAATCATACATCGCGGGCCGGACCAGGTCATTCATCGCGGCATCCACGATGACGAAGTTTTTCTTCCCGGCGTTTTTCACATACTCCACGCGCGTGACCAGAATGCCGGCGTTGCCGGCGATGAAGCGCCCCGGTTCGAGCAAAATTTTGAGTTCCAGCGGCTGGAGCAGCGGAATGAGGCGTTGGGCGTAAAGCTCCGGCGTGAGAAGGCCTTTGGCTTCCGGCCTGGCCCACCACTCCGGCGACCCGCTGGCCAGCGCCGGATTGTAAATAATGCCCAAACCGCCGCCGATGCTGAAAAACTCCAGATCATGGCGGGCCGCCAGGCCGGCCACCAGCGGCAGGAGCTTTTTGACGGCAAGCTCAAAAGGCTCGACCTCCGTGACTTGCGAGCCGATGTGCATCTGCACGCCGCGCCAGCGCAGATTCCTCATTTTCGCCCCGCGCGCATAGACCCCGTCCACTTCCTCCAGCGGGATGCCAAATTTAGTTTCGTAAATGCCGGTGGTGATTTTGGCGTGCGTATGCGCGTCCACGTTCGGATTGACCCGCACGGCCACCGGGGCGGTTTTTTTCAGGCCGGCCGCCACGCGATTGATCCGCGCCAGTTCCGGCTCGCTTTCCACATTGAAGCAATAAATGCCCTGGCGCAGGGCCAGTTTGATCTCCTCCTCCTGTTTGCCCACTCCCGCGAAAACGCACGCGCGCGGATGGCCGCCCGCCGCGATGACGCGCCGCAATTCTCCCGCGCTGACGATGTCAAAGCCGCTGCCCAGATTGGCCAGCGTGCGGAGCACCGCCAGGTTGGAATTGGCCTTGACTGCGTAGAATATCCGATGCTCCAGCGGCGCCAGCGCGGCGTCCAGCCTGGTAAAATGATCCGTGAGCGAGCGCCGGGAATAGACGTAGAGAGGCGTGCCGAATTTTGCCGCCAGCGCGCTCACCGCGACCCCTTCACAAAACAGCCTGCCGTCCCTGTATCGAAAAGAATGCATCCCCGCCAGTTAAGGTCCGAAATCCAAATTGTTAAAGCCCAAAATTTGCGTTCCGGATGGTTCACATTTTTTATTTTGCATTCCCGCTTCTCCCTCTACACTCCCCCGATGAAATCTGGCCGGCTTAATTCTGGTTCCCCGTGAAAATCCTCGGCATCATCCCGGCCCGCTATGGTTCGGCCCGGTTTCCCGGCAAACCGCTGGCGCTGATCGCCGGCAAACCGCTCCTCCAGCACGTCATCCAACGCTGCCAGCGCGCCCAATCCCTGGCCGAAATCATCGTCGCCACCGACGACACGCGCATTTGGGAGGTCGCCCAGAATTTTTGCCGCGCGGAGATGACCGCGATGGACCATCGCAGCGGGACGGACCGCATCGCCGAAGTGGCCCGGAATTGCCCGTGCGACGCGGTGCTCAACATCCAGGGGGATGAACCGCTCATGGACCCCGCCGTCATTGACGCGGTGGCCGGGGCCTTGCAGCGCGAGGAAATGTCCACCGCCGCCACCCCGCTGACCGATCTGGCCGAATACGAAAGCCCCAACGTGGTAAAAGTCGTTGTCAACGCCGCGGGACGGGCCTTATATTTCTCCCGGCGCGCGATTCCCTATGTCCGAGACGCCGCCTGCGCTGCGGAGACATTGGTGGCCTTTCCGTTTTTGAAACATTTGGGCATCTACGGTTACCGGCGGCAAACGTTGCTGCGCCTGGTGCAATGGCCGGTTTCCCCGCTGGAAGCGGCGGAGAAACTGGAGCAACTGCGCGCGCTGGAAAACGGCCTGCAGATTGCGGTGGTCAAAGTCAATTATGAGAGCGTGGGAGTGGACGTGCCCGCGGACGTGAAACGGGTGGAAAAACTGTTGGGCTGGGATTAGATTCTGTTTTTGAATGAAATTTATATTTGTCACCGGCGGCGTGGTCAGTTCCCTGGGCAAGGGACTGACCGCGGCCGCCCTGGGCACCCTGCTGGAAAACCGCGGCCTCAAAGTCACCCTGCAAAAGTTCGACCCCTACCTCAACGTGGACCCCGGCACGATGAGCCCCTACCAGCACGGCGAAGTCTATGTCCTGGACGACGGCGCCGAAACGGACCTGGACCTCGGCCATTACGAGCGCTTCACCAACGGCAAGCTCACCCGCTTCAACAGCCTGACCAGCGGCCAGGTCTATCAAACCGTGCTCGACAAGGAACGCCGCGGCGATTACCTCGGCAAGACCGTCCAAGTCATTCCCCACGTCACCGATGAAATCCAGCGCCGCATCCGCCTGCCCGGCGAACTGGCCAAGGCCGATGTGGTCATCACCGAAATCGGCGGCACCACCGGCGACATCGAGGGCCTGCCCTTTTTGGAGGCCATCCGCGCCTTCGCCCTGAAGGAGGGGTATAGCAACGCCATTTTCCTCCACGTCACTTACGTCCCCTTCATCAAGGCCGCGGGCGAACTCAAGACCAAGCCCACCCAGCAATCCGTCGCCAAGCTGCGCGAAATCGGCATCACGCCGCACATCCTGGTCTGCCGTTGCGAAAAACCGCTCGAGAAGGATGTCCGCGAAAAAATCTCCCACTTCTGCAACGTGGCCAACGAAGCCGTGATCGAGGAAATTGACGTCGAGCACACCATCTACGAACTCCCCCTGATGCTCCAGCGCGAGCGGGTGGACGACCTGGTCTGCAAACTCCTCCACCTGGACACGCCGGTCGCCAACATGGCCCACTGGCAGGAGATCGTCCGCAAACTCATCGCCCCGCGCCATCGCGTCCACATTGGCGTGGTGGGCAAATACATTGAGCTTCATGACGCCTACAAATCGGTCTATGAAGCCATCATTCACGGCGGCGTGGCCAACGATTGCGGCGTTAAAATCGAGAAAGTCGAGGCCGAGCACATCGAAAAATTCGGGGCCGAGGCGGTCTTGAAGGACCTGAGCGGCATCCTGGTCCCCGGCGGATTTGGCGGTCGCGGCATCGAAGGCAAAATCCTCGCCGCCCAGTACGCGCGCGAGAAGAAAGTTCCCTACCTGGGCCTGTGCCTGGGCATGCAAATCGCCACCATTGAGTTCGCCCGCCATGTCCTCAACCTTCCGGGCGCGCACTCCACCGAATTTGATCCCAAGACTGCCCATCCCGTGATCGCCTTGCTGGACGATCAGAAAAACATCACCCGCAAAGGCGGCACGATGCGCTTGGGCTTGCAGCCCTGCCAGTTGGCCGTCGGTTCCCAGGCCAGCCGTCTCTACGGCGCCTTCATCGCCAACGAGCGCCATCGCCACCGCTACGAATTCAACAACGCCTACCGCGCCGCCTTTGAAAAAGCCGGCTTGGTTTTCAGCGGCCTCTCGCCCGACGGCAAACTCATCGAGCTGATCGAAATCCCCTCCCATCCTTTTTTTCTCGCCTGCCAGTTCCATCCCGGGTTTCAGAGCAAGCCCAACCATCCCCATCCGCTCTTCAAAGGCTTCATCGCCGCCGCCCTGGCCAAACTCCATCACGCTCCGGCGGGATGAAATAAGAATTGGAAATGAGAAAGCAGACAGCAGAAAGCTCCCAAACTCCCGCACCCCGCGCCGGTGTGAAAAGCCCGGTTTGATTCCCTTGTGCGCGTTTTGATCATCGGTTGCGGCTACGTGGGCCTGCCTCTGGGCGTGGAATTGATTCGCCAGGGCCACACCGTCTCCGGCCTCCGCCGCTCCCCCGCCGCCGCCGGGCCGCTCCGCGCCGCCGGCCTCCAGCCGGTCATCGCCGACATCACCCGGCGCGGCGACCTGGCCGCCCTGCCGCCCGCTTTCGACTGGGTTGTCAACACCATTTCATCCGGCAAGGGCGGCCTCGCCGAATATCAGGAGGTCTATTTCGAAGGCACCCGCAACCTGCTCCACTGGCTGGCCTCTTCCCCGCCAAAAAAATTCGTCCACGCCGGCAGCACCAGCGTCTATGGGCAGACCGACGCCTCCCAGGTCAAAGAAACCAGCCCCGCCGAACCCGCCACCGAAACCGGCCGCATCCTCGCCGCCGCGGAAAAGCTCCTGCTGGATTCCGCCCGCGAACATGGCTTTCCCGCCGTCCTTCTCCGCGTGGCCGCCATTTACGGCCCCGGGCGCGGCCATCATTTCCTGCAATACCTCAAGGACGAGGCCCGAATCCCCGGCCAGGGCGCGCGCTGGCTCAACATGATCCACCGCGAGGACGTCATTGGCTGCATCATCGCCGCCCTGCGGAGCGGCCGTCCCGGCGAAATCTACAACGCTGTGGATGACGAGCCGGTGCCGCAAATCCATTTCTTCCGCTGGCTTTCCGAGACGCTCGGCAAAAACATGCCGCCCTTCGTCCCCGAAGCCGCCGCCGCCAAGCGTGGTTCCACCAACAAAAGGGTCCTCAACCGCAAAATGAAAATGGAGCTGGGCTATCCGTTTCGTTATCCCACCTTCCGCCAGGGCTACACCGCCGAAATCAAGCGCCTGGAAGACGCGGGGTTGCTGTAGTATGCTCCCGTTATGAACCCTCGTCCGGTCGAACCCGTGCCGGCCTCCCGGCTTTTCGGAGGCTGCCGGTTGCGACGCTCTTTGGTCTGCTTGGCAGCTCTGGCCGCCCTGGTGGGAGCTTTTTATGCGGAAGAAGATTGGCGTGGCCGAAGAGATTGGAACCAATATCGGCAAGCCACCGAAGCGCGCGGAGAATCGCTTGATCTCAGGTTCTATATCCCGAAACCGGTGCCCGATGACCAGAATTTCTGCGCGACGCCGTTCCTCAAAGCGTTTTTTCAAACCAAATTACGCGGTCTCATTCTTACAAACGACCTCTGGTCCCGCGCGAACGCCCGTATCCCTGCAACCTACAGTCAAAAAGCCCGGGAGGACCGGGGCCACCGTCGTTTTACGGACCTGGTGGGGTGGCAACAGGCTTTTGCCGCGCTGCAAAATGGCCCATTGAAGGGAAGCCAGGAATTTGAAACGACCAATACCGGCCTCGCTGAGCGGGCGGCGGCCGCCCCGGCAGTTCTGGAAGGAATGGAACCAGACGCTGCCGTCTTTGCGGAACTTCGCGCGGCCAGCACCCGGACATATTCGCTTTGTCCCGTGGCTTACGACTTGGAAAATCCGTGGCCAATCTTGTGGCAATATGTGAGCGGGATGAAATACCTTTGCCAGCGCCTGGATTTGGAAGCTTGCGCGGAACTGGCGGCGGGGCAGACCGACCAGGCGCTGGCCGATGTGAAACTGAGCATTGCGCTGACCGACTCCCTTAAATCGGAGCCGTTTCTAATTTCATATCTGGTTCGGGTGGCTTGCTTTCCGATTGCGATTCAGGCGGTTTGGGAGGGTCTGGCCGAGCATCGGTGGACCGATGCCCAGTTGCAAGAACTCCAAGTCCGTTTCCTGTCCTGCGACTTTTTGGGCGATCTGGACCAGACTCTCAAGGAGGAACGCGCAGCCGGCGTTCTGTGGTGTGATCGGATCAAGAAGCAGGGGGTGCTGCTTGATGAGGATATGTGGTTTCGTGATTCCACCAGCGCCGCGCCACGCCGAAAGGACGTGTTCAAATGGTTCGGGTGGCTCATCCCGGCCGGATGGTATGATCAGGAGAAGTTGAATTATTGCAGGCAGCTCGAGGAGCCATCCGAAGGCGTCGTGGATTTTGGGGCGAAAAATGTTTCACCCCACAATTCACCATCGGATGCCGCCGCATCGCTCGATCAATTACGCAGCTCGGTTCTCAAAGCTACCCTTCACCACCGGCTCATAGCCGCGAGGCTTTTGTACCTTGGACCTGTCCTGGCCAAGGCCGCCATTACCCAGACAATCGCCAATCAGGCCGCGCTGGCCTGCGCCTTGGAAAGATACCGCCTGGCCAATGGACAATTCCCCGAAACGCTGGAGGCGCTGGCGCCGCAGTTCATTTCCCGCCTGCCCAACGACGTGATCGGCGGCCAGCCCTACAAATATCGCCGCACCGGGGACGGCCAATTCGTTCTCTATTCCGTCGGCTGGAACGAAAAGGACGACGGCGGCGTGCCGGGCACGACTTTGTTCGACCAGACGCAAGGCGACTGGGTCTGGGATTACCCCGAATGAAATTTCAATCGCGCTCGCGGTCGAAGAGCATCATTTCTGCAAAGGCCTTTTTCGGGTAACCAGCTTTCGACCACGAATGAGTTCGCGTGTTGTAACTCCATCCGCGCCGTTCCAGTTGTTTGGCAAATTCTTCACGATCCAGATTCAAACAACTCAACGCCCGGCGACGCCACAATTCAATGACCAATCGGTTGAATAAAGCCTCGCTGGTAAAACTGGTTGCCTCATTGTTCAGGCAAGCGTCGAAAACCTCCGAAAGTATGACGGCTGCGTCTCCATCCGCACTGGTTTTTTCCAACTTCCTGGTCTTGGGAATCTTGGCCGGCTTGTAAAATGTCAAAATCATTTCTCCCGCCAGCACGCTCGCGGAATTCTTTTTTTTGTGCATTGACCAGATCACATCGCCCGTTTGGGTGATGGCGGCCTTGAGTTCTCCGCCGCAGTCATAAGCGGTTTCCAGAATGGTGGCAAAGTATCTCGTGTCCCAGTGTTGGAAGACAATGGAAACCCAACGGTCCGGCTTCAAAAGGCGGAACGAGGTTTTGATGCTGCGCGCCAGGCTTTGTTTGTAATGTTCCTCAGTGTGCTCGCGCTCTCCGCCGACTATGGTTTCCTGCTCTCGCGCTTCATCCGCGATGGGGAAACCAAGCCAGTGATTCCACAAGATCGAAAGGTCAAGATAACTGATGAAGGCCCCGTAGGGCGGATCGGTAAAGATGTAATCCACGCTGCCGGGTTTGATAACCTGGTCCAGCGTCGCCGCGTCGTGCGCCAAGACGCGGGAATTGGTTTTGCTGTCCAAGTTGAGCGAGCCGCCCGAGGGCCGTTCCCGGTAATCCCGCAGTCGCAAAACTTCCTCCTTTGCCGCCAGCACGTTGACGAAGCGGCCAAGAAAAGTTTCCCAAATCGGAAGCTCCACGGATTGCGCCGCCAGTTTATAGCGATAGATGCTGAATATACTCGAGCCGCCCCGGCTTTCAGCGCGGCCTTTGGCGGAAAGAAATGTTTTATTCAGTTTGGCAACGGAAGCCGACCAGGCCAAGAGCAACAAGTCGCGGATCACGCCAGTTTCACGATCAATCGCTTGTTTGATCAAGGCCAGTCCGGCCAACTGGCGGGGCGTGAACATGTCGTAATAAAAATCGGCGTCCGAATTGCGCGGCAACCGGATGTTTTCCGGCAGGGGGAGTTTCTTCAGCAGTTCTTTGGCGATGATCTCGTCCTTTTCGATTTCGTGAATTGCCTTGGAGCAATTTTGTTCCACGCGCTCAAACGCCTGGCGCAGCGGCGCGGTGGAAGGCAGCGTGGTATCGGCGATATTGCGCGCGATGAAATTTGCGAATGGATTCAGGTCATTTTGAATCGCGGAACGGCCCAGCAAAAAAGCCTCAATGGCCGTCACGCCCGTGCCGCCGAACGGATCGAGCACCAAGTCTCCTTCTTGGGAATATCGTTCGATGTAGGCGCGCACCACATTGGCGGGACGCCGGGTGAAATAAGGATGCACCCCGTAATGCCGCACGAATTCCTGCCGCGCGGCGGGAATGGCCTCCAGAATTGGTTCGATGCAGGCGCGAATTGTGAATTTAGGGGACAAATTCGGCGGTTCCATTGCCTTGGAAATCAAAGCGCGCATAGCCAGCGCGTGATTGATGCAATCTGATTCTCGTCTGTCAAATTTGCGGCGTTTTCCAAACCACCATCCTTGAGCAAAGTCCAGATTTCAGAGGCCATTTTGGCTTCGATGGCGGCGCCAATAAAAAATGTGCATGGCCTTTGCCTCTTTTTTGCAAAAGCCGCATTGATTCTATTGAGGGCGGACCGAGCAGTTTTCCAATGTTCATCAGCGCCCGCGGGATCGATTCCTCCCTTTAACTCTCCCAACGCAAGGTACGCGCCGGGTCTTCGATAAACGCCGGGAGAAATTTGCGCGGCGGCGCAATCAAAAAGAGAAAGATCCACGTTATTTCGCACGATGGGAACCTTCAGATTGTATATCAAGGTTCGATGGCCCTTCTCGGAGACCCACGAAAGCCCATGAAGACCAAGCTCAATATCAGTATCATCGTTCGGAAGGTCAGACCACACCTTCGTCTCGGTGTGAAGCCACTGGCAGGATTTTCCTGCCAGCTTAAAGTGGGCGATGAGCGACCGCGTCAGCTTCTTCTGCGCCATAAATCCGCCAATATTTCGCATGGACCCGCCCAGCGTGTCGCCTCGCGTCAGAAGAAAACGAAAAACAAGTTCCTCTACAAAGTTCGCTCCTGCCGGTTCAAGGAATGTTTTGATCAGCCCTCTGATGGCCTCGGCCTTATCTGTGGCCTCCAGATGATTGGTGGCCTTGTCCGAAACTCCGGCGGCGGTCAACAGCGCTGCTTGAATTTCGGAAATCGCCAGCAAGTCCTTGGGGGTTGATGCCTTGGATGCCGCAGCCTTCAAGGCGCGCGCCATCGCGACAAACGGAGTGGCTCTTCGGTTTTTTTCGAGAGCCAGTGCCACAAAACCAGCGCGAACCGCTTCATACGGTGTTTCCAGGTCTTTGGATGATTTGAGGTGTTCCCTGTAAAAGTTGCTCATTTCCTCATGTCTTTCGCCAGATATAAACGCACTTCCTGAGCGGTTCGCGCCCATGCGCTCCCATTTGCTGGCTGCTGTTTCCTTTGCCATTCGGCAAAACCAAAATGTGTTCCACGTCAAATCCCAGGTGTTCGGCCAACTCCGAGAGAATAATATCCACCGAAATACTGGCGCCCGCATAACGCACGTTGTCATTTACCATGATGAGTGGCGCTCCCTTTTTCAGAACGCGAGCGGACTCTGCGATGACGCAGGCCATTTCGTAAAAGTAACCCCTTACCATTCGCGCGATCCCATTATTGTTGAGGAGATTCAACTCTTTCAGCCATTCGAGGTAAGTGAGAATCGCTTGCAATAATTCATGAGCATCCGCGCAGGAGACTGGAACCTGCCAGTTTGGATTCAGGGCAATCAGGTCCTTCGCCCTGTTTTCCACCGTGCAGCTGAGCATCTCCTGCCTCAACTTCGCCAAAGCCTCTTCACCCACCCCAAGCAGCGCCAGTTCCAGCGCGTAAGTGCGGGTGTAATCGTAGCGATTGCAATAAGGCGGTGAAGTGATGAGGCAGTCGTACGAGCCGGCTTCAAGCTGCGGCATGATTTCCAGGCAGGAACCGCTGTGCAGGCGAATCTCCGTGCGTTTGCGAGGACTTGCGAACAAATCGTTCGGCACGCCGCTATCCTTTAAGTCTGTGACTATCTGGTGCAGCTTGTCTGTGATGGCCTCGTCAAAATTGAGGATGACCCCCTTGTCAAATCGCTTCTTTCCCTGGCGTCTTCCTGAGCGATAGTCCCAACGCAGATATTGCCCGTCCTTTCGGGTAAAACTAATCGCTTCAAGAATACAGAGAAGGGCAAATAGCAAAACCGCTTTCACGCGGGCTGGTTCATTATCTGACGCGCTCAGGAATCTTCCAAGCCCGCGGGCGGTTTCCGCGGGATAAGCGCCCCGCGTAATCCGAAGCTCCAAAGGCGGCTTTTGGTTGGGATGGCCCACCCACGGCTTTCTATGCAGCCAGTGCTCGAGCCGTGCGATGTCTGCGGCGTCCAATTCCCAATCAATCAGTTGCTTTGTGTCAATAATTCTCTGGCCGATGGGCAAAAGTTCTATGCCCTCGGCCGCGAGACCAAATCCACCGGCCGTAAACAAGGCCGTCCCGCTCCCGGCGAAGGGGTCCAGGAGTATTCCGCTCTTAATGCGAAAGCGGTTATAAAGATACTCCAGCAATCCGGCGGAAAAAGCTTCCTTGTATTTGAACCAACGATAAACCGCCCTTGTTTTATTCGCTTGAAAGCTCACCAGAGAACGGGAAAGCGCCGGCTCCATCACCAGCTTTTGTTGCCACCGCCTCATTGCCTCTGCGTCCAGCTTCTCAATTTTTCTGAGACCCGCCGAATCCAAAGGGACCTTGGCCGCGTCGGCATCGTCGGGCGCGCCAAAGGCCGCGCCCTCCAAAACTGCGCGTTCTTCAAATACTTCTTTTAGATTGCTTCCCATCAAACAAGCTCCTCAGTCTCCCCGGAATCGGTGCGCGTATGGCGCCCCTGCGCACCATCCATAGATCACCGCGGGTTTTTCAATTTGCCTCTGCACTTGATCTGGCAATGACCAATTGCGAAATGGGATTATCACAGGCCCAAGGTCTTTTGGAAGCTCAATCATCAATCGGCTCAAGGTGCAGGCGCGCCTGACCGCTCCGCCCTCAAATCTCCAGCACCGTGATCTCCGGGCGGCAATTGAACCGCACCGGCGTCCCGCTCCATCCGATGCCCGGATTGACATACAACGGCCCCGCCGGCACCCGGAACAGCCCCAGGTCATATTTCCCCACCCAATACGGCAGCAGCAGCGCCCCATAAAACGGCAACCGCACCTGGCCCCCGTGCGAATGGCCCGCCAGGATCAGATCATACTTCTCCCCCGCCAGCCCGCCCGCAAACATCGGGTAGTGCATCAGCAGGATGCTTTTGCCCCCCAAAACCGGCGCGAACGCCGGCGGCCGACCCCGCAGGCAAGTCGCCCCGCTGATGTGGATTCTCCCGTCCGGTGTGGCCGTCTGCCGGTCGAGCACCCACGCGCCGCCCGTCGCCGCGAAGCACCTGCCAATCTGTCCGAAATCCGCCTTGCTGTCATAATCATGATTCCCCGGCACGCCATACATTGGCGCTTTGATCTTGGCCAACCCCTCCAGCGCTTCGGGCAGAAACTGCGCGTGCTCCACCAAATCCCCTGTGAAACACACCACCTCCGGCGATAGGGCGTTGATCTTGCGCACCACCGCTTCCAGCACAGCCCGGTCCCCCTTGTGATGCAAGTCGGTAAAATGAACCACCCGACAGCCCGGTTTGGCCTCGCTCAGCCGGAGCTTGCGCACATGCAGCCACTCGGTTTCCACCCAGGACGCTTCGGCGTACGCCAGTCCCGGCGCGGCCAGGACCGAATACAACAAAAACCGCCTGCGGCTGATCTTCTCGAATTTCATCGAATCAATTCACCTTTCATCATATCAAAGGGGCGGCGCGCTGGCCAGTTCTTTCCCAGGCGCCGCCGCAAGACGCATGAACATTATAACCGACCCCCGTTGCGCCGAATATTCCACCCCCGGCCATCCCGAATGCCCCCGGCGCGTCATCGGCGCCCACGAAGCCATCCAATCCAACCTCACCCTGCCGATCACCTGGGCCGAACCACTGCCCGTGGAGGACGCCATCCTCCTCCGCGCCCACACCCCGGAGCACCTCCAGCGCCTGGAAATTCCTTTGGACATGGACGCCGACACCCCGGCCTATCCTCAAATTGCCGCCCACGCCCGCCGTTCCGTGGGCGCCGCCTTGCAGGCCTTGCGCCTGGCGCGCGCCGGCCAGATGGCTTTCAGCCTGATGCGTCCGCCGGGCCACCATGCCACCCGCCAAACCGCCATGGGCTTTTGCTACCTCAACTCCATCGCCATCGCCGCCCTGGCGGCGCGCGCGGAAGGCTGCCGCCGCGTGGCCGTTCTTGATTTCGACGTCCACCACGGCAACGGCACCGAGGACATTCTCCTGGACCAGCCGGGCTGCGTCTTCATTTCCGTGCACCAATCCCCCTGCTATCCCGGGACGGGCCTGGCCGATCGCGGCGCCAATTGTTTCAACTTCCCCGTCCGTCCCGGCGTCCCCAGGCGGGAATATCGCGCCGCCTTGGAAAGGGCTTTCGAGCGATTAAGGCAATTCCAGCCCGACCTGGTCGCCGTCTCAGCCGGCTTCGACGCCTATCGCGGCGATCCGCTAGCCAGCGGCTCCCTGGAGGCGGAGGACTATCAGTGGCTGGGTCAAACGGTGCGCCAAATGCAAGCTCCCGCCTTCAGCATTTTGGAAGGCGGTTACAGCGACGCCTTGCCCCAATTGATCCTCGCCTACCTCTCCGGCCTGATCTCCTGACCTCAATCCTTATCCTAATCCCAATCCTAATCCTAATCCTAATCCCCGCGCTGCCGCCTTGTCGAAACCGCCCCCGGATGCCATGATGGGACTGTTTGAAAATCCTTGTCGCCATGACCGGGGCCAGTGGAGCCATCTACGCGCAGCGCCTGCTCGACAATCTGGATCCGCGCCTGCACGAAATCCATGTCATCGTCAGCAACTACGCCCAGGCGGTGCTGGCCGAGGAACTCCCCGGCGGCCTGCGGCTGCCCGCCGGTGTCAAGACGCATGGCCTCAAAAGCATGAACGCCCCCTTTGCCAGCGGCTCAAACCCGGTTGATGCCATGGTCGTGATCCCTTGCACCATGGGCACGCTGGGCCGCATCGCCCACGGCTTGAGCGAAGACGTCCTCCTGCGCGCCGCCGACGTGGTGCTCAAGGAGAAGCGCAAGCTCATTCTCGTCCCGCGCGAAACCCCCTTGAGCCTGATTCACGTCAGGAATTTCGAACTCCTGCTCCTGGCCGGCGCGGTCATTCTCCCCGCCAACCCCTCCTTCTACCATCATCCCTCCCGCGTCGAACAAGTAGTTGACAGCGTGGTGGGCCGCGTGCTCGATCACCTGCTGGTCCCCCACCAATTGACTCCGCGCTGGAAAGACGAGTTGGAATAAGAGGCTCAAAGATGCTCTTCCCCGCCATCCGCAAGTTCAGCCAGTTCATCAAGCTTTCGCACACCGTCTTTGCCCTCCCTTTCGCCCTGGCTTCGATGGCCGTCGCCGCCCGCCAGCGCCACGGCTGGCCCGGCTGGCGAACCTTCCTCCTGATTTTGGCCGCCATGGTCTGCGCGCGCGCTTGCGCCATGTCCTTTAACCGCATCGCCGACCGCGATTTTGACCGCCAAAACCCCCGCACCGCCGCGCGCCATCTGCCCGCCGGGCAGATTTCCCTCCTCGCCGCCTGGTCCCTCTGCCTCTTCGGCGCCACGGGCCTGGTGGCGGCGAGTTGGTGCATCAACGACATCTGCTGCGCCCTTTCCCCGGTGGCGTTGATCATCATCTGCTTCTATTCGCTCACAAAACGCTTCACCGACTTCAGCCACGTGTTCCTTGGCGTCGCCCTGGCCCTCGCCCCCATTGGCGCATGGCTGGCCGTGAAGGGGAATTTTCATTTCTTCCCCGACGGCTTGAGCCTGGAGAACAGCGCCATCCTGCCCTTGCTGCTCGCCGCCGGCGTCGTATTCTGGCTCATCGGCTTCGACCTCATCTACGCCTTGCAGGATTACGAATTTGACCGTCAGCACGGCCTCCATTCGCTGGTCGTGCGCTGGGGCGTCAACCATGCCCTCTCCGCGGCCTTCCTCTCGCACATGATCATGTGGATGATCCTCATGGCCTTCGGCCTGCTGGCCCGTTTTCGCCTGGCCTACTATGTCGGCCTGCTCTTTATTCTCGCCTGTCTTGTGCTGGAACACTGGCTGGCCCGCCGCCGCAGTTTGAACTGGATCAACAACGCCTTCTTCCGCCTCAACGCCCTCATCAGCGTGGTCTTTCTGGTCGTGACTCTGACCGAAATTGTGTTTCCATGGTTTCCAATTAGACGGTGAACCTTTCTCTCCAACACAGCGGCTTGGGCGACCTTTACGAAAAGGCCGCCGCCGGACGGCGCGTCTCCGAGGAGGACGCGCTGCGCCTTTTCGAGAGCCGCGACCTCAACGCCCTGGGTGCCATCGCCAGCATGGTCTGCCGCCGCAAGAACTCCGACCGCGCCAGCTACATTCTCAACCGCTACATCAACTATTCCAACTACTGCGTCCTCAGTTGCCAGTTTTGCGCCTTCGCCCGCAAAAAACGCGACGCCGACGGCTTCCAGCACACGACCGGGGAAATTGTTCAGAAAGCCCGCCAGGCCCTCGACCTGGGCATCACCGAACTGCACATCGTCGGCGGGCTGCACCCTTCCCTTCCTTTCACCTACTACACCGATATGCTCCGCGCCCTCCGCGCGCTCGATCCCCGCCTCCAATTGAAATGCTTCACCGCCATTGAAATCCTCCACCTTGCCTGGCTCGCCAAAAAATCCGTCCCCCAGACTCTCGCCGAATTGCGCGACGCCGGCCTGGATTCCCTGACCGGCGGCGGCGCCGAAATCTTTCGCAAGGAAATCCGCTCCCAAATCGCCCGCGGCAAGGAATCCGCCGAAGAGTACCTGGACGTTCACCGCGCCTGGCACCAACTGGGCGGACGGAGCACCTGCACCATGCTCTTTGGCCACGTTGAATCCCTGGCCGACCGCGTGGATCACCTCCGCTGGCTCCGCGGCCTCCAGGATGAAACCCACGGCTTCACCGGCTTTGTCCCGCTCCCCTACCAGCCTGACAACAACGGCATCCCGGTCCAGTTCCCTCCCACCGGCTTTGATTCCCTGCGCACCATCGCGGTGAGCCGCATTTACCTCGACAATTTCGACCACATCACCGCCTACTGGGTCGGCATGGGGTTGAAGCTCGCCCAAGTCGCCCTGAACTACGGCGCCGACGATTTGCACGGCACCATCCTTGAAGAGAACATCTTCCACATGGCCGGCGCAAAATCCCCACAGCTCCAAACCGAGGCCGACATGATTAAAGCCATTCGCGAAACCGGACGCACCGCCGTCCAGCGCGACACTTTTTACCGCCCCATTAAAGTCTGGGACGCTCCGCCCCCCGGCGAACCCGCCCCCGTCTCCGAAGCCTCAAAAATTTTGCAAGACAACCTTGCTTCCGCCTGAACAACTCTTTGGCCCATGAACGACAACACTTCCCAACCCCGTCTCCTCACCCCCGAACCCACGGAGGAACTGGCCCGCCGCGTCGAACGCGAAGCCCGCTCCACCCTCCTCCAACGCGAGAAAGAATTGGAAAACCCGCTCGCCCCCTTCCGCGTCGGCTCCGTCCCCTATCTCAACGCCGTCCCCCTGACCCGCGGCCTGGAAGACCAGATTCTCTTCATCCCCCCTTCCGATCTGGCGCGCCTGTTGCGGCGCGACGAACTGGACGCCGGCCTGGTCAGCGTCACCGAAACCCTTTTCCACGACCGCTACGATATTCTTGACGGCATCGCCATCGCCTCGCTGGGCGAAGTGCAGAGCGTCTTCCTGGCCCATCGCGGACCGCTCTCCCAAATGCGCGAAATCCATTGCGATCCCGCCTCCCTGGCCAGCCTCAACCTGCTCAAAGTCCTTTTGGCCGAAGCCGGATTGAACCCCGAACTCAAACCTCTCCCCTCCTACGACGCCGCGCCCGCCCTGGCCAACGTCTTTATGATCGGCGACCGCGCGCTCGAATTTCTCCGCGCACCGCACGAGCATGAGATTCTGGATTTGGGCGCCGCCTGGTATGATCTCACCGGTCTGCCCTTTGTCTATGCCGTCTGGGCCTTGCGGCGCATCCCCAACGCGGCCTTGCGCCGCCAGCTTCGCCAGGCCAAGGCCTTTGGCATGGACACCCTGGACTACATCATCTCCAGCCGCCCCGAATTTGATTACAACTTTCGCAAAGATTATCTGAGCTGGCACATCCACTACCATTTGGGTTCCGACGAGCGTCGCGGCATCGCCAGGTTTGTGGAACTCCTGCGCCGCCACAATCTCGGCCCCGTCCTGGATCCCAATTACGTGACCTGACCCCTGGCCGACCCCTCGCGGACTAGCTTTCAGTTGAAAGATGAGTTTTGGAGTCATCACTGCAGAGGTGATCCAGCGGCCAGTGGCTGTGGCTCACGGTTCCCCGCCCGCCCCGCTCTCGCTCTCTTTGCCTTTGACGCCGTATTCGTTGAGTTTGTTGCGCAGGGTGCGGATGCTGATGCCCAGCAGCCGGGCGGCATGGGTGCGGTTCTGCTTGGTTCTTTCCAACGCGGCCAGGATGTGGCGCTTTTCCATTTCCGCCAGCGTGCCCGGCTCAGCGGCGGGCGCCGCCGGCGCGGAGGAAGCAGACGCCGCCGCCGGTGGTGTGCTCGCCGGCGCGGAAAGGTCGCCGCTGCCGAAGCGGGAGAAGCCCAGGTGTTCCAGCTCCAACAGGCCCGAATCGCCGCAGAGGATGACCGCCCGCTCAATGACGTTCTGCAATTCGCGCACGTTGCCCGGCCACGGATGGGCGTCCAGCGCCGCCAGCGCGCTGTCGGAAATGCCGTGGACGCGCGCGCCGTGTTTGCGGGCGAAGCGGGGCATGAATTGATGGGCCAGGAAGGCCACGTCTTCCTTGTGCTCGCGCAGGGGCGGGACATGGATGGGCACCACGTTGAGGCGGAAAAAAAGGTCCTGCCGGAATTCCTTGCGCTCCACGCTTTCTTCCAAACGCCGGTTGGTGGTGGCGATGACGCGCACGTCCACTTTGATGGTGCGGTTGCCGCCCACCCGCTCCAGTTCGCGCTCCTGGAGGACCCGCAGGAGCTTGGCCTGCACCTGGGGGGAGATTTCGCTGATTTCGTCCAGAAGGATCGTGCCGCCATGGGCCAGCTCGAAGCGCCCTTCGCGCTTGGAGGTGGCTCCGGTGAAGGAGCCTCTTTCGTGGCCGAAAAATTCGCTTTCGATCAGGTTTTCCGGCACGGCGGCGCAGTTGACTTTGATGAAAGGGGCTGCGGCGCGCGGGCTTTCGCGGTGGAGCGCCCGGGCGACCAGTTCCTTGCCCGTGCCGCTTTCCCCGGCGATCAAGACCGTGGCCTGGGTGCGGGCGACTTTGCGGATGAGCTGGCGCAAATTCTCCAGCGCCTGGCTATTGCCGATCAGTTCGCAGCCCGTTTCCTCTTCCTCCGCGTTGTTGTAGTACGCGTTGACCTTGAGCAGTTGGTTGAAGTTCTCGGCCTTTTTGAGGGTCACTTGCAATTGTTCGGACGAGAAGGGCTTGAGCATGTAGTCGAACGCCCCGTTGCGCATGCAGTCCACCGCGGATTCCACCGAGCCAAACCCCGTGATCATGACGACCAGGGGCTTTTGCGGGTGGGTTTGGAGTTCGCGCAGCAACTCGGGGCCTTCCCCGTCGGGCAGGCGGACATCCAGGAAGATCAGGTCGAAGGTGTCGCGCTCCATCAGTTCCCGCACGCCGGCCAGCGTGCCGGCGCCGGCCACATCGTAGCGATGCTGGCGCAGTTGTTGTTCCAGGTTGCGGCGCAGGATGGGGTCATCCTCCACCACGATGACTTTATCTATCGGCATGTCGGCGGCAGCTCACGACGCGCACTGGCGGCGGTAGAGTTCGGCGACGAAATGCGGGCGCTGCCGGTTGACCGACGGCAGTTGGCGGGCGGGCACTAGCCCGCGGCGCAGGAGCCCCTGCTCGTTTTCCCGGTCCAGAAGAATGAACTTCATGGCCATGTCCTGGTTTCTGCGGAGCAGCGGGCCGATTTGCGGATGCCGCGCCCGTTCGTCTGAACTCAAGCTTTGCCATTGCACACGGAGCTTTCGCAGGCTATCTAGCGTCTGGTTGAGGCGGGGAAGCAAGTTCTTTTTTAACTGATAATACTCAAACAGGGACGGGTTGTCCTCGCGGCGCAGGGCCTGGCTCTCCCCTTGGGCGATGGCCAGCAGTTCGCGGCAGATGGTCAGATGCGACTCCAATTCCTCGATCAGGTTGCTGGGGAAGTTCATTTTTAGGGGGTGGCCTCCGGGGCCGCGTTGGTGGGTGCCGAGTAATGCAGCGCCAAGTTGCTCTCCCGGGCCTTGATTTGCCAGGCGATGTAATCCCGGCGCCATTTGGCCATCTCCATGATCCCGCTGAGCATCGGCGTGCTGTTGGTCGGGTTGAGTTCTTTTTGGCGGCCCAGTATCCGGTTGTAGGTGTCCGTCGCCATCTGCCACTGCTGCAGTTGTTCATAATCCAGGCCCGTCTGATACCAGACTGGGAACTGCCAGGCGAGAGATTGGTCCAGGTCGGCCAGGCTCAAATAGATTTGCAGCGCGTCCAGGAAGTCGCCCTCCTTGTAAAGTTGGTTGGCAATCTCGTTGCCGGCCCGGCGCTGCCAGTAGAGCCAGGTCTCCGGCTCCTTGTTCACGTTCTCCTGTTCCGCCTGGAGCAGCAGCAGAACTTGCTTCATGGAATCCTGGTTGCGCCCGACGCGCGTCAGAGCCGCGGCGAGCATGAAGCGCACTTCGGGCACATCCGATGAGTTTGGATACTGGCGCAGAAAGGTCTGCCCCCTGCCAATGGCGCTGATAATGTCCTCGGAGTTGGTCAGATGCGACATCGCGCGGAGCAACTTGCACTCCAGTTGTTCGCGGTCTTCGTCCTCCGCGTCCCCGGTGATGAGGATGCGGTGGTAGTACTCCGCCGCTTCGTCGAACCGGGCGTCCATAAAATAAGTCTCGGCAATTTCGGTCTGCGCCCGCAGCACGAGCTTCTTATAGAAATCCAAGCTGCCCAATTGGAGTTTCAGGGCGCTGGACATCACCGCGTAGAATTTGGAGATCGCCAGCGTGTGGACGCCCATGTCGCGGTAGAGCAGCCCTTGTCGGAGCAGCACGTCCGGCACGCTGGGGTCCGAGGAGTAAAGGTGCAGGTATTGGGCCCAAATCTGTTGGGCTTTGACCGGCTGGGCGTTGTCCTGGGCCACCAGCGCCCTTTCGAACAGGGCCTGCCGGTGGAGTTCGGCCGGGGCGTCGGCCTGGAGAACGCTTTCCAAGGTCGCGGCGGCCGCGGAGAACTCTTGCTGATGGCGTTGTTCGCGGGCGAGTTGAATTTCCCCTTCGATTCTTGATGGCCGGGTGGATGGGTTGGCCGTGAGGATTGCCGGGGCGGGCACAGGCCCCGCAGGCGCTTTGACCCCAGCCGCCGCCGCCAGGCTGGCATTGGTGGCGTTTGTTGCCGGCGCCGACAGGCCGGCATGGGAGGCGTTTGTGTTTAAGGATTGCGCCAGGCCCGCCGGGGCCAGACAAACCACCGCCCACCAGAAAAGAAGTTGGCATGAGAGGCGTTTAGTCATGGGGGAGGGCTAATTGGGGCTGGTGGAATAAGTGGCCGTGCTGGAAGGCGGTTTTGCCGAGCTGGGCGGCGCGAACTCCATCGGGGCAATCACGCCCCCGGCGGCGCCGTTGGTGGAACGGTTGAAATACTTAAGCAGCATCTGCGGTGATATCATCGGATCGGTCATGGGCGCCGCCGCCGGCGGAAGCGGGCTCAAGCTCACCGGGGAATTGGTCTCCGGAGGCGGGGCGGCGGGTGGCGCGGAGGGCGCGGGCGGGCTGGCTGCAACCTCCGCGGGCGGGGGCTGACTGTCCGGCTCCTCAACAGGCGGCGGGAGGGCTATTGCCGCCAGGTTGGTGGCGGGCCGGGCCTCGGGAAGGAAACGCAAATTGGCTGGGCCAACGGCCGGCAAATAGCCCGGAATGGCCAAAACGCGCATGGCAAGGCCCGATATCACGGCCCCCGCCATGGCCCAATGACGCAAGCGTCCAAACTTCACAAATTGCTCCTGTTCAGTTACAGAGGCTATCGGCGGGCGGGGCGAAAACTTTAGCCGGATTGAAAAAAAACTTCGCCCGGCCCATCCTGCGAGAAGCCGGGGCTAAACTTTCCCTCCATTCCGCCGATAGAGAGCCAATGATTTCTGCATTCTTAGAGTCCAGCCCCGTGTGCGACCCCTTGGATTACAAACAAATCGAAGCGCGGTTGAGCAGTTTGGAATGCCTGCCGTCGCTGGCGAGCATTGAAACCGCGTTGAAAGAGCTTTTGAACGCCGATCAGAGCTACACCACCCAGATCGCCGAAATTATCCGCCGCGACCCCAGCCTGACCTCGCGCCTCCTGCACCTGGTCAACTCGGTCTATTACGGCCTGGCCAATCCGATCAAAAACATTGAGGAAGCTGTTTTCTTCCTCGGTGTGCGGCAAATCCGCCAACTCGCCATGGTCACTCCGGTCATCGAGGAATTCCAAAAGCTCGCCGTCGAGAAGCGATTCCCCTGGCGGCAATTCTGGCGCCATTGCATCGGAACCGCCCTCATCACCCGCGAACTGGTTGATCTGGTCAAATCACCCGATGGCGAGAGCGATTATGTTTCCGGCCTGGTGCATGACGTGGGCAAGATTGTCATGTCCTCGGCCTTTCCCGACCACTTCCGCGTCATTTATGGCCCGCGCCATGAAAACGGGGCTGGGTTGATGGAAATAGAGCGGGAAATCCTCGGCATGGACCACGCCGAACTGGGCGCCCTCTACCTGAAAAAACAATCCCTCCCGGAAGTCTTCATCGAAGTGGCCCGCTACCATCACGATCCCAAATCCGCCTCGCGCCAAGCCAGAACCGTGGCCGCCGTGCAGGTGGCCGATATGATGGTGCGCTACAACCGAATTGGCAAAAGCGGCAACAACTCCGAAGTGGCCGCCGATAGTTGGAGGGCCTCGCCCGGCTGGAAGATTCTCTTTGCCAACCAGAGCGAAGGCGAACAGGCCATCGCCCGCGCCAGCTTGACCCGCAGCCTCGAACGCATTCCCGCCATCCTCAAAAGCATGGTCTAGCTTCCAACCCCAAGGTGCCAGCGTGAGCGCCTCCCATCCTTATCGAACCTTGATCATTGATGACGATAAGAGCATCCATGAAGTTTTTGCCGGCATGCTTTCGCGGGAAGTGATCCAACCGACCCCCGTCAACTCCGACGCCCTGGCCGCGCCGGTTGAAGCCTTCCCCCACGCCAGTTTTCCCGTTTTTGAGATTGATTCGGCCTTCAGCGGCGAGGAGGGGCTGGCCTGCGTGCAAAAAGCGCTCGCGGAAAAAAGGCCCTACACCATGGCCTTCGTTGATATGCGCATGAAATCCGGCTGGGACGGCATTCAAACCATCAGCCGCCTCTGGAATGAATGCTCCGATTTGCAGATCATCATTTGCACCGCCCACAAGGATTTCACCTGGCGCGACATCATCAAGCGCTTCGGTCACAGCGACCGCCTCCTGATGCTCAAAAAACCCTTTGAAGTCATGGATGTCCGCCAACTGGCCTACGCCCTGGCCGAAAAATGGAATCTCTTCAACCAGGCCAAAACCCACCTCCAACGCCTCCAAAAGCTCGTCGCCGAGCGCACCGCCAAATTGCGCAGAACCAATCTCTGCCTCCAGTCCGAGATCGCCCGGCACAAAAAAGCCCAAGCCGAACAAAAACAAGCCGAACTGGAACGGCACTTGATGGAAATCCAGTTGCGGCAGGCCCAGAAATTGGAGTCCGTCGGCCGTCTCGCCGCGGGCATCGCCCACGAAATCAACACCCCCGCCCAGTACATCGGCGATAACATCCGCTTTCTCCAAAGATCCTTTGACCGCATCCATCCCTTGCTTCGCCAGCATCAGACCCTCCTGCGCGCCGTCAAGGCGGGCGCCGCCACCCCGGCGCTGCTCGCCGGGATGGAACAAGCCCTCGCCGAATGCGACTTGGATTTCCTCATCGCCGAAACTCCCCGCGCCGTCGAGCAATCCCTGGAGGGCATCAACGGCGTCAGCCGCATCGTCCATGCCATGCGCGATTTCTCCCACCCGGGCACGGGCGAGAAAATCCCCATTGACCTCAACCAGGCGGTGGAGAGCACTCTGGTCGTCGCCGCCAACGAATGGAAATATGTCGCCAACCTGGTCAAGGACTTCCAGCCCGACCTGCCTCCCGTCCTGGCCCTGCCCGGCGAACTCAATCAGGTGATTCTCAACCTGGTCGTCAATGCCGCCCATGCCATCGCCGACGTCGTGGGCGACGGCTCCAAGGGCAAAGGCACCATCACCCTTTCCACCCGGCTGTGCGGCGACTGGGCCCAAATCCAGGTCGGCGACACCGGCACAGGAATACCCGAGCCCATCCGCGACAAAGTCTTTGATCCATTTTTCACCACCCGGCCCGTGGGCAAGGGCACCGGCCAGGGCCTGGCCATCGCCCGCAGTGTCATCGTCGGCAGGCACCATGGCACGCTCTCCTTCCAAACTCAGGTCGGCGTGGGCACCGTCTTTACCATCCGCCTGCCCTTGCAGGCGGCTTTGGCCCCCCAGGCTGCCAGGGAGGCGGCATGAAGAAAATCTTGTTTGTAGATGACGAACCCAACGTCCTCTCCGCCATCCAGCGCCAACTGCGCGAGCGTTTCCAAGTCCAAACCGCCGTGGGCCCCAAGGCCGGCCTGGACGCCCTGCAAAATTGGCAGGACTTCTCCGTGGTCGTGGCCGACATGGGCATGCCGGAGATGAGCGGCATTGAATTCCTGGCCCAAGCCAGCCAGATCGCCCCCAATATCGTCCGCGTCATGCTCACCGGCTACCTCGACCAGGCCACCGTCGTGGAGGCCGTCAACCAGGGCCGCATCTTTCGCTTCCTGAGCAAACCCTGCCCCGCCGAAAAGCTCGTCGAGGCCCTGGACGCCGCCGTCGCCCAGCACAATCTCATCCTCGCCGAGCATGAACTCCTGGAAAACACTCTGGGCGGCAGCCTCAAAGTCCTCTCCGAAATCCTCGCCCTGGCTGAACCCCGCACCTTCGGCCAGGCCGAATCCCTGCGCGACTCCATCCGCCAACTGGCCGCCTCCCTGAACGTGACCCCCACCTGGGACCTGGAAGCCGCCGCCCTGCTCTCCCAAATCGGCTTCGTCACCATCCCCCCCGAGCTCATCCTCAAAGCCCGCCAGGGCCAGCCGCTCACCGAGCGGGAGAAGGACGTCTTCGCCCGCATCCCCGCCATCGGCAGCAGCCTCCTCTCCCAGATTCCCCGCCTGGAAGGCGTCGCCCGGATCATTCTCTACCAGCACAAACGTTTCGACGGCGGCGGTTTTCCCGAAGACGCCGTCGCCGGCGAATCCATCCCGCTGGGCGCGCGCATGTTAAAAATTCTGATTGACCTTTCTCGCATCGAGGCCTCCGGCGCCAGGCGGCCCGCCGCCCTGGCCCACCTGCGCGAGCGCGCCGGCTGGTATGATCCCCGCCTCCTGGCAGCCGTGGCGGAGCAGGCTCCCGCCCTGCCGGCCGCGGCGCCCGGCGCCGGCGGCGCCACCATCGCCCTGAGTTTTGCCGCCCTCCGGGTCGGCCACATCCTCCGCTCCAACCTGGAAACCAAAGGCGGCATCTTGCTGGTCACCGCCGGAAACCTGATTACTCCCATGCTCATCCATCGCTTGCGCAACTTCTCCTCCCTCTACGGCATCCAGGAACCCATCTACGTTGACGAGAGCAGCGGCCCCTTCTTCAACCCGGCCTCCCAAACGGCCGCCAAAGCATAGCCACACTCCTCAAATCCCCATGTTGGCCAGCATATCGGCCAGGCGGTTGACCACCGCGGCGAGCTTCGGATGCGATTGTTCCAATTCCCCCACCGAAGATTTCAGCCCCCCGATGGAATGCCGCAACGACTCCGGATTCTTCTCCTCCCGCGTGGCTTCGTGCGTGGACACTTCCGTGAAGCCCGCGATGCTTTGCGCCTGTTCCTGATTGGTCTTGGAAAGGCTGTTGATTTGCGATTTCAACTGCCCCAGCAAATCCAGCAACTCCTCACGGCTCTTGTCCTGGAGCGTCCCCGCGTTGCGGATTCGCTCCTCAATTTCTGAGATCGTGTCTTTCATGATGTGAGTTGTTTCCAACAAACTACTCAAATCCCCCGAAAATGAAAGCCCGGACAACAAGCCCCAATTCTCTGCCAAGAGCGTGCTTTGAAAATAGGTCGGGAAAGGGATTGCGAGCACCGCGGGGCGGATGGCGGGGAGCAACGAAGGCGCATATCCAACAAGACGGGAGTTTGGTGAAGGTTTCAGCCAATGCCTTCAAGGCGGTCGGGATAAACGTTCACCAGCTTGTAACGCTTCACCAGTCTTTCGATCTGCGGCCAGAGACGGGCCAGCAAGGCGTGAAATTCATTTCTGCGGAGATTGCCGAATCTTAGATGCACCACCCGAGGCGGTGGCGATTTCGTGATGATGCGATCCGAAAAATCCGCATCTTTGCTGACAATGACCAAATCATGTTTGCGGGCAAATTCCCAAATCCGTGAGTCGGACGGATTCCGTCCGGCCTTGGAAGCGGAAATAATCGGGAGCTTCGGCGAAAACCGCAACCGCCCAGGCAGGTTTTCATCGAAGAGAAACCCCTTCATGCTGCCGACACCACCGAGAAATGATTGCCCATGAACCGCGAAGCGTAATCCAAGCAAGCTTGCACGTCCGCTCGGGTGAGTTTCGGATATTCCTCCAACACCTCCTCGATGGAATCACCGGCGGCGAGGAATTCCAAGACCGTCTGCACGGTAACACGCGTGCCACGAACCACGGCCCGCCCGTTGCATACATCCGGTTTGATTGAAATTCGTCCGTTCATTGCCTGAACGATACTTGGCCGGCGCCAAAACCGCAAGCCCTTTCCACCGCAAGAATCTCCCCATCAGCCGCTTCCTCATTGCTTTAATCATTGACAAACAACAGGTCGAGCTAAACCTCTTTACATGCTGGCGGCCTCCGCAAAACAATGGCCCATGCGCAAGATCCCTTGCTGGCTCGCCGGGTGGCTCGCGGCAGCATGGCTCTGGCCCGACGGCTCCACACTGGCGGCGGCGGGGCCGCGCTTTCATGTGGATTCCCTGGGGACGCATGATGGCCTGACCGCAAACGAGGTCGTCGCGATGATCCAGACCCGCGACGGCTACCTTTGGATGGGCACCCTCAACGGCCTGGTCCGTTTCGACGGCGTTGCCTTCAAGGTCTTCGACGAACACAACACCCCGGGCCTGACCAGCGGCCGCGTCGTTTTCTTGTTCGAGGACAGCAAAACCAATCTTTGGATCGGCACCGATTCCGCCGGCGCCCTGCTCGACCAGGACGGACGCATCACCGACCTGGGCTTTGGCAAGGGCGGCCGCGAAGGGCCTCTCCGCTCCGCCTGCGAAGATGCCACCGGCGCAGTCTGGCTCCGCACCGACGATGGCCAACTCCGCCGCTACCATGACGCCACACTGAGTCCGCCCTGGCCCATTGGGCCGCTTCACACCGTCATCACCGAAAAATCCGGCCTCCTCTGGCTGGACACCGCCCAGGGCCTCCTGGGAATTGATCCCGCCGCCGCGCGCGATGCCTTGCCGCTCCCCTACACGCAATTCTCCGCCATGACCCGCGTTGATTTCCTCCTGGCCAGCCGGACGGGCGGCTACTGGCGCCTGGGCCGTGATGGCGCCGGCGACGTCGTCGAAAAATGTTCCGGCGACAAATTGGACCGCAAACCCGTCCCGTATCCCTGGCCGGCCGGCACCGATATCACCGCCGCCTGCGAGGACAGGGAAGGCAATCTCATCGTGGGAACCAAGGGCGCGGGCGTTTGGTGGTTCGACGCCGCTGGCAATGCCGCCCGCATTTCACAAAAAGAAGGCCTGTCGGGAAACTTCGTTCTTTCCCTCCTCATGGACACCTCGGGCTGCCTCTGGGTGGGGCTGGATAGCGGCGGCTTGAACCGCGTCCAGCGCCAGCTTTTCCACCCGCTCGAAGCCTGGACCGGCCCCACCGTGCAATCAGTCTGTCAAGACATCTCCGGCCGCCTTCTGTTCACCTCCCCCAAGGACGGCATTGATTATTTCCAAAACGACACCCTCCAACAAGCCCCTTCCAACCCTGGAGACCTCTCCCTTTTCAACCCCCGCGCCCTGCTGGCCGATGGCCGCGGCAATATCTGGGCTGCCACCTTTGGCGGCGGCCTGTTCTGCCGCACCAATGGCCTCTTCGAACCGGTCCCAGGCTCCGACGTCATGGACCCCCGCGTCTCCGCCCTTCATCAGGACCGGGCGGGCCGCATCTGGGCCGGCACCCAACATGGCCTGGCCTGCTGGGACGGCCGCGCTTGGCGCCTTTTCACCACCCGCGACGGCCTTTCCGCCGACATCGTCCGCGCCATCGCCGACGATGCTCAGGGCAATCTCTGGATCGGCACCGAAGGAGGGGGACTCAACCGCCTCAAGGAGGGCAAATTCTCCTCCTTCCAAAAATCCAACCTCTTTCCCAGCGACAATATTTCCGCCCTCTACGCCGACCGGGCCGGCGTTTTGTGGATCGGCACTTTCGGCAACGGCCTCATCCGCTTTGAGTCCGGCCGTTGGGCCAACTACACCACCGACGACGGCCTCAACGGCAACGGCGTCGCCTACATCATCGAAGACGACCTGGGCTGCCTGTGGATCGGTTCCAACGCCGGTCTCATGCGGGTCAAAAAAAGCGACCTCAACGATTTTGCCGCCGGCAAACTCGATTTCATCCCCTGCCATTGCTATGGCGAGCGCGATGGCCTGCCCAGCAGCGAATGCACCCTCGGCTCCCAGCCCGCCGCCTGCCGCGCCGCCGACGGCTCCTTTTGGTTTCCCACCATCAAAGGCCTGGTTTCCATTGACCCATCCCAAATCCTATCCCGCACCAATTCCTTCCCGGTCCTCATCGAGTCCGTCCTCACCGAAGGCCAGGAGCAAGCCGCCAATGGACCTCATGGCCGCCCGCTGCAGTCCGTCGCCGTCCCTGCCGGCAAGGAACTGCTGGAAATTCGCTACACCGGCCTCAACCTCGATGACCCCCAGCAAGTCCGCTTCCGCTACCGCATGGATGGATACGAATCCAAATGGACCGAGGCCGGCCAACGCCGCGCCGCCCAATACAGCAAACTACCCCCCGGAGCCTACCATTTTCTAATCTCCGCCCGCAACGAGGACGGCCCCTGGAACTCTGCCGCCGCCAGCCTCGCGGTCACCGTCCTGCCCGCCTTCTGGCAGATGGGGTGGTTTCGCGCCGCCATCATCGCCCTTCTTTTAGGTGTCATCAGCGCCTTTGTCTATTTTATTTCCACCCAGAGATTGCAACGCCAACTCGGCGATTTGCGCCAGCAACAAGCCCTGGAAAAGGACCGCGCCCGCATCGCCCGCGACATCCACGACCAGGTCGGCGCCAGCCTCACCCAGCTCTCTCTCTTGGGTGAAATGGCCGAGAGCGACAAAAACAACCCCGCCGAAGTCGCCGCCTGCGCCGCCCAAATCACTCAAACCGCCCGCGAAACCGCCCGCGCCCTGGACGAAATCGTCTGGACTGTCAACCCCTCCAACGACACCCTGGAAGGCCTGATCAGCTACATCTGCAAACACACCCAGGAATATCTCGCCCTGGCCGGCTTGCGATACCGCCTGGAGGCGCCCTCCCAACTTCCCGCCACCGAAATCTCCCCCGAAGCCCGTCACAACATCTTCCTGGCCGCCAAGGAATCCGTCACCAATATCGTCAAGCACGCCCACGCCACCGAGGCCTGCATTCGGTTGCTCCTGGAGCCGCGGAGCATTACCTTGGAAATCCAGGACAACGGACGCGGCCCCGCCGGTCACACCGGCCCCGCCGCCCAATCCAGAAGCGGTTTGCGCAACATGCGCAAAAGAATGGAAGACATCGGCGGCAAATTTGAAATCCGACCGGCGGCCGGCGGCGGCACCCTCATCCGCCTCACCGCCCCCATCGGCCCGCCGGCCCCGGGCCATTCCTGACCATGCCCATCACCGTCTCCATCGTCGAGGACAACGACCAACTCCGCGCCACCCTGGCCCGTCTCATCAGCCGCTCCGAAGGGTTCCAATGCCTGAGCCATTTCCCCAACGCCGAGGCGGCCCTGCAAGCCCTCCCCGCCCAGCCGCCGGAAGTCGTCTTGGTGGACATCAACCTGCCGGGCATCAACGGCGTTGAATTTGTCCGCCGCCTGAAACAGGCCGCCCCGGCCATTCTCGCCGTCATGCTCACCGCCTACGAAGACACCGAAAACATCTTCAACGCCCTGGCCGCCGGTGCCGCCGGTTATCTCCTTAAGCGCGCCCCGCGTGGCGAACTCCTGGAAGCCATCCGCGAAGTCCGCCGCGGCGGCTCTCCCATGACGACCCACATCGCCCGCAAAGTCGTCCAATCCTTCCAAAAGCCCGGCCCCGCCGCCCAGCCTCCCGACGCTGGCGACAGCTTGTCCACGCGCGAGCAGGAAGTATTGAACCTCTTGAGCCAGGGCTTTTTCTACAAAGAGATCGCCGAGAAACTGGGCATCAGCTACGAGACCGTCCACACTTACATCCGCCGCATCTACGAAAAACTCCAGGTCCGCACCCGCACCGAAGCCGTCGCCAAATTCCTCCGCCGCTGACCATCGGGAAAAATCATCCGGCCCCGCCACGCCTCTATTCCGCCGGCGTCCAATCCCCGAAGACATGATGCGCATCGCGCATCCGCGCCGCTTCCTCCGGCGTCAACTGCCTGGAGGGCGGCAGCCGCCGGCTCACGTCAACAAGATTTGTGCCCGTCAGATCGGTCGAGTGATACTCCCAGAACCGCAGCGTTGCGGGGGAATTGGTTCCCGGCGTGATTTGCCATCCCTGCGCCCCGATGTGGTCGTCCATCCGGCAGTTGATCCACGCCACCTGGCTGTCGGGAAATCGCTCGGCTTCGATTCGCGACAACACCGCGTCCGCCGCCCCCGGCGCCTTGGTCAGCCGACAATCCACAAACACATCGCCAAAATGGTCCTGGTCGTTGCGGACCTGCGTCACATACCCGCGCGGGCTGAGGCACTTGATTTCGCAATTGGTGAAGTAGCACGTTCCATAACCCCAGATGAAATCCACGTCCCCCTCAATATAACAATTATTGACAAATACCTCTCCGCTCAGTTTCAGCGTGTCCTGGAAACTGTATAAATCCACCCCCTCCGCCACGCACCGCCGGCCGTCAATCCGCAGCGCCTCCGCCTGCGAACCCCCTTTGCGCGTCGTGTTGCGCACCGTCAGGTTCCTCAGGGCGAAATCATCCGCGTCAATCCCGATCGTCTGCCGGCGCCCATTCCGCCTTTGCCCGCGATCGTTGAACTCCTCGTTGTTCGCGTACTCGATCACCGTTTTCTTCCGGTCCTCGCCCGCGAAGGTCAAATGCGCCTTGTTTGTCACATACACGATTTCCTCATACACGCCGTTCCGGATGAATATCCGCCGGGGCGCGGTGTTGCCCGCGGGCGCCCAATCCACCGCTCCCTGCACGGTGCAGAAATCCCCCGAGCCGTCCGCCGCCACCGTCAACTTCGCCGCGTCCGCCGCCGGCCCCGCCGCCTTGGTGCGGAATTTCCATGCCGCTCCATTCGTCACCCCGACGAACACCTCCGGGCTGATCTCAATCCCATACTCCCGCCCATACTGCAACACCCCCAAATGGGGATACACCGTCGCCTGTTTCCCGGAAATGATCACCGGATAATTCGTGAAGGTCGCCCCGCCCAGCGTCCTCGCCTGCGCGCCGCGAACGCTCTGGCTCAAATCAATCGCGTCCGCCAACCCGCCTTCGGCCGAATAAATGGAGATCGTCCCGTGGGTCCCAAGCGCCAGCGCTTCATCGAACGTGATGCGCAGCAGCGTATCCGGGCAGACATTTTCGGCCCCGTCCGCGGGAAGCGTCGCGGTGATCCTTGCCGCCGCCGCAACGCTGGAAACCGCCGCCAGCAACCACGGCCCCATCGTTCCAATCAGAAACAGGCGTGTCCTCATCGCAATCATTTCCTTCCGGTGTCTGGATTAAGATTAGGATTAAGATCAAGAAAACAACACCCCCAAAATTGGATTTTGGAGGAGACTTTGGAGCAGACCCCTGCTATGTCTGGGTTGACCGAAGGTTTTGCCAGAAATAAAACGAAAACAAAGTCTATGAAAACAATAACAGTCATCTTCAAATTGTGGTTTGTTGTAATGTTGGTTGCGGCCTCAGGATGCTCCAAATCGCACCCGCCGGATCTGCCCACTCTCCAAGGCAATTGGACGGGCCGGGACTCTCAGGCCAACACCGCCGGCTCCCCTACGCTCGTGGTCTCAGGGACGAACCTGGAATTCCATGGCGCGGACACCAACGAGTGGTACAAGGCAACCTTCACCCTGCGTGAAGACACCAATCCCAAGCAGCTTTTGGCCCTCATCACCGATTGCCCGTTCCCGCAATACGTGGGCAAGACGTCCAAGGCGATCTACCGGATGGAAGACGGCGCGCTGCGGATGGCCGCCAATGAGCCGGGCAATCCCGCCGCGCCGGCCGGTTTCGACACGCCGGGCCTTCGTCAGGTTGTCTTCAAACTCGACAAGCCCTGAATTCATTTCACGCCGTCAATTCCACCGGGGCGGTTTGGATTTTCTCGGCCACATGCTTTGGAATCGGGCAGGCGCTCATGCGGCCGCCCGGCGGCTGGGTGACGTAAACGACGGTCAGCGCGCCGCGCGCCACTTCCACCGGCGGCGCGGTGTTGAGCTTGCGGAACTTGAAAAGGTAGCGGAGGGACTTGGATTTTTTTTCGGCGACCAGGAGGTGGATTTCCACTTCGTCCTCGAAATGAAGCGGCGCTTTGTAATCGCATTCGGCATGGACCCGCGGCCATCCCACCGACGGCTCTCCCGTCTTAAAAATGGAAAATCCCAGCGACCGGAAAAACGCGTTCTCCGTGGTTTCCATGAAGCGGAAGTAGTTGGCATAGTTCATGATGCCGGCCATGTCGGTTTCAGAAAACTCCACGCGGCGAATCATTTTGAATTCGTAAGGCATGAGCGCATCTTAGCGCGCACCGCTGGAATTACGAGTTGGAAAATGACCGGATGGCCTCGGCGCAGAGGGCGGCGGTCTGGGTGGCCATCGTTTCGACATTGAATTTCCCGGCCACCGCCTGGCTTCCGGCCTCACCCAGGGCGCGCGCGCGCGCGGGATCCAGCAACAGCGCCTCGATGGCGCCGGCCAGCGCGCTCACGCTGCCGGACGGGCAAAGCACGCCGCCGCCGGTGGCCTCAATGAGCTCGGGAAAGGCGCAGTGGTCCGGTTGCACCACCGGCACTCCTGCGGCCATCGCTTCTATGACATAAAGCCCAAACGCCTCGTTGTACGTCGCCGGCACGGAAAACACCGAAAGCGACGCCAGAAAATCCAACTTGGCCGCCCGCGAAAGATTGGGAAGAAACTCCGCGTCACCCCCGGCCCCAGCCGCCGCCAGGCGCCCCCGCAAGGCCTCCACCAGCGGCTGGTCCGCCGGCCCGCAACTGCCGCCCACGCGCAGCTTCAGGCCCTTCACGCGGTCGCGCTGCTTCAAGAGCAGAAAGGCCTCCACCAGGTTTTCCAAACCCTTTTCGCGGCACATCCGGGCGAAGTAGCCGAGCACGGGCGGATGCCCGCCTTTGCTCGCCGCCTGCCGGTTTCGGCTCTCCGCGAAGCCATCCAGTTTGATCCCGTTGAACACCACGCGCACACGCTCTTTGGGCAGTTGCAGCCGCTTTTGCATCAGCCCGGCGAAATAACGGCTCGGGGCGATGAACAGGTCGGCGTCGGCCGCCCGTTGCGCGACGATTTGCCAGGCCTGCTCGCGGGCGCGATCCGGCAAGGCGTCCAAAAACCAATCTTCCCCCTGGAAGCAGCAAAGCACCGGCACGCGCAATTCGGAGCGCAGACGGCGCGCCATGCCGATCAGCAAGACATTGGACAGGCAGACCACATCCGGCTTTTCCTGGCGCAGCCAGCCCAGCAACTCCTCCAATTCGCGCGCCTGGTTTCCCTCCTCGCCCAGCAACATGGACATCGTGATCGGCCCCAGGTTTTCAGGCCGCGTGCACGTCGCCGGCCCGGCGGCCCATTTCAACAATCCGGGGCGGGCCAGCAGATGACGCAGCCAGTCGGGGGCATGGCGGAACAATGCCGAATGCTGCTCCAGATAGACATTGATGCCGCCGTAAAACAACGGCTCGCCCGCGCTTTGGTTCTCCTCGTCCAGCGTCAGCGGCAGATAGAGCGGCGTCATGGAGGCCGCATGGCCCAGGCGGCGCAGCGCGGCCACCAGCGCGTTGTCGCGCAAACAGGCCCCGCAATACATCTTGCCGGCGCCGGGCGTGATTTGGACGATGCGCAATGACTCGGATGCCACGACAGACCAAACTCTTCAACAAAGTGCGCCAAATGAAAATTGAAAAATGAGGAAAAAAGTCAGACCCGATCCTTCTCAAAAGTTTCCGCCGCGACCACCCGGCCCAGCGAATCGGCCTGCACGTAGCCATAGGCCGCGTCCCCGCTCCCATCCTCCCGCCGGCATCGCCAGTGCCACCAGCCGGGTTTCAGAAAGTCGCCGCGCTGAATCATTTGGAATTTGAACTCCCCTTCGCGCTCGCACTCCGCGCCCGGCCCGGCCGGTTGCCGGCGCCGCTCCAATTGGGGAACATCTTCGTTCATGGTGGAAACTTAGTGGTTGGATGGCGATCATGCTCACCATCTTTTGGCACTTCTGCACCTTATTTCAACAGGCTCGGAAGTGGAGGCCGCCCCCCTTCCGCAATCCTCTGGCGGCTGCGCCAAGACGTCCTTTTTGGCTTCGACGTATTTCATTAGAAAACACTGATCGTTTGGCTGGCCCGGATGTCGCGTTCGGAAACACCCGCCTCAATGGTGAATCGGTTTCCCGCGTCCACGGTCCAATCCTTGCGGGCCGGACTCCAGTAGGCAAAGGATTGACGGGGCAGCGTGATCTCCACATGCCTGGTTTCACCGGGCGCAAGTGTCACCTTGCTGAAAGCTTTGAGTTCGCGCCGTGGGCGTGGCACGGGGCACTGTTCTTCGCCCACATAAAGTTGCGCCACCTCCGCGCCGGCGCGGCTTCCCGTGTTCGTGAGGTCCAGGAAAACTTTCACATCGGCCCCGGCTTTCTCCACCCTCATGTTCGACATTCGGAAGGTGGTGTAACCTAAGCCGTAGCCGAACGGATACATCGGGTCCTTGCCCGACTTGTCGTAGCCCCGGTAGCCGTAAAACAGGCCCTCGGTGTAAGGCTCGACCGGGTATGCGGCCCCGCTCTGGTTTTGGCCGGGGTAAAAGGCGAAGGCGGGGTTGTCCTCGAACTTCCTGTCGAACGTCGAGCAGAGCCGGCCGCTTGGGTTCACGTCGCCGAAAAGCACTTCTCCCACCGCGATGCCCCCTTCCTGCCCCAGGTACCAGGCCTGGAGAATCGCCGCCGCGTTGCCTTCCCAGGCGCTCATCCCCACCCCGGCCCCGCTGTTGTTGATGACGATGGCATGGCCATTGAGATGCGAGGCGGTGTTGATCAAGTATTGCTGAACATCCGGCAACTCAAAGGCGCGATCACGGCCTTCGCTCTCCACGCGGCGATTCAAGCCGACGCACAGGACGACCGCATCCGCGTCCCGGACCGCCGCAAGATCGGGAATCTCCGGCGGTACCAGGGCCAATCTCACCATCCGTCCGTTGCCGGCCCCGCCGCGTCCGCCGCGACCGCCGCCGCCTCCGCCGCGGCCGGCCGAAGGGTTGGCCAGCGCCCGCGCTTGAATGCTCACCGGCAAAGGCTTGTTGCCTTGAAGATGGATGATCGCCCCGGCGGCGTTCGTGCGGCCATCCATCATCAGAACAGGGTTGCCATCGGCGACTATCTGCCAATCGCTCTCCTGGGGTGCCATCAGGACCCCGCTCCAGGTGAACGTGGCATCGCGATAGACAGGCACGCCAAAGGGCAGCCGCCCCTGCTCCCAGTTGGTATTGATGGCCGTTTGCACCGTCGGCGGGATTTGGACCGGCGGTCCCTCCCCCGTCACCTCCACGCTCAGCGTCAGGCCGGGCTGTCCTTGGGCCGACGTCCAGGCATTGGCTAGGGAAACGAACGCCGCGTCGCCGGCAGGCTCCGGCATGGGGAGGTAGATGACTTTGACATTGGTCCCCGCGCTTCGGGTGATGCCCTCGAGATAATTGGCTTCAAGGTAGCGCGCGGGAAATGTCGCCACCGCCCCGCTCCCGCCGCCTCCGATGTTGCCGGGCATGGCGCCGGGCGGGGCCGAGGCGTTGGGTCCGACCACCACGATCGTTTTCACTTTGGCCCGATCCAGCGGAAGGGTCTGGCGCTCGTTTTTCAGCAGCACTATCGCATTCTCCGCCACCGCCAGCGCGGTCTTGGCCGAATCGGCCGAGTCCAGCGGCAGCTCCGCCTTCTTCTGCTGCCAGCCGGCGTCCAGCCACCCCTGCGCCGCGGCGGTGCGCAGGATGCGATGCGCCGCGCGGTTGACGTTCGCTTCGGTGACCGTCCCGTTGGCCATCGCCGTCTGGATGTTCTCCAGGGAGAAATTCCGCGTGTCCGGCATTTCCAGGTCCAGCCCGCGCGCTACATCGGTGGTGGCGTAGCATGCGCCCCAATCGGACATCACCAGCCCTTGGAAACCCCACTGGGTCTTGAGCACCTGGTTGAGCAGCCAGTCGTTGGCGCTGGCGTAGAACCCATTGAGCCGGTTGTAGGAGCACATCACCGCCACGATCCCGCCCTCCGTCGCGGCCTTCTTGAAGGCCGGAAGATAAATCTCCTGCATCGTCCGTTCCTCCACCTGGGCATCCACGCTGTTGCGGTTGGATTCCTGGTTGTTGGCGGCAAAGTGTTTGATCGTCGGCACCGAGCCTTGGGCGCTGCACGCCTTTACCCAATTCACCGCGATGATCGAGGCCAGATATGGGTCTTCTCCAAAATACTCGAAGTTGCGCCCGTTGACCGGCACGCGGCAGATGTTCAGCCCGGGACCCAGTTGAAAATGCGTTCCGCGCGTGCGGTCTTCCAGGCCGATGGCCTTGCCGTAGGCGCCGGCCAGATCCCCATCCCAGGTCGCCGCCAACGCCACGCCGGCGGGGAACGCGCACGCCCCGACGGGCGGGAAGTTGCCCGGCGCGTTGCGCACCCCGTTCGGACCGTCGGACATCGTCAACAGCGGGATGCCCAGTCGTTCGATCGCGTGGGTGGTGAAGCCCGCCCCGCCGATCAGCGACACTTTTTCCTCCAGCGTCATTTCCGCGATCAATTTATCCGCCCGTTCGTCGGGCCCGCCCTTTGTGTCCTGCGCCTTAACGACCGGGGTTTCGGCCGGCGCGCCCTCCTGGGCCTGGAGTCGTGCCGCGCCCGGCAGGATTGCCAGCAAAAACAAGCCCGCAATCAAAGTGGATTTCATTATTTGGTCTAATGCCCAAAAACCCCTCCGCCGACAAGCCAATTCGCCGGTGAATGCCATCCGGTTCCACACCCCCCCTCAAATCCGGTGGAATTTGCCGCTTGACCCCCTCCGGGCTGTCTCGGAGCATGGGGCCAGTATGACTATCAGGCTTTTTAATGCGCGCACCCATGGCCTGCGCGGTTTTTCAAGGATGGCTTTGATTGCCTTTGCCTTTTTGGCGTTGGTTTCCGTGAGCTGCCAGACAGGCAAACACGGACCGCGCACATTTGTCGCCATTCACGGCAGGCTCAGCGTCAAGGGAAACAAAATTGTTGACAAAAATGGCAGTCCCATCACCCTGCATGGAATGTCCCTCTACTGCTGGGCCGCCCAAGGGACGCAATTCTTCAACGCCGGCGCCATCAACCACCTTGCCCAGGACTGGAAATGCACCGTCATTCGCATCGCCATCCTCCCGGCCGCCTACAAGAGAAATCCCACCAATGAAATCAACAAGGTCAGGACCGTCATGGATGCCTGCATTTCCAATGGCATCTACGCCATCATTGACTGGCATTCCATGGGCAGCGCTCAAAACGATGTCCCCTCGGCCCAGGCCTTTTTCTCCACCTTGGCCGCCGCCTACGGAAACACTCCCAATATCATGTACGAACCGTGGAACGAACCCGTGCGCGAGTCCTGGCCTGTCATCAAGGCCTATCATCAAGCCATCATCGCCACCATACGCGCCATTGACCCTGCCAATATCATCATCTGCGGCAGCAGAAACTGGGACCAGCAATGCGCCGAAGCCTCCCGCGATCCCATCACCAGTTCCACCAACATCGCCTATTCCATCCATTTCTACGCCGCCACTCATCGCCAGTCCCTGCGCGACAACGGCGCCGAAGCGCTCAAAAACGGCGTCGCTCTTTTTGCCACCGAATACGGCGCCAGCTCCGCCTCCGGCGGCGGCGCCTTCGATCCCGCCGAAACCAAATTATGGTGGGCCTGGCTGGATGCCAATTTTGTCGGTTGCGCTAACTGGTCCGTCGCGGCCCTGGGCGAAACCTCCGCCGCCTTTCGCCCCGGCGCCAGCCCCACCGGCCCCTGGACCGATGACATGCTCAAACCCTCCGGCATTTTAGTCAGGGATTATATCATCAGCAAATACCCCCCCGCGCCGGTAATGCCTTAATTTGAAATTTTGTTTTCGGGAGCAATTTCGCGCGGCTTGCGTCTAATGGGACATGAAGACAAAAGACATTCTCACAATCGCCACCGCGGCCCTGGCAACGGCCACGCTCACAATCGCCTTTCACGCCAGCCCGCTGGTCTCTGGCAACGACCCGGCTCTCCTCTCGCCCACCATCGCCAAACCCAAGCTCGCCGCCAACGGCATTGAGGTGACTCTCTCGCCCGCCAATGGCCGTGTGTTCAAGGCGGGCGATCAACCTGATTTTGAACTCCGCTCGGTCAACACGCTCAACCAGCCTTCCGCCGTTTCCATTTCTGTGGCCCTCTTCGCCCTGGGGCCGGTCAGCCGGCTTTCGCGCACGCCAGTAATGCCCTCTGTTCTATGGCAGCAACAGCTCGACTTGACACTCGGTCCCAACGAAACCAAACTCCTCACCCTGGCCACCCGCGCCAAGCTGCCCGCCAACAGCTCCATTTCCGTTTCTTTGTTACAAGTGAGCCACGCCGGCAAGGCAACGGCCGCCGCCAATCCGGGGATTGTCTCCGCGGCGTCATTCAGGCCGGACGGGCAACCGGGCATTGTCGCGCTGCGGTTTTCCACTGCCCCGCCGCCGGCCAGTCCGGCCAACGCCGACGCGCCCACCGCCCAGGCGGCCGTGATCGCGGCCTCCCGATAGTCCCGATTCCCATGTTCCGCTGGCAGACATCTCTGGGCGCGGTCATCGGGCTGGTGGCTGGGTTCGCCGTCCTGGCTTTGACAGACCACGCTCCCAATCAGGCCACCGCCTCCGGCCCGATTCTTTCCGAGTGCGATGGCCGGATGCGCGAACTGGTGGTTCAATATGAGCCTTCGGCGAGGGAAATGGTCGCCGCCGTTTACCGCGATTTCCTGGGCGCGCTGGATCCCGATGTCACCGTCCATGTCGTCTGCCCCGACCGTCCTGCCTTCGAGGATTTCGTCTCCCTGACGGGCCGTCTCCGATGCCGCCTCGCCCCGATTCTCACCCATCATCCCATCACCGCCTGGTCGCGCGACCGCTGGGTGCTCTTGACCCCGGCTTCTCCGGCGGGCGCGCCGACGCTCTGGAGTCCCCGTGGCGAAACTGCGGAGGAAATCTGGACCGCGCGTGCAGGCGACGAGCGCGTGGGGCAGGACATCGCCGCCGCCCTGGGACCCGCGGCCAGGGCCGTCCGCGCCGAACTTTATTTTGACGGCGGCGATTTTCTCTCTGACAGCGACAACGTGTTTGTCGCGCCGCGCGTTTTGGCGCGCAACGTTCAGCACACCGTGGGCAGCCGCCTGGAATTCCTGACCATGCTCGCCAGTCAAGTCAAGCGCCCCGTCATCCTGCTCGACGAGGCCCCCGACCATCACGCCGGGATGTTCATGGCCTCGGTCGGCGGGCGCGTCATGCTCGTGGCCGATCCGAAGCTTGGAAAAAGTTGCGTCCCGGATCAATTCCAGGCCGCGAGCCGCGACGCGGGCGCGACCTTCATGAATCTCCCCGGCGGTCCCGATTTCACCGCCCCCACACAACATCTCTTCGATGCCGTGGCCGGACAATGCGCGGCGGCGGGCTACCGGGTCGTGCGCATACCCGTCGTGCCCGCGCGGGATGGAAGAACTTTCCTGACTTATGTCAACGTCCTCCTGGACCGTGCCGGCGGCCGCCGGATCGTTTACCTCCCCTATTACCGGGGCGCGGAGCCGCTCAACGCCGCGGCGCGAACCGTCTGGGAAAAACTGGGCTTCGAGGTCCGGCGGGTGGATTGCACCGACACCTACCGCCATTTCGGTTGTCTCCACTGCCTGGTCAACGTGCTCAAGCGTTCCTGACCCGCCGCAGCCCCTGTGAAAATCTCAGTCAGTGTTTTGAGCATCCTCGCTGCGCCAACTGTGCGTGATTTGCGCGCCACGCGACGAAAATTGCGCACTCCCGCGCACCATGAAAATCAACCTCTGTCAACTCTATGCCCTCCTATTCAAAGAATCCCTCGATTGGTTTTCAACGGGTTGCGGCAATCTGCAAGCCGTTGCCCTGGAAAAAAAACTCTCGCCGCCAGGCCCCGGCGCGGTTTATGCTTGGTCAAATCCATGAATCTCTTGGCATCTTCTGCCGCGCAAAGCGTGCCGGGATGCGAAACTTTGCCCTCCGCCCGCTGTTATACAGTAAATCATGCCAGCTCTGGAGACACCTATGAATACCCGCAAATCCGTCGCATTTTGGTTTCGCTTTGGTCTGTCAATTCTTTTTTGTTGCCGTTTCGCCGCCCCCCTCGGCGCCCAATCCCTCATCAACATTGACTTCGGGGCCGGCAGCCGCAGCCCCAAGACGGGCTTTGCCGCCACCGGCCAAAGCACCAACGATCTCTGGAACCTCTTCCGTTTCTACGACCCCAAATACTCCCCCGGCGCTCCCCTCGTGTTCTCGGGGCGGCTGAGCGGGATCAAACTGGCCGACGGTGCGCCCACCGATGTCCTCATCGAGATGACCAACGCCCCCGGCGTCTGGGGCAATGCCACCGGCGATCCCATGTTCGATTCCTACGTCTTCGCTCCCAATGGCAGCAACATCCTCCTCACCATTTCCCGCCTGGAACCCGGCCGTTACAATTTCTATCTTTACGGCCATGCCGAGCCGGACGCCTCCGGCGAACTGAACAGCCTCTTCAAAATCTCCAGCGCCGGCACCAATTTTGGGCCGCTCACCACCCTGAGTTCCGCCGGTTGGAAAGCCAACATGCCGTGGCAGGAAGGCCGCCAATTCGTCGTCTTCCGTGATGTCGAAGTCCGCTCGGGCGTCCCGGTCGTCATCGAAGTTGCTCCGGGGCCGAACGGCGTGGCGGTCCTCAACGGCTTGCAGATCAGTTCCAAAGGCACCAGCCCCCCAAAATTATCCGCCCGCGCCGCCGTCAAACCCGCCTCCAGCTTGACCAACCTCCTCGTCAGCGAAATCCGCTACGACGGCCAGGTCAGCGACAACGAAGCCCGCTTCACCGCCGACCTGACCGCCGAGTCCTTTGCCACCAACGAGATTTTCGTCCCGTTGTTTCAAGGCGATGTCGCCGTCATTGCAAGGTCCCTGCCTCCCGGCCTGCGCCTTGCACGTTCCGGTGATCAATACAACCTCTGCGCCGAAGCCCCCGGCCTCTACCACCTCAAATTGGATGTCATCGCCAAAATCACCCGCGCCGAACCGTGGAACCAAATTGACTTCCAAGGTCCCCCCGCCGCCATCGCCTCCATCCGCGCCCAGGCCGCCGGCGCGGGCGTCGAGATGCAACTCCTCAGCGGCACCGCCCTGGAAAATGACAAGGCCGCCACCCACCTCGAAGGTTTTCTGGGCGCTGACCGCCAGGTTTCCTTGCGCTGGCAAAGCAAAGCCGCCGAAGTCGCCCGCCACGCCCTCATCGCCGTCGAGACCGCCGCCACCGCCCAAGTCACCCCGGCGGTCGTCAAGCTCTCCACCACGCTCCATTACCAACTCCTCCAAGCCAGCGTGCCACGCCTCCGCATTGCCCTGCCGGCCAGCCAGGCCCTCACCCGCCTGCAAGGCGCCCAAATCCGCGATTGGAAAATCGAGCCGGACGGCGACCGCCAGGTCCTGGCCATCGAATTCATCAAGCCGGTGGAGCAGGATTACGAACTGACCCTCCTCTCCGAGCAGCCCGTCGAGACGATGCCCGCTTCCCTCCAAATCACCGCCCCGCAACCGTTGGACATCGAGCGCGAATCCGGCTCCTTCACCCTTTCCGCTTCCGACACCGTCGTGGACATCGCCGAAGTTTCCGGCCTCCGCCGCGTCAACGCCGCCGGCGACGCCCTGGCCGCCTTCCGCTTTTCCGCGCGCCCATTTTCTCTCGCCGCCGGCGTCAAGCGCGTCGAACCCATCCTCACCGTGGCCGACCGCGTCACCGCCCATCTGGAAGAGAGCCGTCTCTTGGTCGTCCATGCCCTCGCTCTGACGGTGGAAAAAGCCGGCATCTACTCCCTGGAATTCACGCCGCAACCGGATTTTGTCGTCGCCGCCGTCAAAGGGGAGGGCGTGGAGGATTGGAAAACCGCCGACGGCAAATTGCGGGTCAGTTTTGCCAGCCGCGTGCTGGGCGGGCGCAATCTGGAAGTGCAATTGGAACAGGCCCTCAAAACTTTCCCCGGCCAAATCGTCGTCGCCCCGTTGCGCGCCGCCGCCGCGGCCCGCCAAACCGCCCAAATTGGCGCCGCCGCCGCGCCGGGCTTGCGCGTCAAAACCTCCGAAATGACCGGCCTGCGCGAGATTCCCATCGCCCAGCTTCCCGCTCGCACCGACGAGCTTCTCGCCTTCACCTCCTCACTGCCGGATTGGAATCTGACTCTCTCCACCGAGCGCCTGCCCGCCCGCATCGGCGCCGACATTTTCAATCTCATCACCATTGGCGACGGCGTGGTCGGCGGGAGCGCCACGGTGCGCTATGATCTGGTCAACCAAGGCGTGCAGGAATTCCATCTCAAACTGCCCGCCCACTGGAAAAACATCGAGTTCACCGGCCTGAACATCCGCAGCCGCGAGCAGGACGGCGACTCCTGGACCATTCACCTCCAGGAAAAAGCCTGGGACGGCTACACCCTGGTCGTCACCTACGATTATCAATTCGACCCCGCCCGCGCCACTCTCAACGCCGCCGGCCTGCACGCCCCCGACGCCGAGCACGAAACCGGCTCCGTCGCCGTCACCACTGCCGCCAGCCTCAAAGTCCAGGCCGGAGCCGCGGCGCCGCCGCTGCGCGTGATTGATCCCACCGAATTGGCCCAAAGCGACCGCGCCCTCATCACCCGCCCCGTCCTCCTGGCTTATCATTACACCGGCCACGACTTCCAACTCCACCTGACCGCCGTCCGCCAGCAGGAAGAACCGGTTTTGGACGCCGTGGCCGACCACACCCAACTCACCTCCGTTCTCACCGACACCGGCGAAATGCTCACCCAGGCCTCCTTCATGGTCAAAAACAACGGCAAACAATTCCAGCGCTTCCAACTGCCCTCCGGCGCCAATTTCTGGGGCTGCAACGTGGATGGCCAAGGCTCCAAGGCCGAGCGGGACAAGGATTGGCTGCTCGTGCCACTGCCCGAACACGCCGACCGCGACGAAGCCTTTGCCGTGGACATCGTTTATGCCCAGGACGCCGGCCCGGTGAAATCGCGCTGGCTGCCCGCCGCCGTCGGCTTGCAAGCCCCCAAAACCGACCTCCCCAACACCTTCGCCGAGTGGGAGCTCTTCGTCCCGCCCGCCGTTCACCTTTCCGGTTTTGGCGGCAGCATGACCGTCGCCCGCGGCACCACTTATGGCCTGCGCGACGCCCTGCGCGCCTTCACCGATTTCTACTCGACACTCTTCGCGGAAAATGGCGCGGCCCTGTTTTGGATTGTCCTTGCCGTCATTTTAGTCATTTTTTTCATTAGTCGGATCAACGCCAAAGGCGCCGTAGCGGTGCTTCAGGCGCTCGCCGTCCTGGCCGGCGTTGCGCTTCTGGCCAGCATGATGCTTCCGGCGCTTTCCAAGGCTAAACAGAAGGCCCAGCTCATGAGCTCAGCCAACAATCCTACAGAAATCGGCTTGGCGGGCCACAGTTTTGTCCGGGCTAGGACTGCCTCCCAACAGGATGCGTCAATCAATAATCTCCGGCTGATAGATTCTTCAATCCAGCAATTTGCCCTGGAGCATAACGGCCAGGTTCCAGCCAGCATGAACGACCTCCGGCCTTACCTGGGAAGGACAGCGGCGGGCGAACTCCCTGTGGACCCTCGAACCGGGCAGAATTATACCTTGGTCGCGCAGGGGAAGAACCTTGGCAATCCCGATGCCATCCTCGCTTTCTCTCCGGAGAGTGAGGCCGGACGCGAAGTCTTGACTGGCAGCGGTATCAAACACATGTCCGCCGCCGAATTTGCCGAAGCCGAGGCGCGCGAGGCCGCCGCTCCCACGAGCGTCGCCAGGCCTGCTTCCGAGTTTGCTCGAGCCGGCGCACGCGGTAGCCAGCTTTTCCGATACGGCGGCCCACAATCCGCAACCCAAGGCATCAACCAGCCCCAGAATGCCCCGGCCAGGCAAGAGGGTATTGGTTTCTCTACGGCTATGGCTGCGCCTGCGGCTGCGGCTGCGCCCGCGGTGCCCACTGCCGCCGGCCTTCGTTCCATCCACATTGATATTCCGCGCGAGGGCAATGCTTTTTCTTTCACCAAGGTTTTGAATACCGGCGGGGAACCTCTGGCCATCCGCATGTCGGTCATGAACGCCCGTGTTTTTTCGCTCATGCGCTCGGCGTTGCAGGTCACTGCGTTCATTCTCGGTTTGCTGCTCGCTTGGTGGCAATGGCTCCACAACCGCAACAGCCTCTTCATCACGCTGGGCGTGGCCTTGGCCCTGGGTTCTGTGGGGGCGTTGCTCATTTCCGTGCGCATGCTCGATGCGGCCTTGATTGTGGCTGCGCCCATCGTGGCTCTCGCCGCCTTGGTCGCCCTGCTCCGCAAAATCTGGCCCCGCAAGCCGGCCACGCCCGCGCCCGACGCCCCCACTAGGCCCCTTCCCCCGCCTGTGGCCGTCTCCATCGCCTTGCTTTTCATCCTCGCCAACTCCGTCCAGGCCCAGGACGCCGCCGGCAATCCCCCATCCGCCAACCCAATCCTGTCCCACGCCCAATCCACCATCATCAGCGCCTCTTACACCGGCGCCATCACCGCGAACGTCGCCCAGTTTGACGGCGCCCTTGTCCTCACTTCCTCCGGCACCAATCAACTTTTGCCTCTCTTTGGCGACGACGTGGCGCTGGAGGATTTTTCCGTCAAGTCGGGCGCGGTCAAACTGTGGCGCGAGTCCGGCAGGCTGTGTCTTCTTCTGCCCCATCCCGGCGATGCCTCTGTCACCTTGAAATTTGTCGTCAAGCTCGGCGGCGACGTCAGCAAACGCCAGTTGAACTTCGCCATTCCCTCCGCCCTCGCCAGCCAGTTGACCGCCAGCATTGACGAGCCGGACGCCGACGTGGAATTTCCCACCGCCGTCGCCTTCCAGCGCACCACCGCCGCCCAGCAAACCCGCATTGCCGCCACCATCGGCTTGGCCGACCGCGTGGAAATCCTGTGGACCCCGCGCACCAAGCGCGCCGCCGAAGTCGCCGCCACCATCTTTGTGGGCAACAACACCCTGGCCACCCTGGCCAATGGTGTCCTGGAGGAGCGCGCCACGTTGGATTACCAGATCACCCAGGGCGAACTGCGCCAGGCCCGCGTCCAGTTGCCCGCCGGCCACCGCCTCTTGGGCGTCACCGGCGATTCCATCCGCACCTGGCAATTGGAGGAGCCGGCCGCCTACAAGCCGCCGGGCGGCGACATTCTCGTGGTGGACCTGCTCAAAGGCGTCTCCTCCGATTACAAGCTCTCCGTTGAAACGGAAAAAAACCTCGACTCATTTCCAGCCACCCTCGCCCTGGAAGTCCCCCACGCCCTGGGCGTCAAACGCGAAACCGGCCTGGTCGCCGCCCGCGCCAGCGAGGAATTGAGCCTCTCGGTGGATCACTCCGGCGATTTGCAGCGCGTGGACTCCGCCGAATTCCCGCGGACCGACGACGCCACCAACCTCTTCAGCGTCTGGCGCTTTCTCAACCCGGCATTTTCCCTCGCCCTCAAAGCCGAAACCGTCCAGCCCCAGATCGAAGCCACCGTCCACAATAACGTCCGCATCGGCGCCGGGCAGGCCTCCCTTTCCGCCGTCATTGATTACACCATCAAGCGCGCCGGAGTGTTTACCCTTCAAATCGCCCTGCCCGCCGGTTACACCCTGGATTCGGTCAGCGGCCCCAATATCCTCCAATGGCAGCCCCGCGACGCCGGGTCCCTCCAGGTCCTCGATGTCGCCTTCAAGGACCGGGTCATCGGCGACTATTCCTTGCGCCTTGAACTCTCGCGCCCGCACCAGGAATTGCCCTCCTCTCTCCCCGTCCCGGGCGTCCATCCCTTGAACACCGGCAAATTGTCCGGCTTCATTTCCGTCGCCGCCGATCCGGGCGTGCTCGCCAAAACGGCCGGCTTCGAGGGCCTCACCGAAATTCCCGCCGCCAATCTCGGCGCCCCCGCCAACTCCGCCGCCGGCCTCCTGGCCTACAAATTCCTTAGCGCCGAACCCGGTCCCCTCCCGGATTGGAAACTCGATGTCACCCTGGAGAAAATTGATTCCTGGATCCGGGCCGAAGCCGCCCAGATCATTTCCGTTTCCGACAACCTCCTCAACGGCTCCGCCATCATCCGCTACGACATTCAGAACGCTCCGGTCAAAGTATTCCTCCTCAAAATTCCCCCCGCCTACACCAACATCGAGTTCCAATGCCCCAACCTCCGCCGCCGCGACCAAACCAACGATCTCTGGCGCGTTGAACTCCAAAATCCCGTCCACGGCCTCTTCGTTCTCGGCGTCACCTGGGAAGAGCCGGTGGACCTCGCCACCAACGACCTCAAACTCCCCGGCATCCAGGCCGTCGGCGTCGAGCGCGAATCTGGCTTCGTCCTCGTTCACGGCAAGCCCGCCCTGCAAGTCGCAGAAAAATCCAGCAGCAGCGACCTCGTCAAAATTGACGCCGCCGAATTGCCCGATTGGGTCGAAAATTCCCCAGGCCCCGCCCTCGCCTGGCGCTACGTCCACCCAGGCTACCAATTGACCGTCCACGCCCAACGCTTTGCCGACGCCCCCGTCCTTCAAGCCCTGGCCGATCAAGTCCGCCTCACCACCGTCGTCGCCGACGACGGCCAGGTCATGACCCAGATGGCTCTGGAAGTGCGCAACAACGGGCTCCAGCAATTGGAAATCCAACTGCCCCTGGATTCCAAAGTCTGGTCCGCTTTTGTCGCCGGCCAGGCCGTCCGCCCCGCCCTCAGCCAGGGCAAACTCCTTCTTCCCTTGCAAGAGGCCGGCGCCGCCGGCGACGCCCCCGTTTCCATCGAATTGACTTACATCGGACACGCGAAATTCCCGCGCGACCGCGGCCAGGTCAATTTAATTTCCCCCACCCTCGGCGCGCCGTTGAAAAACGCCCGCTGGGACCTCTACCTCCCGGCGGACTACGATTACCAAAAATTCGCCGGCAGCATGACCCATGAAATCCAGGCCGCGCCCGTCATGCAAACCTACTCCCTGAGCGAATACCGCGCCCAGGAAGCCCAACAAACCGCCAGCAAACAGGCCGCCAACCGTGCTTTCATCAGCAAGGCTCGCATTGACCTGGCCAACGGCAGTGTCGGGGGACTCAACAGCGCCGGCGTATTCAAGAACGCCGGCGCCCTCGATGAAAGCACCCGCGGGCAACTCGAAGGCCTGCAAAAGGATGTCGAAAACATCCAGGCTGACAACCTCAAACGGCAAGGGCGCGTTTTCAATAATTATGGTGCGATTTCCAGTCAGATGCCCAACACCTCCGGGGCGTTCCCCGCCCAGGCCAACGCCGCTCCCGCTCAGCAATTGCAGCTATCGCAGATGGCCAACGACCAATCCGATCTGGTCGCCCGCCTTCAGTGGAGCAAACTCTCGCAAGCCCAGGAATTGGCGGTGGCGCGGGTCCAGCCGCTGCATGTCAACCTGCCCACCCGCGGCCTGCATCAGGCCTTCACCCAGGTGCTCCAAACCCAGGTGGGCAGGCCCCTGACCGTCCAATTCACCGCGGCCAACACTCGCGTCGGCGGCTTCTTCGGTCAGGCGGTCGCCTGGGCCTTGGCCCTGCTGCTCCTCTGGGCCGTTGTCAAAGCCTGCCTCCGCCTCGCCTCCCGCCCTCACGAACCTGCCAAATTCTTTTGATGATCTCAAAAAGCTTAAAGACATTGTCAGTGTGGTCTGGGGCCTTCCTTTTGGCCCTTTGGGATCCAATTGACGGCCTTTGCCAGCAGGCTGTGCCTGGCACATACTTGCCCGACAGCAACGGGGTGTATCAGCTATATACAGGCACTGGTGATCAATTTTGGCCTGGAACATGGAATACATCGAAAAGTGGCTATCAAGATAAACTGGACGTTCTTGCCCCAGGGACATCGAACCCCTGGGCGGTCGTTTATGTGGGTAGCCGTGTAATGAATAGTTGGGGTGACTACTATTCGCCTGCTCATGGAAAGCGTTTAAGAATTGAGTTGCTCGATGCACAAGGTGTCCTGGTGCCATTGCGAGATGGAAAAGCGATAGAAAGTAACTTACCACAGAGAATAAGTGTTCATGATCTGGGAGCCGGAGTTGGAGTCCCGTTGTCAAAACAGAGCATCTATTGGTTTACAAATGGCTCACCGGCACGATTGTATGAGATCGAACTAAGGGATATGTTTCTAATCCGCACTGAAGGTGACTATACACTTTCTATCTGTCCAATTGTTTACAAAATGGAATTAGATAAGAAACATTTGAGTCAAATAGCACTTCCTTTCCTCAGAACGAACATTCATCTTTTGAAGGATGTCAGGCCGGAAACCGGGTCATCATACGGGAGCATTCTGATTAATACGCTGAAATGTGTCGCTGTCTTGGGAGGAGTTCTTTGGATTGCATTCTATCGAACGGCATCCCGAAGAAATAATTTAAAAGCCTGTGTTGAAACTCAGAAACCCCGGCTATAATCTGATACGGTTTCCAGAGTTATTCAGCCGGCGGCGAGGAGAGCCCACGGAAGCTCCCCGCAGCCGACGGTGAATAACTCTGCCGCGACAAATAATTTGCGGCCAGGTAAAGTGGATGCTGGCC
>Ga0181536_10000334_pt1 | contig 56886 bp, 50 predicted proteins | sample PEATcosm2014_Bin_41_FD_121105 | JGI IMG/M metagenome (GOLD analysis project Ga0181536, IMG submission 121105) | Peatland microbial communities from MTU Mesocosm Facility, Houghton, MI, USA - PEATcosm2014_Bin17_60_metaG | ecosystem: Environmental > Terrestrial > Soil > Wetlands > Peat | place...
GCGGCGCGGCAGAATGGGAAATTGGCGAAGCTTCAGGCGCAAAGCCGCTGGTGACGGGAGAAGCGGAAGGAGTCCTCTATGGCGGATGTCTCTCCATCCTCGTTGCCGCGCTGGGTACGCCCTATGACATCCGAACCGCGGGAACGATTCTTTTCCTGGAAGACCTCGCGGCCAAGCCCTACCAGATTGACCGAATGCTAATGCAGTTAAAACTGGCGGGCAAACTGCAAGACGTGCGGGGCATTGTCTTCGGTGAAATGATGGATTGCCGGCAAGGCCCAGCTCAGGATTACACCCTGGAGGAGGTTGTGCTGCGAGTGGTTGGCGAGCTGGGAATTCCGGTGGCGTTCGGCTTGCGTTCGGGACATGTCTCGCGCGCGAACATCACGCTGCCCATCGGAGTAAAGGCTAGGCTCGAAGTGGGTGGTGAGGTAAGGCTGAGAATCTTGGAGCCCGCGACGACCGTATGAGTAAACTTTGATGACCAAACCTTGACGACCAAACTTTGATGACCAAACCTTGACGACCAAACCTCGATGACGAAACCCAAACACATCCACTTGATCGGCATTTGCGGGACGGCGATGGCTTCGCTCGCTGGCATGCTGCAAGAGCGCGGTTTTCGCATCACCGGTTCGGACGCTTCGGCATATCCGCCGATGTCGACGTTTCTCGAATCGTTGGGCATCCCCGTCGCACAGCCGTTTGCCGAGGCGAATCTCGGTTCTCAATCCGATCCTCGTCCCGATCTGGTGGTCGTGGGCAACGCGCTTTCTCGCGGCAATGTTGAACTGGAGCGGCTCCTCGACGAGCGCATTCCATTCTGTTCACTTCCGCAAATTCTGCATGATGAGTTTCTGGTCGGGAAAGACGTTCTTGTAGTTGCCGGAACGCACGGCAAAACGACGACCACGTCGATGCTGGCGTGGATCTTCGAGGCCGCTGGCCTGCAGCCTTCGTTCCTCATAGGAGGCATAGCGGAAAATTTTGGCCGCAGTTTTGGCCTCGGCGAAGGTAAGCACTTTATTCTGGAAGGCGACGAGTACGACACCGCGTTCTTCGATAAGGGTCCAAAGTTCTTGCACTACTTTCCAGACTCCGTGATTCTCACCTCAGTCGAATTCGATCACGCCGACATCTACAAGGATCTCGACGCGGTAGAAACGGCTTTCAAGCGGCTGGTAAACCTGGTTCCGCGGCGTGGACGGATTGTCGGCTTCGACGCGGGCGAGAGCCCAGGCGACAGCATCAATCGGTGCCTGCAGAAAGCATTCTGCCCGGTTGAACGTTACGGCGCCTCCAAGCGCGCGAATTGGAGAATCGAAAATCTGAGGCTGAGCGAGCAACAAACTTCCTGGTCGGTCTTGCGCGACGGAAGACCATGGGCGAATTTCGACTTCCCACTCGGCGGAGAATACAACGTCTGGAATGCGACGGCCGCGGCGGCCCTCGCAGCGAATTACGGCATTCAGAAAGATGCGATCGCCAAGGCTCTCCAAACCTTTCGCAGCGTGAAGCGGCGGCTCGAAGTGAAAGCCGAGGTTAATGGAATAACGATCATCGACGACTTCGCGCATCATCCCACGGCCATCGAGCAAACGATTCGCGCATTGCGGGCGCGGTATCCGCAATCGCGGTTGTGGGTGGTGCTGGAGCCGCGTTCGAACACCATGCGCCGCAATGTGCTGCAGGATGCGCTGGCCCGCAGCCTCGCGCAAGCCGATCAGGTCATCGTTGCCGCTATCTTCAAGTCAGAGGCGATTCCCGAAGCTGAACGTCTCGACCTGAATCGCGTGATCGACGAGATCAAGAAGCGCGGAAAGCAAGCTCGCATCCTCGCCGATGCCGATGCCATCGTGAACGCGATCGCGCCAGAACTGCGCGAGCCAGACGTGGTCGCCATTCTCTCCAATGGCGGATTCGGCGGCATCTATGAGAAGCTGCCTCAACGATTGCGCGCGCTCGGACTGAAGGCGCTCGGAGTGAAAGAGTCGGGGTGAACGAGCAGGGGTGAACGAGCAGGGGTGAACAAGTAAGTGTTTCGCACCATTCTCATGCTGCTGTTCTGGGCCGCTGCGCTGCCTTTCGCCGCGCTCGTAGGATTCCCGTGGACCTATCTGACCAAAGACATCAACTTTTTGTATAACACCTGCATGTGGTCGGCCTTCGCCGGCGTGCGCATCGCGGGAGTAAAGGTTCGAACGCTGGGCCTCGAAAAAATCGATCCAGCGCGGACTTACATCTTCATGTCGAATCACATCTCCAATCTCGATCCGCCCATCACCCTGCCGCTGATCCCGCGCCGCACTTCGGTGATGGTGAAGATAGGATTATTCAAGGTTCCAATCCTGCGTCAGATCATGCTGATCGGTTCGCTCGTTCCCGTCGACCGGGGAAATCGCGATGCCGGCATCTCGGCGGTGCGCGACGCGGTCAAAGCCATCGCGCAGGGACTGAACATGACCATCTACGTGGAGGGGAAGCGCTCGTTCGACGGCAAGCTGCTGCCCTTCAAAAAAGGTCCGTTCTATCTCGCGCAGGAATGCAATGTGCCGGTTGTGCCCATCACGATTTCAGGCACGGAAGAAGTCATGCCGAAAGCGCGCTTTGCCATCCAGCCAGGGACGGTGACAGTTGAATTTCACGATCCCATCGAGCCCTCCGATTTCGGAGAACGCAATTGCCTGATGGCCAAGGTGCGCGCGGCGATCAATAGCGGGCTTCCGGCGGAGTTGCGGGAGTAGTCGCCCGAACACTAACAAGGGAGACATGTGGAACGTAAGAAGAAACGCGAACAATTCCAGCAGGACGCTCTAGACGCCTGGACCCATTTCCAGACGACCGGCCGGGTGCCCCACACATTCGCGTTGTTTGCGAATGTGTGGGTGCTGCGGGCGCCGAGTCACTCGCCGCTTTGGGTAAGACCGGTGAGAGTATCGGTACGCGGAGAATAGTAAGTGACCTCGAAATATTCCGGTGGCGCACAAACCCACACATCGCAAAGTACGCGAAGTGTGGGGCACCCGGCCCCTCTCCTGGCCTCGCTCTTGTCAAGCTTGACTTTTTGATCGGGACGAAATGGGGGTCCAACACCGGGAGGAAGTAAAAGCGCCCATCCCGGAGCCCGAACCGCCAGCGGAACGTCCCTAAGTGAAAGAAGAATAAAGACTTTACCTCTAAGCCACTTCCTTTCAAGACTTTGAAAGGGAATTCTCCCTAAAGTCCTGATTCCAATATACCGGGTAGGAAGGGGGTACCCCCAGAAACATAAGACCAGGAAAAACTCCCCCAAAAGGAGCATCTCCGCAAGCAGCCGCCAGAAATTTATTTTTGGGCGAAGAACAAGAGAACGTCAGCCGGGGAATATATGTATATATATGTACGTACAATATGGAAGCTACAAAGTGTTTCACGTGAAACATTTTTGCAAAATGTTCGCCTAACAATCAACGTTCCGACAACTTCCGTACTGCCTTGGCAATCTCCGGCAGCTTGGCGTAGGCGGCGCAGCACTTCAACCACAATTTGTGATCGATGGCGGGAGCGCCGCTTACCATGGCTCCGGCGGGAACGTCGTGGGGGATGCCGCTTTGCGCTATGGCTATGGCTCCGTCGCCGATTTTTACGTGGCCGCTGACGCCTACTTGTCCGGCCAGGATCACGTTGTTGCCTACGTCGGTGGTGCCGGCCAGACCTACCTGGGCGCAGAGCAGGGTGTCGTGTCCGATGGTGCAGCTGTGGCCTACGTGGACGAGGTTGTCTAGCTTTGCGCCGCGTCCGATGCGGGTCTCGCCTATGCTGGCGCGGTCGATGCAGGTGTTGGCTTGGAGTTCGGCATCGCTCTCGACGACTACGTTGCCGGACTGGACGATTTTGTGCCAGCGGGCGTCGTCTTCTTTCGCGAAGCCGAAGCCGTCGCAGCCTACTACTACTCCATTCTGGAGCAGGACGTTGTCTCCTAGCTGGCAGAATTCTCGGACTACGGCGTGGGCGTGGGCGAAAAAATTGTTGCCTATGGTTACTCCGCGATAGATGACGACGTGGGCTAAGAGAACGGCGTTGTCTCCGATGACGACGTCTTCGTCGATCACGACGTAGGGGCCGATGTGCGCGTTTTTGCCTAGCTTGGCCTTCGGATGAACTACAGCGGTGGGATGGACTCCGGGGGAATAACGCGGCGGATGGTAGAAAAGTTCGATGGCTTTGGCCCAGGCTAGATACGGGTTCTTGCTGCGCAGCATTCCGGTGGAGATGGCGGGGAAATCTTCGGCGACGATTACCGCCGAGGCTTTGGTGGTCTTCGCGGCGGCGTTGTACTTGGGATTGGACACGAAAGTTAGCTGGCCTTGGGCGGCTTGTTCTATGCCGGCTACTCCGGTGATTTCGGTGTCGGGGGATGCGTTGTCGATCCGGGCGTTGAGGGCTTCTGCGATGTCGGCTAGTTTCATGGGGGTGTCTCGGGGAATTGTAGCGGAATGGGTGCGGGCGGTGCGGCGCTTCTTACTTCACGGTGAGGGCCGAGCTGTGCTCGGCTTAAACGGACGAATGCGTCCGTCCCTACGCAGGGCTACTGCTCGAACAGCGTGACCTGCCTTGTGTCGGGTTGGCCGCCTCGGCGGCGGCGGTTTGCTGAACCTATTACTGCCAGGACCGTTACTGACGTCAGCGCTTCTCTTGGTACGAATACACGCTGCGTGTTCGAGCGCAGGTCGGGAGGGTTCATCAGGAATCCTTCGGCAGGATTTTGGGTTAGGTCGTTCGGCAGGATGCCTTCAATTACTTCGTTGTCTTTGAATTTCAGGCGCACCCACAGGCCTTCGGTCCGAGGGCGGGTGGTGAAGGTCTTGCGGAGCATCAGGTCAGTGTCGGAGAATTCGCGGACAAAATAAACGGCCTTGATTTCTCGCAGGTCGATGGCGACCACGTTGCCGGATGTGTTGAGCAGTTCAAGTTTGCCCTCCACCACAAAATTGGCGGGAGCGACGTAACCGCTGATTGAGTCGCGGTCGTGTTTCCGCACGATTACTTTCTTGTGGGTTGAGGGCATGGGGCTAGGGATCTTTCAAAACCCGCTCGTGACAGCTTAATTCGCGGTGGGTCGGTGGAAGCTCCCAGATGGGATTCTCGCACTTTCCCGATGAATTCGGACAGTTTGTGCCTTCACAGTAGCCAAACGGTAAACCTTGTGTTATTTTCTCTAGTTTACTGAAATGTGAACTTACGGTATAAGTCTAATGTCTAGAGTGAGTTAGATTCCGCAGTCGGGCAGCTCGCCAAGGGTGGGCGGCTCTTCTGTGGAAAAGCTGTGAAAAACGCCACGGTCGAGCCCACCGAAGGGCCGCCGCCGGCGACTAGGAAGGCATGGCCGATTACATATACACGCTGGAAACCCGGCTCTCGCCGGACCAACAGAAGGCAGTTGCCCTCGTCCTAGATGTCGCCAAGTCGGCGGGGATGAACTTGTATCTCACGGGCGGCGCGATCCGCGACATCATTACCGGCTTTTCCATTCGCGATCTGGATTTCACCGTTCAGGGCAACGCGCTCAAACTGCAGAAAGATTTGGAGAAGGCGGGAGCGATAATCAGCGACGCCGACAGCGAGACGCGGGCGTTGTTGCTGACCCTGCCGGGTGGCGTTCGCGCCGAGATTGCCATGGCACGGTCGGAGCGCTACGACAAGCAAGGCAAGCCTCCGCAGATAGCTCCGGCTACGATTATTGAAGATCTTCGCCGCCGCGATTTCACGGTAAACGCGATGGCCCTTTCGCTGAACGAAGGATCGCGCGGGCTGCTGATGGATCCGTTCAATGGCGTTGCCGACATTGAAGCCAAAGTGATCCGCGTGTTGCATAACTACGCATTTCTCGAGGATCCGTCGCGGATGATCCGCGCCACGCGCTTTAGTACGCGCTTCCACTGGCCGCTTGAGGAGCGGACGCAGGCGCGTTACGAATCGGGCAAAGAAAACAACTACATCGAATACATCCGCAGTTCGAGCATCGGATACGAGATTGAACAGTTGGCTTACGAAGACGATGCGCTCGGCGTCCTGAAAGCCTACGAAAAAGAGGGATGGCTGAAGGTACTGAATCCGCGCTGGAGCACGGCCAAAGTGGACACGGCCGGATTAGGCGCGCTGATGAAGACGCGGCAGCAAATGAACGAGCTGGGCTATACCCCGGAGGTTGCGCCGGCGGTGCTGCATTTCCTGACCGAACGGCTGGGCGACAAGGATATTTCGGATTTGCGCCGGGCGATTCCGCGCAAGGATCTGGTCGAGGCCTGGAAGGATCTGGATGCGAATGCCCACAGCCTCGCCAAGCGCTTGACCGGTAAGGAAGCGGCCACGCCGTCGCGGACGTGGCAACTGCTGTCGTCGGCCCGTCCGGAGATGATTCTGTTTCTGGCGATTACGGCGCGGCAGCAGGCGGTGGCGCAGAAGATCAAGAATTTCTTTACCAAGTGGCGACAGGTGCAGCAGAAGATTCCGTTGCCGGAGATGACGGAACTCCACATCACGCCGCAGATGGCGGAGTATCCGAAGATTGCGAACGATGTGTTCCTGCTTTTGTTGGATGGCAAGCTGCGCTCGCGGACGGAAACGCTGAAGTTTCTCAAGCCGCTGGCTCCGCCACCGCCGCCACCACCACCACCGCCGCCAACAAAGCGAGGTCGAGGAGCCAAGGCTGCGGCCGCTGCTGCTGCGGTTCCTGTTGCAGCGACCGGCAAGCCGGGTAAGGGCAAAGGCAAAGCCGCGGCAGTTCCGGCGGCTGCGGTCGCCCCCGTCGCCGCTCCGGTTGCCGCTCGGGTGAAAGAGAAATCTGCCTCAGCAGCGAAGACGGCGGTGCCGGCGAAGGCCGTGGCTCCGGCAAAGCCCCCGAAGCCTGTGGTAGCGGCCAAAGTGAGCAAGCCAGCTAAGGCTCCTGCCGCCAAAAAGCCGAGCAAAGCTGCCAAGCGTGCGAAACCAGCGGCGAAAGCAAGGGCTAAAGCCACACCCAAGAAGAAGAAAAAGGGCAGATAGCCAGCTTTGAGGCACGGTCACCTTCGGATGGGGCTTTGTTTCGCGCCTGACGCGCGCATTTTCTCCTCCAGAAAATAAGTCGAAACTGGGCTATAATGTGGATATGCGGCGCTGGTTGTCCATAGCGGCGTTGAGTTTTATTCTGATGGCCCTGCCCGTGTGGGCGCAACGGGGCGGTCGTAGTAGTGGTGGCGGCGGCGCCCGTTTCGCCTCGCGTGGCGGGTCTGCCATACATTCCTCTTCATCTGGCGCGTTTCACGGCGGGAGTTTTAGTCGCGGCTCCGGGGTTCGTATTCGGACTGGCAACTCCTACTACAATCATCGCGGTTTCTACGGACGACGGGGTTATTACCCGTATTACGGATATTATCCCTACGGCTTTTACGGCTGGTACGATGATCCTCTCGCCTATGACAGCCAAGGAGATCAGGATGCCTATGCCGATGCTTCCTACCCCGCACCATACCCTGGGGACAGCGGATTGCAGCGCGATGTTCAGGCGCTAAGCGGAAAAGTCGATCGGCTGCAAGCGGACGTGGCAGCGCGCAACCGGCCGCAGCCGGATGCGGAGCCCGAAACGGCGCTGGTTTTCCGCGACCAGCATGTTGAAGAAGTGCGGAATTACGCGATTTCCGGTGGAGCGGTCTGGGTGCTCAATGCGCAAGCCGCGAAGAAGATTCCGCTCGTCAACCTCGATATTCCCGCTACGGTCAAGATGAATGACGATCGCGGCGTGGATTTTCAGGTGCCGGAGCCGTCACTCCAGATCATGATCGTGCGTTAGACAGATCGCGCGGTTATCGTGCACCACTTTCAGGCATTGCGCGATTTTTTCCAGCCAGTAAAATGAATCCGATCTGCTGAAAGCTAAAGCCAATCACCAAGAGCTTCATGACTCAAAACCAATTCGTCCACCTGCATTTGCATAGCGATTACTCTCTGCTCGACGGCGCCTGCGACGTCGAGAAACTTGTTGATCGGGTTCATTCGCTGGGCATGCCAGCGGTGGCCATGACCGACCACGGCAATATTTTTGGCGCGGTGCATTTTGTAAATGCCGCGCACAAGGTTGGCGTCAAACCGATCGTGGGATGCGAACTCTACATCTGCAAGAAAGACGACCACAACATCGCGCGCACTCCGCCCGAAGGGGACACTTATAACCACTTGCTGGTGCTCGCCGAAAACGAAGAGGGCTACCGCAACCTGGTGAGGATCACGTCGGAGGCATCTCTGCACGGCTTCTACTACAAGCCTCGCGTGAGCAAGAAATTTCTGGCGGAGCATGCAAAGGGGTTGATCGGGCTTTCGGGATGCCTGAAGGGCGAAGTGGCCGAGCGGCTGATGGAAGGGAATTACGACGCGGCGCGGTCGGCAGCGGGATTCTACCGCGACCTCTTCGGCAAAGAGAATTTCTTTCTCGAGATTCAGGACCAGGGCCTTGAGATGGAGCACCGCATCCGTTCCGGCTTGTTTCAGTTGGAGAAAGATCTTGGCCTGCCCATGGTCGCGACCAACGACAGCCACTATCTTTGCGAAGACGACGCGCATGCCCAGGATGTGATGTTGTGCATTCAGACGGGGAAGTCCATCCAGGAAACCAACCGGATGAAGTTCGAGGGCACGCAGTTCTATGTCAAGAACAGCGAGGAGATGCTGCGCGTGTTCAAGGACGCGCCCGAGGTTGTTGCGCGGACGCTCGATATTGCCGAGAGATGCAACCTGCGATTGGAGAAAGTTCCCAGCCCGTTTCCGCATTTTGACGTTCCCGACGGATTTACTCTCGATAGTTATTTCGAGCACATCACGCGTCAAGGATTCGCACGGCGCATGGAGAACCTACGCGCCGCGGCGGCAAGCGGCCGGCTCAAGCACTCTCTCGCAGAGTACGAACAGCGATTGGCGCGCGAGCTAGCCATCATTCAGCAGATGAAATTCTCCGGCTATTTCCTCATCGTTTGGGATTTCATTCGCTACGCCCGTGAACGCGGCATCCCTGTGGGCCCAGGGCGCGGATCGGCGGCGGGAGCGGTGGTTGCGTATTCGCTGGGAATTACTGACATCGATCCGTTGCAGCATGAACTTCTGTTCGAACGCTTCCTGAACCCGGAACGTATTTCCATGCCGGATATCGATATCGATTTCTGCATGAACCGGCGCGGCGAGGTAATCGAATACGTCACCCATAAATACGGGCGTGAAAATGTTGCACAGATCATTACGTTCGGCACGATGGCGGCCAAGGCCGCGATCAAGGATGTCGGCCGTGCGATGGACATGCCGTACAGTGACGTGGACCGTATCGCCAAGATGGTGCCGACCACGCTGAATATTAAGCTCGACGACGCGCTCAAGGAGTCGGTGGCGTTGCAGGAAGCGTATCAAAAAGATCCGCAGGTGCGGCAATTGCTCGACACGGCGCGGAAGCTCGAAGGTCTGGTGCGAAATTCCGGCGTACACGCGGCGGGCGTGGTTATTTCGCCGCGGCCGCTGATTGAATTGGTGCCGCTGCACAAAACCAAGAACGACGAAATCGTCACCGCCTTCGACATGGTGGCCATCGAAAAGATGGGTCTGCTGAAGATGGATTTTCTTGGGCTGACCACGCTCACCATTCTCGACGACACGTTGAAACTGATCGCGCAGAAAGGGACGAATCTGAAGCTGGACGACATTCCGCTAGAAGACCATGAGACGTACGAAAAAGTCTTCCACAAGGGATTGACGTCCGGCGTATTTCAGTTTGAATCGCACGGCATGCGCGATGTTCTGCGGCGTTATCAGCCGAATTCGATTGAACACCTGACGGCGCTGAATGCCCTGTACCGCCCCGGGCCGATGGCCATGATCGACGATTTCATCGAGCGCAAACAGGGGCGCCGCAAAATCGAATATGAGTTGCCCGAGCTCAAGGAGATCCTGCAGGAAACGCTCGGCGTGTTCGTCTATCAGGAACAGGTAATGCAAGCGGCCAACACACTCGCGGGGTACTCCCTGGGAGAAGCCGATCTTTTGCGCCGTGCGATGGGAAAGAAAAAGCCCGAGGAAATGGCGGCACAGCGCGATCGCTTTGTGCGGGGAGCGACGCAGCGCGGGTTTCCGCCGAAGAAGATCGAAAAGATTTTCGATTTGATGGCGCAGTTTGCCGGATACGGTTTCAATAAGTCGCATTCGGCGGCCTACGCGCTGCTGGCTTATCACACTGCGTATCTGAAGACGCATCATCCGGTTGACTTCATGGCAGCGTTGCTGACCTCGATCACGGGCGACACGGATAGCGTGGTGAAGTACATCAATGAATGCCGCGAAATGGGAATCGCGGTCGAGCCGCCGGACATCAACGTCAGCGACGCAAACTTTACACCGCACGGGCAGGCGATCCGGTTTGGGCTGGCCGCGGTGAAGAACGTTGGCAGCAATGCGATCGAGTCCATTGTTTTGGCGCGGAAGAAACTCGGCCGGAATTGTAAGTCGCTCTATGAATTCTGCGAAGAAGTGGACCTGCGGCTGTTGAACAAGCGCGTGCTGGAGTCGCTGATCAAGAGTGGCGCGATGGATTGTTTCGGGCGCCGGGCGCAACTCATGCAGGCACTCGACGCGGCAATCGAACAGGCCCAGAAGATGCAGCGGGACGCGGAGTCAGGACAGCACGGGCTGTTTGGAGTGTTTGCGGATGAAACCGCGCAGCAGGCGAACGACGCGCTGCCTAACGTGCCCGACTGGGATGAACATACGCGGCTGGCGGCGGAAAAAGAAATCCTCGGATTTTTTATTACAGGGCATCCGATGGAAAAGTACAAAGAGAAGCTCGCCGACCTGAAAGCGCTTTCCACGGAAGATATTGCGGCCATGAAGAAATCCACGCCCAAGGATGAAAATATCACGACGGCAGGTTTGATTTCGGGGCTGCGGGTGGCAAAGTCAAAAAGAAGTGGTGAGCTGTGGGCGCAAGCGGCGCTCGAAGATATGTTGGGGAAGGTGGAACTGCTGGTCTTTCCGGAGGCATACAAGAAACTCGCGGATAAAGTGCGGCTCGAGGTTCCGGTGCTGATTCGCGCAGGCGTGCGCATCGAAGAAGGCGCTAATCCAAAGCTCACAGCCACCGACATCATTCCGCTCGACGAAGCGCGCGTGCCGTTGCCCGAGGCGCTCCGTATTCGGATTCCTCTCGCGACCGCAACCGACAACACGGTTGATGCGCTGCATGCGCTCTGCCGCGAGAGCAAGGGCGAGGCGAAGGTGTTGTTCGACGTGGAGCGGGAAGGGGATTTCATGGTGGTGATGGAAGCCGAAGGCTATAATGTGATGCCGGACCGCAATTTCTTGGGCCGTGTGGAAGAGCTGTGCGGGCGCGGCAGCGTGCGCGTCATCAGTTGATCCCCGCAAGGTAACAGGTGCGGCAGATGAGACGAGCGAAAATAAAGCGGGCGGAGACGTCAGATCCCAGGGCGAACACTGGCGGGAAAAATGGCGAGGAAAATGCCGCCATTGCCAGCGCGGATTTTATGCTCTCAATTGTGGAAGCGCATCATACGCGAAAGAATGGGAACGTCATCAAGATGGATTCTGGATTGAAGGCGCAACAGGAACTGCAAAAAATCGAAGGGCAGATCACGCGACTGCAGGCGCTAGAGGGGCAGAATGCGGAAACGCTCCGCCAGATTCAGCAATTGCACGAACGCGTGAACGACCTTCGCCGCGAAATTTCTTCGCACCTGAATGCGTGGGAGCGCACGGAGCTGGCGCGCCATCCGCAGCGCCCCTACACGCTGGATTATGTCGAGCGTATTTTCACCGACTGGAGTGAGATCCACGGCGACCGCGGCTTCCGCGACGATCCGGCGATTGTGTGCGGGATGGCACGCTTTCACGGCGAGGAAATCATCGTAATTGGCCAGCAGAAAGCGCGCGACGCGAAACAGCGCGTATATCGAAACTTTGGCATGCCGCACCCGGAAGGCTATCGGAAGGCGCTGCGGGTGATGAAAATCGCGGAGAAATTCAAACGGCCGATCTTCACGTTTGTGGATACCGACGGCGCTTATCCCGGACTGCACGCCGAAGAGCGTGGCCAGGGAGAAGCCATCGCCCGCAACCTGCTGGAGATGGCGAGGCTTGAAGTGCCGATCATCGCGACCGTGATCGGCGTCGGCGGCAGCGGCGGGGCGCTGGCGATTGCCGTGGCCGACCGCGTGTTGATGATGGAGAATTCCGTGTACTCGGTGATTTCGCCGGAGGGCTGCGCGTCGATCATGTGGCGCGATGCCAGCAAGAAAGATCTGGCGGCGGAAGCTATGAGGATCACGGCGAAAGATTTGAACGAACTAGGATGCATTGATGGCATCATTCCGGAGCCTCCCGGAGGCGCGCACACCGACCATGCGCGGGCAGCGGAGTTTTTGGACGCGGCGCTGCAGCAGCACCTTTCCGCGATAAAGCAAGTGCCGGTCGGCGATTTGCTTGAAACCCGCTACAAGAAATTCCGCAATATGGCACAGTTCTTCCAAGTGGAAGCGTAGTTTCGGTTTTCTCTTACAGAATCGGCAGATGCAAACAGGGCTGCACCAGGAAATCCAGCGAATTGATTTGCTGTAAAGCCTGTTCCACGAGTGACGCTTTGCATTCCTCCAGCGTGATCAAAAACGGCAAGTGCGATTTCGGACAGCCGGGTTTCTGCAGCACAGAATCGATGTTGATGCCGCACTGCGAAAGAATCGTGGCGAAGCTGGCGATGATGCCCGGCCGGTCCTTCACCAAGAAGCGCAGATAGTGCTTGGCGGTGAAATCGGCGGTGACGGTGGGCGTTTTCTCGATGGGCTGTCCCGCATCTTTCATCGTTATTGTTATTGCGGATTGCTTGGAGCGGGCGATGGCGAGAATGTCGGACACGACCGCGACGGCGGTTGGATTTCCGCCTGCGCCGTGGCCTCCAAAGACGGTCTCGCCACCATACCTTCCAGTCGCCACCACCAGGTTTTGGCTGCCTTCCACGCGCGCAAGCGGCGATGAGAGTTCGACCAGCGCCGGTTGGACGGCGGCAAACAAGGTGTCACCTTTCGACTCTTCTTTCAGCGCCGCCTTCAACTCGGTTTTCGACTGTGCGTTGAACTCGGCCCAAGAAATCTGGCGAATGGTGCAGTGAAGCTGGTTCGCATATTCAAAATCAATCGAGTCGATGGCTGAAATAGAGCGCGCCATGATGCTCTCGGGTCTGACGTGGCAGTGCAGTCCGACTCGCGCCAGGATGGCGAGCTTGGCGCGCGCGTCCAGGCCCTCGATGTCTTCGGTGGGATCGGCCTCGGCGAAGCCAAGCTTCTGCGCCTCGCGCAGCGCGGTGGCGAAGGGAATGCCGTTCGTCTCGATCTGGCTGAGAATGTAGTTGCAGGTGCCGTTGAGAATGCCGCGGATCTTGAACAGTTCATCGCCTGCCAATCCTTCATGCAATCCGGATATCACCGGCACGCCGCCCGCTACCGACGCGCCAAATTCGATTTGCTGATTCATCTGGCGGGCGAGGCTGATCAATTCCGGTCCGCAATGCGCGATCAACTGCTTGTTGGCGGTGACCACGGACTTGCCCGACTGGAGCGCGCGCCGGATCCAGTCTTCGGTGGGCTGAAGGCCGCCCATTACCTCGACCACGATATCCGCGTTGGAAGATAGAACGTCGTCGATGTTCTCCGTCCATTGCACCGAGGAGGGAAGCCAGTCCACTTTTTTTCGCGCCACGTTGCGATTGAGAATGTGCGTCAGGCGCAGGTGAGCGTTGGAGCGCTCGCAAAGAATTTTCGCCACGGAACTCCCGACCGTGCCGAAACCAACGAGGGCCACGTTGCAGGCTTGTGTGCCGGTGGCATCGCGTTTAGATGGACCCGTCATCGTTCTATTATCGCCGAAGCGGAATGGCGGCTGCGGACGAAAGAGGCAAAACGCCCTGTCCAAGCGAAGCTTGGACGGGCCAGCCTGAAGAGTCGGGGTGCATTCTGTGGTCCGTCCGCCTCTGCCCGCTGCTTTCGGACGCGTATAATTATTGAAGCGCTTTCGCTGTTCACGCCGCTAGACCTCCGGGCTGCGGGGTTTGCCCGGTCACAACTTTATACGGTTCAGACAAGAAAGGCACAGGATGGCCACTACCGATGTCGTGCCCCAGGAATCATTTGGTCAACTGGGGCATAAGCGTGTCGTTAATGACATGAGTATTCAAGTTGCGACGGTGAATGGATCTGGGTCCCAGAGTTCCAACACGGTCTTGTTGCGCAGCATTTTCCAGATGGGCGTGCCGATTTCGGGGAAGAACCTGTTTCCTTCGAACATTGCGGGCCTGCCGACCTGGTTCACGATTCGCGCCAGTAAAGAGGGTTACATCGCGCGCAAAAAAGAAATCGACATGCTTATCGCGATGAATGCGGAAACGGCGCAAGACGACGTGAAGACGCTGACTGCGGGCGCGGCCGTGCTCTATGACGAGCCGCTGGCGCTTGATAAGGTCCGCGACGATTTAATTTATTACGCGGTGCCTTACGACAAGCTGGCGGCGACGGTGGGTGCGGATGCCAAGCTGCGCAAGCTGATCAAGAACATGATCTATGTGGGAGTGGCGGCGCAATTACTTGAAATTGACTATGCGGAAGTCGAGAAGGCGATTCGCAAGCAGTTTGCGACCAAGGTGAAAGCGGCGACCTTGAACCTGGCGGCTGCCAAGGCGGGGCACGATTATGCTGCCGCTAATCTGAAGAAGCGCGATCCGTACTACATCCAGCGCATGGACAAGACGAAAGGCAAGATCATCGTCGACGGCAATTCGGCTGCGGCCATGGGATGCATGTTTGCGGGTTGTACGGTGGTGACTTGGTATCCGATCACGCCGTCGTCATCGCTGGTCGAGACGATGATTGACTACATGAAGGAATATCGCATCGGGCCGGATGGCAAGGCGACCTTTGCCATCGTGCAAGCGGAAGACGAACTAGCGGCGGTGGGGATGGTGATCGGGGCGGCGTGGGCCGGTGCGCGCTCGATGACTGCGACCGCCGGTCCGGGGATTTCGCTGATGGCGGAGTTTACGGGCCTGGCGTATTACGTGGAGATTCCGGCGGTGATCTGGGACATTCAGCGGGTCGGGCCATCGACGGGCTTGCCTACTCGCACTTCGCAGGGTGACGTGCTGTCTACTGCGTTCCTCAGCCACGGCGACACCAAGCACATCATGCTGTTTCCGGACTCGGTCAGCGAGTGCTTCACGATGGCGCAGGATGCTTTTGATTTGGCGGAGCGCTTTCAGACTCCGGTCTTCGTCATGTCAGACCTCGACTTGGGGATGAACAACTGGATGTCGGATCCGTTCCCTTATCCCGAAAAGCCCATTAATCGTGGAAAAGTTTTGAGCAAGGCGGACCTGGAGAAGGCGGGTGGGTTTGCCCGCTACAAGGATGTGGATGGCGATGGCGTCGGTTATCGCACGCTGCCGGGGACGGATCATCCCGCGGCGGCGTATTTTGCGCGCGGCAGCGGCCACAATGAAAGGGGACAGTACAGCGAGCGTCCCGACGATTTTGAACGCAACATGGAACGGATCAACAAGAAGTTCGAGACGGCGCGGTCGTTTGTTCCACGGCCGGAACTGGCGGGCGGCGGCAAGGCGAAGATCGGCATCGTTGCTTATGGCACGTCGCACTGGGCGATCATCGAGGCGCGTGATCAGTTGTCCAAGGAACACAAGGTAGAAACGGACTATCTGCGGGTGCTGTCGTATCCGTTTACGCGCGAGGTACACGACTTCATTGAGCGGCACGACCGCGTGTATGTCGTAGAGCAAAACCGCGACGGACAGATGGCCACTCTGCTGAAGCTTGACATCAAGCCGGAATTGACGCCGCGTTTGCGGTCGATCTGTCACATCCACGGATTGCCGATCGATGCGCGGTCTGTAACTGATGAGCTCATGATGATGGAGGGTAAGTAACATGGGGAACACACCCACTAATACGCCGGCTACAACTCCTACTCCCGCTCCTACTCCAAAGACTAATCGCATCGGGCTGCAGGTGGTTGACTATCGGGGCGGGAAGACGACGCTCTGTGCCGGGTGCGGGCATAACGCGATTTCCGAACGCATCATTGACGCGATGTATGAGATGGGCGTCCAGCCCGAGCGCGTGGCCAAGTTCAGCGGCATCGGATGCTCGTCGAAGAGTCCGGCTTACTTTATGAACCGGTCGCACAGCTTCAACTCTGTGCATGGGCGCATGCCTTCGGTGGCGACAGGAGCAATCCTGGCGAACAAAGACTTGCTGGCGCTTGGCGTCACCGGCGACGGCGACACGGTTTCGATCGGTGTGGGGCAGTTTGTCCACCTGATGCGGCGCAACCTGCCGATCATTTACGTTATTGAGGACAACGGTTGTTACGGGCTGACGAAAGGCCAGTTCTCCGCGACGGCGGATCTGGGTTCAACGCTGAAAAGCGGCGTGGTGAACGACCTGCCGCCAGTCGACACCTGCGCCATGGCGATTCAGTTGGGAGCTACGTTCGTGGGCCGCTCTTTTTCCGGCGACAAGCGACAGCTTCACACCATGCTGAAGGCGGCGATCGCCCATAAGGGAACGGTAATGCTGGATGTGGTTTCGCCGTGCGTGACGTTTAACGACCATGAGGGCTCGACCAAGTCTTACAAATACATGCAGGCGCATGAAGAGCCACTGCACGAAGTCAGCTTTGTGCCGGCGTTTGAGGAAATCAACGTGGACTACGATCCGGGGACGACCTTTGAAGTCACCATGCACGACGGGTCGAGCCTGCGGCTGCGGAAACTGGAGCAGGAGTACGATCCGACGGATAAGATTCAGGCGGTGAGTCGGCTCATGGAATCGCATGAAAAAGGCGAAGTGCTGACTGGCGTGTTTTACATCAATGCCAAAGCGCCGACCTTTATTGACATGCTCAACGTTACCGATCAGCCGCTGGCGACTTTGCCGGAATCGCTGACGCGGCCGAGCCGGGAAGCGCTGGCGAAGTGCATGGAAGAGCTGCAGTAGGCTGCTGTTACAAATTGCAAGGAATGAGCCAGTCCGGTTTGGGGCTGGCTCAAATTGTTTACGTGCTTATTGTTAACCGCCCATGGTCAGCACCACGCGAAAGCGCGCGCGGCCGCTGGTCATTTGTTCGTAGGCTTCAGCAGCTTTTTCCAGCGGATATTTTTCGATCATGGGACGGACTCCGGTGAGCGTACTGAATTGCATGGTGTCTTCGGAATCGGTGGCGATTCCGGAGGCCCATCCCTGGATGGCCTTGCTGCCCACGATCAATTGAATCGGCGTGACGGTGATGGGGTCGGAGCCGGCGCCCACCACGACGAGCGTGCCGTTTTTGGAGAGCCCGTTCGCGAGTGCGGAGATGGATTTAGAATCGGGTGCGGTAGCCAGGATTACGCGGGCGCCTCCGAACTTCTGCAACTCTGCGGACGGATCGCCCGCGACAGTGTCCACGTAGTGAGCGGCTCCGAGTTTTCGCGCGAGGGCTTCTTTGTCTTTGCCTTGTCCTATGGCGAAAGTGCGGAAGCCCATCTGCCGCGCATACTGGATTCCGAGATGGCCAAGTCCGCCGATGCCTTGAACGGCTACCAGATCGCCGGCGCGTGCTCCTGAATTGCGCAGCGCATTGAAGACGGTGATCCCGGCACAAAGCAGCGGCGCAGCTTCGGCGGCTGGGAGTTCTTCTGGGATGGCGGCGACCGCCTCGGCGGGCGCGAGCATGTATTCCTGGTAGCCGCCGTCGTAACTGATGCCGGTAATCTTTTCGTTCTGGCAGTTGATGAAATCGCCGCGGCGGCAGGCATTGCAGGTGAAATCATGGCCTCCGTGCCATCCGACGCCGACGCGCTGGCCGGGCTTCCAGTTGGTGACGTCAGCGCCGACAGCATCGAGGCGGCCGGCGATTTCGTGCCCGGGGACGCGTGGATACTGGATGCCGGGCCAATAGCCTTCCTTTACGAGCGCGTCGCTGTGGCAGATGCCGCAGGCTTCGACTTTAACGCGGACTTGGTTTCGGCCGGGCTCGGGAATGTTTCGTTCGACGAGTTCGAAATTGCCGCCGGGCTTGCTGACCTGGACAGCTTTCATTTTTGACATAGTTCTTTCCTCGTTCTTCCTTCATGAATTCAGGTTGATGGAAATGTTGATGGAAATAGCGCAAACAAATAGATGTGCGAGGAGGTGGTAACGACTCAGAGTTCAGTAGACGAAGCTAAAAGGATCAGCCGGGCGGGGACGCCCGGCTCTCCACTATCCAGTTTTCGTTTTTTTCAATTCTCCCTCGAAGGAGTGCTCGGGGCTGTGGCCGGGCTCGGGGAAATCGCTATCGGCGCCGTCCTGCATGGGGTCGGGGTTGCGATGGCCGAGCTGGTCTTTCATGGAGTTGTTGCCGGACTGGCTGCGTTCGTCCGGTTCCTTGGAACCTTTCCCGCGGTCGGCATCATTCTTGAGATGGTCGCTGACACTGTTTGGCATGGCAGGCCTTTCGATGTATCCGTTAATAAATCAATGATTACAGGGTAGGTTACGCTGAAAGCTGGCGGCGGGCAATGTCTTGTCCTTTCTTGCGCGTGCAAGTTGGTGTAGTAGCTACGATACGTAAATTTAATAGTCGATTGACCTGATCTTGGATCTAACATAGGACATGGTTAGCAATTTTAGGAAACACTACTTGTTTGCCAGTGACTTCGATCAGACGTTGACCTTCAACGATACGGGTTACGTCCTGAGCGAGCTGCTTGGCATTTCTGTTGAGGAATTCGAGCGCAAGGCTAAAGGTATGGCCAAGCTGAACCTGGTTCAGCAGGGCGCGGAACTTTCTTATCTCCTCTTGCACGATCCACAGTTCCGTACGCGCGTCCGGCGGGACGACCTGGTTGAGGTGGGCAAGCGCATTCGCCTCAAGGAAAACATCAAACAGATTTACGAGATACTCGACCGGCGGATCGACGGATTCCATTTTGATTTTTACGTGCTTTCGGCGGCGCCAGTCGAGGTGATCCAATCGGCGCTGAAAGGGATCGTGCCTGAGGACCACATTTTTGGCACCGAGTTCAAGTACAAAGCCTCGGGCGAGATCGAAAGCCTGGTGCGGGCGACCGCAGGTTATGGAAAAGTCACGCGGCTGGATCAACTCGAAGAACAGCTCGGGATTCCGGCAGACCATATTGTCTACGTGGGCGATGGCAGTTCCGACATTCACGTGATGCTGCACGTTAACCGGCGCGATGGCTTCACTATCGCCGTATCGGAATCGAAGGGCGTAGCGCAGATCGCTAAGCGCACGGTGCTGAGCGACAACGCGCTGGCAACGCTGGTGCCGATTCTGGAAGAGATTGCGGGTTGGCAGCGGCCGCAAATCAGGCAGCTATTTGAATCGTACGGTTTCCTGATTCAGGGATGGGATCGGGTGCAGACCGACTGGGTCACGCTGCGGCCCAGCGGCGTGGTGGCGGAACGCGCGGCGGCGGCGGACATTGTTTGAAGTCGTTTGAGGGCTTGATCGCGCGAGGGCCGTACAACTAATTTTCATGCGGCGGGTTCATATTGGCCTAGGGGTTCCGGCTCGCGGGTTGGGGCGGGATTTCGTCTGACCATTTCTCCTAACGATTGAGGCGCACTATGAAGTTGTCCCCTGTTGTTTTTGTGGTATTGATCGCCATTTCGGCAGCCAGATTGACTGCGGCGCAACCGCAGAATGAGTCAGTTCCTCACGGGATTGACGCTTTGCGACAACACGCATCGTCGAAAACCGAGTTCACGCTGGACCACTCCATGCTGGTCATGGCGTCGAAGCTTGACCGCGACAATGAGGACCTGCGGCGTGTGATCGCGGGCGTGAGTGGGGTCTCGGTGCACAGCTACCATTTTCCGGGAGCCTGGACGTATGATGCGCAGGCTGTGAACTCAGTGAAAGACGAGTACCGCGCGGCAGGCTGGAAGCAGGTGATGAACAACCATGAGAAGGATGGAGGCCCGGGTGTGACCGATCTGTGGGTCCGCATGGAGAATAACGCGGTTAGCAATGTCGCGCTGCTTCTGACCAAGTCGAGTGAGGTCGACTTTGTCGTGGTGTCCGGGTCTATTAGTCCTCTCGACCTCTTCCGTCTCGGCGGGCACTTCGGTATTCCGAAGCTTGAAGGTGGAGTGACGGTGCCAAACGCTACGCGCTAGCGGGCTTTCGGCGCCGGTGCCAGTTTCCGCAATCTCTCGCGGGCTTGCATAGCTTCATTGGTGCGCGGATAGCGCTGGATGACGTGCTTCAATTCCTGTGTGCCCTCATCTGCTTTTCCTAGTTCGAGGAGCGCGAACCCTTTCTTGAGCTGCGCGGCGGCAGCCTTGTTTCCGCTGGGAAAATTCTGCAGCACTAGATCATAGCTGGCGACCGCTTTTTGGTAGTCGCCGGCCTTGAACTGAATTTCGGCCAGATAGAAATACGCGTTTCCGGCCAGGTCGGTGTTGGGATAGAACTTGATGTAGTCGTTGAACTCCTGCGTGGACAGGTCGTTGTTGCCGCCGTTGTAGTCGCGCAGGGCGTTGTTGTAGAGCACGTCGGGCGGAGGAGCCGAAGCCATCGCCTGCTGTTGCTGTTGCGCTTGTGCCTGCTGCGCGGCCAGAGACTGCTGCGCCGCCTGCATGTCCTCGAATTGCTTGCTCAGCTTGGCGAGGCGAACCTTGAGTTCGTCCATGGTGTCGTTCAGCGCCTGAATCTGCCCGGAGATCTGATCGACTTGTCCAGCGCGATCCTGCTGCTGCTTGTTGATGGAAGCTTGCAGCTCGCCGATCGCGGCGCTCACTTTGTTGGCCACGTCGGCATTGTGATCGAGCAGATTCTTCATCACGCCCATGCGCTCGTCAAAGGATTGCTTCATCGCGGTCATCTGCTGCTGCAATTGGGTGACCTGCGTTTGCAGTTCGATGAGGTCCTTATTGGCGCCGTAGGCGGGAGCAATATAGATGGCGAGAAATAGCGCGAGAACGAGCGGAATGCGATTCGATTTCATAGTTACCCCATTGGATGTCAAAAGCCGCTGAGAGTCCAGCGGATAGAACCTGGGAAATCAAGGGCGGCCGCAGCCGCCCTCAGCTGATTATTTTTCGTACACGAAGTGGCCACGGCGGTTTTGCTGCCAGCAACTTTCATTCGACTCGGTGCAGAACGGCTTTTCCTTGCCGTAGCTGAAGGTCTTGATACGATCGCCTCCCACTCCGGCCTGGATGAGCGCATTCTTCACTGCGTCGGCGCGATTGGTGCCTAGAGCCAAGTTATATTCGGTCGAGCCGCGCTCGTCGCAGTGTCCCTCGATTGTGATGTGGATGTTGGGATGCTGCTGCAGGAATTGGGCATCGCCCTGCAGCGAGCCTTGGTCGGCCGCGCGTATGTCGTACTTGTCGTAGTCGAAGTAGATGTCCTTCACATTCTGCGAGAAGAGTTCTTCTTCCGTTGCGTTAGAAGCCGTTGAAGGCGGCGGCGCGGGCGCAGCGTTCACGGTTACGCGAGCGGTGGCATCCTGGGTTCCACCGGCGCCTTTTGCCATCAGATGGTAAGTGGTCGAGTCGGCCGGAGTAACTTGACGCGAACCGCTCGGGTCCACCGGGCCGATGCCGTCGATGCTGACATCGGTTGCGTTGGTAGTCTGCCAAGTCAGCGTCGTCGATTGGCCTTGGTTGATAGTGTTCGGGTTGGCCGACAGCGAAGCTGTGGGAGGGGTTGCTGCGGGTGGGGGCGGGGGCGGCGGCGGAGCGACCTTCTTCGCGCATGCGCCCAGAAACATGATCGTGCCGAGTGCAAATACGAGGGTGCCCCATTTCGTCATCGTGATTGTCGTGCTCATGCTCATTCTCATTGCGTGCTTCACCTGATTCCTCCTGTTTGTGCGCCGCATGGTGGCGTGCAATTTGCAGAGTCACGGCAGGGCGCACTCTGGGCCAGCCGCAAACCCGTACTTCTTTTCAAGGCCAAGCTCTTCAAAACCACGTTTTCAAAACCAATCTACTTCCAACTCCAGTTGGGCTGCGTGTTGGCGCCCTTAAAGGTCAGCTGCTTCACATTTGTGCCGTCCGCCAGCATGGTCCAGATCTGGTCGCTGCCCGAGCGGTGGGACTGAAATACAATGTGCCGCCCGTCTGGGGACCAGCAGGGAAAATCATTGCGCCCGGCGTCGTGCGTGAGTTGCACCCACTGCTTGCTGGCGACGTCCATCAAATAAATGTCGTTGGAACCCGGCTCTCCCGGCCCGTACTTGCGCATCCAGGAGAAGGTCAGAAACTGTCCGTTCGGCGACCAGTTGGGAGAAACCGCATAGCCCTGATCGGTGGCGCGTTGCAGGTTGGTGCCGTCGGCTTCCATGGTGTAGATCTGCGGCAGGCCGGTACGTCCGCTGACGAAAGCGATCTGCGAGCCGGTCTTGCGATTCCAGGTGGGAGCAATGTCGGGTCCCTGATCATTAGTTAAGCGCCGCGAGTTTCCTCCGGAAGCGTCGACGACGAAGATGTTGGGGTAGCCGTTGCGCGAAGACGAGAAGGCGATCTTGCCATCTGGAGACCATGACGGAGAAAAATTCATGCCTCCGAGGCGTGGGAAGCTGATCATGCGGTTGAGGTCGAATGAGTACATCATGATTTCCCAGCCGCCCTTGTTGATCGAACTGAACGCCAGGCGCGAACCGTCGGGCGAGATGCGCGGCGACAGCGAAATGCTTCCCAGGTGCGTGACCTGTTGTTGATTGGCGCCATCGTAGTCCATCATCCACACTTCTTTGTGGCCGCTGCGCTCGCTCACAAAGTAGATCTTGGTTTCGGCGATGCCCGCTATGCCTCCGCCCAGGCGGAAGATGATTTCGTCGGCAAACCTATGCGCGATCACGCGCACCGCGTCGCTGGTTGCATTATCGGTGTACTGCTTGCCGAGGACTTGTGGCGACGCCTGATTCTTCACGTCGTAGAGCCATCCCTGCACGGTTACTTTGCCGGCGGCCGCGCCCAGATTGCCAAACGCGAGCATGGAAGTGTTGGGCGGCGGGGAATTCCATGCGGGGAAGTTGACCTCGGAGGGTTGCCCCGGCTCCTGCAGCGGGTAGAAACTCTTGGAAACGAGATCGAAGATTCCGGCGTTTTCGAGATCGTTCCACAGCACGTCGTTGAAGGTCTTGAGCAGGTCTGCGTTCTTGGCGTCGGTGGTCGAGGGCTTGAAGTCGGACGCGGCCAGGCGCACGCGCTCGACGCCGAGCCCGGTGCCGCCGCGGACCCAGTCCTGGGCTGCGCTTGAAGCCAACAAAATGAACGGAAGAAAACAGTACAAACAGCGCTTCATTAACGCCTCTATTTCTTGCTGTAATCGAACCACCACTCGACTGAAATCTTATTCCCTGAATAGTCCGATGGCAGGGGCCCAAAAGTATCAATGCGTTGGAGGGCGCGAACCGCCGATTGGTCGAGCGAAGGTACACCGCTCGATTGTTCCACTTGCACATTGGTGGGATGTCCATCGCGCATAACGTCAAAAATCAAGTAGACTCGGTGTGCTTCGGTGATACGCGGATCCACTTCATACTTCAGCCAGTTGTCTTGAACCTTCTGCTGAATTACCCGTACGTACCAAGCATAGCGTGTGCCAAAATCACCGCCACTTCCCGGAAATTCAAATGCGCCCGTGGCACCGCCCGCGCTCATGCTGTAGGCCTTGCTGACCGGGCCTCCCTCGCCATACGGAATTTGATTCGACTCAGGGGGTTCTGGTTCCGCCTTGCGCTGTGTCGCGGTCTTGACCGGTGCGGGTTTTATTTTCGTCTTCGTGTTCTTATCGGGAATCGGAATCGCTTCCGGTTCTTTCTCCTGAACCGTGGGCTGCGACTTGGACAGACCCTTTGATTCCGTTGCCAGCACGTTCGTTGTCTCGGTAGGATTAGCGGGCAAAGGAACCGCGCTCACGAGTGTTGCTCCCATGGCGTCCCCAGTGCCTCCGCTGCCCCAGGCGTTGCGGCCGAACCCGGGAATAAACGTTGCGTAGAGCACGACGAACGCCGCAAATGCCAGATGCAGACCGAACGACCAGGCCAGAGGCCGGCGCAACTGACCGTGTTCGGAATAGATGTCGATGTTGTACATACCGATATCAGTATCAGTGATGGCCGCCATGGGTATCCATCGGCTGTGTAACAATGCTCACGTTGCTGATGCCTGCTTGCTTGATGGCGTCCATCACGGTGGCGAAGGCGCCAAACGGGACATCTTCGTCGGAGCGCAAAAAGATTGACTGGTGTTGCGGGTCGCGAATTTTCTGCTTTAGCCGCGCTCCGATCTGGTTGATGTTGATAGGATCATTGCCGAGAAAAACTCTTTGCGATTTGTCGATGCTGATCACCAGCCGTTCTTCGGTGATCTCTTTGACCGTGCGGGTGTGGGGCACGTTGACTTCGATCCCGGACTGCAGTACCGGTGCGGTCACCATGAAAATAATCAGCAGCACGAGGACAACATCCACCAGGGGCGTGACGTTGATGTCGGCGAGCGCGGTCTGGGTGCGTCCGTTGGCGGAGGTGAAGGCCATCAGCGGCGTACCTCGGTGACATGGGGCGCTTGCTGGTGCTCGACCAGATTGAGCATCTCCAACGCAAAGTCGTCGTTGCGCGAGGCCATTTCGCGAATGGAGCCGATGATCAGGTTGTAGGCGATCACGGCTGGGATGGCCGCAGCCAGGCCGGCGGCGGTGGTGACCAGAGCTTCGGAGATTCCCGGAGCGACCGCGCGCAAAGTTGCCCCACCAGCTGTGCCCAATCCGTGGAAGGCGTCGATGATTCCCCAGACGGTTCCGAACAATCCGATAAAGGGTGTGACGGCGCCCGTAATTGCCAGCCACGGAACATTGCGTTCGAGGCGAGTGATCTCCTCCGAGGATGCAATCTGCATGGCACGCTGAATGGCCACGAGGTTGTGGATGCCACCGGTGGTTCCCATCTGGCGCTTGAACTCAGTAACTGCGCCTTCAAACACTCCCACCAGCGGGCTGGGACGGAACTGTTCGGCAACCGAGGCAATGTCCTGCAGGCGCTGTGCCTTACGGAAGGCGCGGACGAAGCGTCCGCTCTGAGTGCGTGCGCGGCGGATGAGCCGCCATTTGGAAAGAATTACGGCCCAGGAAAGCACGCTGAAGGCGATGAGCAGGAGAAGCACGGTTTTGGCAACCAGACCGGTCTGAAGGACGAGATCGACGATTTCGCCGCCAATAAACGAAAGGACAAACGCCAGGAGGACGGAAGGAAAATGCATCGGTTTCGGGAGGACCCCTGTTTAAGATTATAGATCAGTGCAGCGGCGGGCTTTGCGAGGGTACCGCATCGGTCAATGCGAGATTTGGGCGATGTTTGGCCGAATGGCGTTCCGCAGCCGGTTTCGCGCAATCCCGCGTGGGGTCTGTGCTATGCTGCGCATAAATTACGTTGGTCGTATAAAGTTCAAAGGCTGCGGACAAGAGTGTCCGCGCCACACGAGCATACTTGTGCTGGCCGAACTTCGACTTGAAAATTACGCGGTGATCGACAATGTCGTGATCGAGTTCGCGGCTGGTCTGAATCTTCTGACCGGCGAGACCGGGGCGGGGAAGTCCATTCTGATTGATGCGCTGGGACTGTTGCTGGGCGAAAAAGCGTCGTCGGATGTGATCCGTACCGGCGCCGAGCGCGCCGTGGTCGCGGCCGTGTTTGAGAGCGAGGGAGTCGCGGCGCGTTCCATCGAAGGAATCCTCGAGACCAACGGTCTTGATACGGAGAATGGCTCGCTGATTCTGCGGCGCGAGATTGCTCCTGGCGGCAAGGGACGCGTCTTCATCAATAATCAGCCGGCGACCGTAGCAGTGCTGAAACAGATTGCACCGCACTTGGCGGTGATCCACGCACAGAATGAATCGATCGTTAACTTCGATGCGGCGGCTCGGCAAGAACTGCTTGATGCTTATGCTGGAGTCGAGTTGAAGGACGTGTCGGCCGCATTCGAGCATTGGAAGCGGATTCGCGGACGCATCGCGGAACTCGAGCAGGACGAGCAGGATCGCATGCGGCTTCTCGACCTGTGGAATTTTCAATGCCGCGAAATCGAAGAGGCGCGTCTGCGGGCTGGTGAAGATGAGCACCTGGAAGGCGAGAAGCGCGTCCTGGCCAATGCCGAGAAAATTTATGGTGCTGCCATCAATGCTTTCGACCTGCTGTATGAGGGCAATGTCTCCACTTCGTCGAGCCTGCGCGCTGCGCAGAAGCACATTGAGGAGCTGGCGCGTTATGAGCCGAAGTTTCAGGAAGCGCTCGTGGCGCTCGAGTCGGCGCGCATCAGCGTCGAAGATGTGGGCGCGACGTTGCGCGATTATGCCGGAGGGATCCAGGCTTCTCCCGAGCGTCTAGCGGAAATCGAAGAGCGATTGGCTCTGTTGGATCGTCTGAAGCGCAAGTACGGGCCTACGCTTGAGCAGGTGATCGCGTTCGGCGAGGACATACGGCGCAAGCTCTCGGAGATGGAGAATAAGGACCAAGTACTGCTTGAACTGCGGGCGATGCTGGCCTTGGCTGCCGACGAATATCGCAAGGCTGCTCGCTCCGTCTCGCGCAAGCGGTTGGAGGCTGGACGGAAGTTAGAGAAGCTGGTCGAGACTGAGATCAATGACCTGGCCATGCGCGCCAGCTTTCGCATTGCAGTTGAAGAGAGCGAAGACGAAGCGCATTGGACGTCTTCGGGTATCAATCAGGTGATCTATCGCATTGCGACCAACGCGGGCGAGACTCTGCGACCGCTGGAGCAGATTGCCTCGGGTGGCGAACTTTCGCGCGTCATGCTGGCGTTGAAGGCCTGTGTTGAGGCGGGGACTAATCCGGCGGGGAATCCTCGGAAAAAGTCTCCGGCGGCGCAGCGGACGTTAGTCTTCGACGAGATCGATACGGGCATCGGAGGACGCGCTGCCGAGGCCGTCGGGAAAAAATTGAAGGCGCTCTCCAAAGGTAATCAGGTGCTTTGTGTCACTCACCTGCCGCAGATCGCAACCTTTGCCGATCATCATTACTTGATCGAAAAGCGCGAAGCTGGTGGCCGCGCTAAGACTACGGTTCGTCAGATTACTGGCGAAGAGCGGACTGAAGAAGTGGCGCGCATGTTGTCGGGAGCTAAGCTGACTGAGACTTCTCGGAAACATGCGGAGCAGATGATTCGGGCTAACGGGTGAGTTCGTTAGCTGCTCTTAGCCTACAGCCTGGGGTACCCCCCTCCCCCCATTTTCCCGCAAAATATTCAAAATAAAGGATATGATCCTAAAATATTCAGGAATAAGGAGTTGGTTTCAGGCTTTCGGTGTGACATCGGATGGGGGGGGTTTCGGCTCGAAAAAAAATAAATTCTCGTTCTATTGGAATCATTGGTTTAGCGAGAAATTGGCCGCCAAATCTTTGAGTTTACAGGACTTATACGCAAAATATTATGGAATAAGGACTTAGCAGGGTTTCTCACCATTTTCGGCCGTTGCTTCTTTTGCGGGGGCCGGTAAGCTTTGGGCGCGGGATGGCCGGGGCCGGAACTCGGCTATTTTGTCTTCTTTGTCTTCGGGCTATTTTGTCAAAGATGGAATGCAGAGAACGCAAATACTTTGTTTGCTATTGATCTAGTGTAACACTCTCTGTCAACTTCTATATCTCACCGGTTTGCATAGTCAAAGGTTCAGATATACTCCGTCAGTAAGTGAAGTAACTGGGCCCTAAAATGGACGCGTGCCCAACGTGGCACGTCTGCTAGAAAACTGATGGCAGAATTTGAAGGAAATTCTCCCGAGGTGTCTACAAATGTCTGCCCAGAAACCCATTGACACAATTAATTGTCCCAGTTGCGGCAAACCAATACCCATCACTGAGACTCTTCGGCATCAGCTCGCCGAGGAAGCAAAAGCCGAGATGCAGCAGGAAGTGACAAAGCGGCAACGAGCCCTCGATTCCAAAGAGAAAGAACTGGAAGCTAAAGAAGCGAAGCTTCAAGATAGCGAGAAGGAGGTCGCGAGCCGCGTTGCCGCGCAGGTGAAGGCCGAGAAGGCGAAGCTCACAAGTGAGGCGCTGAAGGCAGCGCGTGCCGAAGTGTCGGTAGAGGTACAGGATTTAGAATCCCGCGCCGCAAAAAGTGAGCAAAAGCTGCGAGAGTCTGAAAAGAAAGAGCTGGATCTGCTGAAGGAAAAACGTGACCTTGAATCCGCCAAGCGGACGCTTGAACTTGATGTTGCTCGTCAGTTGAATAAGGAGCGCGAGCAGATCCGGCAAGAAGCGATTAAAGAGGTGTCTGAGCAACATCACCTAAAGGACGCCGAACGAGAACAAATTCTGCAACAGGCTCTGAAAGCCAACGAAGACCTAAAGCGCAGGCTTGAACAAGGTTCTCAGCAGATACAAGGAGAGGTATTAGAGCTTGAACTCGATCAAATGCTGCGGGATCAGTGTCCTTTGGACGAAATTCTCGAAGTCCCAAAGGGTGTTCACGGTGCAGATGTTCTGCAAAGAGTGAATTCTCGCGCTGGCTATTCTTGCGGGATGATTATCTGGGAAGCAAAGAACACCAAGAACTGGGGAAATGACTGGGTGGGTCGGCTCAAGGAGAATCAACGTCAGGCCAAGGCTGACGTCGCCGTTCTTGTTTCTGAAGTCGTGCCGAAAGATCTAGATTCCTTTGGCTTCAGGGATGGCGTATGGATAACCAAGCGCCAATATGTTCGCCCTCTCGTCGTGGCGCTACAGCATGCTCTGTTCGAAGTGGCGCAGGCGAAGCGCGCAGTCGCAAGCAAGAATGACAGTGTCGAGGTGCTCTTCAATTACTTAACCGGTCCAGAGTTTAGGAACCGCGTCGAGGCAATTGCGAGCAGCTTCATCGAGATGCGGGATGATCTCGAAAAAGAGAAGCGCACGATAAGCAAACACTGGGCCAAGCGAGCGAAGCAACTAGACGTCATTATCGTGAACACAAGCGGAATGTATGGAGACCTCCAGGGTCTAGGCGCTCCTCTCAAGCCAATTCCGGTGCTAGAAGCTGGCGACCCCGAAGACGTTGTGGACCTCGCCGCTGTGTCGGAGGAGGATGACACGAAGTAGGATTCCTCTTAATTATTTCAGGTGTGGCGGAAGTGAAAAACCGGTGAGATTAGTTTGGTGGAAATCGTTACCACCCATTAAGGCGGATCTTTCGGGATTGATTCAAAGGGCTTGCCGGGGCTCAGCGGCTAAAGCCGTCGATTAAGATAAGCCAGTTATCGCAGCGGTAGACCGCTGCGCCACCCTAAATCAAGTGCAACACCGAGTTTTTCCGCAGCCTCTAAACTCGTGCCCCTCCCGAAGCCGCTCGAATCGGAGTCTTCCTCTGGCTCGTTGTTGCTTGTCCCGTTCACCCGCCAGATTTCCCCGCTTGCTGCTAATCCTCACATCCTCAAAGGCTTACATTGACCTTGGGTGCATCTTTCGATACCCTTACTGCATCTTTTACTACGAGAAAGTGTACCCTAGTGGGTGGGGGAAGCTACTTGTCTGAGGCTAGGAATTTGCATACTAAGACCTTGCTGCTTTTGAAGCCGCGTGGATTTTGCGCGGGGGTGGTGCGGGCTATCGATATTGTCCGGATTGCGCTGGAGGCTTTTGGGCGGCCGATTTATGTGCGCAAGGAGATCGTCCACAACCGCTTTGTGGTGGAGGAACTGCAGCAGAAGGGCGCAATTTTTGTGGATAGCGTGGACGAGGTGCCGGAGGGCGAACGCGTTATCTATAGTGCTCATGGCGTTTCTCCGGAGGTGCGCGAAGCTAGCAAGGTGCGGAATTTGCGGGTGATCGATGCTACGTGTCCGCTGGTCACCAAGGTGCATGTGGAGGCGGTGAAGTTTGCGAAGGAAGGGTATTCGCTGATCCTGATTGGGCATCGCGATCATGACGAAGTGATTGGGACGCTTGGCGAGGCTCCGGCGGTGACTCAGGTCGTGGGGTCGCCTGCGGAAGTCGAGTCGTTAACGTTGCCCGACCCCAGCCGCGTCGCTTATCTGACACAGACGACGCTCAGCCTGGATGAGACGCGCGACATTATTGCCGCGCTGCGCAAACGGTTCCCAAACATTAAGGGGCCGGCGGCTCAGGACATCTGTTATGCAACGGAAAACAGGCAAGTTGCCGTGAAGCACGTGGCGTCCGATGCCGACTTGCTGCTGGTGGTTGGGTCGGATAATAGTTCGAACTCCAAGCGGTTGGTGGAGGTTGCCCGCAGTTTGGGCACCCCGGCGCATCTAATTGACGATTGCCGCGATATTCAGCCGCAGTGGCTGGACGGCGTGAAGACGGTGGCCCTGACTGCGGGAGCATCGGCTCCCGAACATCTGGTGCAGGAAGTGGTGGCGTACCTGGCGGGACTGGGCTTTGGCGACGTGCAGGAATTGGAAATCATGCCGGAAAATGTGCGCTTTGGACTGCCGCCGGAGATCGTCGCCACGATTGCCGCAGCACCGGCCGTGGCCATGGAGTCATAGTTTCTGGCGTCATAGTTTGGGGACATGTTTGGAGAGATGATGGAAGAGTTCTCCCCTTTTAGTAGTTCGGCCTCCGCGCCGCAGATGCGATTCGGAAAGATCGATGACCTGGGGAGCCGGGTCGCGGTAGCCGTCGATGCGGCTCGCCAGTATCTTTTCTCGCAGCAGCACGAAGCGGGTTACTGGTGCGGAGAACTGGAAGCCGATACCAGCCTGGAATCCGATTACATTCTTCTCCACGCACTGCTCGGCACCGGAAGCCAGGAACGCTTTGAGAAGGCGGCACGCTACATCCTGAAGCACCAGAATGAAGACGGTGGCTGGAGCGTGTACGCCGCCGGCCCATCGAACATCAGCGCTTCAGTGAAAGCTTACTTCGGGCTGAAACTGGCTGGATTCACCGCGGATCATCCCGCGCTGGCGCGCGCCCGCAAGAAGATTCTCGACATGGGTGGCGTGACCAAAGTCAATACATTTACCAAAATCTATCTGTGTTTCTTTGGGCAGTACGATTACGACGCGGTGCCGGCGGTTCCGCCGGAAATCGTGCTGTTTCCCAACTGGTTCTGGTTTAATATTTACGAAATTTCTTCGTGGTCGCGCGCGATCCTGGTGCCGCTTTCGATCTGCTACGCCAAGAAGCCGTTTAAGAAAATTCCCGACGAAATGGGCGTCGAAGAGCTCTTCGTCGGTGGACGCGACAAGTCGCGCATGCATCTGCACTGGGCGGAAAAGCGGATATCGTGGCGCAATTTCTTTTTGGTGCTGGATCGTGTTACTCACTGGGCAGAGCGTGTGCACATCCGTCCGCTCCGATCGCTGGCTCTGAGACGGGCCGAGAAGTGGATGCTGGCGCGCTTCGAGATGAGCGACGGACTGGGGGCGATCTATCCCTCGATGATGAACTCGATCATTGCATTGCGCTGCCTGGGGTATTCGGTGGATGACCCGCAGTTCATCCGTGCGATGGACGAGTTTGAGAAACTGGGGATCGAAGAGGATGACACTTTCCGCATGCAGCCCTGCAAGTCCCCGGTGTGGGATACGGCGTACGCGCTGTTTGCTTTGGGCGAGGCGGGGGTACCGGCGACCGATCCGCGGCTGGTGAAGTGCGCCGACTGGATTCTGCAGAAGCAGGTGCGCAAGCCGGGAGACTGGAAGATCAAGAATCCGAAAGGCGAGCCGGGCGGCTGGTACTTCGAGTTCAACAATGAGTTTTATCCCGACGTGGACGATACTGCCATGGTCTGTCTGGCTCTGAGCCGAGTCGAGCATCCGAACGGACGCTATCAGAGCGAGTCGGTGCAGCGGGCGATTGATTGGATCCTGTCGATGCAGTGCAAGGATGGAGGCTGGGCTTCGTTCGACAAAGACAACGACCGCATGGTGTTCCAGTACGTGCCCTTTGCCGACCACAACGCCATGCTCGATCCTGCCACGGTCGACATCACAGGGCGCATTCTAGAGTGTCTTGCGACCTATGGATACGATCAAAACCATCCAGCGGTGAAGCGGGCGATTAAGTTTATTCGCAAACAGCAGGAGCCGGATGGGAGCTGGTTCGGACGCTGGGGCGTGAATTATATCTACGGCACGATGCAGGTGTTGCGCGGCTTGGAGGCAATGGCCGTGGACGGTAACGACCCTATGATCCAGCAGGCGGCGGAGTGGTTGCGGTCGGTGCAGAACGCCGACGGGGGCTGGGGCGAGACGGTGGGGTCCTATGACGATCCGAATCTTCGCGGGCAGGGCGATAGCACGGCTTCGCAGACCGCCTGGGCAATCATGGGGCTGTTGGCCGTAGGCGATACGCGCAGCGAATGCGTGGCTCGCGGCATGGCGCATCTTCTGCGCACGCAAAATAAAGACGGTTCCTGGGACGAGCCCTTCTACACCGGAACAGGTTTCCCGCGTGTGTTCTATCTGATGTACCACCTGTATCGCGAGTATTTCCCGCTGATCGCGTTAACCACCTATTCGAAGGTTATGGCGGAGAAGAGTGCGAACTAGTTCTCAGTTCCCAGTTCTCAGCTCTCAGAAGAAGCGGTGACGACAGGTTTATGTCCTGGTCCTTCTGAGTTGTGACTGAGAACTGAGAATTGAGAACCGAGAACTGCTTTTGAAAGCTTTTGTTACGGGTGCCACGGGATTTCTGGGCAGTCATGTTGCGCGTGTCCTGGCGGAACAGGGAGCCGAGTTGCGGCTGCTGGTGCGGCCGACGAGCGATCTGCGCAACCTTGAGGGCCTGAACGCGGATCGAGGCGTTGATCGGGTGGTCGGCGACCTGCGTGACGCGGCTTCGATTGAGAAGGCGCTCGCCGGCTGCGACGTTATATTTCACGTGGCGGCGGACTACCGGCTGTGGGTGCGCGGGCGAGATTCCGACGAGATGTATCGCTCGAATGTGGAGGGCACGCGTGCCGTGCTGGAAGCGGCGCGGAAACAAGGCGTACGGCGTGTGGTTTACACGTCAAGCGTCGCGACGATGGGCTTTGGTTCGGGAATCAGTTCGAAGAATGGGCATGTGGCGAACGAAGAGAGTCCGGTCAGCATTGAGGACATGATTGGGCACTATAAGCGTTCAAAGTTCATGGCGGAGCAAGTGGCGATCGAGGCTGCGCGATCTGGAGTCGATGTGGTCGTGGTGAATCCCACGACGCCGATTGGCGAGCGCGATATCAAACCGACTCCAACCGGACGGATCGTGTTGGATTTCCTGAAGCGGAAATTTCCAGCGTACGTGGAAACGGGCTTGAACCTAGTGGATGCGACCGAGTGTGCCCGCGGTCATGTCCAGGCGCTAGAAAAGGGAAGAACAGGCGAGCGCTATATTCTGGGCGGAGAGAATCTTACGCTGAAGCAGATTTTGGATCGGCTGGCCGCGATTACAGGTTTGAAGTCGCCGACGGTTAAACTGCCATATATGTTCGCCTTCGCAGCCGGAGTCGTGGACGAGATGGTGACCGGGCGGCTTCTGGGCCGCGAGCCGCGCGCGACGATTGACGCCGTGCGCATGGGGCGCAAGATGATGTTTGTGAGCTCGGCGAAAGCGAAACGGGAACTGGGCTGGCGGATGGTTCCAGTCGATGGGGCGTTGCGGCGGTCAGTGGAGTGGTTCCGTGATAACGGATATGCCTAGGGTCGTCAAGATCAGGATTGCCATCATCGCGGCGATGGAACGAGAAGTGGCGCCGCTGATCCGTGGCTGGACGATGAGGGTGATTGAACGCGACGGACGACGATATCGTCTTTTTGAAAACGGCGACGTGGCCTTGGTGTGCGGGGGAATTGGAGCCGGAGCCGCGCGCCGCGCGACCGAAACGGTGATTCGAGAGGTTAACCCGGTGCGCGTGATCTCAGTTGGTTTTGCTGGAGCGTTAGATTCTTCCCTGCAGGTCGGAGATATTCTTGAGCCGCGCACGGTGATCAATACCTCTGACGGCGCCCGAACCGAAGTCCGGTCGGGTGAGGGAATACTGGTGAGTTCCGCGGAAGTGGCTGGTAAGGAGGAGAAAATTCGGTTGAGCAAAGCTTATAGCGCGATTGCGGTGGATATGGAGGCCGCAGCGGTGGCGCAGGGAGCACAGGCGCGCGGAATTGAGTTCGGAGCTTTGAAGGCCATCTCCGATGCCGCCGATTTCAGTTTGCAGGCGATAGGTCGCTCGATAGATCGCTTTGTCGCGGACGACGGGACACTTCACTCCGTGAAGTTTGCGTGTCATGTGGCCCTGCGCCCGTGGCTGTGGGGGACTACCATTGTATTGGCGAGGAACAGCGCGAAGGCGAGCAGGGCTCTTTGCTGCGCGCTCGCGAGTTACATCGGCCGTGAAACTCACGGCTGTCAGACTTTTCCGGTCGAGTCTTTGGTGTCCGCCATGAATCAAAAAGAGGATGGACCGGTGTTCGCTGGCGCACATACTCGTACCAGTGTCCAGTCCCATACTCGTGCAGAACAGAAAGAATGAATCTTGCCATGGCAATTGCTCCACCATCGACATTAAAGGTTGAGAGCGGAAGACGCCGCATTCCTGCCACGATGCGAGCTGCCGTCTATCACGGCATGAACGATGTGCGCATGGAAGAAGTGCCTGTGCCTGAAATCGGGGCGGGGGAGATTCTGGTTCGCGTCCACACCTGCGGAATCTGCGGGACCGACCTTAAGAAGATCGCTACTGGCTCCCACTCCGCGCCTCGTATTTTTGGTCACGAAACTTCGGGTATCGTCGCGAAAGTGGGCGAAGGCGTTCGCAAGTTCAGCGTTGGCGAACGCATTGTTGTGTTTCACCACATCCCGTGCGGAGAATGTTACTACTGCCGGCACAAAACCTTCGCCCAGTGCGCTACTTACAAGAAGGTCGGATGCACGGCTGGTTTCGAAGCCTCCGGCGGGGGATTTGCGGAATACGTCAGGGTGATGGACTGGATTGTCGAGAAGGGGACGGTACGCATCCCGGACGGTATCAGTTTTGAACAGGCATGCTTTGTCGAGCCGGTGAATACATGCATCAAAGGTATTGAGACCCTTCGTCTCGAAGCCGGCGAGACCGTGCTGGTGATGGGGCAGGGTCCCATTGGCCTGATCCTGGCGACGCTGGCGAAGCGGGCGGGGACTCGGGTGATTACTTCCGATTTGTATCCGGCGAGGCTTACAATGGCTTGTGGCTTCGGCCTCAATCTGACAATTGACGCTTCCAAGGATGACGCCGGCTATGTCGTGCGCGGAATGACTGAGGGGCGCGGGGCCGACGCTGTGATTTTGGCTGTCGGCGGGAGTGGCCTGATCCGCCCTGCCATGGATGCGACGCGTCCGGGAGGTCGTATTTTGCTGTTTGCGCAGACGGTGCGGGGCGAGGTCACGATTGATCCGGCGGCGGTGTGCGTGGACGAAAAGGCTTTGCTTGGGTCCTACAGTGCGTCGGTTGATTTACAGGAGGAGTCGGTGCGGTTCGTGATGAATCGTGAAATGGATCTGGAACGGCTTATCAGCCACCGTTTCCCGCTCGACAGCGGTGTGGAAGCGCTGAATCTGGCTGCCCATCCTCGACCGGACTCGATGAAGATCGTCATCCAGCCGGGTGGCGCGTGGGAAGGACATCAACTGTGAATGGCAAGATGACGGCGGCCGTCCTCTACGGCAAAGAAGACGTCAAGATTGAAAAGGTGCCGATCCCGCGTGTGGGCGACGGCGAAGTTCTGGTTAAGGTGCACGTGGCGCTCACCTGCGGCACGGATTTGAAGGTGTATCAGCGGGGCTATCACGCTCGGATGATTGTGCCACCGGCGTTGTTCGGGCACGAATTGGCGGGCACAGTCGAAGAGGTCGGAGAGGGCGTGCGCGGCTTCAAGAAGGGCATGCGCGTGGTCGCGCTCAATTCGGCTCCCTGTGGCATGTGCTTCTATTGTTCCAAGCACCAGCTGAATCTCTGCGAAGATCTGCTGTTCAACAATGGCGCCTACGCCGAGTACATACGGATTCCGCGGCGCATCGTCGAAACCAATATGCTCATGGTGCCTTCGAATGTCAGCTTTGAGGATGCGGCGATGACCGAGCCGCTCGCCTGCGTGCTCCGCGGCTTGCATGAAACTGGAGTCGAGATTGGCGACACCGTGGCGGTCATTGGCGGCGGACCGATCGGTTTGATGTTTGTGCAGGTGGCCAAGGCCATCGGCTGCAATGTGATTGCAGTCGTCAAGCGCGACTCGCAGGTCTCACTGGCGCGCAAAAAGGGTGCGCATGAGGTGGTGCAGATTACCAAGGTGAAAGATCCGGTAGAGGCGGTGCGCGAGTTAAGTCCGGAGAGGCGCGGCGCCGATGTGGCGATCGAAGCCGTCGGCCGCCCGGAAGCCTGGGAGTGGGCCGTGCAGATGGTGCGCAAGGGCGGCACGGTGAATTTTTTCGGCGGGTGTGCTGCGGGAACCAAAGTTCAACTCGACACTAACCGCTTGCACTACTCGGAGATTACCTTGAAAGCCACGTTCCATCACACCCCGGAAACAGTGCGCCGGGCCTTCGGTCTTATTGCGGAGAAGAAGGTTTGCGGCAACGATTACATTACCGGCGAAGCGCCGCTTTCGCGTTTGCAAGACGTGCTGCGCCACATGCTGAACCGCAACGGGGATATCAAGACCGCGATTATCCCAGGTCACTAGGAGCGCGACCCGTAAATTAGGGACATAGGTTTGGGTTGTCATCCTGAGCGAAGCGAACGACCTCGCGCATAGAAAAACTCAAATACATAAGGTCCTTCGCTTCGCTCAGGATGACAATATGAGTTTATCGAACACTTGATAATGACATCTGCCAGCCATCCCCCGACTGCGCCGATCGCCTCCGCTTGGAGTGCGCTACCGCCGGAATATGCCGTCCCCGACCATGCGCCTTCGGAAGCCGAGGCGCGCGAATATTGCCGCCGCCTGGCACGCTCGCATTACGAGAATTTTTCGGTGGCATCCTGGTTTCTTCCGGAGCGGCTGCGCCAGCACTTTTTTAACGTTTATGCGTATTGCCGTATCTCGGACGATCTTGGTGACGAGGTGGGCGACACCGCAACGTCTCTGCAGTTGCTCGAGCAGTGGGAGGCGGAGTTAAACGCGTGCTACGACGGGCATCATATTCGGCCGCGGCATCCCGTGTTTGTCGCGTTGGCCGACACCGTCCACAAGTTCGAAATTCCGAAACATGAATTTGCGGATTTGCTAACCGCGTTTCGGCAGGACCAAAGTATCAGCCGCTACGAAACGTTCAACGATCTATTGGGCTACTGCCGTTATTCGGCGAATCCGGTCGGCCACCTGGTGCTGTACCTCTGTGGATACCGCGATTCCGATCGCCAGCAGCTTTCCGATTACACCTGCACCGCGCTGCAACTCGCCAACTTCTGGCAAGATGTGAGTGCGGACTTTGCCAAAGGACGAATTTATCTTCCGCTCGAAGATCTGCGCCGGTTTGGCGTAAGCGAAGAAGCGATCCGCGGCGGCGAAAACACATCTGCATTCCGCGAGACGATGAAATTTGAAGTCAAACGTGCCCGGGAATGGTTCGCACAGGGCCTGCCGCTGATCGCGAAGGTGGATCGTAAACTGGCCACCGACATCGAGCTCTTCAGCCGCGGCGGGCAGGAAATTCTGAACGCAATCGAGCGCCAAGATTATGCTGTGCTGCGCCGGCGTCCCGCAATTTCCAAGACTCGGAAGCTGGTCCTAGTAGCTCGTGCCGCGCTGGGGAAGCTGCTGGGGAAGCAAAGATGAGCACGGCCGTGGGAAATGCGCCCGTACAATTTGCGCCTACCGCGTCACAGCTTGAGATGGCGTACTCCGTTTGCCGGAGTATCGCCCGCGCAGCCGCAAAGAATTTTTATTATGGCTTTGTGATACTTCCACGGCGCAAGCGCAATGCATTGAGCGCGGTGTATGCCTTCATGCGGCGGTGCGACGACATCGCCGACGACAACACGATGAGCCCCAACGATCGCCACAACAAGCTGGCCGAGTGGCTGGACCAGGTTCACCGTGCTCTGGCTGCTCAGCCGACGGACGATCCGGTGTTGCTGGCGCTGACCGATGCGCAACGCAACTATCAGATTCCGATTGGGCTTCTCGACCAGCTCGCATTCGGTACAGCTGCGGATCTCGACTACGGCCAACCGGAGCCCTCCGCCGGTGCGCCGCCGCTCGTGCGTTACCAGACCTTTGAAGAGCTGCGCCAGTATTGCTACGGTGTGGCATCGGTTGTCGGTCTGGTGTGCATCAAAATTTTCGGCTATCGCGATCCCGCCGCTGAGCCGCTAGCCGAACGTTGCGGTCTGGCATTTCAGCTTACAAACATCATTCGCGACGTCAAAGAAGACGTCGCCATGGGCCGGGTTTACTTTCCGCAAGAAGACTTGGCGCAGTGCGGACTCTCGGCCGCCGATCTGGCCGCGACGAATGTTGACGCTGCCCGTATCCGCCCGCTCCTGGCGATGGAGGCTGACCGCGCTCGCGACTGCTACCGCGCCGGAGAAGATCTGATCCCGCTGGTGAGTGAAGACAGCCAGCCCGCGCTGTGGGTCCTGATTACGATCTACCGCCGCCTCCTCGAAAAGATTGCTTCGAACCAGTACGACGTCTTCCGTGAGCGCGTCCGATTGACGATCTCCGAAAAGCTCACGGTTCTGGGAAAAGGGATCGTGAAGCGACTCGTGTGATGCCGCCCTCGATCGAAACTAATTCGGCCCATCCTGATACGAGACATCCTCCAACAGTCGCGGTGGTCGGGGGTGGTTTGGCTGGCCTCGCCGCTGGATGCGCCCTGGCTGAAGCCGGTTTTCACGTGTCGCTCTTTGAGCGCCGACCTTATCTCGGCGGGCGGGCGTCTTCTTATCAGCATCCCGGCACCGGCGAAATTGTCGATAATTGCCAGCATGTGCTGCTCGGCTGCTGTACCAACCTGCTCGATTTTTATCGCCGCGCGGGGGTTCAGGACAAGATTCGCTGGTATGAGAAGCTGACCTTCCTCGAGCCCGGAGGACGCGCATCCGTGATTGTGCCGTCAGTCCTGCCTGCTCCACTGCATACTGCTCTGGCATTTCTCCGGGCCGACTGTCTGAATCTTCGCGACAAACTGGCCATCAGCCGCGCCATGGCTGCGCTCGGTCCGGCGGCTCCGGCAGATCGGGGTGAGTCGTTCCTCGACTGGCTCAAACGCCATGGACAAACCGAGCAAGCCATTGAGCGTTTCTGGAAGACAATTCTGGTCAGCGCGTTGAACGAAGATCTCGATCGGGTTTCCGTTCCATACGCGGCCCAGGTGGTGCGCGAGTCGTTTCTTAAATCGGCCGCTGCTGGGCGCATGGGAATTCCAACCGTGCCTCTCACCGATCTCTACAGCACCGCCGGAGAGTACATACGCGCCCGTGGCGGAGAGATCCAGCTTCGTGCGGGCGTGGAGTCGTTTCGAGCAGAAGATTCCGAAGTGTATGTGATGGCGAACGGGCAAGGACGGAAATTCGACTACCTGGTTCTTGCCGTCCCTTTTGATGTTCTGGGGCGGATGCTGCCTGATACTTCCGCCGCGGCTCCCTTGACCGTTGCGCTCGGCCAGTTCTCGACGTCACCGATCACTGGCATCCATCTGTGGTTCGATCGTCAGATCAGCGAACTCGATCATGCTGTGCTGCTTGATCGCACCATCCAGTGGATGTTCCACAAATCGCGGATCATTGAAGCTCGCGAAAACGGCTGCGGCAGCTACGTTGAGTTGGTCGTAAGCTGCTCCCGGAGCCTGGTTGAAAAGTCGAAGGCGGAGATCGTCGACATGGCGGTGAAAGAGGCGCAAGAGTTTTTCCCCGGCGCGCGCGAAGCGAAACTGCTGAAATCGACCGTGATCAAGGAGGTGCATGCGACGTACTCACCGCGCCCGGGCATCGACCAGTATCGGCCTAAGCCGGAAACGGCGTGGCCGCGAGTCTTTCTGGCTGGCGATTTTACCGCGACCGGTTGGCCGGCCACGATGGAGGGCGCCGTGCGCAGCGGTTATCTTGCGGCGGAAGCACTCGCGCGTTTCTCCGGCGGCAAGAGCGGCGGCTTTCTCGTCCCCGATCTGGCACCGGGTGGCTTGATGCGGCTGTTTGGATGACCCTGTGTGTGTTTGGGCTAAAACAAATCCCCACTACAGAGGGCACAGGGGAACACGGGGGAAAGCTCGATCACCGCGACGACTTTCATCTTCTAAAAGTAATTACTTTGGTTTCCATTACCTAGTTACTGCCATCCTCCTCTCAAGAATCCGTTCCAAACACACGATCTTATAAACATGGCCGAGCGCACTGACGCGGACGATAACCTGGCTAATAATGACCGCCGCCGCAGCCCGCGATTCACCTGCGGCGGTCATGCTGAGATCAATTTCCTCCCGTCAACCGGCATTCTTCTTCCGGGGACGATCCGAGATCTGAGCCTCCACGGGTGTTGCGTCGATACCTTGCTGCCGATTGATTGCGGGGTGCGGGCTGAAATCGTGGTGCGCGTCAACGCTGCTTCTTTCCGGGCGGTGGGTGAAGTGCGGGCGATTCGAGGGCGATCGGGCGCTGGTTTGGAGTTCGTTCACTTGAGTGCTGGCGGAAAAGACATGCTCGCGGGTTTGATCACGGATTTAGCGAGGCTGCAGGCGGTCATGAATAAGCTCAAATCCACCCGCCGTGAGATTAATGCGGAGTCGTTCAGAAAAGAACTGGAGGACGGAAAACATCAAGCAGCGATGTTGAGCGATCGTTTTCCTTTCCTGAGAACCATTCTTCCGGCGGATTCTGAACAACGTTTGGAACCAGACGGAGGAGCCGCCAAGGATCAGATCGCGAAAACGGAGCCGCTTGTGATCACGGTTAATTTATTCGGGTAGTGCAAATCAGGCCGCCATCAGGACCACGCCGCCCGCCACCAGCAATGCCGCAACCCAACGGCGGCGCCCCACGCGTTCGTGCAGGAATATACGTGCGGCGAACGCGTTGGCCACAAAGGTGAGCGAGGCTGAAGCGGGCACGACCAAACTGAGATTTCCCCACGACAGGCCAAAGAGCAGGCTGTAGAACGCGACCCCCATCGCCATCAAGCCGAGAGCAAAGGTGGGCGTCGTAAGCACGCGGCCGATGACTGCGAGTATTCCGCGCCGCTTCCAGAGCTCGCCCACGTCGCCGACTCGTTTCATGGAGTAGGAAAGCAGCACGTCCCCGGTAGTCGAGGCTAGAACGATGAGCCCAATCGCCGCCCAGGCGTACAGGTCTTTCACAACTTCGCCTCCTGGGAAACCGCGTCCCGTGCGGCGTCTCGCGTACTCTCGCGGTGGTGATCTGGTGTAACCGACGGGCCGGCGGCCACGAAGCCCACACCGGCGGCGATCAGCGCGATGCCAAGCCAGCGCGTCGCCGAGATTACTTCATGAAGACGGAAGTGGCCAACCAAAGCGACGAGCACATACGCGAGCGACGTGGCCGGCAGCACATACGTAAGGTCAGCCCAGGAAAGCGCGGACATGTAACATGCGAAAAACGCTAGCAGAAACAGGATTCCAGCAGTTACCCAGGGATGGGCGACGGCCAGCAGCAGGGAGGAAAGGTTGTGCAGCGATACATTTACATTGCCGAGCTCTTTCATGCCGCGAGCCAGCAGGGAATCGCCCGCAGTGCTGAATATGGTGATTCCCGCCAGAACGAGGTATTTTCGGAGTGTCACTTGCTATCCAACTTCGGAGGTCCAAATCCGTTGATTCAGCTCCGGCCTAGGCCTTGGCCGGTTCCGGGGCAGGCGCTTCTTCCTTGCGGTTTTCCTTGACCCACTTGTGGCGTTGCGCGCGCAGTTTCAGGAAGGTCCGCGCTTCCTTGTACAAGCGCTTGCGCTCGGAGTTGTCGAACATCGCTTTCCTCAAAATGCGGTACGCAGCCTTGGGCCGGAAATAATAGGCATCGTAAAAGTCATGCACTGCGGCAAGAATTTCTGTCGCGGGCAGGCCCGGATACTCGATTTGCACCATCTGGTGACCGAGGTCGTCCACCATCTTTGTGTCGGTGGTCATGAAGCCATTTTTTATCGCGTGTTCGTGCAGTTCCGTTCCAGGGAAAGCATGCGCCACCGAAACCTGAATCGTTTCCACGTCGAGTTCCTTGGCGAATTTGATCGTATTCTTGATGGTCTCGCGAGTTTCTCCAGGCAGTCCGAGTATGAAATCTCCGTGCACCACCAGTCCCAATTTGTGGCAATCCTTGGTGAACTGGCGGGCGCGTTCGATGGTCGCACCTTTCTTGATGTTCTTCAGAATCTGTTGATCGCCCGATTCGTAGCCCACGATCAGAAGACGGCATCCCGCCTCCTTCATGGCCTTGAGTGTTTCGAAATCGGTGGTGACTCGGGAGGTGCACGACCAGGTCAGGCCCAGCGGTTTCAATTTGGCGCACAATTCGATAGTCCGGGCCTTCTGCAGGTTGAAGGTGTCGTCGTCGAAGAAAAATTCCTTCACATAGGGCCAGTAGTCTTTTGCCTTGGCCATTTCACGCGCTACGTCGTCGGTGGAGCGCTTGCGCCAGGGGTGTCCGCTGAGGGTCTGGGGCCAGAGGCAGAAGGTGCACTGCGCGGGGCATCCGCGCGTGGTATACAGCGACACGAAGGGGTTAAGCAGAAAGGGCACGTTGTAGCGGCGGACATCCAGGTCGCGCCGATAAACGTCGGTAACGTGCGGCAAGGAGTCAAGATCCTGGATGGTGGGGCGGTCGGGATTATGCACGACCCCGCCATTCTTACGGTAGGAAATGCCAAGAATGTCTCCGATCGGCTTGCCCTGCGCGTACTCGACGATGGAGTAGTCGAATTCCTTGCGGCAGGCTACATCAATTACCTTGGCCTCCATCAACGACTTCTCGGGCAGAACGCTGACGTGCGGTCCGACGAAGGCGATTTTGATGTGGGGATTGCTGTCCTTGATGGCCTCGGCGATGCGGACGTCGCCAGCGAATCCTGGAGTGCTGGTGAAGAGCACGAGCAGTTCGTAGTCCTTGCAGGTGCGGATCGTCTCTTCCGCCGTGATGTGGTGGGGCGGCGCGTCGAGCAAGCGCGCGCCTTCCAGCATTCCCGTCGGATAGGCGAGCCAGACTGGGTACCAGTACGATTCAATCTCACGCGTTGCGGGCCAGCGCGAACCTGCGCCCCCATCGAAATTTTCAAACGAAGGCGGATTCAAGAACAGTGTTTTCAATGGCATATTGGTGAGTCTCTATTTTAGCACTCTTACCTGTGCACATACCCCAGTCGACGCTACCACTTCAGGTACGTCCCCGACCTGCATAGAACGCGTGGAACCCTTTGTCCAAGTGTGCCTTAGCGGGGTTCAAATGGCAAAGTACCGTGGCCGAACGTCGCTGTGGCGCATTAAGGCGCAAGAATCGGGTAGCGGCCGGGGTGGCAGATTGGATGCGTCACTTGGGGGTGGGGTTGGGCAGCGCCCATTGCTCCAAGTCTCCGGTGGCCCGCAGCAGATTCATGCGAACCCGCTGGTATTCAAAATCGGCGTCCTGGAAAAGGAGAAAACGTTCGGCTGCCTGTACCCGCGCGTCAGCCAATTCGTGCAAGGTGCCGATCTTTGCTTCGACCCGGGTTTGGGCCGTCTCGAGACCCGACTGTGCCAGTTGATATTCCAACTCCGCCACTTCGCGGGCAGCTTTCAGTTGCTCGGCGGCGCGTTGTAGTTTTAGCGTTTCCTCTGCCACCTGATTGCGAGCCGCCTCCGCTTGCTTTTTTGCCTTGAGGGCTTCGGCCTCGGCAGCATCAGCGCGAGCGCGCTGGCTGGCGTTGAAGAGCGGGATCTTGAGGGCAACGCCGATCGTGGCATTGTCCGGTTGAAAAGTGCCCTTCGGGAGGTACTCGGCATAGTGATTGAAAGTGGAAAAGCGCGCATACTGGGCAGAGAAATCGATCGACGGCAATAAGGAGCGATGCTCGCCCGAAGCCCGCATGGCTTCCGCCAGTGAATGTTGCTGGGCAATCTTGATGGCAGGGCTGGATGCAATCGCTTTATCCGAGAGATCTTCTTCCGCGGCGACCGGCGGCAGGGCGGGAATTGTTTCGGGCGCGATTTCGATGGAAGAAACCGGCAAACCGGTCAGGGTTGACAGATGGCGTCGAAGCACGTCGGCGTTGCCACGCGCCTCGGCTTGGTGAAGACGTACGCGCGCCGCGGTTAGCTTCGCTTTGTTTAAGTCCACGGCGCTGTCCACGCCCTGCTGCAGGCGCGCCGCCACGGCTTGCTCCATTTGCTGCGCCTGGACCTCGTCCTGCTGCAAGCGCACGAGTCTCGCCTCCCACTTCGCCAGTTCAGCATAGGTCAGAGCAACGTCCTGAATGACAGCGTTGCGTTGGTCTTTGTCCTGAAATTCGGAAGCATGCAACTCCGCTTTCGCTGCACCCAGGAACTGACGCTGCGCAGGATTGAACACCGAACTCTGCGCGACGGCATTCGCCAGCGCCGGCGCGGACCCTTCGATGCTGAGGGGATAGCCATAGGTGTAGCCGAGTCCCGAACCAACGAACAGCTGCGGTATGTAGTTGTTGCGGAGTTCGCGGTAGGAGGCGAAGGCGCGCTGGACGTCGGCATTCGCAATCGCCGGACCGGTGCTGTGGGCGAGCGCCAGCCGAATGGCGCGCTCGAGTGGCAGAGGTTCAGCCTGGCTGCGCGCTACGGTCACCAATATTAATATCAATACGGTTGAAAATAAGGCGATCAGAGTTGTGGAGTGCAACCACGGCGGCAATCGGAGTTTCATCTCGTCACCTTCATTTCGTCCCCTTCATTTCGTCATCCCTGGGCCGTCGTCGGTCATGGTCAGGCAATGTAGTCAGGCAAAGATCGATCAGGCCACGGCTCCGCGCGACGCACAAATTGTAGTGCGCCAGACGCGAGCCGGGCAGTAGCTTTGAGAATTATTCGGGAAAGCTAGTTGGGGCGCCACAAAACGCGGAGACGTTCTCGCCATCCTCAGTGGGCAACTCGGTTGAGTGCCTGTTGGGCCACGCCGAAGTTCCGGGCCAATGATAAGGAAGCACGGTACTCGCGCGCCGCGCCTGTTTTGTCTCCCTGCTTTTCCAGCAGCATGCCCAGTAGATAGTGAGCCTTGAACGCCGGAGCTGCTTCCACCGGACCGGAGGCGAGATAGCGGCGCAACAGTTCCGTAGCGAAGGGATAGCTACGGCCGGCGCGATACAGGATACCGGAGGCTTCCACCAGAACATCGGGTTTGGGCATGGGCGACTGACTGAGCTTGACGATGGCTTGTTCCGTTTCGTCGAGGCGCTTTTGGCGACGGAGAAAAAGAGCAAGGTTGAGCCACGCTTCCGCGTCACCTTGGCTGAGGTCAATGTACTGGTGATACTCCCGTTCGGCCGTGGCGGCGTCTTTTTTCTTTTCCGCGATGCGGGCGTAGACCCAGTGTTCACGGGCAGGGTTCACCATGGCAATGGACTGTGCTTGTGCGCGGGCTTTCTGTTCGTTGCCGCCGACGATGCCAGGTGCTTCAAGATAGAACTCAGCCAAATCGAGGCGGGCATCCACGTCCTTCGGATTGAGCTGCACCGCGCGCTCGAATTCACCGCGAACTTTTCCGGCCAGGTCCGCCGCGGCCAGGAAGTTCACCCGATCCGCCTTTTCGCCGTACACGCGCCCCAGCCACAGATGAAAACGACCGTTGTCGGGAGCGAGTGCAACCGCTTTTCTGCACAAGGATTCCGCGCGATCCCAATCTTCGAGCGCAAAGTAAGCGCGGCAGAGCAGGTTGGAAGATTCCGCGTCCGCCGGAGCGGAAGAGAGACGGCCATTCAATTCGGCGATGGCTTCATCGAGACGGCCGGCTGCCAGCATGTCTTTTGCGGAGTCGGCCACGCTGGCGGTCACCGATGTCACCAGCAACAGCAAAACCAGCAAAATTCTGGAGATTAGCGTAATCATCTAAAACTTGACCTGCGTGCCGTCGCCAATCGGTTTGCCGTTCCACGCATTGATCGCAATCACGTCCTTGGCGGAGAGGCCGCGCGTCACTTCCACCTGCGTGAGATTGGAAAGGGAAGTCCCCACATCCCGCCGCTTGAGTTGGTGGCCCACAACCTGCAACACATACGGTTTCGAGTCGTCCATTCGTACCGCTTCTCGCGGTACCACCAGCACGTTATCGTGCTCGGCGGCGACGATGGTTACGCCGACGTTGATGTTGGGCAAGAGTCTCAAATCCTTGTTATCTACGATGCTGGCCGTCTCGCCGACGTTGCGCGAGCCGTGTAACTTCACTGTCGATGGGATGGCAGTCACAGCGGAGCGCCACACCCGTCCGGGGACGGCGTCCCAGGTAATTTCAATCGGATCTCCGGGAGCCAGTCTGCCCACGTCGGGTTCATCGACGAAGGCGCGCACCAGCACTTTGCGCAGATCCGCCAGTTGCAGCAGAATATCCCCGGCCGCGACGAAGCCGCCTTGCTTGGCCGGCAGTGAGTACACGATGCCATCAAAAGGAGCGCGGACATTCGATTTTGACAGGACATCCTGCGCGGCGTCGTAGGTGGCTTGGGCTTCAGTTCGCTGCGCATCGACGCGCGCCAATTCCGATTTCGAATATCGTTTCGTCTGTTTCTGCCGCAAAAAATTAAGTTGGGCATCGGCGCGGGCAAGAGCGTTTTCCGCTTCGCGCACTTCTCCCGCCGAGGCTGCACCCTGCTGCTCGAGTTTTTTCAGCGCTTCCAAATTGCGTTGTGCGGAATCGCGGTCGGTGCCGGCTTTCACCAATTGAGCTTCGAGGCTCAACACTTCTTCCTGAGTCCCGCCTCGCTCCGCGGCGCTCAGGTCGGCCTGCGCCGCTCTCAATTGGGTTTGGGCTCGAGCCGCTTGCGCGCGCGCGTCGGCGTCATCCAGAACGACCAACAGGTCGCCTTTCTTGACAGAGTCGCCTTCCTTAACAAAAACGCGCCGTACACTGGTCGAGACCGGAGCGTGGGCCTCGAAGTTGCTGACGGGCTCGATTTTTCCGTTGGTAGAAACCAGGCTGCGGATCGTGCTCTGCTCGACGACAGCGGTTCGCACCAGCACCGCGTCATCGCGGCGGGAGACGAAAGCGGCCAGCCCGACCACTGCAGCTAAAATCGCAAGCGCCGTTATCCACCAACGCCGCGGCGGGCGGCTCGTACTGTTTCCATTCAATGGCATGCAGAGAAAAGCGCAAGCTTCAATGTATATCATCTGCGCTGCAGAAAGCAGCCAAATGCGCGCTTAGGACTTACTCTATTAGATGCATCGCTCCGACGGTTTGCGTCAGGGAACGCGGCGGAATTGTCAACGCGGAGAAGTCTAGAGGCCATCTCATGAATAGCTCCTCCTGAGGATGAGGATGAAAGATTCGGTGGGCGTTTCGCACTTGCCCACTCCTGAATGCGCGGCAACTGAACAAAAGGAAAGCGTCCCAGACTCGGCGAGTCACGGGACGCTGGTTCAAACCGCCCTAGGGCTATCGGCTGCCAACTTCACTCAGTGATGATCTTCCCAATTGTGCTCAGTCTCCCATCGATGGTCTTTCCCATTCCACCACTGATGATTCTCATTCCAACAACGCTCCCGTTCGGCATTCAAATCACGCCGCCGTTCATCGGCTTCGCGGCTGTGATCGCCCTTGTCACGGATCGCTCTGTCCAGTCTTGCTTCCGCCTTTTCGATGGCATGTTGGCACTTCTCTTTGGCATCGGCGTGCACGAGGGGTGCTGCCACGAATAGCAAAAGCGCCCCCGCCACTACGGCTGCCACTGCTGTTTTTCCAAAGCGTAGATTCAAAAGTCTCTCCTCTCTGTTTTCGATGGCCGCAGCCCAGAACTCGGGAGGTTTTATGAAAATCTAGCCCGCCTCTCGATACAGTGCGTGCACTATTTTACTACAAGCTAACGAGCAAACCCACAAGGCGCGCGCCGTGTCCCGGAACCAAGCTCCCATATTCCCGTACGAAAGTTGAGTTCCTCGGAGCTGGCAAAACTAGGTTCAAGACGCTAGAGACAAGGTGCTGGGTACAATAGTCAGATGGCAAAGACTCTCCGTTCCACCTCCCCCCGTTACACCTTTCGCCGTTACACGTTTCCTCGTTACACCGCGGAGCACGCCAGCGCCGGTCTCAATTACGATTTTCCGGGGATTGAAACCTGGCCGAATCAGTTTCCAGGGTACGAGATTGTGGTGGATGATCCGGAATTCACGTCCGTCTGCCCGAAGACTGGGTTGCCCGACTTCGGCAACATCGTGATCCGCTACGAGCCCGATCGTCTGTGCCTGGAATTGAAGTCGTTAAAGGAATATCTCCAGGCGTATCGCAACGTCGGCATCTTCCAGGAAAATGTTGTGAATCAGGTGCTGGAGGATGTTGTCCGCTGCGCGAAGCCGGTGTGGGCGGAAGTGAAAGGCGAGTTCCGTCCGCGTGGAGGGATTTCGACAGTTGTGATCGCGAAGTGGCCGCGAGGGAAGAAAAGTCGGAAGTGATCGGGTTCCTTGGAACAGCGGCAGTTTCCGCGTTTCTCTTGTTTGCCATGCTATATTCGCTCGACCTGTGACCCCGGCGAAACTCTATCCGCGAACGGCACTGGCGCTGCTGACGGCGCTGAACCTGCTCAATTACATCGATCGCTCCGTGTTGTTCGCGGTACAGGATCTGGTCAAAGCGGAGTTCCATCGCAGCGACGCTGCCTTCGGCTTGCTTACGAGCGTCTTTTTCATTTTCTACATGTGCGCGGCGCCGTTCATGGGGCCGCTATCGCTGCGCTTCTCGCGAAAGCGCGTCATTGTTGCCGGGGCTTTGGTGTGGAGTGGGGCCACGCTGCTCACCGCCGTCACGACAAACTTTAACCAACTGCTCATTCGTCATACCCTGGTCGGCATCGGCGAAGCCAGTTTTGTCATTCTTTCTCCAACCTTTGTTGCCGACATGTTTCCGGTCGAAAAGCGAGGCCGTGTGATGGGAGTGTTTTATCTCGCGCTCCCGGTCGGAACCGCGCTGGGGTATCTGCTGGGCGGATTCATGGGCCCCACACATGGCTGGCGCGCTCCATTTTACGTGGGGGCTGCGCCCGGAGTGCTGCTGGCATTGCTGCTTCTGTTGATTCCGGAGCCGCCGCTCGGCCAGTTCGATACGCCCGAAAGCAAGACTCCAGAGCGGGACACGGTGAAAAGCTTGCTGCACAATCCCGCATTCATCACGGCAACCCTCGGCATGGCGATGATGACGTTCGCGCTCGGAGGACTCCAGGTCTGGATGCCGACATTTCTGCACCGCGCCCACGGTTACAGCCTGCTGGATGCGAACATCATTTTTGGGTTGAGCACGATTTCTAACGGTCTGGTTGCGTCACTCGCGGGCGGCTGGATCTCCGATCGGCTGCTGCGGCGAACCAAATCTGCCCACTACCTCGTATCCGCAGTCAGTCTGGGGTTGGGCATTCCGGCCATGTGCGTTGCCTTGTTTGCGAGTGGCAGGACCATGGTCGTGGGCATTTTTGTTGCCGAGTTCCTGCTGCTGTTGAACACCGGCCCGCTGAACGCCGCGATTATCGATTCGGTCGGACCCCATGTGCGCGCCGCTGCCTTGGCAGCAAGCATTTTTGTTTACCACCTGCTCGGCGATGTGCCATCTCCTGCTCTCATCGGCTACATGTCGGACAAGTATTCGCTGCAACTTGCGTTTCTGGGGCCAGTCATCGCGATCGCGCTCTCTTCTGCCATACTGTTTTACGGCATGAGATTTGCTCCACCGCTGCGGATCTGCGGAGAATCGGCGGCATCGCAAGTCTCCTCAGGAGCATCTTCCTAAGCAGAATGCATTGGCAAACAGTTCACTGGATTGCAGGCGGCATCCTTGCACTGGCCTGGTTTTCGCGCATCGTAGAAGCGGCGTTCGGCATGCCGCATGTCGGCGACATCGCGCTGCCCGAATGGGATCGCAGGCCAGCGACCGGGAATGGCGAGCCTAGAGTCAGCATCATCGTTCCCGCTCGCAACGAAGAAGAACATATTCGCGAGACGCTGCTCCAACTGCTTGCCCTCGATTATTCGAACTACGAAATTATTGCCGTCAACGATCGCTCGACGGACCGCACCGGGCAGATCATGGATGAGGTGGCCGAGAATGACTTGATCCACGATGTGGAAGTGACGGCGCATGCAGAGGCGGACAGGAGTGTCCGCCCCCCACGGCTGAAGGCGATCCACATCGCGGAACTGCCCGCCGGGTGGTTAGGCAAAACGCACGCGATGTGGATGGCTGGCCTGCAGGCGACTGGGGATTGGTTGCTCTTCACCGATGCCGATGTGCTGTTCAAACCCGATTCTCTGCGGCGCGCCGTTGCTTATGCCGAGGTGGAGCGAGCCGACCACGTCGTTCTTTTCCCGCGCATGATCATGAAGGGCCCGGGCGAAAGAATGATGATCGCGTTCTTCCAAGTGCTTTTCGTTTTCGGACATCGCCCGTGGAAAGTTGCGGATCCCAAAGCGCGGGACCATATGGGTGTGGGCGCTTTTAATCTAGTCCGGCGCTCGGTGTATGACGCGGTCGGCACGTATCGCGCCTTGCGCATGGAAGTGCTCGACGACATGAAACTGGGCAAAGTGGTCAAGAATGCGGGCTTCGTCCAGCGCAATGTTTACGGGGAAGACCTGATTTCCCTGCGCTGGGCAAAGGGCGCTTTCGGCATCGTCAACAATCTCACCAAGAACTTTTTTGCCGTGCTCTCTTTTCAGTGGCCGCGAACGGTGGTCACCGTAGTGGGGCTGGGGTTTCTGAATCTCGGGCCATTTCTTGGCGTCTGGCTGGCCCACGGATGGGCGCGAGTTCCTTATGCCATCGCGCTCGCTTCGCTGTTTCTGATTTATTACGGGATGTCGCGCAGGTCGCCAATCCCGCCATATTATTTTTTTCTGCATCCCGTCAGCACGAGCCTGTTTATGTACACGCTGCTGCGCTCCATGGTTCACACGCTTTCGAACGGCGGCATTGTGTGGCGTGGGACGAAATATCCATTGGAGGAGTTGCGTAAGGGGATGGTGTGAAGTGAGTCACGAGTAACTGTGATGATGCATGTGTCTCCGAGACATAACAGCATTCCAAGAATGTGCAGTCTTAGCGAGAAGCCACATTGTTGAAGTTACAGCGGCTGTTTCATTGTGAGAATCGGAGTTAGTTGTGTGGTTCCGATTCAATTTCGATGCAGTGCAATCGTGTCGACAAAGAATCTACTACTAAGATGCGCTGCAGGTTGCATCTAACATATTTGAGAGTGTGGCGCACTTTGTACGAATCGACCAACTCTTCCCCGCAACTAGCCGCACAACGGCTCAATTTCGCAAAGGAGAAAGCATGAAAAAGTTTGTCATTGTAATTGTTTTTCTAGGTCTTTTGTCGCTTCCATTGATGGCCCAAGGCTATCCCAAGGCCGAGGTCTTCGGCGGGTATCAGTATTTGTACAATGGCAACAGCACGGTGAACGGCCAAAATGTCCCGAATAGCAGTCAGAGCTTTAATGGTTGGGACGCCTCCATTACTGGCTACTTCCAGAAGCACCTTGGAGTGCAGGGGGATTTTGGGGGCGCCTATGCAACGATCAGCGGGGTTTCCACTCACGTTTACACTTACACCGGTGGGCCGGTGGTTTCCTTGAATGCCGGAGGTAAGGTAAACCCGTTCGTCCATGCGCTGTTCGGAGGGATACGTCTGGGGGCCTCGGAGTCTGGAGTTTCCATTTCCGAGAACGGCTTCACAATGATGTTTGGCGGCGGCGTGGACGTGAAGGCCACCAAGGCCGTCGCAGTTCGCCTGATTCAGGCCGACTGGCTTTACTACCATTTCGGGAGCAACACGATCGCGGGAGTGGCAGTCCCCTCATTCAGCCAAAGCAACAATGTCAGAATCTCAAGCGGTATTGTGATCCGCTTCTAACTTCAAGCAGGTTGCTTGAAGTTGCCGAGCTTGAAGCCGCCCTTTTCTTCTATGGCTCGTCTGGATCTTCGATCGACATCGGGTCGCCCTGTTTCTCATCCTTCTTCTTGGCGGCCTTGGCATGGGTAGACTTCCCGGCGCTGTAGTGGCCTGCGCGCTCGGCGTCATAGTCCGTGGGCACCGTAGGAAAGAGCAGAAAAGCGCCTTTGCCCAGTTGTTGGGAGCGGCGCAAAATAATCTCGGCGCGCCCGTCATAATCATGGATTGTGCCCTTGATTTCAATCTGGCGACCCTCGAGCTGGCGAACGTCGCCCATCTTCTTGAGATCGGCCGGGAACACGACCACGGTGAAGGGACACGCTTTCGCTTCTTTGCAGAAGTTGAGTAAGGTGACGCCGTGGCTGCCACTCTCCACGTGCTGCACGGTTCCGCTGACGCACTGGGCAGTGCCTGTATACTTACTGGCTTCGGCAAAAACGACGCAGTTGACCGGAGAAGTATTGCGCGCGGAGCAAACCACGCTCATGGCAAGAACAGTTCCAAGAAAGAAAGGCGGAGTAAGAAAGCGCATGGCGGCTGAGGCGCGATAAAGTGCGTCCTCAGTTTTCATTGTAGGCGTGGAGCAGAGGTCCTACGCTGGGACGACACGAAAATGTCCGCCACGACTTCCCGAAAAGGGAACTTGCAGCGCCGGAGCTCCGCCCCCGGCCGCCACAGTCCTCGCGGTTACCAGTGCCGCGCCCCGCTACTTATTGAAAGCCTTTACGCCCGCCGCTTCGTCTTCCTTCACGTCGAAGACGGTGTAGAGCTTCGTTATCTGCAGCAGGTCGTGTACTTTCTTGGTGAGGTTGAGCAGTTTGAGTTCGCCGCCCTGGTTCTTGGCAGTGGTGAAGGCGCTGACGAGTTCGCCGATGCCCGAGCTGTCGATATAGTTCACATCGCCGAGGTTCAGTAGGATTTTTTTCTGTCCCTTGGAAAGCAAATCGCGCACCGTATCGCGAAGAACCACACTACCTTCGCCGAGGGTGATCCGGCCGCTAAGGTCGACAATGGTGACACCATCCACCTGACGAGTACTGGACTTCATGGTCACTGGGGAGCCTCCTTGGAGTCCGCGGGGTTGCCGGGGACATGCTTGATCATTCTAAATTCGGTGCCCGTCTGGGAGGGGTGGATTTCCACCACATCCATGAACGAGCGTATCAGGAAAATGCCTCGTCCCGACGTCTTCATTAGGTTGTCCGGAGCCAATGGATCCGGAATCTTGGTGGCGTCGAGCCCTTTGCCCTGGTCGCGGATGACGATCACGAGGTCGCGGGCGGTACGTTCAAATGCAAGTGTAACTTTCTTATTCGGGTCGTAGGCATTGCCATGTAAAACTGCGTTTACAGCGGCTTCTCGCACCGCCATGGAGATCTTCATGACCTCCTCGTCGTCAAAGCCTGCTTCTGACGCCATACGGCTGGCCGTCTCTTCGGCGTTGTTCACCGTCTCCAGCGTCGAATCGAGTGTATAGGAGACGCGGTCTGCGGACATAGTAGTCCAATATGAGCGAACGTTTCCTGAGTCGGCCTTCGCCTAGCTTGTGAGACGGTGACGCCCGGCTCAAAGTGCCAGCCCGAAAGCCGCGGACGACGAATTGAGAGTTTGCCTGTAGGGCTCGCAAAAGTCAACGCGATACCCAAGTTTCTCATACCACGGTAGAACTGTCGGTGCATTTCTGCACAAAAGAAATGTCCCCTAGTTATGGTTTCACATTTTGCGGAAGGAGCGCACGCTTTCATCCGACGTGAGCTCGATAAAGGCAGAACTTGAACTCCGCGTTGGCGAATATCTTGTCCAAGAAGCCGGCGGACGCGAACAGTTGCTCCTGCTCGGGCGTTGGGGCGACGTACGCGATGTATAGCGAACGGGGGTGTGTGAGCAGCGAGCGGCAAATTCCGGCCACGACTACTGACAGCACCCGCGTGCGACAGGGATGGAAGAAAAACAAAACCGACGCTTCAGATGGCAGCGCATAGTCCGCGAAGTCCACGTTCAAAGACTGGATGTTTCGACATTTCTGCGTTGTGGAACCGTATCGCCGGATGTTTTCTTCCGCCGTTCTGTGTAGTTCCGGCGAAAACTCCAGACCCAATATCCGCTTAAACGGGTACTCGGACGCGAGCAGCAGTGCGCGTCCCTTTCCAGACCCAAAATCTATGAATGTGAAGTCCCCGAGTGCAATATCATCAAAGCTGGCAAGCGCGCGCTTGAAGCGCTCGGGCTCGATAGCCGCATAGTCATTTCCGTCGATCCAGTTCGGACTCGGAATGTCGAGATCGCTGAGATAGGTCCATCCTTCGAACCTGCCATCCGTGTCGACGCGATGCTCCCGGTCAAACTCGCTGGCATGGCTATCCGGACGCAGCGACCTGGTGGCACGGTACTCGCGAAAGAGATGAACAGGCAAAAGAAAGCTCCGGCAAAGGCTGGTGACGAGGCCGCCCTCACGCAAGGATTTCTTGATTCGCGGAATTATCGTTCTCGTCACTCTTGGCATCGAACCGACTTTCCTAAACTACCGATGTTTCGTGACGGCTGCGAAGAACCGCCTTAGCTTGGTCGCATCCAGCTTGCCATTGGTTCGTACGCCGGAACAGACATCGAGCCCGAACGGGCCGACCGCATCAATTGCCTCGGCTACGTTCTCTGGCGTGAGCCCTCCAGCCAGAAACAGCGGGACGCTGAGACGTTCGCGGATCGCACGACTTAGAGTCCAATCGTGAATTCTGCCTGTACCGCCCAATTCTTTGACCGCGAGTCTTTGGTTGCCAGAATCGAGCAGGATTGCGTCCACCTGCGGCGCGACCTGCGCAGCCTCCTCGAGGGACTCAGGACCGGTCACGTGAACGACCTGAACCAGGGAAATTCCCGGCAGAGCATCCTTCAGGTCGCGATGCGTGCCGACGGTCAGATGGTCGCAGATCTGGATCGTATTTGTGCGGCAGAAGCGTTGTTGCTCGATGATGTCGGCAACCCGTTGCCGCGATGTCAGCAGAAACGTCCCGATCCCCGGTGGAACGGTCGCGGCAATCTCCGCGATGCACTCATCGCCAATCACGCCCGGGCCGCTCGGCATGTGTGAAACCAAGCCCAGCGCGGACGCTCCGCACTCGATGGCCAGAGCCGCTTCGTCGACATTACCGATGCAGCAGATTTTTATTCGTGGCGTACGCGTCGCTTTCATGGGATTTCCCCCGTGGTCTGTGGTCTATGCTCGCAGTGGTGAAGACTTATAACCACAGAGGACACAGAGGAACACAGAGTAGAACAACACAGGGTGGAACAATGCCTTGTCAGAATCTATTCGCCGTAAGGAACCCAGATGTTCTTCACCTGGGTGGCGTGCTCAAGAAACCAGCGTCCTTCGGCTAGTTTCGGGTTGAACCAATCTATGACGCGACCTTCGTTCGTCCAAACCTGTTTCAGATTGCCAATTGACATCGCCTTGGCTGCAGCGGCATTCGCGTCGTCGCCAAAGCACCAGATGGCATCGACATCGTCGTGCTCGGCGAGCGTCTTCAGAAGCTGCGACACATAGCCGGTCACAATATTCAGCGCGCCACCGGGCAGATCGCTGGTATCGAAAAGCTGATAAAGATCGCCCATTATCAGAGGATAGGCTTCCGAGGGAACGGCGATCACGGTATTTCCCACCGCGAGAGCGGGCATCACGAGAGAGAGAAAACCGAGCAGCGGCGCCTGCCGCGGACAGATGATGCCTACCGTTCCAATCGCCTCGTTCATCGCGATCGCGACATTCCGAAACGGAGGGTTGTGCAGCGCGCCGTCAAACTTATCGGCCCACGCCGCATAAGAGAAGATGCGCTCGATACTGAGATCCACTTCCGACGCCGCCTGCTTTTCGCCAACGACGGCGGCGAGGTGATGCGCAATTTCATCGCGGCGTTGTGAAAGATTCTCCGCGCAGTAGTACAGAACCTGGGCACGATTGTGCGCTGTCGCCTTTGCCCACGAGTTAGCCTTTCGTGCCGCTTCGACCGCGTTGCGAATGTCTTTGCGATTGCCGAGCGGAGCTTCACCCAGCAGTCGTCCATCAGCCGCGCGCACTTCCATGCTGTAGCCGGAGTCGGGACGCGACTGCTTGCCGCCGATGTAGAGCTTGACGGTTCGATCGATATCCGGGTCCGCAGGTTGGAGCGCCGGGCGTCCCCGCCCGGCCTCGTCATCATCAACATCATGGACGGGCGAGGACGCCCGTCGCTCCCTCGGGGGCTCCGCTGGAAGCAGCGGTGCGCTTTTGAACCACGCCGGTTCCATATATTCGAGCAGGCCTTCGCGTCCGCCCTCGCGTCCGTAACCGCTCTCGCGGTAGCCGCCAAAGCCGCAGGCGGCGTCGAAAAGGTTGGTGCAGTTTATCCAGACTACTCCCGCTTTAATCTGCGCGGCGACATGCAAGGCAACGTTGATGCTCTCGCTCCAAACACAAGCGGCCAAACCATAAACTGTGTTGTTCGCCAACTCCACAGCTTCCGCAGGCGTACGGAAGGTCATTGCCGCCAGCACCGGTCCGAAGATTTCCTGCTGCGCCACAATCGAGGTCGGATGCACATTGCTCAGCAACGTCGGCGGATAATAGAACCCGACTGCCGGCAATGTGACTTGCGGCTGCCAGCAGGTTGCGCCGTCGGCTACACCCTGATCCACCAGTTTGCGGATGCGGTCGAGTTGCACGCGCGCCACGATTGCGCCAATGTCAATTGCTTTGTCGAGCGGTGCCCCGATGCGAAGCGTGCTCATGCGATCCTGGATTTTGGCGATCAGAGCCTCAGCAATACTTTCCTGCATCAGCAGA
>Ga0181536_10000336_pt1 | contig 56703 bp, 55 predicted proteins | sample PEATcosm2014_Bin_41_FD_121105 | JGI IMG/M metagenome (GOLD analysis project Ga0181536, IMG submission 121105) | Peatland microbial communities from MTU Mesocosm Facility, Houghton, MI, USA - PEATcosm2014_Bin17_60_metaG | ecosystem: Environmental > Terrestrial > Soil > Wetlands > Peat | place...
GTTCAGGCCCGGCGCTCCAGGGCCCGGAAGAGCTCCACCCATTGCGCCGGGCTGACGAACGCGACCACGGTCTTCGAGCCGATCCCGGCGGCCTGGAACGCGGCCGGCAGCGCTGCCGCGGGGTACTGACGGCGCAGCGAGGCCAGCAGCGAGCCGCCGGCGCCGCCGAAGCCGGCCTGCACCATCCGGCGGTAGGCCCCGAGTCTGCCGGGGGCGATCAGCGGCTCAGGGTGGCGCGCCAGGCGCAGGATCCCCGCATCGACCCGCGGCACCGGGCGGAACTGCGTACGCGGGATCGTGCCGAGCAGGTCCCACTGGACTTCTGGCCAGGTACTGACCGTCAGCAGGCTCCACCGGCCGTAGCCACCGGTGCGCTTCCTGGCGTACTCCAGCTGCGTGATCAGGGTGGCCGCGGTCATGGACCGGGCCGCCAGGCACCAGTCCACGATCGGCGCGGTGCGGCCGAACGGGACGTTCCCGACGACCTCGAAGGGCTGCCGCGGCGGCCGGGCCGCGAGGAAGTCACCGATCACCACGCGCACGTTCGGCTGATCACGCAGCCGCGACTCCAGCTGCCCGGCCGCGTCCGGATCCACCTCATAGGCGATCAGCTGACGGCATCGGGCAGCCAGCCGCCCGGTCAGGATGCCGTTCCCGGCGCCCACCTCCAGGCACAGCCCGGCAGGATCCAGCCGGACGGCACGCAGGAACTGGGCCGCTCCGGCCCCGCGCAGGTAGTTCTGCGAGAGCTCGCGCCGCCGCCGGTCCCGCTCACTGCGCACCGGCACCGCCGGGATAGCCGGGGCACGGATTCATCTGCCCAGGCTACGGTGGCCTGGTCAGCGATCGCGTGGAAGGGCGGGGCCGGTCAGCATGCGGTATGCAGCGCTCCTGCGGGGCATCAACGTCGGCGGCAATAAGAAGGTCCCCATGTCCGATCTGCGGCAGCTGCTCAGCGACCTCGGCTACGCCGACGCCAGCACGTACCTGCAGAGCGGCAATGCGGTCTTCAGCAGTCCCGGCGGGGAGCCACCGGCGCTGGCGAGCACGATCACGCGCGGCATCGAGGAACGGTTCGGCCTGGCCGTGACCGTGGTGATCAGGACGGGAGCTGAGCTCAGCGCGGTGCTGCAGCGCAGCCCGGTGCCCGATGGCCCGGAGAACCCGTCCCGGTTCTTCGTCGCGTTCCTGGCCGCCGAGCCAGCGCCGGACCGGGTGGCCGGGATCGTCGCGGAGCCGCTGGGCCAGGACCGGATCTGGGTGAGCGGCACGGAGGCCTTCCTGTGGTGCCCGAACGGGGCCGCCGAAACCGTGCTGACGAACAGCTTCATCGAGAAGCGGCTCGGCGTCGCCGCCACGTCCCGCAACTGGAACACGGTGAACAGGCTGGTCGCGCTCACCGCTGGCTGACGGCCAGCGTCGCGGCCAGCAAGGCCGGTCAGTCGTCGGTCGAGCGGCGCAGCCGCTTCAGCTGGGCCCGCCGCTGCTTGGCCGCGAGCCGCCGCTCTGTCGACGAGCGCGTAGGCCGGGTCGGCCGCCTCGCCTTCGGCGGCGGCGCCGTCGCCTCGGTGAGCAGGGCAGCGAGCCGGGCCGCGGCCGCCTCCCTGTTGCGCAGCTGGGATCGGTACTCCGACGCGGTCACGGTGATGACGCCGTCGGCCAGCCGGCTGCTGAGAGCCTGCAGCGCGCGTGTCCTGAGCGCTGGCGGCAGCGCGCCGGAGGCGGCGAGGTCGTAGGAGAGCTCGGCCCTGCTGTCGGTGGTGTTGACGGACTGGCCGCCGGGCCCGGGCGACCGGGAGAACCGCCAGGTCAGCTCATCCGGCGGAATCGTGTTCCCGCGCACGGATACCTCAAGGCTCATCGCGGCCCGCAGCCCGGTCGTCGGCTCTCACCTGACCTGCCTACCATGCCGGGCCTGCCGGCCGCCCCGGTGGCTGCCGCCAGCGGTCAGCTCATCGGCTGAGTGGCCGTCCGCGAGCGGGGCCTGACGAGCGATCTGAGCAGCGGGCGGAAATGATCAAAAGAGCGCGTCAGCGCACCGGGCTTCTTCGCTGCCTCGTCCCAGCGGCGGATGCGGCAGGCATCTGCCGCAAAGGGGTTCGACTCGAACTCGGCCAGCTCGGTCTTGCCCATCAGGCCGCCCTGCAGGTCGAGGATGCAGGCAGCGGCGGCAGGCAGCCTGGACAGGTAGCCGGGGATGGCCGTGCACAGGTACCGCTGAGCGTCGACATGCAGCCGGACTGGCTCAGTCACCTCGGCCCCGAACCACTGAGACAGCCACCTGGCACCGCGCTCACTGTGCCGGTTCTCGCTCCCGCCCGGCCGGTCCGGTCCGCTGACGGCGGCGAAGTGACCGACGTCGTGCAGCAGCGCGGCGGCAATCAGCGGATCGTGCGCGTCGGCACGTTCCGCCAGCGCGGCCGACTGCAGCATGTGCGCGGCCAGCGTGACGGCCGACCCCGGGTACCCGGCCGTGCCCTCGGTCTGGAAGAGACCAGCGATGACGGACAGCGGCTCGTCATTGATCATGCTGCACTCCCCCGTCACGCCCGGCACCGCGGGCCGCGCGGACCCTGCGGCTGACTCGCGACCAGGCGTCCCCGGATGTGTGCCACCGGCCAGCCGGCGCTGGCCGGAGCAGCCTGGCCATCACGTCTACCCCCGGAATCTGCACTCATGCACGGAGCTTCGCTGTCTGATTCCAAGCGTCTACCTGCGATGACGCGCTCGGCAACGGCCGGCGCACAGTGTTCGGCAGCTTGACGGGCAGCCAGCCGGCGCTGTTCACCCAAGCGTCGGCGTTCCTTCGCCCGGCAATTTTCGCAACATTTTCGCGGTCAGCTGGTCACAATCCGCCACATGATCAGTGTTCCGTCCGAGAGAATGCGACACGGTCCGCAACGTAGCAGGCACGCTCTGTAGCACCTACGTTCTGTAGCCCCGGAGAGGAAGCATGAAGCACTCAGCAATGGTCCACGGGAGCCGCCCGGCTCTGCTGGCAGCAACCGCGGGAATCTGCCTCGCGCTCACGGCTTGCGGAGGTGGATCAGCCGCCTCCAGCGCCAAGCCGGCGGCGACCACGGCTGCCCCTGCGATCAAGGTCAAGACCGTGAAAATGACCGGCCACTTCTGCCTGGATCTCACGGCGACGATGCGGAACATCCCGACGCCGGGCTCGGCCACGAAAGAGGTCACGCTGGCTGCCGCCCAGCAGGAGCTGACCGGCGTGGCCCGGACGGGCGTATCCGGCTTCTCGGCCCTGCAGGCGGAGGCCCCGAAGAAGCTCGTCCCGGCGCTCAGGACGATCGTCGCCATCTACCGGGCCGATGAGAAGGTGATCGCGGACGCCAGGTCCACGACCGCCATCAGCCGGTCGCTGGTCAGCACCGACGCTCCGGGCCAGACGGCGTTCCAGGAAGTCCTCAGCTACATGTCGCTGCACTGCAAGTAAGGCACGTCGCCGCCGGCCTGGCCGGCCGGCGGCACCAGGAGCCCTGCGCAGCCCGGGGATCGGCGCGGATCCGGAAAATCCCGGAAGTTCCGTGAAGCGCCGTTAACTGCGCGGCTGGCCACTGTGCGGCATCGCCTCTACCACCATGATCCGTGGCTTTACCCCCCATTTGCCAGGAGGTAGCGGTCTTGAAGGGCTTCAGGAACTTCATTATGCGCGGTGACGTGATCGTACTCGCCGTGGGACTGGTGATCGCCCTGGCCTTCAGCCAGCTGATCACCGCGTTCACCACGTTCATCATCGACCCGCTGATCGCCCGGGCACAGGGCGGCACGTCGATCGGCCTGGGCGTGCAGCTCGGGCACGCCGGCAATACCAAGACGTTCCTCGACCTCGGGTCGTTCATCTCGGCCATCATTTATTTCCTCATCTTCATGGCCGTGATCTATTTCGTCATCATCGTGCCCTACAAGCACATCCAGGCCCGGAGCGGCCAGGTCGTCTTCGGCGACCCGGCACCGGTCAAGACCTGCCCGGCCTGCCTGTCGAGTGACCTGCCGCTAGCCGCGACCAAGTGCAAGTACTGCGGCACCGAGCAGCCCGCGGCCACTGCCGCGTAGCCCGGCCCAGTGGTCCGCTCGCTGCGCGCTTACTTCGCGTCGGCGTAGCAGCGGACGACCGCGGTCGTCATCGGGAAGCTCACCGGCGTCGCGCCGAAGACCAGCCGCCCGGCCGCAGCGGCCGCCTCGGCGACGGCCGCCGTGACGGCATCGGCCAGGCCGGCCGGGCAGTGCACGATCATCTCGTCGTGCTGGAAGAACACCAGCTGCGGGCCGCCCGCGGCCGAGCTGATCGCGGCCAGCCGCTGGCGCAGGCCGGCCAGCGCCACCAGCGCCCAGTCCGCCGCGCTGGCCTGGACCACGAAGTTGCGGGTGAACCTGCCGCGGGCGCGGGCCGCCCGGCCCGCGCCGGGATCCCGCTGCACATCCGGATCGCCGGACTCGCCGGTGACGGAGCGCCAGGCGGCCGATGGCGGCGGGCAGGTGCGGCCGAGCACCGACCGGACGACCCGGCCTTCCTCGCCCGCGCGGGCCGCCGCCTCGACGTACCCCGAGGCCTGCGGAAAGCGCTGCCGGAGCACCGCCAGCAGCTGCCCGGCCTCGCCGCCCGCCCCGCCGTACATGGCGGACAGCAGCGCCACCTTGGCCTTGGCCCGGTCACCGCTGAACGCGCTGGCCAGGGCCGCATAGACGTCCCCGCCCGCGGCAGCCTGCGCGAAGGCGCCGTCGCCCGCGAGCGCGGCGAGCACGCGGGGTTCCAGCTGGGCTGCATCAGCCACCACGAACGTCCAGCCAGGGTCGGCGATGACGGCGCGGCGCAGCAGTTTCGGAATCTGCAGGGCTCCGCCGCCGCGAGATGCCCAGCGGCCCGAGACGACGCCGCCGGCCACGTACTCCGGATGGAACCTGCCATCGCTGACCCAGGTGTCCAGCCACGACCAGCCGTAGGCGGCGTGCAGCCGGGCGAGCTCCTTGTACTCCAGCAGCAGCGGTACGGCTGGATGCTGGACGCCCCGGAGCACGGACTGGCGGGTCGACTGCACCCGGACGCCGTCCGCGGCGAGCGCACGGACAAGCTGGGCCGGAGAATCCGGGTTCACGGGCCGGCCGCTGCCGAAGGCCGCGGCTATCCGGGCGGCCAGCTCGGCCAGCCTGGCTGGCCGCAGCGGGGGTCCCGGCGCCGGCGCCGGGCGCCGTCCGAGCAGCTCGGTCAGCATCTCGTTATGCACGTGAGCGTCCCAGGGCAGGCCGGCCGCGCTCATCTCCGCGGCGGCCAGGCCGCCGGCCGACTCGGCCCCGGCGAGCAGGCTGAACCGCACCGGATGCCGGTCGGCCGCGATCTGCTCCTGCTGGGCGCCGTAGACGGCGATCAGGTCAGCCAGCGCGGCCGCCGCCGTCGCGGCCGGAACCGCGCCGATGTCGCCGGCATCGAACAGTGCCGCCTGCGGCCCCGCCGGAGCCGACAGGCCCGCCGCCGGAACCGGGGCGCCGCGCAGCCGCGCGGCCGCGGCGGGCAGCCCGGCCGGCTCGCCGGGCCGGCCGGCCCGGCCGAGCAGCAGTGCCTCGACGAGGCCGGCGTCATGGCACCGCTGCACCCGTGCTCCCGCCTGCAGCAGCCGGGGATAGATCTCGGCGGTGCAGGGCCAGACCCAGCGCAGCGCACCGGACCGCTCGTGCTCCCGGATGGCCGAGGCGAGATCGGCGGCCAGCACCGGGGCACCGGGCCGGCTGTCGTCGCCGATCCGGCAGATGAGGCCGACCGGGCCGGCTCCGGGCACCACAGCAAGCCGCACGGCTTCGATTGTCCGGCACGGGTCTGTCAGAACCGCACTGGCTTCCGCCGGCCGCCACCGTCCGGGCCGACTCGGGCGCTAGCCGACGCTGCCGACGGACGGGCGCTGCTGCAGCAGCAGGGTCAGGTCGCTGATGCTCGCGGCTGTTGCCGTGCCAGCGCTCACCGTCGCCTGCACCATCACCTGGTTGCCGGTCCGGATCGAGCTGATGCCGTCGCGCTGCGCATCGACGATCGTGCCGGCGGTCACGGCGTACCTGGCCGTAAAGCCGTCAGCGCTCCTGACCGTGATCGATGCCGTGCTCACGGCCGTGACCTGACCGTTCTGGACGTCGATGGTGCGGTACCCGCCGCCGGGCCTGGCCGCCACGAACTGTCCGTGCAGCGCCCCGCCGACGCCCCACCCAAGGCCCATGCCGCGGCCGAAGCCCAGCCCCGGTGCCGGCCGCCCGCCAAAGCCCGATCCGCGGCCCGGCCCGCCGGAAGGCGCGGCGGACGGGGCCGGTGTCGCCGCTACGGCGGCGGATGTGGACACCGGGGATCCGGATCGGGTGGCGGCCAGGGTGACTGATGCCCCGGCCAGCAGGGCGGCGACGGCAACGGCACCGAGGATGAAGGGACGGCGGGAACGTGGCCGCCGACCTGGCGCGGGCGCGCGAGTCGGTGCGGCGCGGCCGAGCGGCCCGGGGACGCCCGCCCAGTCAGGGTCCTCAGTTGCCCAGCGCTCGCCGCCACCCGGCAGATCCGCAGACATGCCAGCCGCTCCTTCCGGGCGGCCCTTCCTGCTGCCACCCGACACTGAGCGTGCCGCTGGCAGCTGTAGGCAGGCTGAGGATCGGCCCGGGAGAAGCTGGCAGGACGAGCCATCGCCGGCCCGCTGACCAGTGCCGGCACTGATCGGGGCGGCACTGATCAGGCGGCACTGATCAGGCCGGCACTGATCAGGCCGGCGGGCGACCGGGCCGCTCATGGGCCGGTCGCCCGCCAGCTTCGCCTGCAGCGCAGGCATGCTCCAGACCAGCCGCAGCCGGTCCGGCACCACGGTTTCAGACGGCCGTGTCCGTCGCCGCTGCCTGACCCGGCAGCTCACTGGAGGCCCATGCCGCTGCATCCGCGGCTACGGCGCTAGCGCTGATGTGATCCGCACCGTCCGTTCCCCGGCCGGCCGCGGCGGCCCCTCGGTCCGCGGCACCAGCCGGCTCCCGGTCGGGACTCGGTCGCCTCGACTTGCCGAGCCGCGACATCGCCGCGCCGCGGATGCCCCGGCTGGCCCTGCCCCGGTCGCCGCTGTCACGCTCCTGCGGACCGTCCAGGAACGGGTCAGGCTCCGGGCCTTCATCCAGGTAAGCCGCGAGCTCGGGCCGCGGCCGGAAGGCGACGACCTCCGACGGCCCGGCCACCGGCCAGTCTCCCTCGCCGCCAGCGACCGGATCGCCTGGGGCACCCGGCTGCGGGTAGCCGTAGGGCGGGCGCTGCGCTGCCGCGGCCGGCTCGGCCGGCTCGGCCGGTGCGCCGGGCGGCTCATCGTCGGCCAGGTCAGCCCCGGCCGGATCGGCATGCCGGGGAACGTGCGATGACGGCGCCGGGCCGGGCGGCTGCGCCTGCCCCGTGGACGGCGGGTCCTCGCTGCCGGTCAGTGCGGCCATGACCGCCGTTCCCTGGTCGGCCTGCCCGGGCTCGATCACAGCCGGCTCGCCGTGCGACTCGGTCCGCGGCGGCGCGGCGTCCGCTGCCGCGGCGGGTGGGCCGGCCGGCTCCCCCGCCTGGCCGGAATCCAGCGCAGCCGCCGGGAGCTGCACCGCAGCCGGCTCACGGGCGGCCGCGGCCGCCAGGACGGCACGGGACGCTTCCCGCTCAATCGGCGTCGGCCCGGCCGGGGCCCGGTCAGCCGGGCCGCCCGCTCCTGGCCCGGCGGCCTGGCCGGATGCAGCTGACCTCGGCGGCAGCGCCTGCTTGGCGGTCAGGTACTCGGGCGCCCCAGGCCGGGCGCCGTCGGCGGGCGCCTGCGCGGGCACGTGCACGCGACTGCCGGCGGCCGGGCTCGCGACGACCGCGGCATGCACCGGCCCGATGCAGTCATGGCCTTCGAGCAGGGCGGCCAGATGCTCGGCCTCCTCGGCACAGATGCCGAACACCACCCGCGGCTGACCCCACGGCTCGTCGAGCGAGTAGCCGACATACCCCGAGACCGGCGGCAGCGGGTCCGTGCTCACGCCGTGCGTACTGCGCCAGCTGCGCCACGCCTGCTCCAGCGCCGTTGCAGCTCGCTGCGCGCGCAGCACCAAATCTGGATCACGCATTGGCGATCCTCCCCTCAAAGCGACGGCACGCTTCCGCCAGCTGGCGGACCCCCGGAGCGCACGCCTCACTGGTGACCGATCACACGGCTAGGCCGGGCACGGTGAGCGCGGACGCTTGTACTGTCGCCTCAGCAGCGGCGGCAGCATGCCGACCAGTATGGCTGAGCCCCCGTCTCAGCAGGGGCGATTACGAAAAGTTGCTACCGCTTACGTTGCGTGACCAACGGCAGGTCTGGCGCTTGCGGTGCAGCGGAAGAGCTGGAAGGACCTCCCCGGCGCGGCCGTCGCGGCGCGCGCTCAGCGGCGCTCTGCGGTGCCCGGCGGCTGGTCCGGGTCGGGGCCAGCACGCGCTACGGCCAGCGGGCCAGGAGTGCCGGCGCTGGAATGGCCCCGGCGGATGTCCGCCGATGGCGTTACGGTCTCCGGGCCGCCGGCGAGCGCCCTGGAGGCCGGATCGACCCCGGCATGTCCGCTCAGATCGATGCTTCAGCGCATCGAGCGGACCACACCCCCCGGTGCGGCTTGCTTGCCGCCGGGGCCGACCCCCCCTTACAGGCTGAACTCTGGCCGTGTGCGGGCGCGCGCCCTTGCGCACCTGCGGTCCTGGCGCTCGCCGGCACCAGGCAACGGCCAGTCCTCACTCGGAACGCTGCTGCGGAATTCCCGCCAGCAGTGCGCGAACCTCTGTCTCCCGGTACCTGCGGTGCCCGCCAAGGGTACGAATGGAAGTCAGCTTCCCGGCCTTGGCCCACCTGGTAACGGTCTTCGGGTCAACCCGGAACATCGTGGCGACCTCTGCTGGTGTCAGCAGCGGCTCAGCCTCTGGCGTACGTGCAGACATGTGACGGCCTCTCCTCCTGGACCGGTACTGCGATCCCGCGTTTCTTGCTGTTCCTGGCTCGTAAAGCCAGCCTGCGTTGGATGTGATGTCCTATATCGTCCACTCAGGCCATATTGCCATCACGAGCCGTGACAAGTCGACCACTGGGAGCAAAGTTTCTCGTGGCGAGTCTCCGGACCCCCCGTTTCGCCCGTGTCACGCTGCGTGAGTCTATCGACACGCTCCGTCGCAACGGGCGGATTCGGAAAAGTCATCCGCGCCTCCCATCGGGCACTTAGCTCGGTTGCCTCCAAGTCCTCACCTGGAACGCGGTTTCGCATGCCCGCCCCGCCCGAAGCTTTGCCCGCTTCTGGACCTCCGGGACAGAAGCGCAGGCGGCGCTAACCGCACCCAGGCCTGTCAGGTCGCGGTACTCCCTCCCTTCCTCCCATCCGGCCGTCCTCGCCGATCATGGCCGGATGCAGGCACCCTTCGCCGGCTGCTGCTCCAGCTCGGCCGGGAGCCTAAGCGAGACCCGGCTGCAGCCGGAGCAATTGCCGCTGTCCGCCGCAGCCACGGCCGGGGACACGGCGGGCAGGAATCCGGCCTCTCCCGTTGGCAGCCTGCAACGGCTGGCCGGGCCGGAATAATCCTCCGGAGTGATGCAAGTTGCTGTGCTTCGAGGGTATTTGCCCGCACGGGTCGCGCCTTACACGCTCTGTAGTCAGCGAAGGCTGGCCGCTCCGCCGTCCCAGCGGCCGAAAGCGCCCCATAGATCCGGAGATAAGCAGCCGGTACGACCATGACTAATGGTGACATGCCGTACCCATCATCGGAAAGTATTATGCAGTAGTAGATCGCTACGCTCGGTCTCCTACGGCGACCCGCCGGCATAGGCTGTTCGCCATCCCGCGTCAACGGGGACGCGGCGAGCGATGCCAGGAGTGACCGTACGTGACTACTGTGTTCGGGAGCGCCGTCCAGGCCGACGACGACGCCGCGCACTTGCAGGGTGCCCGCGGGGCCGCCCCGGCCGGCCATGAGCAAGTCGTGTTCTGCCAGGACCCGCCATCGGGCCTGCGCGCGATTATCGCCATCTACTCGACCGCGCTAGGGCCCGGCCTGGGCGGCACCCGCTTCTACCCCTATCCGAGCGAGGACGCGGCGCTAGCGGACGTGCTGAACCTCTCCAGGGCGATGGCCTACAAGAACGCGCTGGCCAGCCTCGACCTCGGTGGCGGGAAGGCAGTCATCATCGGCGACCCCGCCAGGCTGAAGTCCGAGGCCCTGCTCCGGGCCTACGGCCGGTTCGTTGAGTCGCTCGGCGGCCGGTACATCACGGCGTGCGATATCGGCACCTACAGCGAGGACATGGACATCGTGGCGCGCGAGTGCCGCTACGTGACCGGACGGACGGTGCCGAACGGCGGCGCCGGCGACTCGTCGGTGCTGACGGCGTTCGGCGTGTTCCAGGGCATGCGGGCCGCCGCCGAGCATGCCTGGGGCAGCACCAGCCTGGACGGCCGCGTCGTCGGCATCGAGGGCGTCGGCAAGGTGGGCCGCAAGCTGGCCGAGCACCTGGTCAGCGAGGGCGCCAGGGTCGTGGTGTACGACACGAGCGCCAGCGCCGCGCAGGCGCTCGCGGCCCGCCACACCGAGGTGACCGTTGCCGCCAGCCGGGCAGAGCTGCTGAGCGGCGAGCTGGACGTGTACTCGCCCTGCGCGCTCGGCGGGGCCGTCGACGACGACGCGGTGGCCGCCCTCTCCGCGAGGATCATCTGCGGCGGGGCCAATAACCAGCTGGCGCACCCGGGCGTGGAGAAGTTGCTGGCCGACCGCGGCATCGTGTACGCGCCTGACTACCTGGTCAACGCGGGCGGCGTGATCCAGGTCGCGGACGAGCTGCACGGGTTCAGCTTCGAGCGAGCGCAGGCTCGTGCCGCGCAGATCTTCGGCACGACCAGGCAGATCCTGACGATCGCCGACGAAGACGGCGTACCCCCGGCGGTGGCGGCCGACCGGCTCGCCGAGCGCAGGATCGCCGAAATCGGCCGTCTGCGGGGCATCTACCTGGGCCGCTGACGAGCGAAAGCCTGATGATCATGGCCTCAGCTGGCCGGACGCCCCTGCTGTCATGATCATCACGCCGGTACCGCCCGCGCCGGGTAGCCGGGCGGTGCCGCAATGGCCGGAGGCGCCAGTGGCTCAAAGGAGGTACCGTTGTACCTGCACGCCAGGCACAACCGCGCTGCACTCCCGGCGGCGGAGCTGCGGCGGGTGTGCCTGCTGTGCACCAAGGCCCGCCAGCACCGGCGTGGCAGGAGCAACGTTCAGTGCGCTGACCAGGGCCCGACGGGGCCCCGTACGTTCGAGGGGGTCGAGCCAATGGGGCGCGGCCGAGCCAAGGCCAAGCAGGTGAAGGTGGCACGCCAGCTGAAGTACAGCGGTGGCGGCACGGACCTTGACCGGCTGCGGGCCGAGCTGGGTGTGACCACGGACCGGCAGGGTTCGGACGGGTATGCGGATTTTGACAACCGCTACCCGGACGACGACGACGATGACGAGTCGCTCGACGACGAGGACCTTGATGACGAGGACCTTGATGACGAGGATCTTGACGATCAGATGCTCGACAGCTACGAGGACGACGACTCCGCCGTGAACTATGCACGGCGGCCTGGCTGAGGCTGCGGCGGGGCAGCGCCGAGCCTGGCGCGCCGCGGCAGCCGGTCAGCGGCCACGGCTCAGGCCGGATGGCGTCCCGTCAGCGTGGCCACTCCGCCGCCCTGAACGATCTCGCCCGCTAGCCACGCCGGAACGCCGCGGCGCCGCAGCAGCTCAAGCGCACGGTCGGCGGCGGCGGCAGCGACGACCGCGACCATGCCGACCCCCATGTTGAAGACGCGCTCCATCTCGGCCGGGGCAACGCGGCCGCGCTCGGCCAGCAGCGCGAACACCGGGCCGGGCCGCCAGCTGCTGCGCTCCAGGATCGCATCGGCCTGCGGCGGCAGTACCCGCGCGAGGTTCGCGGCGAGCCCGCCGCCGGTCACGTGCGCGAACGCGTGCACCTCGCAGCCGTCCGCCAGCGCCAGGCAGTCCCGCGCGTAGATCCGCGTGGGGGCGAGCAGTTCCGCGCCGAGGGTCCGCCCGAGCCCGGCCGGCTCGGCGGCCAGGTCGAGCCCGGCCTCCGGGGCGTCGATGATCTCGCGGACCAGCGAGAACCCGTTGGAATGCAGCCCGGATGCGGCCATCGCGATCACGGCGTCGCCGGGCCGCACCAGCTCGGGTCCGAGCAGCTTGTCAGCCTCCACCACGCCGGTGGCCGCGCCCGCGAGGTCAAAGTCGTCAGCGCCCAGGTGACCGGGGTGCTCGGCTGTCTCACCCCCCAGCAAGGCGCATCCGGCCCGGACGCAGCCCTCGGCGATCCCGGCCACGATGGCTGCCACCCGCTCCGGCCGCACCCGGCCGCTGACCACGTAATCGGTCATGAACAGCGGCTCCGCGCCGCAGACCACCAGGTCGTCGACCACCATGCCGACCAGGTCGATGCCGATGGTGTCGTACACGCCGAGCCGCTGGGCGAGCACGACCTTGGTGCCGACGCCGTCGGTGGACGTCGCGAGCAGCGGGCGGCGCATCGCGGCGATCCTGGAGGCGTCGAACAGCCCGGCGAAGCCGCCGATGCCTCCGATCACCTCGGGGCCCGCGGTTCGCTCGACGGCGGCCCGCATCAGGCTGACCGCGCGCTCGCCGGCCTCGGTGTCGACGCCGGCGGCGGCATAGCTGACCGGGCCGGTCGCCGCGCGGCCGGCTGGCAGGCCCTGGCTCACGGCCGCCCGTCCCCGCCCGCGCCCGCGCTCTCCAGCACGTGCTTACCCTGCTCGGTTTCTGCTACCGGGATCGGGTAGTTGCCATCGAAGCAGGCGCTGCAGAGGCGCCCGGCCGGCAACGTGGTCGCCTCGATCAGGCCAGGAAGCGAAACGAAACCCAGCGAGTCGGCCCCGATTGACTCCCTGATCTCCTCGGTGTCCAGGCTGCCCGCGATCAGCTCAGCCCGGCTGGCGAAGTCGATGCCGAAGAAGCACGGCCAGGCGACCGGGGGACTCGAGATGCGCACGTGCACCTCGGCTGCCCCGGCCTCGCGGAGCATGGTCACGATGGCCTGCTGCGTGTTGCCGCGGACGATGGAGTCATCGACCACCACGATGCGCTGGCCCGCGATCACGTCCCGCAGCGGATTGAGCTTCAGCCGGATCCCGCGCTGCCGGATGGTCTGGCTGGGCTGGATGAACGTCCGGCCGACGTAGGAGTTCTTGACCAGGCCCTGGCCGTAGGGAATGCCGCTGGCCTGGGCGTACCCGATCGCGGCCGGGGTGCCCGACTCCGGCACCGGGATGACGAGGTCGGCGTCGGCCGGGAACTCGGCCGCCAGCCTCCTGCCCAGCTGGACCCTGGTCGTGTGCACGCTCCGGCCGGCGATCGCGGTGTCCGGCCGGGCCAGGTAGACGTACTCGAACAGGCAGCCGCGCGGCTCGGCCACGGCGAACCGCCTGGACCGGACGCCCCGCTCGTCGATCGTGATCAGCTCGCCCGGCTCGATCTCGCGCACGAAGGCGGCCCCGACGATGTCGAGTGCCGCCGTCTCGCTCGCCACCACCCAGCCGCGGGACAGCCGCCCGAGCACCAGCGGGCGGAAGCCCTGCGGATCGCGAGCCGCGTACAGGGTCCGCTCGTCCATGAAGATCAGCGAGTAGGCGCCCCGGACCAGCGGCAGCGCGGCCAGCGCCGCCTCCTCCACGCCCTGGTACGGCAGGCCGCCGGACAGCGGCGGCGCCGCGAACAGGGCCGTCAGCACGTCGGTGTCGGACGTGGCGCCGCCAGCCCGGCCCGCGGCCTGGGCGCCGAGCAGGGCGGCCAGCTCCAGGGTGTTGATCAGGTTCCCGTTGTGGCCGAGAGCCAGGCTCGCCGACTGCGTGGCCCGGAACGTCGGCTGGGCGTTCTCCCAGACCGACGACCCGCTGGTCGAGTACCGGCAGTGGCCGACCGCGATATGGCCGCGCATGGTGTTCAGCACGGACTCGTCGAAGACCTGGGCCACCAGCCCCATGTCCTTGTACACCACGATCCGGCTGCCGTCACTGACGGCTATCCCGGCTGATTCCTGGCCACGGTGCTGCAGCGCGTAGAGGCCGAAATAGGCCAGCTTGGCGACGTCCTCGCCAGGGGACCATGCGCCGAAGACACCGCACGCGTCCCTGGGCGGCCGGTCAGCGGGATCCAGATCATCCGTCAGGCGGCCATCAGGCTTGATCACCAGCTAATTCTAGTGACTCCCGGAGCCTGCCGGACCCGTCGGCGCGAGCGGAAGGTAAGCAGAGATATCCGCGCGCGGGCCGCTGGCGCGCACCTGACCGGCCGACACCGCCGCTGCCCACGCTAGCTGGCCGGTGGCCAGGGCCACGAACGTCATCGCGTCGGTCTCGACCACGTTCGGCGGCGTGCCGCGGGTGTGCCGCGGGCCCTCGATGCACTGGATGGCCGCGAACGGCGGGACGCGCACCTCCACGGCCCGGCCGGGGGCCCTGGCCGCCAGCAGTCCGAGCAGGTAGCCGACCGCGGCGCGGATGGCCTCGCGCACCGGCTCGGCGCCCGCGCCGATGGCCCGGCTCACCGCGTCCAGGCTGGCCTGGCCGAGCGCCGCCGGGGTGAGCTCGCCGCTCCATGGCGGCTCGGCCAGCGCGGCGCGCTGCGCGTCCAGCGCGGCGAGCAGCCGCTCCGGGTCAGGCCGTCGTGGTGGCATGCTGTCGAAGGCTAGTCCAGCCTCCCGCGGGGTGACGTCCGCGGGCGCCACGGCGGCCCGCGGTTTGCGCACGGCGGTTGTTCCCGGTATTCGTTCGGTATGGCAGGTGAGCGTGGCACGGGTCGCCGCCGGGCGCGGGGATCCTGGACGCTGCGGATCGCCGGGATCGCGGTCGTGGTGCTGCTGGCCGCGGGCGGAGCCACCGCCTACCTGCTCTCCAGCCGCCCCGCCGACTCGGCCGGGGCGGAGCGGCTGCCGAGCCGGGTCACCAGCGTGCAGACGGTCGGCCTGGTCGTCCAGCCGCCGGCCACGGGCGGCGGCGCGCTGCGGCAGCTGGTCCAGGGGCCGGCCGGCCTGGCATTCAGCCCGGTGTCGCCCGCCGCTCAGGCAGCCGGGAACCCGGTGTGGACCGCCGACCTGATGGTCGGCGGCAGCTACGTCTTCATCTATATCCCGGACGGCCGGTGCCTGGCGGCGTCCGGCCGCCAGCCGGGCTGGGCGCTGTCCCTGCAGCACTGCAACCTGGGGCCGGATCAGCGGTGGCACGAGCTTTCCGCCACCGTGAAGGCCGGGGGTCGCGTGTTCGGGCAGTTCCGCGACATGGGCAGCGGCGAGTGCCTGTCCGCGGCCAGCGGTGCGGCCGGGCCGGCGGGCCTGGCCAGGTGCGATCCAGCCCAGCCGTGGGACCAGCTGGTCGCGTTCTGGTGACGCCAGCGGCCGGCGGCTACCCGAACAGCGCCGGGAGCTGGCCGCGGTGCGCCGCGGCCAGCTCGTCCAGGCTGATCGTGAACTGGCCGGTGACCTCCAGGGCAGCACCGCCGGTGGCGCCGATGACGGCAGCCGGGACGCCGCTGATGTCGCAGAGCTCGGTAAAGTCCGCCTCAGCTCCGGGCCGCACGGCCACTACGGCGCGGGCGGCCGTCTCGCTGAACAGCTGCGCGCAGGTGTCGCCCGGCAGGGTGACGGCGCAGCCTGTGCCGCCGCTCAGGCAGGCTTCGGCGAGGGCGATGGCCAGCCCGCCGTCCGACAGGTCATGCGCGCCCTCGAGCAGGCCGCGCTCAGCCGCGGCGACCAGCACGGAAGCCAGCGCACGCTCGGCCGCCAGGTCGACGGCGGGCGGCTGGCCGCCCAGGTGCCCGTGGCGCTGATGCGCCCACAGCGACCCGCCGAACTCAGCGCGGGTCACGCCGAGCAGCACGACCTGGCGGCCCGGCCCGGCGAACGACGCAGGCAGCCGCCGGCGCACGTCGTCATGCACCCCGAGGACGCCGATGACCGGGGTGGGCTGGATGGCGGCGCTGCCCGTCTGGTTGTAGAAGCTCACGTTCCCGCCGGTCACCGGGACGCCCAGCGCCAGGCAGCCGTCGGCGAGCCCGCGGACCGCCTCGGTGAACTGCCACATCACCGCCGGATCCTCCGGCGAGCCGAAGTTCAGGCAGTTCGTGACGGCCAGCGGGCGGGCGCCGGTCGCCGCCACGTTGCGGTACGCCTCGGCCAGCGCCAGCTGCGTGCCCGCGTACGGGTCGAGCAGGCAGTACCGGCCGTTGCCGTCGGTCGCGAGCGCGATGCCCAGCCCGGTTCCGGGGTCGATCCGGATGACCCCGGCGTCGTGCGGCATGGCCAGGACGGTGTCGCCGCGCACGTACCGGTCGTACTGGTCGGTGACCCAGCTCTTGTCGCCCGCGTCCGGCGAGCCCAGCAGCGCCAGCAGGTCAGCGCGCAGCACCGCGCCGCTGCCCTGGCCCGGTCCCGGCCGCGGCAGCCTGGCCGGGTCGTCGGCGGCCAGCGCATCCTGGCTGGCCGGGCGCCGCGCCGGGCGCTGGTAGACCGGCCCCTCGTCGGCAGCGCTGCCCGGCGGGATGTCCACCACGACCTCGCCGTGCCAGGTCATCTCCAGGCGGCCGGTACTCGTCACCTCGCCGATCACCGTGGCCGGCACGTCCCACCTGGCGCAGATGGCGAGGAAGCGCGCGACACTGCCCGGCGTGACGACCGCCATCATGCGTTCCTGCGACTCGCTCATCAGGATCTCGGCCGGCCCGAGCGAGGCGTCCCGGAGCGGCACCTCGTCGAGCCGCACGGTCATGCCGGCCTTGCCGCCCGCGGCCAGTTCCGTCGTGGCGCACGCGACCCCGGCCGCCCCGAGATCCTGGATGCCGACCACCAGGTCCTCGGCGAATACCTCCAGGCAGCACTCGACCAGCAGCTTTTCCATGAAGGGATCGCCGACCTGCACGCTGGGCCGCTTGGCTTTCTCGCTCCCGCCCACCCTCCCGTGCCCGCCCACCCTCCCGTGCCCGCCGCCGAACGAGGCGCTGGCCAGCACGGACGCGCCGCCGATGCCATCGGGCCCGGTCCGCGAGCCGAACAGCACGACCTGGTTGCCGGTACCGGTAGCGGCGGCCAGCTTCAGCCCGTCGCGCCGGAGCACCCCGACGCAGAGCGCGTTGACCAGCGGGTTTCCGGCGTAGCAGGGATCGAACGCCAGCTCGCCGCCGATATTGGGCAGGCCCAGGCAGTTTCCGTAGAAGGAGATGCCGCCCACCACCCCCGGCAGCACCCGGCGGGTGTCCGGCGCGTCGGCTGGCCCGAACCGGAGCGCGTCCATCACCGCGACGGGCCGTGCGCCCATCGCGAGAATGTCGCGGACGATGCCGCCCACGCCCGTCGCCGCGCCCTGGAAGGGCTCCACGTAGGAGGGATGGTTATGCGACTCGATCTTGAAGGTGACCGCGTAGCCCTGGCCGATGTCGACGACGCCCGCGTTCTGCCCGATGCCGGCCAGCAGCACGTCGGTCTGCGGTGCCTTCTCGGCGAACTGCCGCAAGTGCGCGCGGGAGGACTTGTACGAGCAGTGCTCGCTCCACATGACCGAGTAGATGGCCAGCTCGGCGTCGGTGGGCCGGCGGCCGAGGATGCCCGAGATGCGCCGGTACTCCGAGCTGGTCAGGCCGAGCGCGGCGAACGGCTGCGGCCGCTCGGGGGTGGCGGCGGCGCGGGCGACGGTATCCTGCCCGCCCTGCCCGCCCCCGCCGCCCTGCCCGCCCCCGCCGCCCCGGCCGCCCTGCCCGCCCCGGCCGTCCTTCCCGCTGGGGCCGCCCTGCTGGCCGGCCGGAGTCTGCAGCATCTCGCTCATAGCGCGGCGACCGTCTGCAGCACGGACGTGAAGAAGCCCAGGCCGTCCGCCGACGGCCCGGTCAGCGGGTCGACCGCGTGCTCGGGATGCGGCATCAGCCCCACCACGTTCCCGCTCTCGCTGACGACCCCGGCGATGTCACCCGCGGAGCCGTTCGGGTTCCCGCTCGCGTAGCGGGCCAGGATCTGGCCGCCGTCCTCCAGCCGCGCCAGAGTGGCACGGTCCGCGACGTAGGCGCCCTCGCCGCTCTTCAGCACCACGGTGATCTCCTGGCCGGGCGAGTACGCACTCGTCCACGGCGTCCGGTTGCTCTCCAGCCGGATCCGGATGTCCCTGGTGACGAAGCGCAGGCCCTCGTTGCGGGTCAGCGCCCCTGGCAGCAGGTGCGCCTCGCACAGGATCTGGAAGCCGTTGCAGATCCCGAGGACCGGCAGGCCGGCCCGTGCCGCGGGGATCAGCGCGGACATCACCGGCGAGAATCTCGCGATCGCCCCGCAGCGCAGGTAATCACCGTAGGAGAACCCGCCGGGCAGCACGACCGCGTCCACGCCGCGCAGGTCGCTGTCGCCATGCCAGAGCGGGACGACCCGGGCGCCCGCCAGCATCAGGGCCCGCTGCGCATCATGATCATCAAGGGAGCCGGGAAAGGTCACGACTCCGACCCTGGCTGTCACGGGCGTCCTCGCGGGCGGCACATGCAGGCAGGCTACCGGCTCCGCGCGGCTGGCTCAGCCAGCGTCCTGCAGCTGCCCGGCTGGCTGCGCGGCCGGCAGGCGCCCGAGCGGCGCGTCGTTCCGCCAGCCGATCCGCTTCTGCAGCGAGACCACCGTGCCCTGGCCGGGGCCGGTTCGCAGGGTCACGTCATCGACGCAGGCCCGCATGATGGCCAGGCCGCGGCCTGACTCGGCCAGCTGGGCGATCGCGCGCTTGCCGGTCAGCCGCTTCGAGCGGCCGAACCGGTTGCGCAGCGCAGCGTGCCGGAAGGAGACCGGCGGAGCCGGAACGGGCGGCGCGGCCGGGTGCCGGCGCAGCCGGGCCACCGGCGCCACGGCGGGCCGGATCGCCGACCTGATGGCCGACCGGCGCACGGGCAGGCTGGCGGGATCGAAGCCACGGCCGCCGTCCAGCACCTCCAGGACGCACCGATTGCCGCCGAGCCTGGCCATGACTTCGTAACGGCGGGTGGTCCCGGCATGGCGCAGCACGTTCGTGCACGCCTCGGTAACCGCGAGTAGCAGGTCGTCGATGGAACTCTCATCGACGCCCAGCCTGGTCAGGGTGTCGCCCAGTACGCGGCGCATGACCGGGACGCTGAGCGCTTCCCGAGGGAACACCAAGCAGAACCGGACATCGATGGCCGGCTCTGCCGAGTGCGTCACCCGCGTACGCATCCGCTCCGTCGCCCCCGCTTGGTCGGTAACGCTCTGTTCACATTGTGAAGCGTTTCCCGGGAACGGCCCTGGTAATCATGAACTTAGGCGATCTCTGGACGAACAGCGCTGATCCGGCAGGGATACCGAAAGAGGCACGCATGCGGGAGCGGCCCGAGTCAACGGGTGGGGCCCCTGGGACCAGCGCGACGGCGCCGATCAGGCCGGATGAATCGAGAATTCCTCGATGACGGGGTTGGCGAGCAGCTCGCCTGCCAGCTCCGCGATCCGCTCGAGCGCCCCGTCGCCCGCCGCGCCGGCCAGCTCGAGCTCGAATCGCTTCCCCTGACGGACAGCGACCACCTCACCGAAACCGAGCCGGTGAGATGCGCTGGCGATGGCCTCGCCCTGCGGATCGTGGATCTCTGGCTTCAGCATCACGTCAACGACGACTCTGGACACGGCTCGCAGCGTACGCGACGGTGGCGGTACCCGTCAGGCGACTACAGCTCAGCTGCCCCCGCTGTCCCGATTCGTGACATCCGTCACTGGCTGTCATCCCGGTGTCCGCCGCGCTTGACCGGCCTGGCCAGCCGGCGGGTACTGTCACAGCGGACACGACGGACGAGCGGCCGGCCCGGGCAAGCCCAGGGCCCGGCCATTGAGTACGCAAGGAGTGGCACGTGGCCGTCAAAGATGCCGGACAAGCTGCCGCCCGCGCTGGCAGGCGGGCTGCCGCCCCCGATCCCGGCGGGCCGGCCGAGTCAGCTGAGCTCATCCAGCTGCTCACGCCCGAGGGAGAGCGAGTCTCCCATCCCGATTACCCGCTGGAGATCACGGCTGACGAGGTCCGGTCGCTGTACCGGGACCTCGTCATCGTCCGCCGGATCGACTTCGAGGCCATCGCGCTGCAGCGCCAGGGTGAGCTCGGGATCTGGGCGTCCCTGCTCGGCCAGGAAGCCGCGCAGGTCGGCTCGGGCCGGGCGCTCGGCCCGAGGGACATGGCCTTCCCTACTTACCGCGAGCACGGCGTCGCGTGGTGCCGCGGTCTCGACCCGACGAGGCTGCTTGAGCTATTCCGCGGCGTCAGCCACGGTGGCTGGGACCCCCGCGCGCACAACTTCCACCTGTACACGATCGTGATCGGCAGCCAGACCCTGCACGCCACCGGCTATGCGATGGGCATCCAGCGTGATGGCGCCGTCGGCGAGGACGGCGAGGCGGTGATCGCCTACTTCGGCGACGGCGCCACCAGCCAGGGCGATGTGAACGAGGCGTTTATCTGGGCGTCGGTCACCAACGCGCCGATCGTCTTCTTCTGCCAGAACAACCAGTGGGCGATCTCCGAGCCGCTGGAGCGGCAGAGCCGCACGCCGCTGTACCGGCGCGCGCTCGGCTTCGGCTTTCCCGGCGTCCGGGTCGACGGCAACGACGTGCTGGCCTGCCTGGCCGTGACCCGCAGCGCCATGCAGGCCGCGCGCGAGGGCCAGGGCCCGGTGATGATCGAGGCGTTCACGTACCGGATGGGTGCGCACACGACCACCGATGACCCGACCCGCTACCGGCTGTCGGCCGAGCTGGAGTCGTGGAAGCTGAAGGACCCGATCGAGCGGGTGAAGCAGTACCTGATCCGGTCCGAGCGCACCGAGCTGTCGTTCTTCGACGAGGTCGAGGCTGAGGCCAGCGCGGTCGGCGCGCGGGTGCGGGAATCGTGCCTGCAGATGGCGGATCCGCCGGCCCGGGCGATGTTCGACAATGTGTACAGCAGCCCGACGGCGCAGCTGGCCGCCGAGCGTGAGCAGATCACTGCCTACCTCGAGTCCTTCGTCGGCGAGGAGGCCGCCCGATGACCAGGCTGACCCTGTCCAAGGCGCTCAATGAGGGCCTGCGCAAAGCGCTGGAAAATGACCCCAAGGTCCTGATCATGGGCGAGGACGTGGGCAAGCTCGGCGGAGTCTTCCGCGTCACCGACGGGCTGCAGAAGGACTTCGGCGAGGCGAGGGTGGTGGACACGCCGCTGGCGGAGTCCGGCATCATCGGCACGGCCATCGGCCTCGCACTGCGCGGATACCGGCCGATCTGCGAGATCCAGTTCGACGGGTTCGTCTTTCCCGCCTTCGACCAGATCGTCTCTCAGCTGGCCAAGATGCGGTACCGCTCGCTGGGCCATGTCAGCCTGCCGGTGACCGTCCGGATCCCGTTCGGCGGCGGCATCGGCGCGGTCGAGCACCATAGCGAATCGCCGGAGGCGCTGTTCGCGCACACGCCGGGCCTGCGGGTGGTGTCCTGCGGCGACCCGGCTGACGCCTACGCCATGATTCAGCAGTCGGTGAGCTGCGATGACCCGGTGATCTTCTTTGAGCCCAAGCGGCGCTACTGGGACAAGGCGGAGGTGGACATCGACGGCGGCGTGGCCGCCGCGCTGCCGCTGGACCGGGCCAGGATCCTGGTCAGCGGCACCGACGCGACCGTGCTCGCCTACGGGCCGATGGTCAGGACCTGCGCCGAGGCGGCGGTGGCGGCGCGCAAGGACGGCCGCTCGATCGAGGTGATCGACCTGCGCTCGCTGGCCCCGCTGGACACCGAGACGATCTTCGAGTCGGTCCGCCGGACCGGCCGGTGCGTGGTCGTGCACGAGGCGACCGTTTCCGGCGGCCTCGGGGCCGAGATAGCCGCCCAGGTCACGCAGGAGTGCTTCTACCACCTGGAGGCCCCCGTCCTGCGGGTGGGCGGCTACTCCACCCCCTACCCGCCGTCCAGGCTCGAGGACTACTACCTGCCTGACCTGGACCGGGTCCTGGATGGCGTCGACCGCACCTTCGCGTACTGAGAGGGCCGCATGGCAGAGATCAGGCAGTTCAGGCTCCCTGATGTCGGAGAGGGCCTTACCGAGGCAGACATCGTCAGGTGGCACGTCCAGCCGGGCGACGCGATCACGGTGAACCAGATCATCGTGGAGATCGAGACCGCCAAGGCCGTGGTCGAGCTGCCCAGCCCGTATGCCGGGATCGTGGCCGACCTGCTCGTCGCCGAGGGCGTCACGGCGGACGTCGGCACGCCGATCATCTCGGTGAACGTGGGCGCGAGTGCGGGTGACACCGGCGATGGCGCGAGCGGCGCTGCCGCGGCTGGCACCGCCCGGAATGGCCTAGCCCGGAATGGCACCGCGCTGGATGGCACCGCGCTGGATGGCACCGCCGCGGATGAGGGCGGCCCGGATGCCGCCGGTCCGGGTCAGCCGGACGAGCCGGCCGAACGAACAGTCAGCCTGGCCGAGGACCTGGTGCCGCCGCCGCCCGCCGAGCCTGCCAGCCCGCCGGCCAAGGACGAGCGCCAGGCGGTGCTGGTCGGCTACGGCGTCAAGCTGGGCTCGACCGCCAGGCGTGCCCGCAAGCCAGCGGCAGACGCCCGGCCGCCCGCCGGCCGCTCCGCTGGGCCGACCGGGATCCAGCCCGCCAGTGCCCTGGCGGCGCAGCGCGCCGCCAGCGCGCCGGGCGCAGGGTCGCCGGGCGCCGGGTCGCCGGGTGCCGGATCGCCGAGTTCGGTGGCCGCGAGCACGCGGGGCGGCGCGCTCGCCAAGCCGCCTGTCCGCAAGATGGCCAGGGACCTGGGCGTGGATCTGTCCGCGCTGGCCGGTACTGGCCCGCACGGCTCCATCACCCGCGATGACGTGCTGGCGGCCACCGATGCGACCACAGCCACGGAAGCATCCGGGGTGCCTGCCGCAGCCGCCGGGTGGGCCGGCCCGGCCGGACCCGCCGGACGCGAGGCGACGACGCTGCCGCGCGAGGAGCGGATCGCGATCCGCGGCGTGCGCCGGCACACCGCGGCAGCCGTGGCGGCCAGCGCGTTCACCGCACCGCACGTGACCGAGTTCCTGCAGATCGACATCACCGAGACCATGCGGGCCACGAGCCGGCTCAGGGCACTGCCGGAATTCGCTGGCCTGCGCGTGTCGCCGCTGCTGCTGGTGGCCAGGGCCCTGCTGGTCGCGGTCGCGCGCCATCCGATGATCAACGCGAGCTGGGACGATGCCGCGCAGGAAATCGTGGTCAGGCACTACGTGAACCTGGGCATCGCGGCGGCGACCGGCCGGGGGCTGGTGGTGCCGAACATCAAGGACGCGCAGGCGCGCACCCTGCCGGAGCTGGCCAGCGCGCTGGGGCAGCTGGCCGAGACAGCCAGGGCCGGCAAGTCAACCCTGGCCGATCTCAGCGGCGGCACGATCACCATCACCAACGTCGGCGTCTTCGGCGTTGACACCGGGACGCCGATCCTCACCCCTGGCGAGTCGGCGATACTGGCGTTCGGGCAGGTGAAGGATGCGCCCTGGGTCGTCGACGGCCAGCTGGCCGTGCGGCAGGTCTGCACGCTCGCGCTCTCCTTCGACCACCGGGTCGCGGACGGCGACCTGGGCTCCGCGGTGCTCAGCGAGGTCGGCGCGATGCTGACCGATCCGCTGCGCATCCTGGCCTGGTCGTGAGATCCGGGAGGGAGGCAGCGCGCTCATGATCCGCCATGTCGTGCTCTTCAGATGGCGTCCCGGGTCGACGCCGGCGCAGCACCAGCAGGTCGCCACCGAACTGCTCAAGCTGCCGCCGCTGATGACCGGCCTGGTCGCCTACCGGGTCGGCCAGGACGCGGGGATCAACCAGGGCAACTTCGAGTTCGCCGTCGTGGCGGATTTCGAGGACACTCCCAGCTACCTGGCCTACCGTGATCACCCGGCACACCGCGCCGCGATCGCCCGGTTCATCACGCCGATCCTCGCGGACCGGGCCGCGATCCAGTTCGAGATCTGATCGTCGCGCGCGGAGCGGCAGGGTGAAGCGCCTGCAACGCGAATCCTCGGGCTCAGCGCTCCTGCCTCGGCGGCCGACGGCTGGCTCGTCGCCGGGGAGCAGCCGGTCGAGCTGGTAGCGCAGGATCCGCAGGGCTGCGTCGGCGGTGCGCTGACCGGCCAGGACGCTGGTGCCGAGCCCGGCGGACATGGCCAGCAGGCTGGTGGCCTCGGCCCCCGCATCGAGCCCAAGTTCCCCGACCCGCTGACCGACGACGAGCTGCGCCGCATCGCCGTGCCGACCCTGTTGCTGACCGGCAGGCACAGTGCTCTTATCCGCCCGGCCAGGGCCATGGCCTGCGCCCGGCTGATGCCCGCGGCTCAGGCGGAGGTCGTCGGCCGGGCCGGGCACGGTCCCGGCCTGGAGCAGGCGCACCAGGTCAATGACCGGATTCTCGCCTTCCTTGCGACCGCCAGCAGCGAGCGGGACCCGATTGACCAGCGGGACTGAGGGCCAGGACGGCAAGCCGGGGGATTACCCCCGGCGGCTGCGGGACGCGCTCTCCGGCTTGACCCTCCGGCCGTGGCGAGTGCAGGCGGCCTTCGCTAGAACGCCTCCTCGGCCAGCTCCATGACATCCAGTGAGGTCGTCTCGGCGATCTCCCGCTCCATGGCCAGCCGGGGCAGCACGGTCGCGGCGAAGAACCGGGCCGCTGCCACCTTGCCCTGGTAGAAGGCCTGATCCGGTCCGCTGGCGCCGTCATCGAGGCGGCGCAGCGCAACCTCCGCCTGGCGGGCCAGCAGCCAGCCGATGAGCAGGTCACCCAGCGCCAGCAGCAGCCTGGTGGTGTTCAGGCCCACCCGGTAGATCTCGGCGGACTGCTCCAGGCTGCCGGCCAGGTAGCCGTGCAGGGTAGTGACGAGCGCCTCGATGTCGTCCGCTGCCCTGGCCAGCGCCGCCCGCTCGGCCTTCAGCCGGCCATTGCCGGCATCCGCAGCAGTGAAGCTCCTGATCTCGCCGAGCAGGAAGGACAGCGCCTTGCCCTCGTTCCGAACGATCTTCCGGAAGTACAGGTCCATGCCCTGGATCGCGGTCGTGCCCTCGTAGAGGCTGTCGATCTTGGCGTCCCGCAGGTACTGCTCGATGGGGTAATCCTGCAGGTAGCCGGAGCCGCCGAGGGTCTGCAGCGACTGAGTCAGCTGCTCGAAGGCGCGCTCGGAACCGACGCCCTTGACGAGTGGCAGCAGCAGGTCATTGAGCGCGGCGGCCTGCTCATCCGCGCGGCCCGCCTTCCCCGTCACCTGCAGGGAGTCCTGGAACGTCGCCGTGTACATGACGAGCGCGCGCATGCCCTCCGCGTAGGCCTTCTGCAGCATCAGCTTCCGCCGGACGTCGGGGTGGTGCAGGATCGTGACCCGCGGCGCGGTCTTGTCGGCGAACTGGCTCAGGTCGGCGCCCTGCACGCGGTTCCTGGCGAAGTCCAGCGCGTTCAGGTAGCCAGTCGAGAGCGCGGCGATCGCCTTGGTCCCGACCATCATCCGGGCGAACTCGATGATCATGAACATCTGCCGGATGCCGTCGTGCACGTCCCCGACCAGGGTGCCCACCGCCGGCCTGTCCGCGCCGAAGGTCATCTCGCAGGTGGTGGAGACCTTCAGGCCCATCTTGTGCTCGACGTTGGTCGCGTAGACGCCGTTGCGCTCGCCCGGCTCCCCGTCCGGGCCTACCAGGTACTTCGGCACCAGGAACATCGACAGGCCCTTGGTGCCCGGGCCGGCGCCCTCCGGCCGGGCCAGCACCAGGTGCAGGATGTTCCCGGCCAGGTCGTGCTCGCCGCTGGTGATGAAGCGCTTGACGCCCTCGATGTGCCAGGTTCCGTCCGGCTGCTGAATGGCCTTCGTGCGGCCGGCGCCCACGTCAGATCCGGCGTCCGGCTCGGTCAGGACCATGGTGTAGGCCCAGCGGCTCTCCACGGCCTGCCGGGCGATGCGCTTCTGCTCGTCCGTGCCCAGCAGCCAGAGCGCGTGCGAGAACGAGCCGACAGTCGAGTACATCCACACGGCCGGGTTGGCGCCCAGGATCAGCTCGGCGACGGACCAGGCCAGGGAGCGGGGCACCACGGTGCCGCCCAGCTCGGGCGGCAGCTCCAGCCGGTACCACTCGGCGTCCATGAACGCGTCGAAGGACTTCCTGAACGCGGCCGGGACCGTCACCGAGTGGGTGGCCGGGTCGAACACCGGCGGGTTGCGGTCGGCCTCGGCGAACGACTCCGCGACCGGACCGACGGCGAGCCGGTTGACCTCGTCCAGGATGCCGCGCGCCGTCTCCTCGTCGACATCGGGGTAAGGCTCGGAGCCCAGCAGCTCCTGCCGGTTGAAAACCTCGAAAAGATTGAACTCAATGTCCCGCAGATTGCTCTTATAATGGCCCATCGTGGCCTCCCCACCCCAGCGACCGCACACAATACTTACCAGTAACATACCCTGACCTACCCGTCGGTAACAACCCCCCACCAGCCAGTAGTCGTTGCGCCGACGGGCTTGCGCCCGCGCGTACAGCGTCGATGCGCCGTTGCTGTCGCTCTATGCGCAGCAGGCACGCCTCGACGTTGCTGCCCAGCGCAGGCAGGCAGCGGGGATGCGGCCTGGCGCGGGCTGGCGGGTATCCGGGTCGCTTCTCGCGGGCTGGCTACAGGACGTTGATCGCCCGGGCAATCACGAGCGTGCCCACCGCTAGCGAGACCGCCGACTGCAGGGCCATCGTGAGCTTGGCCCAGCGGGCCAGCGGCATCACATCTGTCGGGCTGAACGCCGTGGCGTTGGTAAACGAGAGGTAGAGGTAATCGACGAACCGGGCTTCCCAGTCCGGCTGGGCCAGCTCCGGCGAGGCCATCTGCGGGAACATCAGGTCGGGGTACTGCCGCTTGCCCATCGCGCGGTGCACCGGGCCGCCGCGGTCGAACTCCCAGTACCAGAGCGCGAAGGCGACCACGTTGGTGGCCCAGACGGCGGCGCCGGAGGCCAGCAGGCCGACAGGGTCGTTGGCCGGCGGGGTGTTGCGGATGATCGCGTCGATGAGGCGAACGGCGGAGTCCGCGTTCGCCGCCGTGACGAACACGATCAGCACGACGCTCATGGCCCGGATCAGGCCGGAGTTGCGCTCGAACCGTAGCGGGTTGGCGATGGTCAGGCCGATGAACAAGGCCAGCTCCAGCCCCGGCAGCAGCCAGCTCGGATGCAGGGCCAGCCGCCTGGGCAGAGCGAGCTGCAGCGCGAGCGCCGCGGCGACCGTCAGCACCACCGGCCAGCGCGACTCGGACGCCGTCCGGCGCCTCCAGGCCGGGACGACCGCTCTGACCGCGCCGGAGGGCCGGATCTGGGCGATGCTTTCGGCCAGGCGGGTCAGCTCATGCCAGGGATCGGGCATATGCCCGCTGCCGGGGACATGGTGCTCGCCGCGGACTGGCGGACCGTAGCCGCCGTCGCCGCTGGCCGCCTGCTGGTCAGTCGGCCGGCTCTCCCCGGCCGGCTGGTCCGGACCCGCCACGGCAGATGGGCCTGGACTCGGCTCGGCCCGGCTCGGGCCGGGCGGACCGGGCGGACCGGGCAGGCCGGCGGCGGCAGGACGGCCGACCGCGTCGCCGTCCGGCGTCCGGAGCTCGCCCGGTGGAGCGTCGCTGGCCTGCGGATCTGGATCCGGCATCTGCCCATTGTCGTCAGCAGGCCGGGCCGATCGCATCACGGGCCCCCGCGCCGCGCCGTATCGCGAGACCGAATGCCCTTCTAAAGTGGGCGCCAGCATCCCCGGGAACGAGGTGGACGATGGCGCTCGGCGTGACCGAAGAACATCTGCAGCTCGCCGAGTCCGTTCGCGGCTGGGCTGAGCGAGCGGGCTCGGCGGAGCTGGCGCGCGCTGCCGCCAGCAACGGCGATCGCGGCTCGCCTGGATACCGCGACGTGCTCGCGGCCAGCCTGGCCGGGCAAGGGCTGCTGGGCCTGCATGTGCCGGAAGATGACGGCGGCCAGGGCTACGGGATCGCGGAGCTGGCAGTTGCGGTGGAGGAACTTGGCCGCGCGCTGCTTCCTGGCGCGTTCCTGCCGACGGTCCTGGCCAGCGCATGCCTGCTCGCAGGCGGCATGACCGGAAAGCTGGTGGCCGCCCTGGCCGACGGGTCCAGGTCCGGCGCGGCTGGACTCGGCCGGGGGCTGCGCGGCAGCCGGAGACCCGACGGCGGGCTGGTCGTTGACGGTGACGCTGGCCCGGTCCTGGGCGCCGGCCTGGCCGACCTGCTGGTGCTGCCGGTCGACACTGATGACGGCGAGACGTGGATCGCGGCCGATGCCGCCAGCCTGGAGATCAGCGACCTGCAGGGGCTGGACCTCACCAGGCCGATGGCTCGAGTGCGGGCCGATCACGTCACCGTGCCCGCCGGGCGGCTGCTGCCCGGGCTGAGCCGGGCAACGGTCAGCTCGCTGGCGGCGACTCTCTTCGGCGCCGAGGCGTGCGGAATCGCGGACTGGGCCGTGCAGACCGCCGCGGACTACGCGAAGATGCGCCACCAGTTCGGCCGGCCGATCGGCCAGTTCCAGGCGGTCAAGCACCGCTGCGCCCGGATGCTGACGGCGGCGGAACAGGCCGCGGCTGCCGTCTGGGACGCGGCACAGGCCTGCCCGGCCGGTGCCGCGGCGCGCGCCCGCGGCAGTATCGCCGAGTTCGAGTTCGCGGCCGGAGTGGCCGCCAGCGTCGCCATCGACGCCGCCGTGTCCTGCTCGGATCAGTGCATTCAGGTGCTGGGCGGCATCGGCTACACCTGGGAGCACGAGGCGCACCTGTACTACCGCCGGGCGATGTCGCTGCGCGCGCTGCTCGGCCCGGCAGGGGAATGGAAACAGCGCGTCGCGGAGCTGGCGATGGCCGGGGCCACCCGGCCGGTCCGGCTGCAGCTAGCGGACGCGGATGGCGATTCCGCGCTGCGGTCCGGGCTTCGTGCCGAGCTCGCCCGGGTCGCGGCCCTGTCCGGCCGGGATCGCACCGATGCGCTGGCCGCGGGCGGCTGGGTGATGCCGCATCTGCCCCGCCCATGGGGCCGCGGCGCGGGCGCCTACGAGCAGCTGGTGATCGACGAGGAGATGCGTGCCGCCGGAGTGCGCGCGCCCGGCCTGGCCATCGGCGCGTGGGTGGTGCCTGCGCTGATCCGGTACGGCTCGGCGGAGCAGCAGGAGCGATTCCTGCCCGCCACGCTGCGGGCGGAGTATCTCTGGTGCCAGTTGTTCAGTGAGCCCGGCGCCGGATCTGACCTGGCGGGCCTCAGCACCAGGGCAGTCCGGGCCGACGGCGGCTGGAAGATCACCGGGCAGAAGATCTGGACGTCGCTGGCCAGGGAAGCCGCGTGGGCCATCTGCCTGGCCCGCACCGATCCGGCGGCACCCAAGCATGACGGCATCACCTACTTCCTGGTGGATATGCGGTCCGCCGGAGTCGAGGTCCGGCCGCTGCGGGAGATCACCGGCGACTCGCTGTTCAATCAGGTGTTCCTGGATGAGGTGCTGGTGCCTGATGACTGCGTCGTCGGCGCGGTCAACGATGGCTGGCGGGTAGCCAGGACCACGCTCGCGAACGAGCGGGTTTCGCTGTCGCGATCGTGGACGTTCGGCGCTGGCGTGCCGGAATTGCTTGAGGTGATCAGGGCGGTCGGCAGCCCGCCGCTGGCTGTCGCGGGCGAGCTGGTCTGCCACGGCCAGGCGATCGGCCTGCTGGCGCTGCGGGCCGCGCTGAAGCAGCTGTCCGGTACGGAGCCGGGGGCCACTGGCAGCGTGCGCAAGCTGCTCGGCATGCAGCACGCGCAGCGCATCGCCGAGTTCTGCTGGGAACTGAGCGCGGCCAGCGGCGCGCTCGGCAGCGGGGGCGCCTCGCCGGTCACCGAGGCCGGGATTCCCGACGGGGGCTACTGGGCGCGGCAGGTGCTGCAGACCAGGGCGCTGACGATCGGCGGCGGCACGACCGATATTCAGCTCAACATCATCGGCGAGCGAATCCTCGGGCTCCCGCGCGACTCGGAGCCGTCGCCCCGGTAAGCGGGTTACCGCGTGGCAAGCTACGGGCTTCGGGGCAACTTGCCAACCCGCCGGCCAGGGTACGTTGCCGGCCGCTTCGGCCGCGTTAGCCTACACAGGACGGGATCCGGGGGGATTGATGACCGAAGGTGACGGCACGCTGGGAGATGAGCAGGGGCCGGGGCCGACCGGCCGCGCGCCATCTGGCGGAGGCGGGCAGCGGTTGCCTCCTGAGCCTTATGTGCCCGGCCCGCGTACTGGCACGGCCCCGGCAAGCCGGGTCCGCCGACCGCAATTAAGGCCGGGCGATGGCGCCTCCGGCAGTCCCGGCCCGCCCGGCAGTCCCGGCCCGCCCGGCAGTCCCGGCCCGCCCGGCAGTTCCGGCGCGCCCGGCAGTTCCGGCGCGCCCGGAAGTCCCGGCCCGCACGGAAGTCCCGGCCCGCACGGAAGTCCCGGCCCGCACGGAAGTCCGGGCCTCCGGGCTGGCGGCCAGCATGGCGAGAGCCGGTCCGATGCGCCCGCGCCGCCACGGCGCACCGGAGCGCGGCGCCGGCCGGGACCGCCGCCAGCTCAGCAGGAGCTGATGATCCGGATCGCCGCCGGCCGGCGCGCTCGCCAGCAGCGCCTGGCCGTGGCCATCCTGGCCACGGCGTCTGCCCTGATCCTGATGGCGGCCGGCGGCAGCTGGTTGCTGACCAGCTATGTCAGCAGCCATTTCGGCCGGCTCGACGCGGGGACGGCCGGAACGCCGGCCAGCGGCCCGCTGAACATCCTGGTGGCCGGCGTCGACATACGCGCCGGCCTGACGGCACGCCAGCAGGCCGAGCTGCACGTCGGCCACGATGTCAGCGACAACTCCGACACCCTCATGCTCGTGCACGTGGCGGCCGATCACAGCCGCATCGAGGTCGTGAGCCTGCCCCGTGACTCGTGGGTGAACATCCCCGGCCATGGCATGAACAAGATCAACGCGGCGATCGGCATCGGCGGTGCGCCGCTGATGGTGCGCACCGTCGAGCAGGCCACCGGGCTGACCATCAATGACTACGTCGAAGTGAACTTCCTCGGCTTCGTCCAGGTGATCGATGCCCTGGGCGGCGTCAACATCTGCCTGCCCTTCGCTGTCGATGACAGTTACAGCGGGCTGCACCTGTCGGCCGGAGTGCACCACGTGGACGGCATCACGGCCCTGGAGTATGCCCGTGACCGGCACTCCTTCGCGCTCTCCGACCTCAGCCGGATCAGCGACCAGCAGCAGCTGATGGCCACGCTGCTCAGCAATGCGATCGGCTCCGGCACCCTGGCCAACCCGATTCGGCTGCACCGGTTCCTAGCCTCGGCCACCTCGGCGATCCAGGTGGATCAGGGCTTTAACGTCATCCGGCTGGCCGATGAGCTGCGCGGCATTCAGCCCGCTGATGTCACGTTCACCACCGTTCCGCTGGCCTCCCTGAGCTACCTGACGCCCACCGGGCAGTCGGCGGTTCTGTGGGACAGCACGGCAGCGAGGGCCATGTTCGCGCGGCTGAAAGCCGACCGGCAGCCGACCGCGCCGACCAGGCCGCCATCGCCGGCGCCGCCCTCGTCGAAGGCCCGGGCGCTGCGGCCCGCGGACGTATCGGTGGACGTTTACAACGGAACGACCATCGGCGGCCTGGCAGCCCGCACCGGCTCGCGGCTAGCTGGCCTCGGCTACCAGGTGCACGCCGAGCTCACCTGGTCGGCCCAGGACAACACCGAGACCGTGATCGACTACCCGGCCGGCCAGCAAGCCGCCGGGCGGCTGCTGAGCACGGCGCTGCCGGGCGCGCAGCTGCGGCAGGCAGCCGGGCTGTCAAGGGTGCAGATCGTGCTAGGCACGACCGGAGACCAGGTGGGCTCGGCACCCCGCCAGGTCCCGGCGCCCGCCAGCCCGCCCGCCGCACCCGGCCAGCAGCGGACTGCGGCGCAGGATGTCTGCAGCTAGCAGACGGCGGTCGCCGCTATGGCTGGCCGCCGCATCGGCTGGGCCTGCAGCCCCGGTGCAGTGGACGGGCGGATGACGGACGACCGGGCAGCCTGAGTCAGGGCTGCGGGTCGTCAGCCGGAGGCGGAAAGCTGGTCGAGGGGTCGCCGTCCGCCGGCGCGGCAGTGCCGTGCTCAGTCGCCGGCTCAGCGGCCGACTCGGTGCCCGACTGCGGGCCCGCTGGCGTGGCCTCGCCAGCCAGGTTGATGCCATTCTCTGCCTCGTGAGCGGAGATATCCGCCACGAGCTTGTCGACCTGCTGCTGGCTGTCTGCCGCGGCCCGTCCGGTCCGCTCCGCGTATACCAGGGCGCCAAGGTTGCGCAGCAGGACGTCAGCGCGCCTGTTGGCCTGCGCCTGGTCGAGCTTCGCCTTGCCCTCACGCGCGGTGTCCTGAGTCTTCTGCGCCAGCTGGGTCGCCTGCGCCTTGACCTTGTCCATGAGCCCCATTGCCTGCCTCCACGGTGTCCGGGCGGCCCAGCCTGCAGGAAAGCGACTAGCCGCATACTCATTCAGCAGTACCCGGGCCGGCCCTGTCCAGGGAACGCCGTAGCTGAGCAGGCCCCGCCCCGGTACCGATGACTTCACTCTCTGTATTCCCATTACTCACCAGTAGTGACAAGCGTCATACCGGGCCTGGCCGGGATGCGCCCTCAGTTCCAGCGGCGTTATACGACATGAACCCCGTCCGGGGGCGCAGCCCCCAGCCAGTGACTTGCGCCTCCCGTGCTTGCCCGGCTCGGCCGGTCCGCCATGATCCACGGCGGCCTCATTCCGGCCCTTCCGAAGTTCCGTGCGTGCGCCCTGACTGACGCATGCCTGCCGCGGTGAGCAGCGCCACGAACGGCCCACCCTCCGGCCCGCGGCACCATGCCCGGCCGGGCGACGGGGACCGAACGGAAGGACTACCTGAGTGCTGAGCAAGACTGCTGTAACCGAGGCCATTCGCAGGCACGGCAAGGCGCCGCTGATCTACCTGGGCACGGCGGTCGCCGTGGCCGGCGCCGGCACGGCTACCGCGGCCGCGGCGACAGCCCCTCCGGCGCCAGCCGGCCACGCCGCCACCGTCCCCGCGGCCTTCAGCCGCGCGGCCACCACCCCCGCAGCCATCGGCCACGCGCTCAGCGGCCCGGCAGCCTTCGGCCACGCGGTCGTCGGCCCCGCGGTCAGGGCAACCGGCCCTGCGCTGACCTTGCGGCATTCTCCGGCGGGCGGCCCGAACGTGCGGGCCGGGACCGCGGGCACGCCGCGAGAGGCCGGGGCCCAGGTGGTGAGCGCCATTCCGGCGCGCCAGTCAGCTTCCGCGGACCGCAAGCCGACCGTTGGAGAGCCCAAGCCAGCCGTCGCACAGCCTAAGCCGACCGCAGAGCGCAAGCCGGCCGCAGAGCGCAAGCCGGTCGCAGAGCGCAAGCCGGCCGCAGAGCCCAAGCCGACCGCAGAGCCCAAGCCGACTGTCGTGCCGATGGCCGACCGGCTGCTGACCGGCCCGGTGTCCGGCCCGCAGGAGTGGATGCCCATCACGCCCGCCCGCTGGGAGAACGCCGCTGCCATCGTCCGGCAGGCGCTGGACAAGCACCTGGGCGTCCGGTCCGCGGTCATCGCGGTGGCCACCTCCATGCAGGAGGCCAACCTGGACAACATCAACTACGGCACCTCGGACTCGCTCGGCCTGTTCCAGCAGCGCCCGTCCTGCGGCTGGGGCAGCCCGGCCCAGATCATGGACCCGTCCTACGCGGCGGACGCGTTCCTGAACGCCCTGCACGCCCACCAGGAAGCTGACCACTCCTGGGCCAGCCAGCCGCTGTGGGCGAACGCCCAGGCCGTGCAGGGCTCCGCGTACCCGACCGCCTACGCCAAGTGGGAAGCCCAGGCCGCCAGCCTGGTCCAGAGCATCACCACCCGTTAGGCCCGTAACCCCCGGCAGGCCTGCCCCCCCCGGCAGGCCTGACGCCTCGCAGTGCCGGGCTCCCCCATCCCGGCCTGCGCACCCCGGCCGACCTGGATGCCCCCGCCAGGCGCGCCGCCCGTGCCCCGCCCACCCCGACTGGGCGGGGCACGGCCATGTCCGGCCCCGCCGGGCGATCACGCCGATGCGGCGGCCAGTTCGCTGGCGCTGCCCCGCCGGATCGCCAGCAGGTCAGAGATGACCGTGACGAGGCGGCAGCCGCTCTCGCGGTAGAGCCGGGCGGTCTCGCCGTCCGTTGCGTGCACCCCGACCGGCTTCCCGGCCGTCTCGCAGGCGGCCCAGATCTGCTCGAACGCTGGCCTGAGCACCGGATCGCGTGGATCGAGCGCACAGCCCAGGGACAGCGACAGGTCCCTCGGGCCGACATAGATCCCGTCCACGCCAGGCACCGACAGGGTCGCCGCGAGCTCGGCCATGGCCTGCGAAGACTCGACCATGATCAGGCAGAGCGGATCCTGGATGGCCAGCACGCCGCCGGCCGACCGGTAGCCCTCGGGCGGGTACCGGCAGGCGCCGACGACGGCGCGGGCCTGCTCGGCTGTTTCCACGTTGGGCACGATCACCCCGTCGCAGCCCAGATCCAGGGCCCGGCCGATATCGGCCGGGTGGGCGTGCCGCACCCGGCCCAGCGGCACGGCACCGGCCAGCCTGATCGCGGCCGTCAGGCCCGGCAGGTCACGCTCCCCGGCGCCGCCGTGCTGCAGGTCGATGCCGACATAGTCGAGGCCGCACGCGGCCAGCGCGCCGGCGGCGAGCTCGCTCGCCGTCGACAGCCAGCCGCCGAATACCAGCTCACCGCGGCGGACGCGGTCACAGAAGGCTCCCTCAGTCACCCGCCCAGCCAAGCACATCAGGCGGCGCTCCTGGCAGCCCGTAGCCAGAGCAGCCACGCCAGTGAGCCCGTGACGGCCAGGTTCGGGCCGAGGTTCAGACCGACCAGAAGCCAGAACGGATGCCCCGGCGTCCGTGCCGCCAGCAGCGACGCGGCCGGGAGGTTATTGACCAGGACCGTCGACAGGGGCCGCCACGGCGGCGGTAGCCCAGCCGTCCAGATGGGAGAGCAGCACGGCGGGACCAGCCCACGCCCGGCCGAGTGTGCCCAGGGCGACGGCCACCCCGAAAAGGACCAGCAGGAGCGCTGTCCCGGATCCCGGCGCATCGCCCCCGTCTCGCTGCCCTGCGCTCTCAGTTGCCGGACGCGAGACGGCTGCTCGCGGCCTGCAGCCGTCGCAGCGTCTCGTCGCGGCCCAGCACCTGCAAGGACTCGAACAGCGGCAGGCCGACAGTCCGGCCGGTCACGGCGACGCGGACCGGCGCCTGGGCCTTGCCGAGCGACAGGCCGAATCGCGCCGCGATCGCCTCCAGCCGCTCCCGCAGGTCATCGGCGCGCCAGGGCGCGGCGGCGAATTCCTCCGCCGCCGCGGCCAGGATCTGCGCGGCCGGCTCCTTCATCGCCTTGGCCCACGACGCCTCGTCCATGGCGGGCTCGGGCAGGAACGCGAAGTCCACCATCGGGATGATCTCGGCGAGGACGGTGACCCGCGTCTGGGCCAGCGGGGCCAGTTCCCCGAACACCGCGGGGTCGAATCGCTCGGCCGGCCACGGAGCCGCCGGCGACTGCAGCCACGGCTGGCAGGCGGCGATGAACTCCTCGGGCGGCAGCGCCCTGATGTACTCGCCGTTGAACGCGCGCAGCTTCCTGACGTCGAAGAACGCGGGCGACGGATTCACGTCCTCCAGCCGGAACTCGGCCACGATGGTCTCCCAGGGCACGATCTCCCGGTCGCCGCGCGGCGCCCAGCCAAGCAGCATCAGGTAATTCCGCATGGCGCTGGCCAGGTACCCCTCGTCCCTGAAGTCCTCGAGCGCCACCTTGTCCCGCCGCTTCGACAGCTTCTGCCGCTTCTCGTTGACGATGATCGGCACGTGTGCCCAGGCTGGCGGCTCGTGCCCGAGCGCCTCCCAGAGCAGCTGCTGCTTGGGCGTGTTGGACAGGTGCTCTTCCGCCCGGATGACCAGGGTGATGCGCTGGATCATGTCGTCGACGACGTTCGCGAGCAGGAACAGGACCGAGCCGTCGCCGCGCGCGATGACGAAGTCCTCCAGCGCGGCGTTCTCGAAGCTGGTCTTGCCGCGGACCAGGTCATCCACCACGGTGGTGCCCTCATCGGGAGTCCGGAACCGCAGCGCCCGCCCCGGCGCGGGCCTGAGCCCGCGATCCCGGCAGTACCCGTCGTAACCCCGGTGCGGGTCCCCGGTCCGGGCCAGCACGTCCTGCCGGGTGCAGTCACAGTAATAGACCTGCCCCGCCGCGAACAGCCGCTCCGCCGCGGCCTGATGCTCGGCCAGGTTCCCGGACTGGTAGAACGGGCCCTCGTACTGGCTGCCGTCGATCCCGAGCCAGGCCAGCGAGCGGATGATGCCCTCGGTCCACTCCGGCCGGTTCCTGGAGGTGTCGGTGTCCTCGATCCGGAGCACGAGCGTGCCGCCCTGCTGCAGCGCGACCACCCAGTTGTGCAGAGCCGATCGCGCGCTGCCGACATGGAGCACGCCGGTGGGTGATGGCGCGAAGCGCACGCGCACGCCGTTACCAGAGGTAGTCACGGCAGGCGAGTCTAGCTGAGGGTCCCGTTTCGGAATCTCGGCGAGTTGCGGGGACCTGCGCGGGCCGTGGGCCGCGGGGCTAGCAGAAAGCGGCGGTCGCGACGAGGGCCGCGCAGCCAGCAGCACGGTGACCGGAACCGCGATCAGCCCGGCCAGCGCCCAGGCCAGCCCCCACCGGGCCGCGGCGAAGCCAACGGCCAGCGGGCCGAGAGCTCCGATCAGGGCCGCGGCACTGGACAGCGATACCACCAGGCCGCTCTGGCCGGGCAGGCTCCGGTACAGCTCGGCCTGCATGATCGTGTACCAGGGCGAGGTCGCGGCCGTCAGCAGCGCCAGCAGGACGAGCTTGAGCCCGAGGCCGGGAACGACCAGGAAGGCCGGGTACAGCACAGCCGCGGCTGCCGCGCTAGCGCGCAGCAGCGTGGTGCTGCTCAGCTGGTCAGCCGCCGGCACGACCGCGGCGTCCGCGGCCAGGCCGGCGGCCAGCCGGACGGCGATGCCCAGGGCGGCCTGCGCCGCGGTCGCGTGCACCACGTCGACCAGGTAGAGGGCCACGAACCCGGTCAGCACGTCGGTCAGCAGGTCGGCCACCTGCAGCAGCGCGAGCCAGCGGACGGCATGGCCGCGGCGGACGGAGCTGACGACCGAGCAGGCCCGGGCCACGACGTGCCGTAGCCCGGTGCCGGGCCCAGCTGGCCCGGCGGGGCGCTCGCCCCGGTCGGCGGCGGTCTGGCCAGGCCGCGGAGCCGTTGCCGGATGAAGCTGGCCTCTCCCGGCTGGCCGGCCGGGCAGGCCGGTGCCGGCCGCGCCCAGCCAGGCCGCCGCTGCCGCGCCGGACAGCAGCAGGTACGCCCCCCGCCAGCTGCCGCCCGCGGCCAGGACAGCAGCCAGCAGCAAGGGCCCGAGCACGGCGCCGGCCGACCCGGCCAGCGCCCAGCGCGCCATCAGCTGGGGCTGCCGCGCCGGATCGGCGTCCATCAGCGCCGACTGGGTCAGGCTGACGAACGCGCCCGATGCCGGGAAGAACAGGACGAGCGCGACCACCAGCGTGAGGAAGGAGGCGGCCGTCGCGGCCAGCGCCAGCGCGGCGATGAAGAGCAGGCCGCCTGCGAGGATCACCCGCAGCCGCCGGGCACCGCTGCCGGCCAGTATCCCGGCGGGCAGTTCCGCCACGCTGCCGACGATCAGCGGCACTGACGCCAGGAGCCCGATCTGCCCGTAGCTGAGTGCCAGGTCATGACGGATCAGCGGCAGCGCCGCGCTCTTGGTGCCGTCCACGAGCTCATCCACAAGCTCGATGGCCAGCGCGGCAGCCAGCGCCGCGCCCGTAACCCGCGCGCGCCGCCCGGAAGCCGCTCGGCTAGCTCAGCGTCAAGGGAATCCCATGCCGGTCATCCTACGGCGCGCCGGGTCAGCCGGTCAGCACCTGAGCGCGGCGGGCCATGGCCACCGCGGAGCCGTCTCCGCGCGCGCGGAACCGCCGGCCGGGACCGGGCGGGTGTACCAGTACAGGTCCTGCCCGCGTCCGGCATACCGGAAGCCGGCCCGCAGCACGACGACGCCGTCGGTCAGCAGCGGCTGGTGCACGAGCAATATTGTGCAGCCCCGCGGCCTGGCTGGCGGCTAACGTGTCGATATGGTGTCCGCTGGCCGTCTGCTCGAGTTCGCCGCCGTGGCGTTCGTCGTCATCGTCATCCCCGGTCCCAGCGTGCTGTTCGTGGTGGGCCGGACCCTGTCCTACGGCCACCGCAGCGCGCTGGCCTCCGTCGCGGGAAACGAGTCCGGCGAGTTCGCGATCGCCGCAGCCGCGGCGCTGGGCGTCGGATCGCTCATCCAGCGCTCCGCCGTCATCTTCACCTCCGTCAAGCTGGCCGGCGCCGCCTACCTGGTCTTCCTGGGTATCCGGGCCGTGATCCAGCGCAAGGAGCACGCGCTGGCCGACGCGCTGGTGCCGGCCCGGAGCCTGCCACGGGCCGCCGCCGACGGCTTCGTGGTCGGCGTGACGAACCCGAAGACAGCGGTGTTCTTCGCCGCGGTCCTGCCGCAGTTCGTGAACCGGGCGGCCGGCCACGTGCCGGCCCAGATGCTCCTGCTTGGATTGCTGTTCGTGCTGATCAGCCTGGTCAGCGACGCGAGCTGGACCGTGGTCGCCGGGGGCGCGCGGGCCTGGTTCGGCCGGTCGCCGCGGCGGATGGAGATGATGGGCGGCGCGGGCGGCCTGGCCATGATCGGCCTCGGCATCACGCTCGCCGTCACCGGACGCAAGGACTGACCAGGCGCTGAGCGGCCCGCGGTCACCGATCCCGAGAGCGCCCGGCAGGCTTCCGGAAGGCACTTCCATGCCAGCTTCCCCGTCAGCAAGCAGTGAGCCGGCCATCATCACCAGGCTCCGGGCCGCCGGGTGCGTCTTCGCCGAGGACGAGACCCGCTTGATCATCTCGACGGCGCGGACCCCGGCCGAGGTCTCGGCCATGGTGGACCGGCGGATCGCCGGGCTGCCGCTTGAGCACGTTCTCGGCTGGGCAGCTTTCTGCGGCCTGCGGATTGCCGTGGAACCTGGCATCTTCGTGCCGCGGCGGCGTACCGAGTTCCTGGCCCGGCAGGCCGCCGCGCTCGCCGGGCCGCGAGCTGTCGTCGTGGACCTGTGCTGCGGATCGGGCGCCGTCGGGGCCGCCGTGGCCGCGGCGGGCAGCGGCATCGAGCTGCACGCCGTGGACATCGACCCGGCGGCGGTGCGATGTGCCCGGCGTAACGTCGCCCCCGCCGGCGGCCACGTGTATGCCGGCGATCTCTACCAGCCGCTGCCCGCGACAATCCGCGGCCGTGTCAGCGTGCTGGTGGCCAACGTGCCCTACATACCGACCGGGGAGATCAGGCTGCTGCCCGCGGAGGCCCGCGAGCATGAGCCGCGGGTGGCACTCGACGGCGGCGCGGACGGGCTGGACGTCCTGCGGCGGGTGGCGAGCGCGGCGCCGCTCTGGCTGGCACCGGGGGGCCACCTGCTGATCGAGACGAGCGAGGGCCAGGTCCCGCGGGCCGTCGCAGCCATGGCCCGCAGCGGGCTCATCCCCTCGGTGGCCAGGTCCGGGGAGCTGAGCGCCACCGTGCTGATCGGGACCAGCCCGGCCGCCGGAAGCGCACCGGGCAGCTAGCGCAGCGGCGGGCGCGCCGGCCGGTGGCCCCGTTTTGCCCCTGGGAGATCAGCTGACCGCAGGCCGGCCCGGCCGCGGCGGTTACAGCAGGGCGCGAGCCCAGAAACGCAGGCGGATGAGCAGAATGGGACGGTGAGTTCCCCCGGTCCCCGGCCCGTCACGGTGACCTTCGCTGGCTCGGGCGATGCGTTCGGCAGCGGCGGCCGCTTCCAGGCCTGCATTCACCTGCGGTATCCCGGCATGCCTGGCTCCGTCCTGCTGGACTGCGGAGCGACCTCCCTGACCGCGCTACGGCAATGCGGCCTGGATCCTGGCCAGGTCGGCCTGGTGGTCGTGTCGCATCTGCACGGGGATCACTTCGGCGGCCTTCCGTTCCTCATCCTGGACGGCCAGTTCACCCGCCGGGCCGCGCCCCTCACCGTGGTTGGCCCTCCCGGCATCGGCCGGCGCCTCGGCGAGGCGATGGAATGCATGTTCCCCGGCTCATCCGGCGTGACGCGCCGGTTCGCGGTCGAGGTCGGGGAACTGCGGCCCGGCGAGACCGTCGCCGCGGCGGGGGTGCGGGTGACCGCCTGGGAGGCCGATCATCCGAGCGGTGCGCCCGCGCTGTCCCTCCAGCTGGCCCTCGGCGGCAAGATCGTCGGCTATACCGGGGACACGGCCTGGACCGAAGCGCTCAGCGAGGTCGCCGCCGGAGCGGACCTGCTGATCGCCGAGGCCTACTGCCGGGACAAGGACATTCCCTATCACCTCCGCCACTGCGACCTGACCGCGCACCACGATCAGCTCACTAGCCGCCGGGTCGTACTGACTCATATGTCTGGCGACATGCTCGGCCACCTGGAAGAGGCCAGTTACCCGGCGGCGCACGACGGGCTGGTCCTGCAGATCTGAGCCAGCGCGGCGGATGGCTCGCCTGATCAGTCGGCGGGCAGGCCCGGGCACCTATGGCGTCCTGCGCGACAGCACGGTGTATCCGGGCTATGGCAATCGGCGATTATCAGTGCCGGTGCATTTCCCCGGCCTGACGGAACCACTCAACTCGCGTGGGCTGGGAAACGTTGGCCTTCTCGAAGGCCGGGCCGAGCTGAGACTTCATGAACTCTTCCTGGTCCGCCTTCGACTTCCAGACCTCGACCACGACCAGCTTGTCGCCAGATTCTCCGGCGACGTGACTGAGCATGGGACCTGGCCAGTCACCTGGATCGGATGAGCCATTCAGGCCGAGAATGTGATTGACCGAGCGGTAGATTTCGACAGCCTGCGGCTCGGTGAATTCGATAACGACAACGTCAGCCATGCAAAGCCCCCATTTGCCTGTCGCGCACCGGCCCGTAAGCGTATTTGCTTAACACGGCAGATCACCGGCGCGAATATCCCCGCCTCAGGACGCTACACGCCATGCGCCGGTTATCGCAAGGGGCATCTGCCCGCGCGCCAGCTGACCCTGCTAGCCGGCCTCGTGCTGCGCGGATGGTCCTTCAAGACGCTGGGTGATTACTTCACTTTCACCGTCATCGTCAGCACCGACCAGCCGGTGGTCACCGCCGGCCCGTATCGCCTGCTGCGCCACCCCAGCTATACCGGGATCCTGCTCATGCGCGCTGAATCGCCTCGGCCAAGATCGTCACCATCCCGGCCGGCAAAGATGGTCGAGACCAGCTGACCCAGGAGGCATCCATGGAGTATCTCGTCACCATGACGACCCATGTTCCCGATGGAACGTCAGAGCAAGCCGTCGATGACATCCGCGCCCGGGAGGCCGCACGCTCGCGCGAGCTCGCGGCCCAGGGACACCTGCTGCGCTTGTGGCGCCCTCCGCTGCAGCCAGGTGAATGGCGCACGCTGGGGCTTTTTGCCGCCGCCGACGGCGACCGGCTCGAGGAGGTCCTCGCCTCGATGCCGTTGCGGGTGTGGCGCACCGACGAGGTCACCCCGCTCTCGCCGCACCCGAACGATCCGCCCCCGGACCTGCCGCGTCCCCCGGCAGGAACAGCCATGGAGTTCCTGACCACCTTCACCCTGGCCATCCCGCCGGGCACGACCGCCCCGGTGGTGGAGGACGCCAAGGCACGGGAGGCACTGCGCGCCCATGACCTGGCCCGCCAGGGACATCTTTCCCGGCTCTGGACACTGCCGGGCGCCGGGCGCGCACTGGGCCTGTGGGAAGCCCGCGACATGGCACAGATGCAGGCGATCCTGCAGTCGCTGCCCTTGACATCCTGGATGAGGGTCGATACCACGCCGCTGTCAGCGCACCCCAGCGACCCGGCGATCGCCCGCCCAGCCGCAACGGCGCCGACCAGAACGCCATGAGCCGAACCGGGCAGAAGGTCGTGATCATCACCGGCGGCTCGCAGGGCATCGGCGCAGGCCTTGTCGCCGGATACCGGCAGCAGGGCTGGTCGGTCGTGGCCGTATCCCGGACCATCAGGCCCTCAATCGGGAAAGTAGCCGTTGTCCTCCAGGATCTTCGACCACGGCTGGGTCCGCGCCGAGCATGTCGCCGGGTACTTCCAGCGCGATGGAGAGCAGGTTCTTGCCGCGAAGGTGTCCTGGCCGGTCCACTGGAATCCGTGCAGGGCGCCTTCGGCGTCAGCGAAGAACGGATCCCTGCGCGCGCCGGTGAACAAGCGGCAGGGGCCGGCCTGAACAGGCCGGGCGTCGGCGCCGCGACCGCGCGGGCCTGCGGGATGACCCGCGGTCGGCCTTCCGGTAGCACCGAGACCACGGTCGCGCATCCGATGCCTAGTCGCACCCGTGAAAAGCCCTGGCCTATGCCCTGGCCGGGCACCGGCCCCAGATCGCCCCGTCCGGCCTCACTGCTCCCAGGGCGGCACGTCTCCGCGAGCGGCCAGCATGGAGTCGTAGCCGGGCTGGTCATCGCCCTTGCCCGGTCCGGGTCACTGCGGTTGCCGTGGTCTGGCCGCGGGACGGGCCTGAATGCGACGGGCTGCTGACTGGCCGCTCAGTATGCTGGCTGTCCCAGTCGATCCCGCGCAGCCGAGCAGCAAGGTTGGCAGCCAGTGACAGGATTTGCGTTGTTCCTGCTCAAGCGGCTGGCCGGGGTAGCAGTCATCGTGTGGGCCGCCACCCTGACAGCGTTTGGGCTGTTCCGGGTCGGCGTGCCGAATCCCGGCATCGACGCGCAGATCAGCAGGCAGCTCGGGCCCGGCCAGCCGGCCTCCTGGCAGTACGTCCACTACCTGGGGCGGCTGCTGCACGGCAACCTCGGCGAGTCACTGACCGTCCCGGTCTCGGTCGACACCCTGTTGCGAGAGGCCCTGCCGCCGACGCTGTCGCTGATGATCGGCGGCATGGTCCTGTGGCTGGCAGGCGGGGTCCTGGCCGGAACGGTCAGCGCGCTGCGCCCGCGCTGGTGGGCCAGCCGGATCGCCACCATCGCCGTGCTGGCGACGTTCTCCGTCCCGACGTTCCTGCTGGCACTGCTGCTGCTCGCCGTGTTCTCCCGGCTGGCCGTGGCGGGGAATCTATGGCTCCAGCCTGGTTACGTGGGCATCAGCCACAGCCCCGGCCAGTGGCTCGGCCGGATGATCCTGCCCTGGATTGCCGTCGCCGCGAGCCAGGCGGGCATCACCGCCCGGCTCACCCGCTCGGGCATCCTGGACATCCTGGGCGAGGATTACATCCGGACCGCGCGGGCCAAGGGACTGCCGCGGCGCCGGATCCTGTGGATGCACGTATTCCGGGCGGCGATCCTCCCGGTCGTGTCGAGCATCGGCGTCGGCTTCGCCGCGCTGCTCGGAGCCGCTGCCATCGTCGACCAGGTCTTCGCTCTCGGCGGGATCGGACAGGCATTCCTGACCGCAGCCAGGGCCGGGGACCTCCCGGTGATCCTCGGAACCGTGCTCGTCGTCGTCGTCCTGGTCGCCGCCATTAACCTGATCACCGACATCTGCTATGCGCTGCTCAACCCGAGAATCCGCATCAGCTGAGCCAGCCGCGCGACCAGAGCAGCATGTTGTGAGGCGGATGCACGACCCCCGGCATCCCGCTGGTGGCGGCCATGCGCCTGACGCGCTCGCCGCGCCGATGGGCCGGTGCGCGGCGGCAGCCGATCTTGGCGACCGCCACCCGCGTCTTGCCGTGGCGGATGAGGCACCCTGCGCCCGCATCGGAGTGCCCGGGAGTAACCGCGGCTGCCTGTCGTTCACCGGGGTTAATGGCCCGGTAATGGCCCTCGGGAAAGGCTCCGCGCGTCAACTCTCCCCCAACAAGTCTTCTAGAATCATCCTCGCCCGGTCGGGTACTGGTTCATCGGGGAAGACCGCCGCGCACAGGGCCAAGGCCTCCGCCGTGTTGGAGAGTCCAAGGTGCTTGACCAGGTAGCTGATGTCTTCTGCGTCGCGACGCCGGGCTGCCAGCACTTTCATCGCCAGCAGATGCTCCGGCGAAGCCGCCGACACGCGAAGTCCAGGATGGTCGAACACATGCGGGGCCGTCGCGTCGCCGCCAGGAGCCACATACGCGCTTGCCTGTTCGTTTAGCCACCACGGAGGCAGCCCAATCTCAACTGCTACTGCTCGCGCCTCCTCCAAGACGATGCCATGCGGCTGAAACACGGCATCAATGTCGCGAGTAGACCTGCGAGAGTCGTAGGCCAGCGCCATGGCCGCGCCACCGATTACGTAGATATCCGCGACCACACCGCGTCGCGCGAGGCGGTCACCCAGTCGGCGGAAAGCTTCCTGGATGGCCGCACGATCGAGCAGAGGACCAGGCTCGCTCATGCAACGTTCAGTTCCTCGGGCGCCACGTACACGCCCCGGCGGCGAAAGGCCGCGGGGGCGTGAACGAGCGCATCCACCCTGGCCGCACGCGTGTTGAATGGGAACCACAGCTGCCGCAGCGAGCGCTGATCAGCCCAAGGCGGGGCAGCGCGCCCATCCATCTCCGCAAGATGCTCCGCGAGCCCGGCAAGGAAGACATCCCAACGCTCGTCACCCGTACCGCGCGGCTCTTCTTCAAGCAGTTCGAACCGAGCGCCCACCGGCTCGTGCCGGTAATCCTCTAGGAACTCCGCGACCAGCCGCCACCGCCGGGACTGGTCAGCCCCGGACATTAGTTCGCCCAGGCCTGCCATGGTCAGCGGCAGGTACGCAGGGTGAGCGGCGTGACCAGTCATGATTGTCATCGTAACGTCGCACCCCAGTGAGCGCCTGGCGCAGTGAACGATCAAGGCACCCGACACGGGACGATCAAGGTCCGGGCTGAGGATTCCGCCGTTGGCCTCGGCCTTGGCGTATGGAGCGGTGGCGAGAATCGAACTCGCACTATCAGCTTAGGGAATCCGACCGATCGGCGTCGCTGACCGGCCTGACCTGGGCAGCAGGCATACCGCCAGTGACCATCATCACCCCCCCCGCGACCGTGGCTAATGGCCCGGTCATGGCCCGTCCATCGATGGCGACCGGGCTCTACCATAGGCGGGGGCGGGGGACGGCACAATGCAAGCGAGGAGCAGCCGATGCCGCAAGCGCCGGCCCGGCGGGATACCAGCGAGTCATCGGATGTTGCCAAGCTCGTCAGGCTGCATCACCGGCGGCGCGGGTGGGCCTGGGTGGCGATAGGCAGCGCGATTGGCCTCGTGGTATTCGCGGGGATCGGTGTAAACCTGTTCGAGAACCTCACCGGCCGGTGTCGTATGGTCAGGCCTGCGGCGGCGTGCCCCGGGGCGGCTGCCACACGGTGACCGAAGGCTGCCTTTCCAGAAGCGGCGCGGACGTCACCTGGGGCAGCCAGGTGCCACTCGGCCAGCCGTTCAGTGTCCGCGACCCGCTCTGGGCCTGGGGCACCGGGCGGAATCTCACCAGTGGCGACGGCTCGGCGATCGCGAACATTGTCGCGGGCCTGTTCTTCGGTGGAGTAACGCTCCTGCTGCTGTATGCCCTCGTCGTGATAGTGCGCGGCACGTCGTCGAGGCGAAGCCAGCGGATGTCCGTGCCCGCTGGCGCAGATCCGGGCGGAGTCCGCCGAACACATCATCCCGATCGCGGTCACCACGGAAGCGGCGTTCGTCGCCGTGCACGCCGTGGGCGAGGTAGGCGCTGACGATTCGACGCGCACATCATGGCGGGCCATGCAGGGGCGTCTAATGGCCCGTGGCAGCCAGAACGGCGGAAACATCGCAGAGCGGGATACCGAGCATGGCCGCTGACCTGGGGCCATCAACTGGAGCGGGTGACGAGAATCGAACTCGCACTATCAGCTTGGGAAGCGCAGCGGTTACCGCTGCCAGGGCGCTGACCTGGCGTCCCTGGCGGTCATGAGTGACCGTGGTTGACCCCTCGTTACCCCGGCTAATGGCACGCTAATGGCACGGCGATCAAGCCCCAACCTGCGGTGGTCCGGAGCGATCCCGGGGCTCGCCTTCACCCAGATTCGGCTGTGTCTCGGAGCGCGGTTGATCTGTGGGAGCTGTTCGGCCTCGGCGGCAGGCGCTGGGCGCTAGGACGCTCACCGCCCTGCGCTAGGTGCTGGGCCCCGCTAGCTGACCACGGGAACGCTTCTCGTGCTGTGAGGCGAGTATCTGGGCAGCGGCAACCATCAAAGCCGTAAGACAGAGAGGCGCGAATAGGAGGAGCGCGGGACCACCGGGGGCGAACGTGGCCACCGTCATCATGGCTAGCGCAATGACCACACATCTGCGCGCGCCGCGGGACGGCGACCCTCGTGATGGCGAACTGCACCAGTCGACTCGCGAAGGTGCCACGTTCGCGGCCACTCAGTCGAGACAGAACTCGTTGCCCTCGATGTCCTGCATCACGAGGCACGACTCGTTGTCGCCATCGGCAGGCAGTAGTCGCACGCGTACCGCGCCGAGCGCGACCAGTCGTGCGCATTCGGCCTCCAGTGCGGCCAGGCGCTCTTCACCCACGAGCCCGGTGCCGACCCGCACGTCAAGATGCAGCCGATTCTTGACGACCTTGCCTTCGGGAACGCGCTGGAAGAACAGTCGCGGGCCCACACCTGAGGGATCAATGCATGCGAACGCTGAACCCTGATGCTCAGGCGGCAGCGCGCGATCGAAATCGTCCCAAGTAGCAAACCCCTCCGGTGGCGGCGGTACGACGTACCCCAGCACCTCGCACCAGAAACGAGCGACGCGCTCAGGTTCTGCGCAGTCGAAGGTGACTTGGATCTGCTTGACCGACGCCATCGGTCCACCATAGAGGCGGGGTCTTTCGTCGTCTCCACGGGCCCGCGCCTGGCTAGGTTGTGGCGCATGCGGCCGACTCTTGAAGATGAGTGGGACCTTTGAGCCGTGGGATGACGATCCTGACGGTGTCGATGCCCACTACATTCGGGAGTCCGGTGAGCCCGAGATCGACGACGAGGGTCGAGAGATCTGGCTTTACGTATACAGCCCACGCAGTTAGTACGATGACCCGGCGGGTAGTGCCCGGCATCGTCTTGACGTCAGCTCGGCGGCAGATGCGTAAGCCATCAGGATCAGGCCGCCGTCACCCTACGTGATCCTTGAGCGCTGGCATCCCGGCGTCGTCGCGATGCTAAAGATCTCTAATGGTGGGTGTTACAGACCCATCGACAGCCCAGCCGTCCAGGTAGCAACTGAGCGTCACTCACGTAAGCTCCCGCCAGCGGTTGACGCTGCTGCAACCGCGCTGCCGCGCTACGCTTTTAGCGTTCTGCGGGTGGGGGTGGTACCGGTGAGGGCAGGGCCTGGTGACCAGGGTGCAGCAGGCGGGGCGGCCCGTGGCTATCTGCGGGCGTCGCATGCCGATCGCGAGGATGTGATCGATGTGCTCAAGGCTGCGTTCGTGCAGGGCAGGCTGACCAGGGCCGAGCTGGATGGGCGGGTGGGCCAGGCGTTCGCCTCGCGGACCTATGGGGACCTGGCCGCGATCACCGCCGACCTTCCTGCCGGGCTGATCGGGGCGCAGCTGCCGCGCAAGCCCGCCTCGGCGCAGGCCCTGCCGCCGGTGAACAAGCGGCTCTTGTGGACTGCAGGTGCGATCCTGCTGGCGGCCATAGCGTCCGTGGTCGCCGGGTTCCTGGCGCAGAGTTTGGGCTTGCTGTCGGTGGGCATGCTGGGCATTCTGATTGCCGCGCCGATAGCCGGGACCTTGATGCTCGACTCGTGGCGTGAGAACCGCTCCGGCGGGCAGCTGCCGCCGCGGCCTGCGCAGTTCGGCCAGGCGCTCGAGGGTGAGCGGGACGACGGGCCCGGTAATGACCTGATCCTCTGCCAAGCCCACAGGGATACTGGTGCCCGTCGACTGCTTGCGCATAGCGTTACCCAGCGCATCTGGCGGTCGGTGCCGACTCGCGGGGCTGGCGCAGGCTTGTGCACCTAGCGGTCGCCATATGATCAAGCTGTCACGGCCTGTAACCTCAGTCATTGAAGATCTTTAGCTCCTCGAACGCCGATCATCTCTGTGCACATCTCGGCGTACCTGGCTCTGCACGGATACCTGTACGCCGACAGCTGCCGGGGCGGCTCAAGGGCCGCCCGTCTAAAGTCCCGACGGTTGAACCTGGCCACGGAGTTTGGCGATTGCGTCGCTGATCCGACCTTCACGGATCGCATCGCGTTGAGCTGGCGTCGCCTCCTTGACCAGCTGCCGCACTTCGCGAAACGGCCTCGCTGAAACCTCGATCATGTAGCCACCGTTGAGGCGGTACTCAGAGTCAGGCGCGTAGCAGTGGGCTGTCCGGTGCTCAACGCTCCCTACCGGGTCGTCGCTGTGTGTGTGTCAGACGCAGCACCAGAGGCACCAGACCTTCAACCTGGCCTCGGACCCCTTGCCATCCAGGAACCCAGGCACGGTGTAGTAGAAGTCGTCGTCGTTCGGCTGGATATCCACGGTCGTGACACTAAGAGCGCCCGGCAATAGGGATGTGCCGGGCGTGTCGTAACAAGGCACAGGCACGGGTCCCGATGATCATTGGCTTACCACAGTCCATGATCTTCGAGGTGTCCCGTGCCTGTCGTGCCATCATGCCTGCTGGAGCCCGCCTGGGCCGGGGTTCTCCGCTCTCGCCGACGGTGAGCCCCCGCAATTCGATCCCGCTAACCCGCTGGGCTGCCACCGCCGCCGGGTACCCGGCCGGGTGGTCTTCGAGCATGTCGTGGCCGCGTTAGTGCACGGCAGCGGGTACGAGCGGATCACCACCCCCGGATGCTCGGACCGCACCATCCGCCGAAGGCTGGCCGAATGGGCGGACCTGGGCATCGCCGAGGCGCTGCACGCCGCCGCGCTGCGCGCCTATGACCAGATCATCGGCCTGGAACTGGCCGATATCGCCGTCGACGGGTGCCTGACCAAGGCACCCTGCGGCGGCGACCGCGCCGGGGCTGAAACGCTCGGTGGCCAGCGACGGCTACGGCATCCCGCTGGGCATCGCCTCCGGCGGGCGCGAACCGGCACGACTCCCCGCTGCTCGCCCCCACGCTGGAGGCCGCCCGCCGCCAGCTGGACGGGACCCTTCCGCAGGACCGTACCTGCCATCTGGACGCCGGCTACGACAGCACCGTGACCCGGCAGCTGCTCGATGAGCTGGGCTTCGACGGCCAGATCGCCCGCAAGGGCATCCCCGCCCCCATCCAGGCAGGCACCCGCTGGGTCGTCGAGCGCACCCACTCCTGGATGAACGGCTACGGCAAGCTACGGCGCTGCACCGAGCGCAACGCCAGCATCGTCGACTTCTACCTCTACCTCGCCGCCGCGCTCGTCACCATCCGGCAGCTGATCCAGCGCGCCCGTACACGCTACCGCTGGGACACCCGGCCAACCACCAAGCGCCTCAAGTGACCAATTGCCGGGCACTCTTAGATTGGGAAATTCTGCGTGCCGCCTCGGTCGTGCCAGACCACTAACGCTTGCCCCGTTTCCTCCGAGGGGATCCTTGCGGGGCTTCCGCCTGGACAGGGTCTGCGCTGCGGCAGTCTCATAGACAAGGGAGAACCGAGGCCGAAGCACGATCAGCTCAAATCAGAGAGTGTCCACGGTTCCAGCGGAACCCCGGTTTCCAGGATTTGCTCCGCGTGGAGGAGGCAACCATGGCTGCGACCCTCAGGCGGCTGCCCGCGCTTGCAGGATTGGCTGTCTTGGCCGGGATCGGCGCCGAACTCGCCGGGCACCGGGCGTTCACCCGCCTGGTCCGGCGAGACGTCCAGGCGCTGCACGCGCGGGCTTCCCCAGGGGCTGGGGTGGTCACCGAGGAGATGCTCGCGGGCCTGCCCGAACCGGTCCGCCGCTACCTGCGCTACACCGGGGTGGTCGGCAGGCCATTCCCCGGCACGATCCGGCTGCACCAGGAGGGCAGGATGCGGCCCGGGCCGGGCCAGCCGTGGCTGCCCCTGGAGGCCGAGGAGCACTACTCGGTGCAGCCGCCCGGCTTCGTGTGGGCCGGTACCGCGCGCCTGGGCCCGCTTGCGGTGGCACGGGCCCGCGACATGTATGCCGAGGGCCACGGGCGGATGCTGGTCAAGGTCACCTCGCTGTGGCCGGTGGTCGACGCCAGCGGCGAGCAGATGGACCAGGCCGCGATGATGCGCAACTTGAACGAGATGATCTGGTTCCCGGCGGCCTTCTTGGCCGGCAACGTGTCCTTCGAGGCGGTCGATGACAGCTCCGCCCGGGTCACCCTCACCGACCACGGCCGGGCCGCCACTGCGACCTTGGTCATCGACGGGCAGGGACGGCTCACCGACTTCGTCGCCAAGCGCTACCGGACCGCCGACAGCAGCGACCCGGAGATCTGGTCCACCCCGGTCATCGGCTACGGCGAGTTCGAAGGGCTCAGGCTCCCCACCCGCGGCAAGGCGATCTACAAGCTCCCCGGTGGGGACCTTGACTACATCGACGTGACCATCACCGACCTGCACTACGACACCGCCCCAGCGCCGGAACAGGGGGCCCGATGAAGGTGCTGGTCTGCGCGGCGAGCAAGTACGGGGCGACCAGTGAGATCGCCCAGGCGGTCGCGGACGTGCTGGCCGAGCGCGGCTGCGAGGTTACGGTGCTCCCTCCGGAGAAGGTGGGCACGGTCGAGGAGTTCGACGCGGTGGTGCTGGGCAGCGCGGTCTATATGGGCCAGTGGATGAAACCCGCACGCGAGCTGGCAGAACGCTCCGCCGACGCGCTGGCTGCCCGGCCGGTCTGGCTGTTCTCCAGCGGCCCGGTCGGCGAACCGGCCAAGCCCGCCGACAACCCCGTAGACGTCACCAAAATCCTCCAGGCCAGCAAGGCCCGCGACCACCAGATCTTCACCGGCAAGCTGGCCAAAAAGCACCTCAGCTTCCCCGACCGGGCCATGGCCTCAGCCATCCGCGCCCAAGAAGGCGACTTCCGCAACTGGGCCGAAATCCGTGCATGGGCAACCGGCATCGCCGACGCCCTGCTTTCTTGACTTCGGCTCGGGAAGTCGGTGTCGCTGGTCGTTCCTGACCTGCGGATGCCGTGACCTGGGACGACTAAGTCGATCTTCCGAGAGTTACCGTGGTTGACCCTCACCGCCCGTGCTGACGGGCACGCAGCGGACACGTGCGTCGTCTCGAGAACCTGCCACGCGTATACGCCGCCAGAGGAGAACACCGGATGCACCAGGTGGCCAAGCCTTGCCTCGGTTCGTGGTCCAAGCACCGCATGTCGCGCGGCTACCACCTCGAACGCCTCGATCAGCCACCTCAGGGGGCGATCCGGATCGTCGAACCCGTAGATCAAGATCGCCTGCTTCCCGGCAAATCCGCTCCGCGCGAGCTTGACACAGTCAGTAACGGCGCTTCGATCATCAGGATATGGCGACAGGATCTTCTTGATCGCCGCGTCCTCGTACGTGCCGTTGTCGCGGCCGAGGCGCGCCAGCTTGACCTCCAGAGCTCAGTCCGGAAGCTCGCCCAGGACAAGATCACACACATGCCTGGCCAGGGGATACAGACGTTGAAAGCCTAGGGTCTGATGGTTATGGCGGTTCGGGTTCGAGGGTGAGTCCGGTCTGGCCGAGGAACCCGTCGATCAGGCCGGGCCGGTACTGGATGCGCTTGAGCCGGTTCCTGACGATGGCGGCCAGCTGATCGACGTTACGGGCGGCGAGGTTGCCCAGGCCGTTCTTCATGTTCGCCCAGACACCCTCGGCAGGGTTGAGATCGGGGGCGTAAGCGGGTAGCTGGACCACGGTCAGCCAGTCACTGTGCGCGCCGGTGAAAGCGCGCATCACGGCACTGACGTGCGTATTCAGATTGTCCCAGCACAGGATGACCGGGGCATGCAACTGCTGGTGCGCGGCGGTGATCAGGCCGGCGTAATCGGCTTCGGACATGCTGCGGCGCTCGCCCTTGCGCCCCCGGTGGACGCGCATCCGGTAGAACAGGCGCCCCCGGCTGTCAGGCCGCAGGCACACCAGCCCCGCGACCGGCACCCGGCCCGGGCCCTTGCCGGACACCGCGACCACGGGGGTACAGCCGCGCCGGGCCCAGGTCCGGGCCTTCGGCGGCCGAAGACTCTGGCCAGCCTCGTCCTCGAAGCAGATATACGCCCCGGTCGCCGCCGCTAGCCTCGTACCTTCGCCCAGGTCACGGCCCGCCATGCGGTGACCGCCGCCTCGTCGCGCTCCATGGCCCGGCGGACGGGGACCTGCGGGGTGAAGCCGACGCGGTGCAGCAGGTAAGAGGTGCCCCGCAGGGTGTAGCGGACGTGGAACAGCCGGCCGATCAGCGTCGTGACCCGGGCCAGCGTCCAGCGCTGGTCCTCGCCCCGGCCCCAGGCGGCCGGGCCGCCGTCCAGCGCGGCCTGAAGCCGCGCCAGCCGGGCAGGTGACAGCCGGCACCGGTCGCCGCCCGGGCCCCTGGACGCCAGCGCTGCCTGGCCGCCGGCCCGCCACCGGCGCCGCCACTGATACGCCGACCTGGTACTGACCCGCAGCCGCTGCGCCACCTGCACCGGCCTGATTTCCTGCTCGAACATCTGCGCGGCCTGCAGCCGCACCATCTCGCGCCGGGCCCGCCCCTGAGCGGACAGACCGCCACTATCGGGATATCTCATACTCCCGGCATAGATCACTAGCGAGCCGGAATCACGCCGACGCGCCGTCCATGATCAGACTGGATCCAGACCCAAGCCCTTCAACCTCTGTAGCGCCGCTTCCCCGCATTCAGGTAGGCGGCACCGTTTACCGCCTGCATTTCTGCCAGCGTCAGTGCGACCGCGGCGTCCTCGCTGAACCGCCCGATGCCAGGCTGGTACAGCTTCGTCGCGTCCCGCTGGCTCGTCGCCTGCGGGCTGCGGTGATCAACGGCCTCCATCGCGAGAGCGAAATCACCGACAATCTGGCCGAGATCCACGGCAACAGGCTACGGCGCCAGCAGGCGATCGCGGCGTCAACCCCGCAGATTAAAAGACGGGCTCGGCCACGATTGAGACCGTCCGAATCCGTCCGAGTTATCGGCCTAGCTGCGCCGGAACAGTTGGCCTGATGTGCCACGGTCCGAGGCCGTCCATCGGCGTTGCTGCTCGCGTTGCTGCTCGACCCGCGCCGCGACTGTCTGCCTTTCAGGTGTAGCGGATGTCCAGCTCAGGTCAAACGTGCGAGAGTAACTGGCGGCCTACGGTTGGGCCAGGGCGCTGACGGCCGCCATCGTTGCCGTCAAGGTTGCCGTCGGAGATACCGTTTAGGAGCTACGACGCTGACGCTGTTATCCGCCGTGGTTGCGGACGGCTGGTGGCTTGGCATCTGGCTGCGCCGTCCGTCTGGCTGATGGGAGGTTGTGAGATGGCCGACGACAAGGGCATCGCGCTGGCACGAAGATCGCGTTCGGCACCCAAGGCTATGCGGATATCGCCGAGGAACAAGGTAAACGTTGCCCTTCCCCTCTCGATGATCAGGGCCGATGAGCCGGTGGAGATGAGGGTGGGGGACTGGATCAGCGTGGCCGGATTGGTGATCACGGTCATCGGATTCGGCGTTGCGATCAGGCAGCTCAGCCGCATTGCAGATGCGTTGGAAGCGGACCAGGCGAGCCATCGAGCGAGCCGAGAAGAGAGAGAGTCGCCTGCTGGCGGGTCTTCTTCGGCTGACGTCCGGATTAGCTGAGAACATCCCTGAAGGACCGACGAGCGGTAGGTCGCCAGCACGTGTAACCGTGCGGATCACGAGCCGATCCGGCATTTCGAGCCGGTGACCATCCTCAAGGGGGGACAGATGGTTCCGCAAGTTCTGCGTACAGCCCTGGCCGCGCTCGTCTGTGCAGGCTTGGTGCCGTTGGGGTGACGACCACCGCTGCGGCGCACGTCCTGGCGTCAGGATCGTTGGGAGCCCGGGGTGTCGTGCGGCAGACCGACCCGGCGTCCTGCGCGGTGCCCCCGCCGGTGGTAATTGGCCGCAGTTCCATGATTCCGACAATCACGATGGATACAACTCTCAGGAGACGGTCCTGTCTCCTTCGACTGTCCCCGGAATGGTTTTGCGCTGGTAATTTTTTTCCGGTGGCAATACGTCTTCGGCCGCAGTGGAAAACGGGGTGGCCTACATCTGTGACGACGCAGCGTACGCGCTCAAGGCCCGCACAGGAGCTGAGGAGTGGAGCTTCGAAACCGGGGGAAGTATCGAGTCTTCCCTCGCCGTAGCGCACGGTGTGGTCTTCGCCAGTTCCACTGGCGGCGCCCTGTACGCGCTCAACGCTAAAACGGGAGGCGAACTTTGGGCCTTCGGGACTTCGGCCAACATAATTAGTTCGCCCACGCTGGCGAACGGAGTGGTCTACTTCGGCTCCGATGACGGCAACGTCTACGCGCTCAACGCGGCCACGGGAAGCCAGCTATGGGAGTTCAGCACCGGGGGGAAGGTTGAGTCCTCAGCAGCGTTCACGAACGGAGTGGTCTACATCGGCTCCGTGAGCCGGTGCGGGGCGGAGGCTAGGCTGCTGCGGTGTGAGCGAAGGCGAGCTGCTGACCGGGGATGGCGTCACCCAGGGGATCGTGCGGATCGGGGGCACGGTGCGGCGGCCGCTGCGGCCGTTCAGCCTGACCGTGCAGGCGTACCTGGCTCACCTGCGCGACGCCGGGTTCACCGGCGCGCCGCTTCCGCTCGGCGTCGACGAGCAGGGGCGCGAGATGCTGTCGTTCGTCCCCGGTGACGTGCCGTGCAACCCGCTGCCGCCGGAGACGGCGGGCGACGACGTGCTCGTCGCCCTGGCCCGGCTGATCCGTACGCTGCACGAGGCGTCGGCCGGGTGGGTGCCGCCGCCCGACGCGGTGTGGGGCGGGACGCCGGCCACCGTGGGACGCCCGACCAGCGAACGGGCCGAGCTGGTCAGCCACTGCGACTACTACCCGGGCAACGTGGTCTTCCGCGACGGGCTGCCCGTCGCGCTGATCGACTTCGACCTGGCCCACCCGACCACCCGGCTCTACGACATCGCGAACGCGCTGTGGTACTGGGCGCCGCTGCGCGATCCGCGGGACCGGGCGCCCGCGTTCGCGGACGCCGACATCCCGCACCGGGTCGCGGTGTTCGCGGACGCCTACGGCATGACGGCGCGGCATCGCGCGGAGCTGGCGCCGTTCGCCGTCGACATGGCGCGCCGCTACCACGAGGATTCCCGCGCCTCGGCCGAGCTGGACCCGGTGTTCCGCAAGCTATGGGAGGACGGCGCCAAGGACGAGCTGCCGCGCGTCGAGGCGTGGCTGCGCGAGGCGGCCCCGGCGATCACCGCTCGCCTCAGCCAGCCGGGCTAGGCCGGCCCCACGGCCTCCGCCACAACCTCCCTGAAGCCGAGCTTGCGGTGCAGGGCGATCGACGCGTCATTGGGCAGGACTATGCCGGCGAGAGCGACGTGCACGGGCTCGCCAGCGAGACATTCAAACAGCGCGCGGTACAGCGCCGTGCCTACGCCGCGACCGCGCTCCGGACGTCGAGGGCGATGCTGACTTCAACGATCTCACTATCTACTCCACGATAACGTATTGCGTTAATAACGCTTCGCGTTATCATGGAGGGTGCTGCGATCTTTCAAGGACAAGGACACCGAGGCGATCTGGCAGCGGCAGCGATCGCGGAAGCTGGACACGACAACCCAGCATGCCGCCTGGCGCAAGCTCGCGATGCTGGATGCCGCAGAGACCCTGGGAGACCTTCGCGTGCCTCCGGGTAACCGACTTGAGAAGCTGGCGGGTGACCGAGCCGGGCTTTACAGCATCAGGATCAACCGGCAGTGGCGGATCTGCTTCCGCTGGTCCGATGCCGGGCCGGAAGACGTTCAGATCGTTGACTACCACTAGGAGGAACCATGGCAACTGACACGACCATGGCACCGGTGCACCCTGGCGAGATCCTCCTGGAGGAGTTCCTTGGACCTCTGGGGGTGAGCCAGTACCAGCTGGCCAAGGCGGTGGATGTGCCAGCCAGGCGGATCAACGAGATCGTTCATGGGCAGCGCCGGATCAGCGCCGACACGGCACTGCGGCTCGCCCGGTACTTCGGCACTTCAGAGCGGTTCTGGATGAACCTGCAGGCACGCTATGACCTCGAGGTCGAGAAGGACCGGCTTGGTGCGACGCTGGACGACATACAGCCACTGAGCGCCGCGAGTTGACGCACGCGCAGATGACTATCTCATCTCCAGCCGTCGAAGCCTTCCCGGGCCCCGCCCGGCCAGCCTGGCCCCAGGCGAGGGCCGAGTCCTGCGACACTTCGGCTTCGATGCCAACGCCGCTCGCGGAACAGCCGGGCAGGCGGGGACCGCTTGATCATCTCGGGCGGCCGGAATTATTCGATCACGTAGCGGGCCAGAGAACACAACTCCTTTAATGGCCCGCAAGATCAAAGACGGTGTGAGACTGATCAAGATGCAGGCTCAGCACCCCGGCCCTGACCTGGGCCGGAACCTCTGGAGCGGGTGACGAGAATCGAACTCGCACTATCAGCTTGGGAA
>Ga0181536_10000337_pt1 | contig 56691 bp, 57 predicted proteins | sample PEATcosm2014_Bin_41_FD_121105 | JGI IMG/M metagenome (GOLD analysis project Ga0181536, IMG submission 121105) | Peatland microbial communities from MTU Mesocosm Facility, Houghton, MI, USA - PEATcosm2014_Bin17_60_metaG | ecosystem: Environmental > Terrestrial > Soil > Wetlands > Peat | place...
ACCTTGGGCGATCCGGTCAACGCACTGGGCAACCACCACACCGATTCGGCCTGGTTCACGACGCTCGACTACACCCAGAAGAACCCCGACGCCGTCAATCGCTTCATGCGCACGATTCGCGACGGCGCGATCTACGTGAACGGGCACCCGGCCGAAACCGCCGGCCTGCTGACGAAGTTTGCAATGGTGCAAACGAGCGACGTCGGCAAGATCCGCGTCCTTCAAGGATGGCGGCTCGATCCGGCCAACATCCAGCCGCTGATCGATGCGGCTGCCCGATACAAATTCATCCCCGGCCGCTTCGACGCGCGCGACCTCATCTACCAGAACGTGTTACGCTGATATGCAAACATTCTCCCGACCGGCCTTTCTGACGACGGCGGCGCTGGCCGCGGTCGCACCGCGCTTCGCCGCCGCCCAAACCCTCACGCCGTTGCGCGCGACGTCGGCGATCGACGATCCAGCCACGCCGTTCCTCTACGCGATGACGAGCGGGCTGTTTCGCAAGGAAGGGCTCGACGCGACCATCGCCCGCTCGACCAGCGGTGCCGCCGCGGCGTCGGCGCTGGTCGGCGGTTCGTTCGAGGTTGCGAAAGCGAGCACCATTTCGTTCCTGAGCGCGCACGTGCACGGTCTGCCGCTGATCGCCGTGGCAGCCGCCGGCGACTACGATATTTCGCGCCCCAACGCAGCCCTGGCGGTGAAACCGGATGCGCCGATCCACACCGGCGCGGACCTCAACGGCAAGATCATCGCGGTGTCGGCGCTCAACGACGTCTTCACGCTCGCTGCCCGGGCCTGGGTCGACGCGCACGGCGGTGACTCCTCGACCGTCAAGTTCGTCGAGCTTCCGATGAGCGATGCCGCAGAGGCGCTCGGCGCCGGTCGAATCGATGCAGCCGTGATCGTGGAACCGTACCTCGACTCGGACCTGCAAACGGGCAGCATTCGCAACCTCGGCGACCCCGTCGGCGCGATCGGCCGGCACCACACCGACTCCGTGTGGTTCATGACGACCGACTACGTGAAAAGAAATCCCGACATCGTGAACCGTTTCATGCGCACGATACGCGAGGCGGCGATCTACGTGAACGCTCACCCGGCCGAAACGGCCCCGCTGTTGATAGAGTTCGCGAAGATGGAACCGGGCCGGCTGAAATATCGCACCATCGAAGGGACGCGGCTCGAACCGGCCAACCTCCAACCGCTGATCGATGCAGCCGATCGTTACAAGTTCATTCCCCAGCGCTTCGACGCACGCGAGCTGATCTACGCCGACGCGCTGCGCTGAGTGGCTTCTTCTCCCCGGATGTTTTCGTAGAGCTTCTCCAGGAGCCGCCGCAGGTCACCGACCTCGGCGGCGGACATTCCGGCGATCATGCGCCGCTCGAGCGCAACCGCCTCGGGCAACAATTGCCGGGTGACCGCGCGCCCGCGGGCGGTGAGCGAGACGTGGACGACGCGCGCGTCGTCCTTGGCCGGCTTGCGCGCGACCAGCCCGCGCCGCTGCAGTGCGTCGATCAAGCGCGAGAGCGTGGAGAACTCGATCGACGTCCGATCGGCCAACTCGCCGACGCGCAGCCGGTCGCCGTGCAATAGAACCACCAGGACGCGCCATCCCGGAACGGTCAGCGACACCTCCGCCAACGCATCCGTGAACGCCGTCGTGGCGGCGAAGCCGGCGCGGTTAAGCAGGTACGGAAGGTACGCCGTCAGGTCGAACATGCAGCTCCTGCGCAGCGAACGCCGGCGCGATGTCGCGCATGAAGCGGCGCATCTGGTCCTTCACCATGTCGTGCGGCTTGCGCCCGTAGTTGAAGTAGAGGATGACCTCGCTGACGCCCGAGGCCTCGACCGTCTTCAGATCGGCGATGATCTTTTCGGGTGAGCCCACGACGATCGACTTCGAGGTGAGGTCCTCGGCGCGCATTTCGCTCATGATCTTCACGATGTCGAGGAAGTAGCGCAAGCTCGGCGGCACCGTTTTCGCGTCGGACGGAAACGCTCCGATCAGCGCGTCCTTGAAATAGCGCAGCAGCGCTTCCCGGCCGTAGCTCTCCTCCTGCGCGTCGTCGGCGATGTGGATGAAGTAGCTGCAACTCGATTGGCGCGGCGCCCGGCCGTGCTTCGCGCACTCCGCGGTGTACGCGTCGACCGCATCTTTGAGCGAGCCGTAGACCATCGCCGCCGCGAACGGCGCGAAGATGATGTTCCAGTCGCGCTTCGCCGCGAGTTCCATCGTGGGCCGCGAAAAGCACGCGATGACCGGCCGCAGCGGATTCTGCAACGGTCGCGGGCGTACTTCGATGTTGTCGAAGTGATAGAACGTGCCGTGGTGCGACCATTTCCCGGGCTCGGTCCAAGCGCGCCATACGACGTCGAGCCCTTCGGCAAAATGCTCGGCCGACGATTCGAAGGGGATGCCGAAGCCGTCGTACTCGGCGCGATCGTAGCCGCGTCCGGCCGCGAAGTCGACGCGGCCGCCGGACAGCTGATCGAGGGTCGCCCATTCCTCGGCGACGTGCAGCGGATGGTGTACCGGCAGCAACACCACCGCCGGTGCGAGGCGAATCCGTTTGGTGGCGCCGGCCAGCGCCGCCAGCATGATGTTCGGGCACGGGTTGATGCCCAGCAAGTTGAAATGATGTTCGCCGATCCAGGCGGAGTTCAAGCCGATCTCGTCGGCGTACACGGCCTGCTCGAAGATCTCGTGCAAGAACTGCTCGGGCGTGCGGGTATTGTTTGGATACCGGTTGTCGCTGAGCGTAAAATAGCCGAATTTCATCGTGCCGCGATACTACGCCAGTTTATTTGCATTTGCAAGGGGTTGGTCGAACACGCCAGAAGCGGAACGGCATGCCGGAGCTTCCGGACGTCACCGCCTACATCGGGGCGCTCGAGCCGCGGATCGTCGGACGGCCGCTCGAGCACGTGCGCCTGGCCGGCGTGTTCCTGTTGCGCACCGCCGAGCCGCCGTTGGCCGAGGTCGAAGGCCGGCGGGTGCGCGAGCTGCGCCGTATCGGCAAACGCATCGCGATCGGCGTCGAGGGCGATTTGTGGCTGGTCATCCATCTGATGATCGCGGGGCGTTTGCATTGGCGCGCGGTGGGCGCGAAGCTGGCGGGCCGCAACGCCCTCGCAGCGTTCGACTTCCCCAACGGCACGCTGGTGCTCACCGAGGCCGGCTCCAAGCGGCGCGCTTCGCTGTACGTCGTGCGCGGCGAAGCGGCATTGGCGGCGCTGGACCCCGGCGGCATCGACGTCTTCGCGAGCGATCTCGCCGCGTTTCGCGCCGCCCTCACGCTCGAGAACCGCACCCTGAAGCGAGCGCTCACCGACCCGCGCATCCTGAGCGGCATCGGCAACGCCTATTCCGATGAGATCCTGCACGCCGCGCAGCTCTCACCGATCGCGCTCACGCAGAAGCTCACGCCGGCGGAGTGGCAGCGTCTTTACGACGCGACGCGCGCGACGCTGAACACCTGGGTCGAGCGCCTGCGCGACGAGGCCGGGGACGGTTTCCCCGAGCACGTGACGGCCTTTCGCAAAGACATGGCGGTGCACGGCCGTTTCGGCCTACCCTGTCCGCGCTGCGGCGAACCGGTGCAGCGCATCCGCTACGCCGACAACGAAACGAACTATTGCGCGCGCTGCCAGACCGGCGGCACGCTGCTCGCCGACCGCAGCTTGTCGCGGTTGCTCAAAGCGGACTGGCCGCGCACGCTCGACGAACTCGAAGCCCTCAAACGCCGCTGACGCAGGGGCTGAAGGCCGGACGGATGCTCCTAGAGCCCCCGCCGGCCTTGGCGCACCGGCCAGCGGTCTAGCCCACACCCGTGGCCGTTGCGCCACTGCCAAGAATAGACGGTTCGGCATATGGGGGGCATCGGGCCGAGAGCATGAGAATTCATGCGGTGTCTGTGCCCTGCGCTTGAAACGTACGGCAAACAGGCCGTCCGGGAACATCTGCGGAATCGCGGACCTCCACTCTCACGGAGCCGTCAGCGTGGACCTACTCGATGCCGACCCCCTGGGTTCCCAAGAGCAGGTTGCGGCTGTCGCGTCGCGCATGAGCCGCGGTTTAGCCGAGCTTGCCAGTGACATCCGCAGCGTCGTCGAATCCGCGATACCCGGTCTGCGCGACAGCAACTCCGACAACATGGCGGAGGCCAGCGTTCGGCAGAACCTGGAAAGCGTGCTCGGGATTCTGGCCCGCGGCGGCGACGCCGCCGGCATCGAGCCACCTACGGCCGCCGTGGACCAAGCGCGCCGGCTGGCGCAGCGCGGCGTCTCCACGTTCGCGCTCATACGAGCGTACCGTTTGGGGCAGTGGCAATTTCTGCGCCGCGTCATCGGAGACTTGGTCGCCCACAGCAGCGGACCGGCCAGCGAGGGCCGTGCTACGCTGGCGCTGGTCGACGGGGTCAGTGAATACATCGACAACGTCACGGAAGCTTTGCTCATCACGTACGCGCGGGAGCGCGAGGAATGGTTGAACCCATACGCGATCCTGCGCGCGCGCGTTCGATCGGTGCTCGTCGAGAAAACACTCGATCTCGCGTCGGCCCAGGAGCGGCTAGGCCGTTACCTGGTGCGCCAAAATCATCTGGGGGCGGAAGTGTGGGTGCCCGATGCCGCGCCGGAAGCGGCGACCTTAACGCTGCTGCGCGAACTGTGCGATGCGCTCGCAAAGGCAGCGGAATGCCCGGACTCTCCGTTGTTCGTGGCGCTCGATGAGGCGAGCGCCTTCATTTGGTTGCCGCTCGGAACGCGAGCACGCATCGAGCGCGAATGCCTGGCCGTGGAGCTCATGCGGCGGCCGGGTACGTTCGCCGCACTGGGCGAGCCTGAATCGTCGCTGGACGGCTTCCGCCGCACGCACGAACAGGCGGTGAGCGCCGCGCTCGTGGCGCGCCTCAACGCGCATCCGCCGGCGCGCGCGATCTGGTACGCCGACATCGCTCCAATCGCGTTGATGTCGGCGAATCTCGACGCCACGCGCAAATGGGTTGCCGAAGCGCTCGGACCGCTGGCGGTCGACGGTGAACGTCAGGCCGGCTTGCGCGAAACGCTACGCGTCTTTCTGGCGAACGGTAGCAGCTATGCCGCAACCGCCAAAGAGCTCGGCCTGCATCGAAACACGGCGCAGTACCGCGTTCGCACCGCCGAAGACATGCGCGGACGCCCGTTGCGCGAAGGGCGGCTCGACGTCGAGCTCGCCCTGCTGGCGTGCCGGTGGTTCGGCGCGGCGGTGTTGGCGCCGGCAGGTCAGGCGTAGCGCAGCGAGCCGGGCGTCGTGAGCAGCTCGCCGGTTTCCAATAGCGTTTTCAGCCCCGAGAGGATCATCGGCCAACCGCCGTAGAGCTCGGGGTTCGCGCCCTCGCGCAAGCCGTCGTGCGTCACGGTCAGACGGCAGGAATCGCCGACGGGTTCGATCTCCCAGGTAACGCGCGACGTCCCTTCGGCCCGGACGCCGTCGCTCCACAGCGCGCGGTAGCTCTGCACGAGCTTGCGCGGCGGATCGACCGCGAGATTCTCGCCGGCATTGATCGGGCCCGGCGCCCTCGGATGGCGCCCCTCGTACGACGAACCGGGCGTCCAATCCGAGTACGCTCCGACGCCGAACGAGTACTTCGCGCGCAGCTCGGGATCGACGATCGCCTGCCATAACCGTTCGGGCGTCGTCTTGATGTAAATCTCGAACACTTTTTCCATCGTTTTCTCCAAGTCGCATTTCAGGTCGCTCAGCAGCGCGCTCCACGGCGCGGCATATTTGCTCACCCAGCGGTCGTGGATGAGCCGGATCGGCACGGCGTTGAGGAAGTGCAGCTTCTCGCGCCCGCGGCGGCGCGTTACCACGAGTCCGGCGTCCTCGAGCACGCGCAGGTGCTTCATGACGCCGAACCGCGACATCGTCAACCGGCCGGCCAGCGCGCTCAGGGTCCGTCCGTCGTCCCGGAACAGCTCGTCGAGCAGGCTGCGGCGCGTCGGGTCGGCCAGCGCCCGGAACACCTCGTCCACGCCACGATTATATGTGACTATTTAGTCACATATCAAGACGGGCGCGGGTTTGGCGGACGGCACGGGCGGAAAAAGCGCTTGCTATGCTGGGTCCACTTCGCGAGCTCGATGCGAAGCAGTGGCGCGCGTTCATCGCCGCGTTCCTCGGCTGGACGCTCGACGCATTCGACTTTTTTCTCGTGACGTTCGTCGTGTCGCGCATCGCGACCGATTTCAATCGCGCGATTCCGGAGGTCGCGTTCGCGATCACGATCACCCTGATGCTGCGGCCGGTCGGCGCGCTGATCTTCGGGTTGTTTGCGGACAAGTACGGGCGGCGCGGACCGCTGATGGCCTCGGTCCTGATCTATTCGTTCATCGAATTGCTGACCGCGTTCTCACCGAGCTTCACGTGGTTCATCGTGTTGCGAGGGTTGTACGGCATCGCGATGGGCGGCGAGTGGGGCGTCGGTGCAGCACTGGCGCTCGAAACGCTGCCGGCTCGCGCCCGCGGGCTCGCATCGGGCATCTTGCAGCAAGGCTACGCGACCGGGTACTTGATCGCGGCCGCCATCTTCGGCCTCTTCTTCGAGACGATCGGGTGGCGTGGGATGTTCGTCGTCGGCGCGCTGCCGGCGCTGCTGGTGCTCTACATCCGCTCGCAGGTCGACGAATCGCCTTCGTGGCAAGCCGGGCGCGCCAAGCCGCTGGCGGAGCGGCTGAACCTGTGGACGTCGTTCTTGCGGCAGCCGATGCTCTACGTCTACGCGATTTTGCTGATGGCGTCGTTCAACTTTCTCTCGCACGGCTCGCAGGATCTGTATCCGACCTTCCTGACGAAGCAACGCGCCTTCGATCCGCACACCGTCGCGCTGATCACGATCGTCGTGAACGTCGGCGCAATCTGCGGCGGCACGCTGTTCGGCGGGCTCTCGCAGCGCTTCGGCCGCAAGCGGACGATCTTGCTGTGTTGCGTGCTGGGCGTCTGCACGATCCCGCTGTGGGTCGGAGCGCCGACGATCGCGCTCTTGGCGTTCGGCGGATTCTTGATCCAGTTCTTCGTCCAGGGCGCGTGGGGCGTGATTCCGGCGCATCTCAACGAGCTCTCACCGGGCGATGTGCGCGGCACGTTCCCGGGCTTCACGTATCAGCTGGGCAACTTGATCTCGGCCGGCTCGGCGCAGATCGAAGCGGCCTATGCGGCGACGCTCAAAGCGCCGACCGGCGGCGCCGACTACGGCCACGCGCTGATGATCATCATGGTGATCGTGTTCGTGGCCGTGTTCGTCCTGACGGCGATCGGGCCGGAGCGGCGCGGGGTCGCGTTCGTCGCGGAGGCCTCAGCCGCGTAGCGAAGAGCCACTCGATGGAACCTGTTGCGCTCTGGCGCCGGCCGGCCAAACGCGGTGCGACGACGCCGCTGCTCGTTCTGCTGCACGGCCGGGGTGCCGACGAGCACGACCTCATCGATCTGGCGGCGGAACTGCCGGCGCACTTCGCGTACGCGAGCCTGCGTGCTCCGCTTGACTTTCCGGGCGCCGGCTATCGCTGGTTCGAGGACCGCGGACCCGGGCGTCCGGTTCCGGAGAGCTTGCGGAGCGCGATCGAAGGAATCCGCGCGTGGATCGACGGACCGGCCGCTGCCGAGTACGCCCGCGAGCGCACCTTCGTGCTCGGCTTCAGCCAAGGGATGATGATGGCCGGTGCGCTGATCCTGGACGATCCCCGGCGCTTCGCGGGGGCGGTGCTGCTGAGCGGCGCGTTCGCGCTCGATACGGGAACGGCAACCGGCGGCCGCCTTGCCGGCGTGCCGCTGTTCGTCGGCCACGGAACGTTCGACATGGTGATCCCGCCTGAACGGGTCGTGCAAACGTTGCAGTACTTGCGGGAACGCAGCGGCGCGCAGCTCGCAGAACATGCGTATCCGATCGACCACAGCATCTCGCGCCACGAGATCGCCGACATCGCCGCCTGGCTCGAGGAACGCGGCTGATCCTCAGGGTTTTCTGATATTTTCCGTGATCTTTTGCCCCGGCAGGAATGCCCGCCACGCAACCGTACAACGCCAGTCGCACCCGACCAACGTCATCGTTCACGAGGAGATCCCTGATGGCACGCGTCGCTTCGTCCTTCGCCATCGTAGCCCTGACCGCCGCATTCACCGCCGCCGCGTTTGCCCAAGCGCCGGCGCCCACCACGCGGATTCGCGGCACGATCAGCTCGTTCGCGGGCGGCGTGCTCACGGTCGCGGGCGCCGCCTCGACCTACAAGGTCACGATTCCCGACAACGCGCGCATCCAGTGGATCGTCAAGTCGGATCTCGCCAGCATCGGGCCCAACACCTACGTCGGGACGGTCGCGGTGCCGCAACCGGACGGCTCGCTCCGCGCAACCGAGGTGCAGATCTTCCCCGAGGCGTTACGCGGCGTCGGTGAAGGCAGCCGGCCGTGGGACACCATCCCCAACAGTTCGATGACCAACGCGACGGTCGAAACGATCGCTCCGCAAACCGTCGACAAAGTGAGCGGCCAAACGCTGATGGTGAAATACAAGGACACCGAGAAAAAAGTCTTCGTTCCGGCAAATGCGCCGATCATCACCTACGTGACGGCGGACAAGTCCGCGCTCACCCCGGGCGCGCACGTCATCATCAACGCCACGACCGCCGCCGACGGAACGCTCGCGACCACCGGCGTGCAAGTCGGGAAAGACGGCCTCGTCCCGCCGATGTAGAAGCCGGGCCGCCTCTACGACTTCGTCCGTGGCGGCGAGGGAACGGGCCCATCATTCACGCCCCACGTACAATACGCCGGCTCTCCGTCAAGAGGCGCACTCCAGGTTCCCCAGTTGCGACAGACCGTCCTCAGGTTGGTGTTGATGAACTTGACGGCCGCATCCTCGGCTGCGTGAACGGTGTAGTGGTCGGTACTGCCCTGCCGGCCGAATAAGAGCTGAGCGATTCCGACCGCACTGACAACATTATTTTGCAACGTTGCGGTTCCACTCGAGTTCAGCGTCGTCTGATTCTCGGTCTGGACTTGCGTTTGAGCCCCGTAAGGCGGTAAGGGACTCGGCACAGGAAATGCCCGCGTTACGAGGCTCTGCGTAAGCCGTTGCGGAGCGAAGGCCAAATAGATCGACGTCAGCACGGCTAACGGCAGAAACTGAATGACCGAATGCCCGTACTCTCCCGTCGCCGTCGTCGAAGCAAACTCGACTTGGGCGTTCCCCACCATGACGGGCGCGGCGGCGGACGCCGGAGTGGGCGAAGGCTCAACTGATGCGCCTGCGTCCTGCCACCACCCCCGGTGATCGTGCCGCCGCTCGGGGGCCGGCGTCGGCTCGGCTTCTTTTGGGGGCGCCGGTTTTGCGGCGCAGGTGGCAATCAACGTGTTGAATTGAAGCCGAGAATCCGTACGAATGACGAACAGGTAGTTATCGTTCTTCGATTCGTACGACGCCGGCATCACGATGAACGCCCCCGCGGTGCTCTCGGGGTATTCCGCGCATTGGTTGAGGAACTCGGCTAGGCCCCAAGAACCCTCCGGAACGAACGCCATTTTACGCTGGACGGGGAGATTGCCGGTCCACAGGTTCGGCGTACGTCCGCTTTTGAGATTATCCGCCAAGGTGTCCGTGATGTCCGCGTTGGTCGAGGCATCGGCGCCGAGCGATAATACGAAAACGACTTTTTGCGGTCCGCCGGCCGGGTCGGGAATCGCAAACCTTATCGTCGGCTGAGGCGTCTTTTGCCCGCCGGAGCCTCCCGCGCCGCCCGATCCGCTCGACTGGGCCGAATCCGGCGCACCGCCGCTTGCACCCGCGCCGGCCGCCGGCAATCCGGTCGCCACGCACACGGTGAAAAAGAGACACATCCAGGCCGCATGAAATCGTTTCAAGAGCTTGCCATTACCTCAGGGGGCAAAGTGTCAGGAGCAATCCGCACCGGCGTGCGGTCGACGTAGGCATTCCGTTTTGTCTCCGACGCGGCGTCGGCGACCCCGGTTTCGAACGCCTCTTCGAGTGCCCCTTCGTCGTTGAAGGCGATGAGGCTCGCTCGCAGCGGCTTTTCGGGGCGGAACTTCCGCAGTCGCACACTGTGCTTCTGCGCGGCGTTTTCGGCACCGGCATGTTTGGCGTCGTTGACCCGGAGTGCCGTTTGGTAATCGAGATCGAGTATTCGTTGCCGCATCACGGAAAGCGCGCCGAGCAAGATCTCCGATAAATTATCGACTGCTTGCGGTTCGGTTGGTGACGGCGGATCGACGTAGACGATCGTTATGTCCCTGGCCCCCGCGTCGATCGCCTGACTTATCGGCGTATTGTTCGTCACGGCACCGTCGACGTAGTGGTGCAAGATCTCGTCACACTTCGCGAGATCTTCCCATTCCGATGCAATGAGCACGGGTGAAAACGCACACGGAATGGCACCCGAGGCGCGAACGAACTCTGCGAACCCTTCGGGATTGAAGGGAATGGGTTTGCGGTGCTCACGTAGCTGCTCGTAGAGAAAGGCAGCCTCGAGATGCGCGTATTCGGGCGGAAAGAAATAAAACGAGTCTTCGCGGCGGACCGTCAAGTTGCACGCGCTGGTTACCAAAACGCGCTTCAGGTCCGTAAAACGAAGTTCGTTTTCCAAGATGTTCTGGGTAACGACATGATCGATGACGCCGGTCAGCCCCAGGAGACTCTTGCGCGAAAATAGCTCGTCCGCGTGCGCGTGCAGAAACCAGAGGAAACGAATGACGGACGGAACCTTCGTGAACCAATTCGCGCTTTGCGCTGCTCGGCCGCATTCATAGGCCTGATGCCACCGCTCGACGTGCGGTGACGGCCGCAGGACGTCGAGTTGCGAAACGCGGTTCCAGAGCTCGACCAGCTGCGGAACCTTGTCTTGCGCGATCATGGCCGCGTTCAACGCGCCGATCGACGTGCCGCAAACGATATCGAAGGCCGGCTCCAACTCCATGAGTTTGGAAACGAGACCGACCTCGTAGGCACCCTTCGCGCCGCCCCCGCTGAGGACGAGCGCGCGTACGTCCCCGCCCATAGGCCTCCAAGAAAGTCAGACCCGCCGCTCAACTAGCGGCGTGCCTTATCGCGCTCTACGGCGCGTGGTCCGAATTGCCTTCGGCTTCTTTTGGCCAAAGGGTAAACCCGTCTTTCTCTACAGCAGCGGCTTGATGGCGGCGTTGATCTCCGCCGGGGTCATTTCGCCGACCACCACCGAACTGACGTGTCCGGTACTGTCGATGAAGACGTTCGTGGGGGTAGCATAGAGGCCCATCTGGTCGCCGACGGCGCCGGACTGATCCAGCGCGATCGGATACGTCAACCCGTACTTGGCGGCGAAGCTCTGGGCACTGCTCGCCGACTCTTCCTCGTCGACTCCGATGACGTCGAGTCCCTTGTTGGCCTTGGCTACGGCCTCGAGCGCCGGGGCTTCCTCGTTGCACGGGCCGCACCACGTGGCGAAGAAATTCAGGTACACGGGTTTGCCCTGCAGCGCTGCGACCGACACCGATGATCCGGCTGCGGTCGGCATCGTGGGCGTTTTCAGCGAGGTTCCCGGCGCCGGCAGCGCGGACGCCGCGGTCGGGATGAGGATTGCGGAAAGTACGAGGGCGGTTAGCTGGCGTTTCATGGCTGGTCGCTTTTCTTTCTCGGCAGCCGGCGTTTGGCTGCTTGAGTAGAAGACGAGCAATCGGCGGCCCGCGTTCTTGAATCTGGGTTAGAATCAACCGGGCGGTTGCTGGGAAGCCGGCGGCGGCTTGGGCGGCTCCGGCGGGAGCCGGCTATCGAACGCGGCGATCAGGCGGTCGAGCCGCTCCGCATCGACATAGGGGAGTTTGGCTTTCGCGATGATGCCCAGGTTTTTGCGGGTCGTCCGGAGTTGCTGCGGTGTCGGCTCGGTCGTGAGCAGAACGCCCATGGCGCTGTTTGCGGTGGGCCAATCATTGTCGTGAACCGACGCTTCGAGCAGCGTCGCCACCGTCCAGTAATCGCGCGATCGGATCGCGTCTTGCCGCGCAAGGGCAAACGAAAGAACGGCGGCCGTCCTGCGCATTTGCTCCTCGACGGTCGCAGCGCCCTTGAGCGCCCCCTTGGCGGCGAGCATCGTCAACAAGTTGATGCCGGGATAGAAGTCGCGTGGATCGGCCGTGAAGCCGCGGCTGTACCAATCGATGGACGCCTGGAGAAACCCGTCGATAGCGAATTCATCCTTCGCTTCTTCATAGCGGTCCTTATAAATCCGGCCCAGAATGCCGCACGTCTCAGGGTTGTCACCACGTTCCTTGACGATCGCGGTGAGGATATCGATCGCACGTTCGCGGTCGCCCGTCGCGTTACGCCGGTTCAGCGCGAGCGCAAGTTGTTCGCGCATCACCTGATTGTGCTCGCGCAACGACTCCGGCATCGCTTCGATGAACTCGATCATCTCGTTGTAGCCTTCGGCGTCGCGATAGGCGATCATGACGTCGGCTGCGCTTTCGGCGTTGACCGAAGTGATCGGGCCGAGTTCCTTGGCGATCGCGTCGATCGCCTTGACGGTTTGTCCAGGCCCCAGCGAACCCGCCGCCACCAAGCGCTCGCGGATCCCGTTCACCATCTTGGCGCGGTCGCGGAAATTCTCCGTGACGGCGTGCGGCAACTCGATCATCCCCTTGTACTCGGGAATGAGCTGAAAGAGCGGGCTGTCGCTCTTTTCGTCCCGCTCTCGCAGCGCATCGGCCAACTGGCCGGCGAGCGCGGCATTGAGATCCTTCGCCGATTGCGCGGTGAGCACGCCTTTTTCGAGCGTGTAGATCACGGCCCGAATCAGCTTGATGTCGAACGGCATCTGCGTGCCGTGGGCGCGCATGATGATCGTCGAGCGCGGCCGCGCCGCATGACGTACGCCAAGCTCGTAGAACACGTTGGCGTTCTCGATCGTCACGTCGACGATCGCGATCTCCGCGATCAGCAGCCGTTCGAACATCGGCAAGTGGACGATCCCGCCGCCGCGTTCCTCGTCGGCGCGAATCAGATCGACGTCCAAGCCGGCAACGGCGGGTTGAATGCCGTCCCGGTAGATGGCGTCGAAGTCGATCTCGACGCCGCTCGCGTCTTTCTTTTTACCGAACGGCATCGCCACGAACACCATCGGGCGCAGGCTTGCGTTCATCGTACCTTCCTCAATTCTAGACGATGCCGATCTCGCGGACGGGAATGCCCCGGCCTTTTGCCGCCTCGACGAAGTCCAGCGTGTAGTCGGTGCGGCCCACGAGCGGGCCGTCCCAAATCGCAAAAACTCCGAGGACGTCACCGCTCTCGGACGCGAGCGCCGCGGCCCGGTCGAGGATCGCGGCGTTGACCTTGAGATAGGCCTGCGCGCCGCGTTCGGGCAGGTCAACGAGTTCGAGCCGGCCGGCCTCGCCGGCCCCGGACACGAGCCGGTCGAACAGCGAACCCCAATCGCCCGGGCGATCGACGACCGAATGCGCGCGAAACTCCTCGAGCGGCGCCGGGATGATGATGCGGCGGTCGATGCCGAGTTCGCCGGCGACATCCAGCGCGATCAGATCCGCGCCGCAGGCGGCGGAACACACCAACGTGCGCGCACCACTTTCTTGCAACGCGGTGCGGATCCGCTCGCGCACCACGGGTATGCGCCGCTCGGGAAAATGTTCCGGATCGGCGTTGGGAGGATCGATGCGGCGGCCGGCCGACGCCACGATCATGCGGGGCGGCCCGGATCGAACGGCCCGAAGTGCGCGAGGTCGAGGCGCTTCGCGTAAGCCTTGCCGACGGCCATCAACTCGGGCAAGTATTTGGCGGAATCCATGCGCTGGATCTTCTTGGCATCGATGCTGCCCAAGCCGAGACCGGTCAAGCCCCCTTTCGTCAAGACCGGATTGTAGCGAACGTACGTGAAGCGTTTCGGCGCGAACGGGCCGAGCCCGGACGTGCGGGCCTCCTCGTCGCCGATGACGAGGCTCTTGAGTTCTCTGTCGATCGGGTCGCCGAAACGGCACCGGCCGAGTATCCGGCAGAGGAGGTCTTGTTCGCTGAGCGCGGCGTCGATGAGCGCCGACGGCACGGCCTGGACGTTGTACAGCAGCGTCATCTGCGAGGGATCCAGCGCTTTGGCTTCGCCGCTGAGCACGCCGGTGCCGACGGACACGAGCAACAGCTTGTCCTCGCCCATCTCCCAACCCAAGCGATACTCGGGCAGCGTCGCCATCAGGAACAGTACGAACGCCGGGTTGTTGTAAACGGTGACCGCACCATCCTCGAACATGAACGTCGCGTCGCCGACCACGATCTTCTCCGGCGGAAAGTACGTCGGTGCGGCGGCGCTGGCCCGAACGAGCTGCCATAGCGGGAGGTCGAGATTGCATCCCTTGCGCCCGCGCTGGTTGTAAACGGCGGCCGGGTTGTTGGAGATCGGCCACGGTGAATCCGTCGAAGCGTTTCGCATCACGAGCAGCAGCAGGGTTCGCAGGTCCTCGTCGCCGAGGGTCCGGTCGCGGCCATCGTCATGCGCCAGCACCTCGCGAATCTGGGCCGCGAGCGCCGTGTCGCCGTGCCGGTAATACAACAGCTTCGAGAACGGGGCGCGCTTGAACATCTTCTCGCCGCCGGCCAAGTAGAAACGGCGAACCCGGTCGGTCGAAAGACCGAGCGAGAGGCACGTGGCGATGATGGCGCCGGTGCTCGTTCCGGCGACGTAGTCGAAGTAGTCGCTCAGAACGAGTTCGGGATCGCCGTGCGCTTCCCGCAAGAGCAGCTCCAGCTGCGCCAGAATCTCGATCGTGATCAGCCCGCGAATGCCGCCGCCGTCGAGCGAGAGCATGCGTTTCGGGCCCGGCCGGGCTATCCGCTCGCTCAGCGGCGGACGTTCAGGCGGCACTTGTCGCCACCAGAGTGATCGGACGTTCGCGCTGCGCCAGCAGCCACTCGGCATGTTCCGCCAGTGCGACGCGGCCCAATTCCACTGCGACCGCGCGCGTGCGCGCTTCGTCGACGGCCGCGCCGTTCAGCACTTCCAGCGCCCGTTCGAACACGAAGAACATTCGTTGATAGCGATTTGCATTTTCCCCATGGCCGCGCGTACGGGCGTAGCTTCGGGCGGCCGCGACGAAGAGGGCCGACAACCCTGCGATGATTCCGAGATCGACGGTCAGCGTCTCGGGCGGTTTGCCGCCGCGGGCGAGAAAGAGCCCCAGGGTCGCCAAACTGGACACGACGCTGAGTGCCCCGAAAACGCTCGACGCTTCGAGGAAGAAATCGCGATTTTTCGCCTCGATCCGGGAATGCTTGAAGAAGTAGTCGTGTTGACCGGTCACCCAGTCGAGAACCGCGTCCCGGCGTTTTGCATCCGCTTGCGGCGTGTCCAAGGAGTTCACGACGCGCAAGACGTTGCGAATCCATTGCAGGTCGGTTTGCTGCATCGGGAGGTAACTGTCCTCGACACGCTCGGCGACGCCGATCCGCGACCAGACGGCCTGCACGCGCAGAGCTTCGCTGATGGCGCGGTAGTCTTGATACCGGCTCTGATATTTCTCACGCCGCACGAAAAAGTAAATGATGAACGCCACCGACAATGCGCCGAACTTCAAGTACGTGCCGATCAAGCCGGTGGGAAAGATTTCGAAGGACGCCGCCACGAGCGCGAGCCCGTAGAGCGCGATTTGGAAGGCGTTCGTCTTCACCTGCAGCCCATCGGTGACGTGCGCGATGCGCGCTCGCAAGCGTTCGATCGTGGTGCCGCTCGCCGTATCGTGCTGCCGTGTCACGTCGGCGTTGAACCGGTTGCGCCGTGCGAGCCCGGCGAAGAACTCCGTTTCGGCCCGCTGGTCTCCCGCCGAGCGCATCGGAAAGGACTTCGCGACGGAAGCCCCCTCGATCGTATAGCACGGTCCGACATCCCGCGGCGTGAGCAGCGGTTGCCCGGCCGGTCGCGGTTCGCCGGTCCGGCGACGGTCGGCCAGGACGAGCAGGTCGGCGGGGGCCGCAGCGTTGGCGAGGGTGACCAAAATGTCGCACGCGTGGGCGATGAAGAGCCGTGCGTCACCGTCCACGATTTTCGGCGGACGATCGACCGCGTTCGGTTGGGAACCCTCCGGCACGGCTGCCGCCGCGACGCACGGGATGACCGCGACGTCCAGCAACTCGGCCACGCGCACGACGGCGTGCTCCCATTCGTGCGGGAGCTCCGTGAGCAGGGCCAGCGGCGTCTGCGGAAACTGCCGCTGCAGGTCGCCGAGAACGGTTTCGAATGCGCGCAGCGCCGTTTCCGCCGGGGCTGCTTCCTTGGATGAGACCACCACGCCGACGACCAGCGGCACCGCAGCTGCGATGTCAGGCGGAACGATACGCACGCCCCAGTGTTCTCGCGGGAGGCCCGTAATGCATCGTATAAGGTCAGTGCATGGCAACGGCCCGGGCGGCTCCTTTGACTGGGGTGCGCGTGCTCGAGATCGGCAACTTCATGGCCGGCCCGTTCTGCGCGATGCAACTTGCCGACTTGGGCGCGGACGTCGTCAAGGTCGAGAACCCCGACGGCGGCGACGTCGTCCGGAACACGGGCCCGTTTCTGGACGGCGAGAGCTCGAACTTCATTCGCCTCAACCGGAACAAGCGCAGCCTCGCCGTCGATCTCAAGGACCCGGCGGGGAATGCGCTCTTTCGCACTCTTGCCGCTCGCGCCGACATCGTGGTCGAGAACCTGCGGCCCGGCACGATGCGCGCGCTCGGTTTGGACTATCCGGTTCTGTCGGCCGAGAATCCACGGCTGATCTACGTGGCCGCGTCGGGCTGGGGCCAAGACGGTCCGTACGCGATGCATGCCGGACTCGACATCATGGCGCAAGCGATGTGCGGCTTGATGAGCATCACCGGCGAGGAGGGACGGCCGCCGGTCAAGGCCGGGGTGCCGATGTGCGATCTGGCCTGCGCCCTCTACGGGGCGCTGGGTGCGGTTTCGGCCTTGCACGTACGGGAGCAAACGGGACGCGGCCAACTCATCGACGTGTCGCTGTTCGAAGCCGGCGTGAGCTTCGCGGTGTGGGAATCGGGATTGTACTTCGGGTCGGGAGAAATTCCGCGCCGGCACGGATCGGCGCACCAAGCGACGGCGCCGTATCAAGCCTTGCGCAGTTCCGACGGCTATTTCGTCGCCGGCGCGACGACGCCGAAGACGTGGTCCGCGTTCTGCACGGTGCTGGGCCTCGAATCGCTGGTCGACGATCCGCGCTTCAGCCAAGCTCCGTTGCGGCGCGAGCATTTGAGCGAGCTCGTGCCGTTGATCGAAGCGGTAGCCGCCGGCCGGTCGAGCCGTGAATGGGTCGACGAGTTGCAGGCCGCCGGGGTTCCGTGCGAGATGCTCCAAGATTACGGCCAGGTGTTCAACGACCCGCACTTGCTCGCGCGCAATTTCTTCTCCGACGTCCCGCACGCCACGCTCGGGCCGGTCCGCGTCATCGGCTCGCCGCTGCGATTCTCCGAATCGCCGGTGCGCATGGAGCGCGCCGGCCCGGTGCTCGGCGAACACACCGCGGAAGTGCTCGGCGAGCTCGGTCTCTCGCCGGCGGAAATCGCGGACTTGGGCGTGCGCGGCGTCGTCGCCGGAAACCTGACGCCCTCGTGAGCGACGGCGACATCCTCACCGAACGCCGCGGCCGCGTTCTGTGGATTACCTTCAACCGGCCGCAAGCCCGCAACGCGATGAAGCTCGCGATGTACGAACGCCTGGTCGCGCTGTGCGACGCGATCGACGCCGACGAGGGGCTTCGCGCCGTCGTGCTGACGGGCGCCGGCGAGCGGGCCTTCGTGTCGGGCACCGACATCTCCGAGTTCGAGGTCTTCAGCCAACCGGACGACGCGCTGGCGTACGAGCGCCGGATGGGCGGCGCCATCGACCGGCTCGAAGCGGTGCGCGTTCCGCTGATCGCCGCGGTGCGCGGCGCGTGCACCGGCGCCGGGATGGCGATTGCCGCCGCCTGCGACCTGCGCATCGCGACGCCGGGCGCGCGTTTCGGTTTTCCGGTCGCGCGAACGCTCGGCAACTGCCTCTCGATTCCCAACTACGCGCGGCTCGTCGACACCGTCGGAGCGACCGCCGTCAAGGAGATGGTCTACCTGGCAGCGCTGATCGACGCACGGCGCGCGTACGAACTCCGTTTTCTCAACGAAGTGCTCCAGACCGAAGACGGACTGCTCGAGCGCGCCGGCGAGATCGCCGAGGCGATCGCCGGAAACGCTCCGCTCACGATCCGCGCCACCAAGGAAGCACTGCGCCGAATCGCACGTGACGGCCGCGGCGCGGACGACCGCGACCTGATCGTCAGCTGCTACATGAGCAACGACTTCCGCGAAGGGATGACGGCGTTCTTCGAAAAGCGCCCCGCCAACTGGACCGGCCACTGAAAACGGGCCGCTAACATGTGGCAAACGCTGGATTACGTCGACGCGGCGCGCTTCTGCAACGCGCACGGCGCACATGCGACGACGATCGACGCGGTCCGCATCGGTCTCACGCTGCAACCGGACAACCCGATGCTCTACGTCTACCGCGCGGCGGCGTACGATGAATTCGGGCGCTCGGAGGAAGCCGCGGCCGACTGCGAAGCAGCGATCCGGCTCGACCCGAACGGACACCCGGCCGTGCTGGCGCTGATCACGCTGGCACTGGTGCGCGAACGTCAGGGCGATCGTGCCGGCGCGCTCGACGCCGCCGCGCGCGCGATCGCGATCGAACCGAACGACCGCGAAGCGCACGCGTGCTTGGGCACCCTTCGCGCCTGGCACGGCGACTATCCGGCGGCGTGGCCGGAACTCGAATGTCACTGGCTCGCCGAGCGCGTGCAATTCCAGCGGCGGTTTCCCGATCTGACCGAATGGAACGGCGAACCGCTCGACGGCCGGCGCTTACTGCTCGTGCACCATCAGGGGCTGGGCGATCTCATCCAGATGCTGCGCTACGTCCCGCGCTTGCGCGAGCGCGCGGCGGAGGTGCTGCTCGAGTGCCCGCCCGCGATGACGGAGCTGCTGCGGCCGTTCCCGGGAATCGCGGAAATCTTTCCCTTCGACGGCGCGCCGCGCGAACGCTTCGATGCGTTCGCACGCGTGATGACGCTGGCCCGTTTGTGCGGCGAAGAGGGCACTCCCGGAACGTCCGGCCTGCCGTATCTCGTCGCCGATGCGGCGCGAAGGCGGCGTTGGGCGACGCGTCTGGCGGGTCCCGCGGGCGTTCGGCGCGTCGGCATCGCCTGGGCCGGCAACCCGCTGCACGAGAACGACCGCCGGCGCTCGATCCCGCTCGCCGCGTTCGCTCCGCTAGCGACGGTGCCGAACGTGCAGTACGTCGCCCTTCAGGTTGGAGCGCGCGCGGCCGACCCGGCGCCGCCGGACCTCGCGTTACTGCGGCCGGCCGAAGCAATCCGCGACATGGCCGACACCGCGGCGATCGTCGCGCAGCTCGACCTCGTCATCTCCGCCGACACCAGCGTCGCACACCTGGCCGGCGCACTCGGCGTTCCGGTTTGGCTGGTGTTGCCGTGGCGTCCCGATTGGCGCTGGTCGCCCACCGCGAGCACGACGCCGTGGTATCCGACGATGCGGCTCTTCCACGCCGGCGAGCCGTCGTTTTCCACCGTGCTGGCCGCCGTCGCCGAAGCGCTGCGCTAGGCGCAGGCGCAGCCGAGGGCTGTTCCGACGGCCACGATGACCCGCACCTCCTGGTAGGGAATACATCTCCCGTGGCCATCGACAAGGTTGGGAAGACAAGTTCCTCGCCTGCGCCGGCAATCTCCAAAGCGCCGGCGCCGGCGGCGCCGTCCTCGGGACCCGGCTCGTTCAGCAGTGCAGCCGACGAACTCACCCAGGCGCTCCAGTACGAGCAAGAGCTGACGTCCGGGTACCGCGGCCCCTCGAACGACCCCAAGAAGGCGGCGCTCGAGTCGATCGACGACATCGCCGCGCGCGCCTCACTCAACATCGTAGAACGTAAGGGCAAGCAACCTACGCCGAACCAATCGTGATCTCCGAGCGCGCGCTGCGCCGCAAAACGGCCGACGCGCTGGGCTGGAAGATCGTCGGCAACACGACCGCCGAAGTCCGGTGCGAACGCGTTCTGACGTTCGGTCCGCGCACGTGCGTGATTCGCGGCCGCGTACCGATACCGTTGCCCGAAGAGATGACCGCGCAGGCCGGGGATGCGGCCGTCGCCGTGATCGTCGACCCCACCGTCGACCAGTTTCGTCTGGCGATGGAACGCGCCGCCCTGAAGATTCTGAGCGAACCCGACGACGTCGAGCAATGCTTGGTTTTCGAACGCTCGTCCTTCTTCAGCGCGCTCGAAGAGGCGCGCCGCGGCCTCGTGCAGACCTATCAGTCGCTCGAGAACGAACGGGTCGACCGGCGCGTCGATGCGGCGCTCGGGCTGCGCTTCTACCTCGAGAGCTTCACGACCGAACGGCGCTCGTTCGAATATTTCGTCGGACCGACGAATTCCGGCAAGACGCATGCCGCGCTCGAAATCTTGCGCAGCGCCGAAAGCGGCGTGTATCTCGCGCCGCTGCGCCTGTTGGCACTGGAAGTCTTCGAGCGCCTCAACGACCTCGGTGCGCCGGCCTCGCTGATCACCGGCGAAGAACGCATCCTCAATCCGGCCGCCCGCTACGTGAGTTCGACCGTCGAGATGGCCGATCTGCAGCGCCGGGTCGAGGTCGCGGTCGTCGATGAAGTGCAGATGCTCGAAGACGCGCAGCGCGGTTGGGCCTGGACGCTGGCGCTGGCCGGCATCCGCGCGCAGCGCGTCGTCCTGTGCGGCTCGGCCGAAGGCTTGCAGGCCGCACGCCGGCTCGCCGACCGGTTGGGCGTGCCGCTAACCGTGCGTTCGTTCGAGCGCAAGAACCCCTTGCGCGTCGTGGGCGCGATCGGGCTGCCGCAGCTGCGGCGCGGCGATGCGCTGGTGGCGTTCTCGCGCAAGGCCGTGGTCGAGTTGCAAGGTGCCGTCGCGAAGATCGGTCTGACGTCGGCCGCGATCTACGGCTCGCTCTCGCCGGCGGTGCGGCGGCGCGAGGCGGAACGCTTCCGCGAGGGCAGCGCCGACGTGCTGATCGCAACCGACGCGATCGGCCTCGGGCTGAACCTGCCGATCCGCCGGTTGATCTTCTCCGCCATCGAGAAGTTCGACGGCGTCGCGGATCGCTTGCTCACGCCGTACGAGATCCGGCAGATCGCCGGCCGCGCCGGCCGCTTCGGGATCCATGAAGACGGCCAGGTCGCCGCCCTCAACCCGCGCCACATCGCGTTGTTGCGACGCAGCCTCGAAGGTCACGCGCCGGCGGCGCCGCACGGCCCGATCTGGATTTCGCCGACCGACGATCATCTCGAACGGCTCGCCGCGATCATCGGCACGACGCGCATCAGCCGGCTCTTGCAGTTCTTCCAAACGCGCGTGCTGCGCGACGGCGATGAGGATCTGCGCATCGCCGACCTGACCGATCCGATCGAAGTGTCGGTCGCGCTCGAGCTGGCCGACGGTTTTCTGTCGCTGCCGTTCAAGGTGCGTTGCACGTACAGCCGCGCGCCGGTCACGACCCGCGGCAACAGCCTCGCGGTCTTGGCCGATTGGGCGGCCCAACATGCCGCGTACGGCAGCGTGTCGGGGCGCGAGCTGATGAACGGCGGCCGCGCCCGCGACCGGCTGCTGCTCTACGAAGACCGCTCGCGTCTGGCGATGCTCTATTTGTGGCTCGCGCAACGCTTTCCCGACGTCTACGCCAACCGCGAGGAGGTCGCGCTGATCCGCGAGAGCCTCGACGACGACATCCACTCGGCGCTGCTCGAACGCGGGAAGGGTCCCGGCAAACGGCGCGCCGTACCGAAGCCGGTGCGGCGCGCGCCGCGCCCGCGCGACTTTGGTCCGCGCCGCCGCCGCTGAGGAGGCCGGATAATGATCGACGACATGGTGTGGCCGGACCTCGCGGTCGCGGCCTGGGCTCCGACGAAGCGCACCGTGCACATGGTCACCCAGATGCTCGGCAAGCTGCGGGTCGCGCTTTCGCCGTCGCAGCCGGAGTGGATGTTCACCGCACTGTATCTCACCGCGCGCGGCGTCACGACGGGAACGATGCCTTTGGAGTCGGGCGCGCTGCAAGGCTCGCTCGACGTGTTTTCCTCCGAGCTGATCCTCGAGCGCAGCGACGGGCGTGCGCGGCGCGTCGCGCTCGTGCCGGCGCGCACGATTGCCGAGATCTACGCCGACCTGCTGGCTGCGCTGCAGGCGCTCGAGATCGGCGTGACGCTGCTGCCGATCCCGCAAGAAGTTCCCGACGTCACCCCGTTCGACACCGACCGGCGACCGGCACCGTACGATCCGGCCGCCGTGCAGCGCTGGTTTCACGCCACGACGGCTACCGCCGGGACCTTCGAACGTTGGCGCGCGCACTTCTTCGGCCGCACCGGCATCCAACTGTGGTGGGGCGCGCTGGACGTCGCGTTGCTGCTCTTCAACGGCAAACACGTCGATCCGCCGGCCGATCGCGGCTACCTGATGAAGTACGACCTCGACACGGAGATGATGAACGCCGGCCTGTATTTCGGCGACGACGCGCACGCGCCGTTCTTCTACGGCTACATCTACCCGCAGCCGCCGAACGCCCCGCAGCTGCCGATCGCACCGGCAACCGCCGCCTGGTCGGACGCAATCAAAGAGTGGGTGCTGCCCTACGACGCCGTTCGCACCGCCGCCGATCCCGCCGCCGAGCTGATCGCATTTCTCGATGCGATCTACGCGCTCTGCGTTTCGGCTGCGGGCTGGGATCGGGCGGCGTTTTCCTACGTTCCCCCCAAACGGCGCGCCCACAGGTAATCATGCCGTCCCCGCCCCGCCTCCACTACGCCTACATCGTTGTGGCGCTCGCCTTCGTATTGCTGATCGCGGCGGCCGGCGTGCGCTCGTCGCCGACGATGCTGATCCAGCCGTTGCAAAGCGAGTTCCACTGGACGACCGCGACGATCTCGGCCGCGATCGCGCTCAACCTGCTGCTGTTCGGACTGATCGGACCGTTTGCGGCCGGCGTGTTCGAACGCTTCGGCTTGCGGCGCACGATCGCGGGTGCGCTCGCGCTGATGGCGCTGGCCGCGGCCGCATCGGTCTTCATGACGCAGCCCTGGGAATTCTTGGTGTTGTGGGGCGGTTTGGTCGGGGTCGGCGCGGGCAGCATCAGCTTGGTGGCCGGCGCCACGATCGTCAGCCGCTGGTTCGAGACGAATCGCGGCACGGTCATGGGCATTTTGACCGCCAGCAACGCGACCGGTCAGCTCGTCTTTCTGCCGCTTTTCGGTTTGCTGATCACGCACGCCGGCTGGCGCGCTGAAGTGCTCTTCATCGCCGCGGTGTGCGCGCTGCTGGCGCCGCTCGCGCTCCTGATCCTGCGCGAGTACCCCAGCGACATGAAGCTCGCCATGGTCGGCGCAACCGCGGTCGTGGCGCCCCAGCGTTCGACCGGCAACCCGTTCGTCAACACGATCGTCGCGCTGCGCGACGGGCTGCGCACGCGCGACTTCTGGCTGCTCGGCGGCAGCTTCTTCATCTGCGGCGCGAGCACCAACGGACTGATCGGCACGCATCTCGTTCCGGCTTGCGGGGACCACGGCATCCCCGAAGTGCAGGCGGCCGGGCTGCTCGCCGCGATGGGCGTGTTCGACCTGATCGGCACGACGGCGTCGGGCTGGCTGTCGGACCGCTACAGCGCACGCTGGCTGCTCTTCTGGTATTACGGTTTGCGCGGGCTCTCGCTGATGTATCTGCCGTCGGCGTTCGGCATCGCAAGCATCGGCTTGCCGGTTTTCGCGGTATTCTACGGCTTGGACTGGATCGCGACCGTGCCGCCGACGTTACGGCTCACGACCAACCGCTTCGGCCGGCTGCGCGCGCCGATGATGTTCGGCTGGATCTTCACCGGGCACCAGCTCGGCGCGAGCGCGATCGCCTACATCGCGGGCGTGCTGCGCACCAACACCGGCAGCTACGACTCCGCCTTCATGCTCTCGGGAATTCTGTGCGTGATCGCGGCGCTGATGGTGCTCTTCATCGGCCGCAGAGGATTCGCTTCAAGCGAATCCTTCGCGTTCGGCCCCTGACGATTTTCGCAGCGGAGTGTTTCCCAGGGTCCGAGCCGCCGTCTACGCCTTCAGTTTCAGGATGCGATCGGCGTTGCCGTGCGCGATCTTCAGCTTGTCGCTCGGCGCGAGCGGCAGCGCATCGAGGAAATCGCGTCCGACGCGATTCGAAGCGAACGGGTAATCGACCGAAAACAGGATCCGGTCGACGCCGAACGTGTGCAGCGCGGCGACGAACGGCGCATACCAGAAAAAGCCGCTGGCCGTGATCGTCACCTGATCGAGGATCGTCTGGCCGATCGTGCGCGGCGCATCCTTGCGGAATTGGTTGAGCACTTCGTCACAGCGGTCGATCATCGTCGGGAGACCCTCGCCGAAATGTCCGATGATCAACTTGAGTTTGGGGTGCCGGTCGAGCGCGCCGGAGAGCACCAAGCGCAGGATGTGGACCGCGCACTCCGCGTGCCAACCGAAACCGGCCGTCGAGAACGCGAACGAGAGACGCGGGTCGAAGCCGTCATAATAGGCTTTGCGCACGCTCTCGGGCGGAATGCCGGGATGTACGTAGAGCGGAACGTCCAGCGCTTCGGCGCGCGCGAGCACCGGCTCGAACCTCGGATCGTCGAGAAAGCGGTCGTCGGTCACGCCGTTGATCAGCGCACCGCAGAAGCCGTGCTCGCGCACGGTGCGTTCGAGCTCGGCGGCCGCGGCATCGGGCGCGGTCAGCGGTAAGTGCGCGAACGCCGAGTAGCGGTCGGGGTGAGCGCCGACGATGCGGGCCAGATCGTCGTTGTAGCGGCGCGCGAAGCCGGGCCCGGCGTCCGGCGGCAGCAGGTCGGCACCCGGTCCGACGACCGACAGCACCTGGACGGTGATGCCGGCTTCGTCCATCGACTTCAGCCGGAGGTCTTCGGTGTCGTCGAGCGGCTCGGTGCGGGGCCCGGCCCATTGCGGTCCGAGATAGCCGCGCCTGGCCGTCGCGGCCGGCGGCACCTCGGAACTGAAGCGGCGAAACGAGACGTGTTCCTCGAGCGTGACGATGCGCATGGGTCGTCCTTCGCGAGGGAAGCCGGAAACCTGGGTATACGTACTGGTATGACGGACGACAATACAAGCAACTAGTCCCACGACGAGGCGCCCAAACATGACGGTCGGCCCGGGCAGTCGTACGGCGTGGTCGCGCTGCTTGCCGGCCCCATCGCGCTGACGCCGGCGTACGGCCTACCGGCGACGCCGGCCGTTTCTCCGGTCGCGCCGGTGGCCGCCTACCCGCGGGTGGCGAAGGTCGACGGAGCCGCTTAGGTGATGACGGCGACGGCCTCCAGTTGGAGCGCCGTCGTTCCGCCGAAATGGTCGTACTTCGTGACGTGGCGCGCCGGACGCGAATGCTCGTCGGGGAAGTACTTGAGCCACTGGACGTTGATCTCGTCGCGCAGGTCGAACGTCTTCACCACGACGCCGAGCTTGACGATGTCGTCGAGCGACGCACCCGCGCCCTTCATGATCTTCTCGAGGTTGGCGAAGGCCAAGGCGACCTGGGCCTTTTGATCTTCGGGGACCTTACCCGTCGCCGGGTCTTGCCCCGAGATTCCGCCGGTCATCACGATGTTGCCGACGCGCGAGGCGGCCGGAATCGGATTGTGGCCGTGACTGAATCCTTCGACGTGGATGCTCTTACGGTTGCTCATGCTGCGTCGTTCTCGCCGCGGGACCGGAAGTTCCCGCGTCGAACGGCGCGTTTGCAATGACGGTAAGCGCGCCCACTCGGATCCGCAACAAACCCTTCGCAACGGACGAAGTACGCGTCGAAGGGCGGGCCAAGGTCAGCGGCGCCGCGGCGTATTCGGCCGACGCGCAGCGGCCCGGGATGTTGTGGGCGGCGTTCGTGACGAGCCCGCTCCCGCACGCCCGTATCGTTTCGGTCGATGCACGGGCCGCGCGCGAGATGCCGGGCGTCCACGCGGTGCTTTCCGGCGCCGACATCGGCGAACACTTCCTCGGGCGCGCGCTGTTCGACTGGCCGGTCCTGGCGACCGACGTCGTGCACTTCATCGGTCAATACGTGATCGCCGTCGCAGCCGAAACGCGCGCGGGCGCGCAAGCCGCGGCGCAGGCGGTCGACGTGCAATACGAAGAGCTGCCGGCGATCTTCGATCCCGAAGAAGCGATCGCGCCCGGCGCCCCGGTGCTGCACCCGCATGCCGAACGCTATCCGTTCATCATTCCCGGCAAACGGCGGCCGGTACCGCATCCCAACATGCAGGGCTACCTGAGCGAAACGCACGGCGAGGTCGACGCGGCCTTCGCCGGCGCGCACCGCGTCTTCGAGCACCGCTTCTCGACGCCGCGCTATTTCGGCGCCGCGATCGAACCGCGCGCCACGATGGTGTGGATCGACGAGCGCGGGATCGTGCACGTCATCTCGACCAACAAGTCGCCGTTCGCGCTACGCACGCAATTGTCGATCGCGACCGGCGTTCCGGCCGAGTCGATCGTCGTCGAACCGGCGTACATCGGCGGCGATTTCGGTGCCAAGGGCCTCTCGGTCGACGAGTTCGCGTGCTATTTTCTGGCCCGCGCGACCGGGCGGCCGATCAAGGCGGTGCGCAGCTATCTCGACGACATGCGTTCGACCAACGTGCGCCACGCGTCGACCGTCGCGCTGAAGACCGCGGTCGCGGCCGACGGCACGATCCTCGCGATGACGGGACGTATCGTCTTCAACGGCGGCGCGTACGGCGCCGGCAAACCGATTCCGACGATCCTGCCCGCGGTGCACGCTTTCCCCGCGCTTCCGTACCGGATTCCCAGCTTCAGCTTCGAGATGATGAGCGTGTACACGAACACGGTGCCGGGCGGGCACGTGCGCGCGCCCGGCGAAACGCAAATTCTCTTCGCGGTCGAGTCGCATCTCGACCTGATCGCACACGGAGTCGGCAAGGACCCGATCGCCTTCCGTCTCGCCAACACCGGCGAGCAGCGCATGGTCGACGTGCTACAGCGGCTGCGCAGCGAGAGCAACTGGGATGCGCCGCCGCCGGCCGGCCGCGCGCGCGGGATGTCCGCCTTCAAGCGCCACGTCGGCGCCGGAAAAACGAACGTCAAGCTGATCGCGCGTGCCGGCGGGATGCTCGACGTCGAGACGGGCCTCGCCGACCAAGGCGGCGGCAACCTGACCGCGGTGCAGCGCGTGTTGAGCGCGCAGCTCGGCGTGCCGCTCGACCGGATACGCCTGTTCCACAAAGGCACCGACGTTGCGGGTGAGGATCCCGGTGCGGGCGGCAGCCGCGCCACGCACATCATCGGCAACGCAGCGTTGAACGCGCTCGAGAAGCTGAACGACGCCTTGCGCGCCGCCGGGTGGGACGGGACGCCGGGCGCCTGGCCCCCCGCGGTCGACGCGCTCGCGCGCGCGTCGACGCCGGCGGAGTTTCACGGCAGCTACGACAGCGCCGCGGTTCCGGGGGCCGGCGATGCGAACAACTACGCGGCCTACGCCGTCGAGGTTGCGGTCGACCGGGAAACCGGCGTCGTCGACATCACGCAGGTCACGTTCGTCGGCGACACCGGAACGATGATCAACCCGGTCGCGTATCGCGGTCAGGTCGACGGCGGGTTCATGTTCGGCTTCGGACACGCGATGACCGAGGAGCTGGTCGTCGAGGACGGGCGCATCGTCAACCTCTCGCTGGCCGACTACAAGCTGCCCAGCATGCGCGACATCCCGCCGTTTCGCGCGGTGCTGCTCGACGACGAAGCCGGACCGGGGCCGTTCGGCGCGAAGAGCGCGGGCGAGTTGAACACCGGCGGCTTCCCGCCGGCGGTCGCCAACGCCGTCGCGGCCGCCTGCGGCGTCCGCATCACCGAGCTGCCGATCACCGCCGAGCGTATCCACCACCTGCTGGCGCAGCAACCGTAGCGCCGGCCGCGGCCGTTACTTGGTGCGCGCGACCGTTTCGGCGAAGCTTTCGTCGACGGCGGTTTTGAGGTCCGGAGCCTTGTCGACCTGGCCGGATTTCACGTACTGCTGCATCTGCCAGCGCAGGCCGTAGCGGCCCTCGACGTCGACGAGCATCTTTTCCGGGGCGACCGCGAGACCGATCTTGGTGTAGAGCGCGGGGTCGTCGATCGGAATGTACTTCTGGTAGAGCTGCGCGATCGCCGCGCGTCCGGCCGGCGTCGCCAGGTGCGCGCGCAGATACATGTTGGCCGCCGAGAAGGCGCGCATGAAGCGCAGGCCGAGCGGGCGGTCGGTCTTGCCCAAACGCTTGCCGTACATGATGACGGCCTGCACGTACCCCGGCATCAGCGTCGAGAGTGCGGCGACCTTCATCGCGGTGCCGGCCGCGGCGAGCATCGTCGCATACGGATCGATCGTCACCGCGATGTCGATCGCGTGATTGTAGAGCGCGGCGTTCATGTCGGGCAGCGGCATCTCGACGATGTTCACGTCGCCCGGCGCAACCTTCAGCGTGCTGAGATAGGCATCGGCGAAGAGCTCGGTCATCTGGCCGCGCGCGGTGATCGCGATCGTGAGACCCTTCGCGTCGACGTTCCTGAAGAGTCCTTCGGGAGCCAAATCCTTGCGCACCATGATGAAAGCCGAATCGGCCGACGGGCTGTCCTTTCCCGAGGCCCAGTAATCGGCTACGATCGTCGCGTCGACGCCGAGCGCGAGCGCGTTGAACAGCGCCGCTCCGGGCGACGTCGTGCCGACGTCGATCTGCCCCGTCGAGAGCGCGGGCACCAGCTCCGCGCCGGATCTGAAAAAGACCGGTTTGGCGTCGATCCCTTGGGCGGCGAAATAGCCTTGATCGATGCCGACGAACAGCGCGGTCGGCAAGCGCAGCATCCCGACCTTCACCTCGTCGGCCGCCGCGGCCGCGCGCGGGGCGAGCGCGACGCACGCGGTGGCGGGCAAACTCAGCGCGAGAAAGCCCCGGCGCTTCATTTCGGATGGACGAAGCTGTTGTCGACCGCGGACTTGAGATCGGGCACTTTCTTGACCAAGCCTTGCTCCACGTATTGATCCATTTGCCAGCGCAGCGCGTACTTTCCGTCGACGTCGACCGCGAGGTCGGGCGGACCGGCCGGCAATCCGGTTTCGAGGTACACCGACGGATCGTCGAGCGGGATGTACTTCTGATAGATGCGCTCGAGCTCGGCGCGCCCCGCGCGCGTGGCCAGATCGCGCAGCACGAACGCGTTGGCCTTCTGGTAGGCGCGCATGAAGCGGATGCCGATGTCGCGGCGCTGAGTGACGATGCGGTTGCCGTACATGAGCACGGCCTGCACGTAGCCCGGCATCAGCGACGCGATGCCGGCCGCTTTCACGCTGGCGCCGCTGCGCGCGCCGAGCGTCGGATACGGTTCGATCGACGAGGCCAGGTCGATGGCGTGGTTGCGCATCGCGGCTTCCATCTCGGGAAACGGCAGCTCGACCACGTGCACGTCGGACAGGCTGAGACCGCCGCTCTGCAGGTACGCGGCCGCGAACAGCTCGGTCATCTGGCCGTGCGCGGTGATCGCAAAGGTCAATCCCTTGGCGTCGCGCGGCTTGAACGCTCCGTCGGGGTCCAGATCCTTGCGCACGTCGATGAAGGCGTAGTCGTTCGCGCCGGCGACGCGCGGCGCGACCCAGCAGCCGGCGACGATCTTGGCGTCGACGCCGATCGCCAGCGCGTTGAACAGCGACGCGCCCGGCGAGGCCAGCGCGACGTCGATCTTTCCGGTCGCGAGCTCCGGCACGATCTCGGCCCCGTTCTGCGAGAACACGGGCGTGACGTTGAGGCCCTCGGCCGCGAAAAATCCTTGATCGAGCGCGACGAAGACCGGCGTCGGCAAACGCACCATGCCGATGCTGATGTCGTCGGCCGCGCGCGCGGCCGCGCACGCCGCGGCCAAGCACCCCACGAGGGCTGCGAGCAGAACGATATTACGCAAATGCCATCCGTTTCCGATAGTCGGCTTCGATCACGTCGCGGAACTGCGCCACCAGTTGATCGAGCGTGCCCTGCGCGATGCGGACGCCGATCACCGCATCGAACAGTTGTCCCGCGACGCCGCCCGGAGCGTCGTACGTCCCGGCGAGCACCAGCTCGCACGTCGCCGCGTCGATCGCGCTTGCGTTGAGCGTTCCGGTAAAGCTCGGAAAGAGGGTGGCGTCGGGCTCCCAGCAGATGTTCAGCTCGGCTTCGGCGTTGGGCTTGGCGACGTACTCGACCCGCACCGCCACCGCACGCTCCAGCGTCAGGCCGGCCATTTGGGTCAGCGTGTAGCGCATGGGCAAGATCGAATCGCCGTGCGCGCCGACGAGATCGCGCACGTACGTGTTGAGGAAGGCCAGCGCGAAGCCGGCCGGCGCCTTGACTGAGATCGATGAGGACAACTCGCGCACAGCCTTCCTTCGTTGGGCACGGAGCAGGCCGGTCCTACCGCAAACGGCAAATGCCGCCGCTCGATGACTACCGCGGCCGCCGGCACGGCCAAGCCATTTTTCCGCGCCGACCACATCGGGAGTCTGCTGCGGCCCCCCGAGCTGCTGGCCGCGCGCGACGCGTTCGGGCGCGGCGAGCTCGACGCGGCACGGCTGCGGTCGGTCGAAGACGCGGCCATTCGCGACGTGGTCGCGGGCCAGGAGCGGGTGGGCCTCGAGATCGTCACCGACGGCGAGTTCCGGCGCGAGAACTGGTACGCCGACTTCATCGGCCGGTTGGCCGGCGTCGAGATTCGCGCCGCCGAGCAGAACCCGGCCTTCGCGGCCGATCCCGGCAACGCGGTGCACTACGTCCCGAAGAACGTCGTGACGGTCGCGCTGCTGCGGCGCCCCGAGCCGATCCTCGTGCGCGATTTCGCGTTTCTCGCCGCCACGACCACGCGCGCCGCGAAGATCACGCTCCCCTCGCCGTCGCGCTTGCACTTTCACGGCGGCCGCAGCGTGGTCTCGAGCACGGTTTACCCGGACATCGAGGACTTCTTCGCCGACGTCGGGCGCGCGTACCGGGCCGAGATCGCCGACCTGGAAGCGGCCGGTTGCCGCTACATCCAGATCGACGACCCGCTCTTCTCCTACTTCATCTCCGACCGCCTGCGGGCCGAGATCGTGGCCAACGGCGAGCGTCCCGAAGCGCGCTTGGCGCGCTACGTGCGGTTGATCAACGACTGCATCGCCGCACGTCGCGCCGGCACGGCGATCGGGATTCACATCTGCCGCGGCAACGCGCGCTCGGCGTGGATCGCCGAAGGCGGGTACGAGCGGATCGCCGAGCAGCTGTTCGGCAGCCTCGAGGGCGATCATTTCCTGCTCGAGTACGACGACGACCGCTCGGGCGACTTCGCACCGCTGCGCTTCATCCCGGCCGGCAAGCGCGTGGTGCTGGGGCTGGTGACCTCGAAACGCGGGGCGCTCGAAGAGCGCAGCACGCTGCTGCGGCGCGTCGAAGACGCGACCCGATACGTTCCGCTCGAAAACCTCGCGATCAGCCCGCAGTGCGGTTTCGCCAGCGTCGTCGAGGGCAATCTGATCACCCCGGACGACCAATGGGCCAAACTGCGGCGCGTCGTCGACGTCAGCCACGAGATCTGGGGATAGCTTCCCCCCTGTCATTCCGAGCGGAGCGCCGAACGGCGCGGAGGTCGAGGAACGCGCCACGATCGACGCCACTGCGTGCGAGCGCGAAGGCGCGAGCAGTGAAGTAAGAAAAATAAACACAACCACTGCTCGCGCCTTCGCGCTCGCACGCTGATCGCCGAGACGTTCTCGCATTCCTCGACTCCGCGCCGTTCGGCGCTCCGCTCGGAATGACAGGGCTGGCGGGGCTGCCGTCCGGTGACGTTTTTGCCGGCCAGAACGCTTGCCATGGTAGGAAATTTTGCCGGGCGTAAGAGGAATATGCGGTATGGACACCCTCGCGATTCTCGTCGGCGGCGGTCCGGCGCCCGGCATCAACGGCGTCATCGCCTCGGCCACGATCGAGGCCATCAACAACGGGCTGCGCGTCATCGGCCTCTACGACGGCTACCGGCACATCGCGCAAGGCGACATCTCGAAGGTGCGGGAGCTGACGATCGAAGAGGTGTCGCGCATCCACTTCACCGGCGGCTCGATCCTGCGCACCTCGCGGACGAACCCGGCCAAGGATCAAGCCACGCTCGACCGCTGCTTGCGCTCGCTGCGCCAACTCGGCGTACGCTACCTCGTGTGCATCGGCGGCGACGATACGACCTACGGCGCGACGCAGATCGCCGAGCTCACGCGCGGCGCCATCGGCGTCGCGACCGTGCCGAAGACGATCGACAACGATCTGCCCCTGCCCGACAACGCTCCGACGTTCGGTTTCGAAACCGCCCGCGCGGTCGGCACCAACATCGTCGAGAGCCTGATGGAGGACGCGCGCACGACGGCGCGCTGGTACCTGTGCGTCAGCATGGGCCGCAAATCGGGCTCGCTGGCGCTGGGCATGTGCAAGGCCGCCGGCGCGACGCTGGCGGTGATCCCCGAAGAATTCTCCGATGAGGCCTTCGATCTGCGGCTGGTCGCCGATACGATCGTGGGTTCGATCGTCAAGCGCCGCGCCTCGGGGCACGATCACGGCGTGGCGGTCGTGGCGGAAGGAATCGCCGAACGGCTGACCGCCGAAGAGATCGAGCATTTCGAGGGCGTCTCGCGCGACGCGTACGGCCACGTGCGGCTGGCCGACGTCCCGCTGGGAGCGGTGCTGCGCGACGCGGTGCGCAAGCGGCTGGAAGAGCTCGGCGTCGACATGACGGTCGTCAACAAAGACATCGGCTACGAGCTTAGATGCGCGAAGCCCGTGCCATTCGACGTCGAGTACACGCGCACGCTCGGTTACGGCGCCGTGCGCTACTTGCTGCGCGGCGGCAGCGGCGCGCTGATCGCGCTGACCGGCGGGCGCGTGACGCCGGTGACGCTGGCCGACCTGCAAGACCCGGCCACCGGCCGCGTGCGCGTCCGGATGGTCGACGTCACCACCGAAGCCTACGAGGTCGCGCGTTCGTACATGATCCGCCTCGAGCCCGGGGATCTCACCGAGCCGCGACTCTCGCAGCTCGCGGCCCAAACCACGCTCTCGCCCGAGGACTTCAGCGAAGCGTTCAAAGCCGTCTGCGTGCGCTGAGCGTCAGCGCGTGTGCGCGCAGGCCTGAGCCTGTTGCGCGCGCGTGGTCGCATTGGCCACGCTGCCGCCGTTCTTGTTCAGCGGGATCGAGATGAACGGTTTTGCCTGCGACTGGCCGTTGATCGGGTTCACGGCGGTCTGAGCGCGGTTGGCCATCACCGCACCGTTACAGGCCCGCCCGTGCAAGGGGTGGGGCGTGCCCCGGGCATTGGGGTTGTTGAGGAAGCCCCCCGAGGCGTGCGGCTGCGGCGTCTGGGCCGCCGCCGGTGCGACGAACGCCAACGCGGCGAGGACGGAGAGCAGCAGGGCAAATTGCGTCATGATATTCTCCTTGTTCTCCGTTTATCGAAAGACCACTGTGCGCGGGCCGTTCGGCAGGACCCGTTGCGCCACGTGGAACTTCACCGCCTTCGCCAGGACCCGGCACTCGATGTCGCGCCCGATGGCGACGAAGTCGGCGACCGCGGCGGCGTGGTCGACGCGTTCGACGTCCTGTTCGATGATCGGACCTTCGTCGAGGTCGCTGGTCACGTAGTGCGCGGTGGCGCCGATCAGCTTCACACCGCGCGCGTAGGCCTGCGCGTAGGGGTTCGCACCCTTGAAGCTCGGCAAGAACGAGTGGTGGATGTTGATCGCGCGGCCGGTCAGCTGCCGGCACGTCGCATCCGACAGAATGCGCATGTAGCGGGCCAGGACCAGCAGGTCGACGCGCTCGCGCGCGACGATCTCGAGCAACGCGGCTTCCGCCGCAGGTTGCGTCTCCGGCGAGACGGGGATGTAGTGGAACGGGATCGCGTACGATTCCGCGAGGCGCGCGAAGTCGCGGTGATTCGAGATGATGGCCGGGATCTCGACCGGCAGATCGCCCGAACCGGAGCGGTAGAGCAGGTCGTTCAGACAATGCCCGTAGCGCGACACCATGATCGCGACGCGCTGCTTGACCGCCAAGTCGCGGATCTCGTGGGTCATCCCGAAACGCTCCGCCACCGGCGCGAACGCGGCGCGCAACGCTGCTGCGGTCAGCTCACCCGCCGCTCCGGGCGGGCACGTGAACGCGACGCGCATGAAGAAACGGTGCGTGTCCGGATCGCCGAACTGCGCGCTGTCGACGATGTTGCAGCCGTGATCGACCAAAAACCCGGAGACCGCGTGCACGATGCCCACCGTGTCCTCGCACGACAGGGTCAGAACGAACTCGCCCATCACGCGTTCCCGCCGGTCAGCAGTTGCAGCGCGCGGTCGAGTTGCGGATCGTGTCCCGGCACGCCGATCTGCGAGCCGGCCGGTTCGTCGACGACGACGTCGGGCTCGAGCCCGGTGTGGTCGATGAACCGCCCGGCCGCGGTGTAGTAGCGCGCCGTCGTCAGTTTGAGCGCCGATCCGTCGGGCAGACCGAACATCGTTTGCGCGACCCCTTTGCCGAAGGTGCGGACGCCGACCAGCGTGCCGGCATGGCGATCCTGAATGGCGCCCGCGACGAGCTCCGAGCCGGAGGCGGAGTCGTGGTCGACGAGCACCGCCAGCGGCAGCGCGGGCACGGCGTCGCCGTCGGCCGGCGAGACGCGCCGTTTTCCGTCGCGGCCTTCGTTGGCCACGATCGGACCGTCGGGGATGAAGTCCGATGCGACGTGCACGGCCGCGCTTTCGTAGCCGCCGCCGTCGCCGCGCAGGTCGAAGACGTAGGCTTTGGCACCCGCCTTTGCCAGCGCCAGCAGCGCGTCGCGCACCTTCGTTCCGGCGTCTTGCGCGAACGAGCGCAGCGCGACGTAACCGACGCCGTGCGGCAACAGACGTTGCGTGACGTCGGGCGGCGTGACCGCAGCGCGCACGATCGCGAGCGGTGCGTCGAGCGGCGCGCCGTTGCGGGCGATCGACACGTGCACGGTCGAACCGATCGGGCCGCGGATCAGTGCCTCGATGCGCCCATTGTCCAGGCCGCTCAGACTCGTGCCGTCGACGGCGGTGAGCTCGTCACCGGCCAGCAGTCCGGCCTTGGCCGCCGGACTGCCGTCGAACACGTCGTCGGCGAGCCACGCTTTCCGCGCGTCGTCGTATGCGAGTTGTACGCCGATGCCGCCGAACGACGTGCCGTCGATCGCCGCGTTGAAGCCCTTCACCTCGGTGGCGGTAAAGAACACCGAGTACGGATCGTGCAGCGCCGAAACCTCACCGCGGATCGCCGCGTAGACGAGATTGCGCGCGTCGGTGCGCGAACCGTAGCGTTGCAGCGCGAGCGCCATCTGCCGGTCGATCGCCGGCACGGCACCGCGGCCGTCGGCCTGCGCGTGCATCGCCGCGACCTGCGGGTTCGCGATCCCGCGCGAACGCAGATACGCGATCAGCCCGACGCGCGCGCCGTCGAGCAGCAGTTGCGGAGCAACCGCATGCTGGTACTGATCGGAGATCGTCGTGTAGCTGAAATCGGTCTCGATGAGATCGAGCACGCTCACGCCGGCGGCGGCCGCGGCCGGGCGGCCGGGCGGACCGGCAAGCAGGGCGCTCGCGACGAGCACGGCGAGCAGCGTACGGAAGGTGCGGGAGGTCATCCTCATGAGAACGGACGTCACGCCTGGGCCGTTCGGCGTAAGACGGCCAAGGTTTCTTCGGCGCAGCGATCCCACGAAAACGTCGCAGCGCGCGCCAGCCCCGCGGCGCGCAGTTCCGCCCGCCGGGCCGCGTCGCCGGTGAGCCCCGCCAACGCCGCGCTCCACGCCAGGACGTCGTGCGGATCGTCGATCCAGGCGCAGCCGTCGCCGCCGACTTCCTCGAGGGACGGCGTGCGCGAGGCGACCACGGGCGTGCCGCACGCCATCGCTTCGAGCAGCGGCAGCCCGAAACACTCGTAGAGCGACGGGACCGCGACGAGCGCCGCCCCGCGATACCAGCCGGCCAGCACCGCCGGCTCCACGACGCCCAACGCGACCACCCGCTCGTCGGACGGCGGCCCGTTGCCCGCGACGACCAGTGCCGTCTCCGCGTTCGGAAACGCTTGCACGTGCGCGGCCAACAGTGTCGGAAGGTTCTTGAACGGCTCGAGCGTGCCGACGTAGAGCACGTAGGGGCGGCCGTCCCCCAGCGCGTTCGCGTTGCCCTGCGGCGCGAAGACGTCGCGCTCCACGCCGAGATAGGTGACCGTTTGCCGTTCCGCCGGCACGCCGAGATAGCGCGTCACCTCGCTGACGGTGTAGCGCGAATTGGCGAGGAACGCGGCCGCGGTCGCGGCGGAGCGCAGCCACGGACTCTGTTCGTTGCGGCGCTTGCGCGGATCCGGCGCCGGATAACGGAACGGCGCCGCGTCGTGAAACGTCACGACCGACGGCACGCGCGCGCTGAAGAACGTGCCGTTCCACGGATGCCAGACCACGTCGGCATCGCGCGGCGCATGCTGACCGAAGGGGCCGCGTTTGACCAGCGTCACCCGCACGTCGTCGCGCTGCGCGAAGCGCGCCAGCAGCGCGTGGACGTAGCGCGCGATGCCGCGCCAGTCGTGCGCGAGGTCGCGCTCGTCGACGGCCACGTGCAGCGGAGCGCTCACGCTGCGGCGGCGCGCAGTACGTCGAGCGTGAGCCGCGCGCAGCGTTCCCAGGTGAACGCGGCCGCCTGCGCCGGGCCGCGCGCGCCGAGTTCGGCCAGCGCGCCGGGCGTGCGCGAGAGCCGCCGGAACGTGAAGGCCCACTCTTCGAGATCGTCCGGATCGTCGATCCAGGCCGTCACGTCGCCGCCGACTTCGGGCAGGGCGGCCGCGCGCGAAGCGATCACCGGCGCACCACAGGCCAGCGCCTCCAGCAGCGGCAACCCGAAGCCCTCGTCGATCGACGGAACCGCGACGAACAGCGCGCCGCGATAGTAGGCTGCCAGTTGCTCGTCGGTGCCCGCGTCGAGCACGACGGACGCCGGCGGCAGCACCTCCGGCGGACGCGTGAAGGCGAGCGCGACGTCCGCAGTCGGGAACGCCGCTTGCCAAGCGGCGACCAGCATCCGGACGTTCTTGCGCATGTCGTGCGCGCCGACGTGCAACACGTACGGCCGGCCGTCGGACAGTGTGCCGCGTTCGCCGCCGGGGCTGAACGGCGCGCTCACGCCCAACGGCGCGACCGCGATCCGTTCCGGCGCTACGCCCAGGCGCAACGCGATCTCACCGGCCATGTAGTGCGAGTCGGCGACGATCGTGCGCGCGCGTTCGGCGGTGCGGCGCAGCGGCGCCTGCTCCCGCTCGCGCACCTTGAAGCCCTCGGCCGGGAAGAGAAACGGCACCACGTCGTGGACGGTCGTCACGCACGGCAACGCGGTGGGCAGATCGGTGCCGTTCGACGGGCTCCACAACACCTGAGCGGCGGCGGGAATCGCCGCAGTCACGGTCTTCGGATCGACGCCGAGCGCCCGCGCGATGCGAGGCCGCGGCGCGAGCAATCCCGGCGCGACGAACGACAGCGTCACGCCGGGCTGCGCGAGCAATTGGGCGCTCACGGCGCGCGTGTAGCGCCCGATCCCGCGTTGATCCAGCACGCCGAAGCGCGCATCGACCGCGACGTGCAGGTCTTCCGTCATCCCGCCAGCGGTTCAGCGCGCGACGAGGGCGTCCCGCCACGCGATCGGCACGGCATCTTTCGCACCGGCGATCGCGCCGAAGCGTGCCGTGGCGGCGTCGCTATTGTGCAGGCGGTGCTTGACGCCGGGGCCGATCCAGGCGAGGTCGCGCGGGCCCAGCCGCTGGGTGCTCGCACGGCCGGCCGCATCGTAGCTCTCGACGTCGAGCACGCCGTCGAGCACCATGAACGCTTCTTCGCAGCTCAGCGCGTACGCGGGCGTCGATGCGCCGCGCGTCAGCGTGTCGACCGCGTAGGTGAAGTGCGTCGGGGCAACGAGGCCGCCGGAGCGCGCCGGCATCACGTACGGCGCCGCGCCGAACGTGCCGCCGTCGACCGCAACGGTTTGCGGCGTCACGGCCGATGCGCGCGCGAGATAGCGCTCGACCTCGCGGAGGTATTCCGCACGTTTTTCCGGCGCTGCGGGGCGCAGCGGGCTCACGGCGTGCTCGGCCGGATGGTCGGTATAGGTCGGGTTCATCGGCGCCGCGGTGGCGACCATGATCTGCATGACGCAATTCGTGTCGCCGTCATTGCGAAAGCCGTGCGGACGGCTCGCCGGGTTGAGGACCGCGTCGCCCGGTCCGACGACGAAATCCACCACCTCGTCGCCGAACTGCCACGACATCGTCAGCTGCCCGCTGTGCACGAAGAACAGCTCTTCGATCTGATGGTGATGCGTCGACGCTTTGCGGCCGGGCTCCTGAAAGATCAAGCTGCAGGTGAACGCGCCGGGCGGCAGCGTGCTGCGATCGTCGCTCTTGGGCGAACCCCCGGCACCGACGTACCGCATCTGCGCCCGTTCGAGCTCGGGGTAACCGGCGTTGGCCGGAAAGGCATCCCAGTCCCAAACCTTGTCGAGATAGCGTCCGACCCGGACGACGGCATCGGCGGCGGCTGTGGACACGGCGATCTCCCTTCGCGCAGCGAACGTGAGCCCAGTATAGCATGACGAATTCGTATCTGAAAACTTGTTTAGTATAGGAAACCCCCCGCTGCACGTCCTCACGGCCGGGGCGGGACCGCGGGTGTTGCTGCTGCACGGTATCGGATCGTCGGCGACGTCGTGGCAGCGCCAGCTCGCCCGGCTCGGCGCGGACTACGCGCTGATCGCACCCGACCTGCGCGGATACGGCGATTCGCCCGACCCCGCGGGCCCGCCGGTGCTCGATGCGGTGGCCGACGATCTGGCCGCGCTGTTGGCCGGGGCGCCCGCGCACATCGTGGGCGTCTCGTTCGGCGCGTTGGCCGCGCTGGCGCTGGCCCGGCGCCACCCGAAGCTCGTGCGCTCGCTGGTGCTCTCGGACACGACCCTCGGCCGCGCGACGCTGGCGCCGGCCGAGCGCGCGGCGTGGGTCGAAGGCCGCTACGCGCTCGCAGCCGAGCTGCAAACGCGGGCCGGCGAGCGCGCCCGCGAGATCGCCGGCCCCGGTACACCCGATGACGTCTTGGCCGAGATCGCCGCCAATATGCGCCGCGCGCGGCCGGCCGGCTACCGTTACGTCACCGACATCATCGCGGCCACCGACGCGTTGCCCTGGCTCGCGACGATCGCCGTGCCCACGCTGGTCGTGTGCGGCGAACACGACAGCGTCGTCGGGTTCGCGCTCTCGCAGACGATCGCCGAACGCATTCCCGGCGCGCGGCTGGTGACGATCCCGGGCGCCGGACATGCTCCGAACGTCGAGCGTCCCGACGAGTTCGCCGCCGCGGTGCGCGCGTTCGTCGACGGCGTGGAACGGCCCGCGTGAGCGAAGCGCGCGTTGCGATCGTCACCGGCGCGGGCCGCGGGCTCGGCCGCGCAATCGCAGAGCGGCTGGCCGCCGAAGGCCGGCACGTCGTGATCGCCGAGCTGGATGCGCCGTCCGGCACGGCGGCCGCGGCGGCGATCGCGGCCGGCGGCGGCCGCGCGTCGTTCGTGCAGACCGACATCGCCGACGCCGCCTCGCTCGCCGCGCTCGCGCAGCACGCCGGCAGTTGCGGCCGCATCGACGCGCTGGTCAACAACGCCGCGATCGCCAACTCGGTCGGCGGCAAAACGTACGACGAGATCCCGGAATCCGAGTGGGAACGTTTGTTTCGCGTCAACGTCAAGGGCACGTGGCTCGCATGCAAGCAGTTCGGCCCGCTGCTGGTTGCCGGCGGCGGCGGCGCGATCGTCAACCTGGCGTCGGATACCGCACTGTGGGGCGCGACGCGGTTGCTGCACTACGTCGCGACCAAAGGTGCGATCATCGCGATGACGCGCGCGCTCGCCAACGAGCTCGGGCCCGACGGCGTTACCGTGAACGCGGTCGCGCCGGGGCTGATCGAGGTCGAGGCCACGGCCGGCGTTCCCGCAACGCGTTGGAACGATTACCGCACGCGCCGCGCGCTCACGCGCGACCAGACACCCGATGACGTGGCCGGAACGATCGCCTTCCTCTGTTCTTCCGACGCGCGCTACATCACCGGGCAGACGCTCGTGGTCGACGGCGGAATGGTGATGCCCTGATGCCCGGCAACATCGACGCCGTTCTGTTCGTCACCGGCTTCCTCGTCGGAGCGGGCTGCTGCATCATGCTCGGCGTCTCGCTGGCGGAGGATCACGACCGCCGGATCGTCATTCCCGCCACGATCGTGAGCGCACTGCTCGGCGGCGCGATCCTCGGCTGGGGCTTCAACTACTTCTTCCACTTCGCCCAAATGACGGGCCCGGCGCCGTAAGGGGCGAATGTCTCGCCCACGATGCTGAGCGAAGAACGCAACCGGCTCTTGGCGCAAGTCGGCGCGGGGACGCCGATGGGCGAGTTGCTGCGGCGCTACTGGATGCCGATCGCCGGCGCGAGCGAGCTCGACGCGACGCGGGTCAAGGCCGTGCGCTTGTTTGGCGAAGACCTGGTCCTCTATCGCGACCTGAGCGGCAACTACGGCCTGGTCGACCGCCACTGCCCGCATCGCCGGGCCGACCTCTCGTACGGCTTCGTCGAGGAATGCGGCCTGCGGTGCAACTATCACGGCTGGCTCTTCGACCGCGACGGCCGCACGCTGGAACAGCCGTTCGAAGACGTCGCTTCCCTTGATGGAGCCTGTCCTGAGCCGGGTCGAAGCATGCATTTCCGCGACAAAGTACGCGTCAAGGCGTATCCGGTGGAGATCAAAGCCGGCCTCGTGTGGGCCTACCTCGGTCCGCAACCCGCGCCGCTCGTTCCGAACTACGAGCCGTTCCTGTGGGAGAACGGTTTCGCGCAGATCGTGATCTCGGAGATTCCGTGCAACTGGTTTCAGTGTCAGGAAAACTCCATCGACCCGGTGCACTTCGAATGGATGCACCGCAACTGGTCGATCCGGTTACGCGGTGAGACCGGCCCCTACGCGCCGCGCCATCTGAAGATCGCGTTCGATGAGTTCGAGTGGGGGCACACCTATCGCCGCGTCACCGAAGACGCCGGCGAAGACGACCCGCTATGGACCGTTGGCCGCGTGTGCCTGTGGCCCAACGCCCTCTTCACCGGCAGCCACTTCGAGTGGCGCGTGCCGATCGACGACGCTAACACGCTCAGCGTCACCTGGCACTTCAGCCGCGTGCCCAACGAGCGCGAACCCTACGTGCAAGAGACGGTCCCGACCTGGCACGGCCCGATCAAGGACGCGCTCACCGGCAAGTGGATCACGAGCCACGTCATGAATCAGGACTTCGTGGCCTGGCTCGGTCAAGGCGAGATCGCCGACCGCACGCAAGAACATTTGGGCACGAGCGACCGCGGCGTGATCGCGATCCGCAAGCGGTACCTGGACGACCTCGACGCGCTCGCGCGCGGCGAGGATCCGAAAGCCGTCGTGCGCGACCCGCAAGTGAACCGGCGCATCGACCTGCCGATCGTCAACAAACACATCTTCATCGACGGTCTGCCCGAAAGCGCGTACGTCAACAAGGTCAACAGCGCGGTCGCGCGCAGCTACATCTTCCAGGTCGGCCAGCCCGAGAGCGTGCGCCGCGCCTGGGAAGACGCGATGGGTTTCGCGCGCGAGGAACCGGCCGGCGGCGTGCTCGAGATCCTCAGCGGCACCCGCCGGGCGTAGCTAGCCCGCGAACGCTCGCCGGTCGTCTTCCGCGAGGATGTCCAGCACGAGCCGCAACTCGGGCTTGTCCTTCAACCACGGGTAGATCTCGTGGACCTCGGGCAGATCGCGGTTACCGCGCGGCTCGCGGGTCTTGACCCAAGCGTTCCACTCATCGATCGTCGCCTGATTGGCGTGCTTGCGCACGAACGCGACGACGTCGGCCTCACTCGCCGCCGCACCGACCGCCGCGATGAAGTCCTCGTGCGCGATGCCGAAGCGTTCGAGCATTCCGCCGGTGACGCCGGGGATATTGTACCCGTTGCGGTTGCCGCCGGGCAGGTACGCCCGCGCCTTGTCGATCGAGCGCGGCAGAAAGATGATGCCGTCGAGTTCGGCCCGGGGGGCGCGCGGCGGCGCTTTGGAAAGATCGAGCGAATCCATGCCCGCTCAGTTCCAGCTGGCGAAGATCATGCCTTGCCCGGTGCCGGCTTCGGAGCGGTAGCACGGGACGTAATCGATGACGTCCATCTTGCGGCCGTAATCGTTCATCGCGGCGACCATCGGGTACCAGCTCTTCGTCTCGCAGGTATTGCCCCAGTACCACGACTCCGGGAACTTGAGGAGCGCCTGCTCGTCGCCGTGCTTCATCGCGTCGATCACCGCATGATCGAACTCTTCATCGATCGTGAAGTGCGAGAAACCGCCGGACGAAAAGATCGCGACGTTCAAATCGTCGGGCAGCGCGTCGATCGACGCCTTGAGCGCGTGACCGAACTTGATCATCCGCTGCAGCCGCGGCTGGTTGCGCGCTTCGCCGACGTTCATGAAGATCGGCACGGTCGGCGGCGGCGCGTCGTTCATGATGCGCCGGAAGATGAACCCGAACGCGTGCGGGATGCCGTGCGAATGACCGTTGTGCTCCGGCAACTCGTAGGAGATCGCCACGTCGAACTCGCGATCGATCAGCTGATCGACCAGCGCTTCCGCCATCGCCGGCGCACCCGGGTACGTCGCGCCGCCCGGCGGGACATGTCCCGGTAATGCGACCGCCAGCCCCATCCCCTCGAGGCGCTCGGTCTCTTCTTCGCTCGGATGGATGTTCGGAATCTCTTTGCCCGCGTAGACCATGAACGCCGGGGTGAAGTCGTCTTTGAAGACCTCGCGCTGGTCGTTGCCGAGGATGATCGCCGCGTTGGCGCCGCAGGCGGCGTAACGCCGCGCGACTTCCGCCACGGCATCCTGACAGGCTTGCCAGCGCTTCGTCTTGATGCCGAGGTCGAGCTGATCGGCAAAGCCGCCGTTGCGCGCCGCGAGCAGCGCCGGATAATCGTAGTACTGGCCGCGGTAGGCGTGACGCGGGTTGCGCTTGTCGAAATCCGCGCGCTGATGCCACTGATCGGGCGGCGTCGTCAACAACGGACCATGCGAAACACCAAAAGCACCAACTACGCGAGCCATAGGGTTCTCCTTCTTCCGGAAACGTTGGACATCATGCCGGTGCCTCCTCGCGCACCGGTGGACCGGCGAACGCCGACGCATACGGGCCGAACGCCCTCATGTCGACCTCGAGCAGCGCTGGGCCGGTACGATTGCCGAGCGCGGACAGCGCGGCCTGGAACGAGGGCACGTCGCGGGCGCGCGCACTGGGCAGACCGACCGCGGCGGCAAACGCTTGGAAGTCCGGCGTGTGCAGATCGGCCAGCACCCGGCGGCCGCCGAACTTGTCGTCTTGAATGTTGCGAATGACGCCGTAGCCGCCGTCGTTCATCACGATCAGCAGCACGTCGGCGTTCTCTTGCACGAGCGTCGCGAACTCGCCGAACGACAGCTGCAGCCCGCCGTCGCCGGCCAGCGCGACCGTCTTGCGCCCCCCGGCCGCCAGCGCCGCGCCGATCGCCATCGGCAAACCTTGACCGATGCCGCCGCCGGCAGCGTGAACGCCGTTGCGCGGCGCGCGCAGCGGCAGATAGCGATTGCCCCACGAGCTGTTAGAGACGGTGACGTCGCGCACCCACAGCGCATCGGCCGGCATCCACGCGCCGAGCGCGTGCACGAGATCCTCATAGGGCCCGAGCGTGCGCCGCAGCTCGTCGTTCGCTTGCGCGCGCGCCTGCGCGACGTCGGCGCGGAACGCCGGATCGACGCGCATGTCGCCGCCGAGCAGCTCGACGAGTTCGGTCAGCGCGGTCGCGGCGTCGCCGGTGACGAACCGCCGCACGGGATACGAGCGGTCGCGCATCGTCGGGTCGGCGTCGATCTGGTAGCGCTTCGGCGGCAAACGCAACTGCCAGCGCAGCGTTTCGTTGCCGCGCAGACGCGAGCCGACGATCAGCATCGCATCGCAGGTCGCATACAGCGCTTCGACGCTGGGCGCCGAGGTGTACGAACCGAGTGACGCCGGATCGTCCTCGGACAGAATGCCGCGCCCGCTGACGCTGCTCACGACGCCCCATCCGAACCCCGCCAACGCGCGCACCGGCGCGGCCGCGCCGCGCGCGCCGCCGCCGAGCCACAACAACGGACGTTTGGCGCCGCGCAAATCGTGCGCCAGCGCTTCGAGCGAGCGGATGTCGAGCGTCACGGCGGCCGGCGGCAGCGGCAGCAGCTCGTCGAACGGCGGCAGCTCCATCGGGGCGCTCTGGACGTCGATCGGGATCTCGATGCTGACCGGCCCCATCGGCGGCGTCAACGCCGTGGCGACCGCTTCGCGCAGCGTGCCGAGCAACGTTTCGGCCGACCACACGCGGTACGCGCGTTTCCCGGTCGCGCGCAGCATCGCGAGCTGGTCTTTGGCTTCGTGGATGTAGCTGCGCTCGCGGTCGAGGTACGGAACGTCGATCTGACCGGTGAGGTGCAACAGCGGCGTGCCGGCGGTGAGCGCCTCGACCAGCGCGCCGCACGCGTTGCCCGCGGCGGTGCCCGTGCTGGTGAACGCGACGCCGAGCCCGCCGCTCACGCGCGCGTAGGCGTCGGCCATGTTCGTTGCGCCGGCCTCTCCGCGGGCGGGAACGCAGCGGATGACGCCGCGGCGCACGATCGCATCGAGCATCGGCAGGTTGTGGATGCTGATCACGCCGAACGCGGCGCGCACGCCGGCGGCCTCCAAGAATGCGGCGACGACGTCGCTCGCGATCGTGCGTTCAGACATAGCGGCTGATACCGCCGGCGAGTTCGATGACCGTGCCGGTCATGTAGCCGCACACCGGTGAGGCGAGAAAGGCGATCGCCGCCGAGACTTCCTCCGGCCGCCCGATACGGCCGAGCGGGATCCCGCGCTCGCGCGCGAGCTCGGCGATGTACGCCTCGCGCTCGATCGTATCGCCGCTCGCGCGCCGTTCGGCGAAGCGCTTGTCCCACTGTCCGGTGTCGACGACGCCCAACAGGATCGAGTTGACGCGGATCGCGGGCGCGAATTCCACCGACATCGCTTTGGCCAGATTCAGCGTTCCGGCCCGGGCGGCGCCGGTCGAGACGATGTAGGTCTCGGGCTGTTTCGCCAGCAGCGACGAAACGTAGACCATGCTGGCCGCGTCCGACTTGCGCAGCAGCGGCAAGAACGCGCGCGTCGGGCGCAGCAGGCCGAAGAACTTCAGCTCGAGCTCTTCCGTCCACGCCTCATCATCGACATCCGCGAACGCGCCGAGCCGCGAACGGCCGGCGTTGTGCACGAGCACGTCGGTCCGGCCGAAGCGCGCTTCGACCGCGGCCCGGAACGCCTCCATCGCGGCCGCATCGAGCACGTCGGCGGTGAAACCGAGGACGCGTTCGCCGGCGGTTTGGGCCAGCTCGTCCGCGACCCGGTCCACGCGCGCGCGGTCGCGCGCGCAAAACGCCACCGCTGCGCCCTCGTCGAGCAAGCGCCGCACCGTGGACAACCCGATCCCCGACGTCCCGCCGGTCACGACGGCGACGCGGCCCGCCAACTCGAGGTTCACGAAGCGAACGCCGCCTCACGATAGCCCGACAACTCGGAGATGCGGCGCGCCGCCGCCCGCAGCGCTTCGCACACCTCGCCGTCGAAGGCCGCCGGATCGATCGCGTTCTCGGGCGTCGAAACGTTGATCGCCCCGATGACCTCGCCTTTGACGTCGAACAGCGGCGCGGCGATGCTCGCGATGCCGGGTTCGAAGCTCGAATGGCTGACGGCGTACCCACGCCGGCGGTCGGCTTCGAGCAGCGGCACGAGCGCGTCCAGCGTCAACGGCGTCTGATCGCTGAACTTGGCCAGCGCGCGGCCGCCGAAGTGCTCCTTTACGTACGCGGCGGGTTTGTAGGCCAGGATGATGCGGCCCATCGTCGTCGCGTGGGCCGGCACGCGCGCGCCGACCGCGATCATCGCGCTGACCGGCTTGTGCGCCGCGAAGCGTGCGATGTAGATCACGTCGCCGCCGTCGAGGATGCCGAGGTGCGTCGAGCAGCGCGTCTGCGCGCGCAGCCGCTGCAGTTCGGGCCGCGCCAGTTCGGCGATGTCTTTGGAAGCGAGGAACGAGTAGCCGAGCGACATCACCCGCGCCCCCAGCCGGTAATTCTTCGTCTCGTCCTCGCGTTCGAGGTATCCGAGCCGCTGCAGCGTGTGCACCAGCCGGAACGCCGATGAGCGCGACACGCCGATCCGGCGCGCCATTTCGCTCAGGCTCATCTCGTCGACGGCGTCGCGATCGAAGCTCTCGAGGATGCGCAAGCCGAGCTCGAGCGAGTGCACGCTGTAGCGCGCATCGGGAACGTTTTCGGACGCCTTCTCGGTCATGCTTCGACCGCCACGCGCGGCGCGGCCGCGGCGAGCGCTTCGCGCGCGAGCGCTTTGAAGCGCCGGCGCAAGCGCGTGATGCCGATGTCGTGCTGGTAGAGGATCTCGTGCTCGCGCGCGTCGTCGGCCATCCCCTCGAGCACGACGCGATCCTGTTCGAGCACCGCCCAGTGGCGCGCTTCCAGCCGCTCGCGATACAGAAACCGCCACAGGTCGCGCTGCCAGCCGCCGACCTTGCGCAACCGCCAGAAAAAGATCTGCGTCGTCGTCTCGTCGATCGGCGTCGCGAAACCCAAGATCCGGAACGGACCGCCGGGTCCGTTGCGCACCGGATAGGGAATGTCGAGGCGCATCCACAGCGCGCCGGTCTCGCCGTACTCGGTCCAGTCGAAGGCGACGTCTTGCTGCAGCTTGCGCGCCACGCGAAAACCGGTCGGCGTGTCGCTGATCTCCATCACGTCGTCTTTGGCCCCGACGAACATCGTGTGCGAATCGCCGTGCAGATACGGTCCGTGCATCGGGTCGATCACGTTCTCGATCGCGTAGCGGTAGTTGGTTTTCCAGGTCGCCTCGCAGACGAAGTGCGACCAGGCCGGATCGGTGAACTCCGCCGGCGGCTCGAGCGGGATCGGCGCCTCGCCGGCCGGCGTGGGAAAATACGCGAAGATCGCGCCCGCCAGTTCTTGCACGGCGTACGTGCGCACGGCCAGCCGGCCTTCGATCGGACAGCCCGGCAGCGCGGGAACGCTCGCGATGCGGCCGTCCCCGTCGATCGCGACTCCGTGATACGGGCACACGATCGTGGCCTCGCGCACGCGGCCGTGCGAGAGCCGCGCCCCGCGATGCGGGCAACGGTCTTCTTGGGCGTGGATCGCACCCTGAGCGTCGCGCCAGAGCACGATCCGCTCGCCCATCCGGTCGATCGCGACGGGGGCGGCCCCGACGTTGCGCGCGGCCGTGAGCACGTACCAGCGCCCGCGAAAACCTTCGTTGGCGATGCGCTCCTCGAGCATCGCGCGCCCGCCGGGTTGCTCGAGCGCTAACTGCGTAACAGCGGCTCCGCGCGCAATCTCAAAGATCGTGTGCATCGGCGAGTGTCCTTTAGAGCGCGTCCGCCAGCTCGGCGAGGTAGGCGCTCAGCGTTTCCGGGGTCCACTCCCGCCGGCCGCCCGCGACGACGTGGCGCGCGTTCAGGCCGGCCGCGATTCCGGCCAAATCGTGCGTGCCGTCGGCCATGATCGCCTCGAGCTGATCGGCGAACTTCGTCGCTTCCGGCGGGTACGGGACGGCGGGTGCCGTCTGCCCCGACAATTTTGCCATCGAAACGTTGTTTCGACGTTCCGGCTCAGGCGACCTCGGCCGCGCGCCGGACCGCGGCGATCATCGAGGAGTTGATCAAGAAGCGGCGGGCGAGCTCTGGCGTCTCGGCGGTATGCACCAGCTCCTCGAAATGGGCGCGGCGGATGTCGGGGTCGCGCTCTTCCATCGTCTTCTTGTTGGCGATCGAGTTGGCTTGGACGTGCTCGACCGTCGCGGTGCGGCGCTGGCGATCGTAGACGTCCAGCAGCGTGCCGGGCGCTTCACCATGGCAGACTGCGGCCAGCTTGGGAATCAGGTTGGCGGCGTCCTGGATCCCGCTGTTGAGGCCGAAGGCGCCCAGCGGGTTATTGAGGTGCGCGGCGTCGCCCGCCAGCAGCACGCGGCCGTCGCGAAAATTGCGCGCCACGCGCTGGTGCACGCGGTAGAAGTTCACGTCGAGCACGTCGTAGCGAGCACCGGCCGGCTCGAAGGCCTGCAGCCACGCTTCGACCGCGTCCGGCGCTCCGATGACGTCTTCGGGGGTTTCGACGTCGGTCGGGATGACGAGACGCCAATACGGCGCGCCGTCGCCGGGCATCTGGAAGAGCGCGATCCACTGATCCGGATCGGCGATATACGCGTTCTTCGCGTACCCGCGCGTCTGAAAATCGAACGCCGTGCTGATCACCATGAAGCGTTCGTCCCAGGTGAAGCCTTCGAACGGCATCGCGATCGCTTTGCGAACGGCGCTGCGACCGCCGTCGGCGCCGACCAGATACGTCCCGTCGACGGTCTCGGCCGTGCCGGCGCGTTCGTAGGTCACGCGCACGCCGTCGCCGGTCTGCTCGACGTCGACGAAGCGCGCGTCGAATTGCAGCTCGGCCAGCGGTTCGCGTTCGAGGAAATCGAGAATGATCGGCGTGAGCCGGTGCTGCTCGAGGTGGAAGCGATACGGATACGGCGTGAGGTCCGCGATCAGTCCGAGATCCCAGTTGGCGATCCAGTCGGGATTTTTGCGGTCGCGGATCTGCCAATGCGGAACCTTGATGCCGCGCTCGAGCATGCGCGCCGTAATTCCGTACGGCGCCATCGCTTCGAGGGTCGGCGGGTGGTACGAGCCCGCGCGCAGGTCGACGGTGAGGCCCGGTTCTTGCTCGAGCAACAGTACCGGAACCCCGGCATGCGCGAGACCCAGGGCGGTCATCAGTCCGACCGGACCGGCGCCGGCGACGATGACGCGCTCCCGGCCGGCGTTCATGGCGCGGGCGCCGGCGCTACTTTGCTGTCGGCCGCGTAGACCGGCGCGGCGCGGACGGCGACACGCATCGCGCCGACATACTGCATCTCGCACTCCATCACGTCGCCCGGCGCGACCGGCCCGACGCCTTCGGGTGTCCCGGTCATCAGCACGTCGCCCGGATAGAGCGTGTACCAGTTCGAGGCCCACGCGATCAGCTTGCGCGTCTTGAAGATCAGATGCCGCGTGTTCGACTGCTGGCGGACCGCGCCGTTGACCTTGAGCGAAAACGCGACGTCATCCGGCTCGCGCAGCTCGTCGGGCGTGACGAGCCACGGTCCGAGCACCGCGTACGTGTCGATCGACTTGCGGAAGCTGCGGTCTTCGGTGCCGCGCACGGTCATGTCCAGCGCGATCGCATAGCCGGCCACGACGTCGAGCGCCCGGCTTTCGGGCACGTTGGCGCACTCGCGTCCGATGACGACCCCGAGCTCGATCTCGTGATCGGTGCGGCGATCGGAGAAGCGCACCGCGACGCCCTCGCCCGGCCCGACCAGCGCGCTCGACGCCTTGAGGAACAGTCCGGCTTTGTCGATGGCGGCGACGGCATGATTGAACGTGATGCCCGGATCGGCCACCGATTCCGCGATGTGCGCTTCGTAGTTCACCGGCGCGCCGATGATTTTCGTCGGGTTGATCACCGGCGCGAGCAGCGGCAGCTCGTCCACCGAACCCACCGGAGCGCCCAGCGTGGCCGCCTCCACCAGCCGCACGATCGCGGCGAGGCCGGCGATCGTGGCGTCGCCGCGCCGCAACGGTGCCGCGACGACCGCATTGGCAACGTGCTCCGTCACGTCGTACACGCGGCCGTCGCGCACGACGCCGTAGCGGTTTTCACCGAATCGGCAGAGCTTCACGCGCGGCGCTGCGCTTTCAGCATGGTCGTCGAATCCACGACGTCGGCAAACGTGTTGCCGGCCGGCCCGGCGAAGCCGGTGAGGCGATGGAACTGCAGCGCTTTCTCGTAGCTGTTGGCGGCGATGTCGGCGTTGTGGGGCAGCACCGGCAGGTAGGCGATGAGCAGCGCGTCGATCGCCGGATCGCTCAACGCGCCGTCGTACTGCTTGAGCAGGCCGCGCGCCGGACCGGTGTTCTGGTGCAAGTACGCCTCGGCGCGCGCGATCGCGTGAACGTAGGCGACCACCGCGTCTTGGCGCTTGGCGATCAGATCGGGCTTGGCATAGATCACGCCTTGGACTTGGTCGCGCATCGAGGGCACGTCGCCGGCGGCCGGCACGATGAACCCCTTGCCGACGTTGTTCGCCTCGGCGATCATCGTCATCGGCCAGGCGAACGACACCGCGTCGATGCGCCCGGTCTTCATCGTCTGCAAGACCGCGCTCTGATCGGCGCCGACGTTCACCAGCTCGACATCGCGCGTCGAGTCGAGACCCTGCAGGCGGAAGAGGTAATCGACGAGCGCTTGCGTACCCGAGCCGGGGCCGGTGATGCCGACGCGCTTACCCTTCAGCGCGTTGATCTTGTCGGCGAGCTTGCTCGCGCGCGTGAGCTTCGTCGCGTCGAGGAACTGGTTCGAGGCGACGATGTCGATGTAGTAGGCGTCGCATAGCGAGCCGACGAGCTTCACCGGACGGTTGGCCTTGAGCAGCGCGAACACGTCGGTGATCACCGAGTTGCCGATGTCGATGCTGTTGGAGGTCACCGCCGTTCCGACCAGGGTCCCGGACGAGAACGAGGTGGCGGTGACGTCGAGCCCGGCATCCTTGTAATAGCCCAGCTTGTCGGCCACGAACACCGGGAAGAACGCGACCGAGTTGCCGATCTGGCCGACCTGCAGCGACTGCGTCGCCGCGCGGATGACGGCCGGAAATCCGGTCACCGCGGCGGCGCCGGCCAGCGTGGACAGGGCCTGTTTGCGCGTGAGCTTCATAGCGTTACGTCCCTCGTATGTTAACGGAAGTGTCGACCTTCCATCGGGAAAGCCGGCGGTCGATCTCGTCAACGACGGCGTTGAGGAGCATCGCCAGGACGGTTAATACGATGAGCGCCGCAAAGACGCCCGCCGTGTCGTAGCTGCTGGCGGCCGACGAGATCAGGTACCCGATGCCGCGGTTCGACGCGATCAGCTCGCCGATGATCGCGCCGATCAGCGCGTAGGGGATCGAGATGCGCACGCCGGTCAGCGCCCAGCTCATCGCCGACGGCACCAGCACCTTGAAGAGCACGTCGCGCGGCGTGGCGCCCATCAGCCACACCGCATCGACCAGGTCGGGGTCGACGTTCCGCACGCCGGCGATCGTGTTGAAGAACACGATGAAGAGCACCGTGACGGCGGCCAGCACGATCTTCATGAAGATGCCGATGCCGAACCACACAACGAACAGCGGCGCGAGCGCGACCTTCGGCACGCTGTAGATGGCCAGGATGAACGGGTCGCAGACTTCCGCCAGCACCGGATGGCGGCCGATCGCAAAACCCAGCACGATGCCGCCGACCGCGCCGATCAGAAAACCCGCGATCGTTTCCTGAATCGTGATCCAGGCGTGAAACGCGAGCTGACCGTTGAGCGTGATCTTGACCAAGCTGGCCCAGATCGCCAGCGGGCTCGGAACGACGGTCGCGTCGATCAGGTTCGCGTTGGAGCCCAACTGCCACAACCCGACCACGCCGAGAAACAGGGCGATCCGCGCGACCGTGATGCGCACGTTGTGCCGCACGCGCACGCTGCGCCGCGAACGCACGGCCGCCAGGGTGGCGCTCACGGCGCAGCCGACGCGCTGAGGGTGCGCGCTCCGGGATCGGTGGTGAGCGCGTCGAGCAGCCGTTCGTGCAACGCGATGAATTCCGGTGCGAAGCGCACGGTGCGCACGTCGCGCGGGCGCTGCACCGGCAGGTCGACGTCGACGGCGATCCGGCCGCCCGATTGCAGCGCGATGACGCGGTCGCCGAGCAGCAGCGCCTCGTCGATGTCGTGCGTCACGAAGACGATCGTCTTGCCGCTGCCCTGCCAGAGGCGCAGCAGCTCGCCCTGCAGCTCGGCGCGCAGCTGCGCATCGAGGGCCCCGAACGGCTCGTCGAGCAACAGCGTGGCGGGGTCGCTGGCCAACATGCGCGCCAGCGACGCACGGCGCGCCATCCCGCCGGAAAGCTCGCGCGGATAGCGCTTTTCGGCATCGGACAGACCGACCAGCCGCAGCAACTCGCGGGCCCGCGCCTCGCGCGTCGCGGCCGGGACGCCGCGCACTTCGAGCGGCAACGCGACGTTGCGCAGCACGTCGCGCCACGGCAGCAGCGTCTCCTTCTGCGTCAGGTAGCCGACGTCGAGCCGCGGGCGCTTCGTCGATCCGTCGGCGAAGGTGATCGCTCCGCTCGAGGGCTCGATCAAACCGGCGATCATGTTGAGGATCGTCGACTTGCCGCTGCCGCTGCGCCCGACGATGCACACGAAACTGCCGGCCGCGATCTCGAAGCCGACGTGCTCGAGCACCGCCAGGGCCGTGCCGTCGTCGCGCACGAAAACCTTGCCCACGTCGCCCAGGGCGATTGCCGGTGCCGAATTCACCGCTGCGCGGGGACCTGTTTTTCGCGCGCGATCCGTTCGAGCGACTCCGCCGTTGCGGTAACCATCGTGGTCGGCGTTCCCAGCTCGCGCAGCATCGCCTCGGCGTCGCGCATCTCGTGTCCGCGGCGCACGGCATGCTTGGCCGTTCCGTCGACGATGCGGTCCATCGTCGTGGCGTCGGCCTCGACGAACGTCTTGATGATGTCCGAGCGCAGCCAGTCCTCGACGCCGACCGCGCGCGCCGCTTCGAGTGCCTCCCAGATCGACGACGACATCCCTTTGAAGAACACCGAGCGCGTCAGCTTGCGCGCGTTCGCTTCACCCGGCCGCGCCCCGACGAATCCGACCGGCGTGCCGAAGCCGCGGTAGAACGCCGCCAGCTCTTCGGCGCCGCTACCGGCCAGAAACATGCCGACCCGCATCCCGAGCGGCGGCACCGGTGCCATCATCGCGACGTCGACGAACGCGGCTCCGCTCGGCTCGACGATCGCGGCGAGTTCTTCCTTGAGCGAGGGCCCGGCGGTGTTGTGGTCGGCGTAGATCATGCCGCGGTGCAGCAGCGGCAGCGCTTCGCGGGCCACGTCGGCTGCGACGGTCGCCCAGTTGACGGAGATGACGACGTCGGTGCCCGCGACGGCCGCCGCGAGGTTCGCCGCGATCGGAATTTCGCTGAGGTCGCCGTGCAGGTCGGGATCCCAGCCGCGCACGACGGCGCCGCCGCGCACCAGATCGCGCGCCAGCAGCGAACCGGCTTCGCCAAGCCCCAAAACGGCGACGCTCTTCATGAGCCGCCCCTTCCCCCCGGAGGTTCGGCGTCCATGCCCCGGAAACGGTGCGGCAATGCCCAGAATCATCGTCGGCGTATCGGGTGCCAGCGGGAGCATCTACGCGATCCAGACGTTGCGCGCGTTACGCGCGATCGGCGGATTTGAAATCCACCTGGTGTGCTCCCCGCAAGCGAAACAAACGGTCGAGCTCGAGACCGACGTGAAACCGGCCGAGCTCGAATCGTATGCCGACGTCGTGCACGACACCCACAACCTCGCGGCCTCGATTTCGTCGGGCTCGTTCAAGACCGACGGCATGGTCGTGGTGCCGTGCTCGATGCGCTCGGCGTCGGCGATCGCCTACTCGCTCAACGACAACCTGCTCGTGCGCGCCGCCGACGTCTGCTTGAAGGAACGCCGCACGCTGGTGCTGGTCGTGCGCGAGACGCCGCTGCACGTGAACCACCTGCGCAACCTGGTGCGAGCCGCCGAAGCCGGCGCGATCATCCTCCCGCCCGTTCCGGGGACCTACTCACGTCCGAAGACGATCGAGGACGTGGTGAACCATACCGTCGGGAAAGTGCTCGATCAGTTCGGAATCGACAACGACCTCTTCCGGCGCTGGCAAGGCGCAGAGTGAATGTGCGCCCGCTTCACGCTGCGCAAGCCGCCCTGGCCGCTCGCGCGCGCGCTCGGCAGCAAGAGCGTCGCGCGCGCGCTGTCCAGCCGCTTTAACATCGCGCCGACGCAGCCGATCGTGGTCGCGCTCAACGATCCGGACCGGACCGTCGAGGAGGTGCGCTGGGGGCTCGTGCCGCCGCATGCCGAGCATCCGTCGGCGGTGAAGCTCTCGACCTTCAACGCGCGCATCGAGACGATCGCCAAGGCGCCGACGTACCGCGATGCGTTTCACACGCGGCGCTGCGCGATCTTCGCCGACGGGTTCTACGAGTGGCGCACCGATGCCGACGGCGGCAAGACGCCGCTCTGGATTCACCGCACCGACGACGAGCCGTTCGTCTTCGCCGGGCTGTGGGAGATCTGGCACGCACCGGCGGGCGACGAGACGGTGACCAGCGCGACGATCGTCACGCAGCCGGCCAACGCGTTCTTGGCCACGATTCATTCGCGCATGCCGGTGGTGCTCGACGTCGAGCGCGCGCGCGAGTGGCTCGCACCCGGCGAACGCGACGCCGCCACGCTCCTGGAATTGCTCGCGCCCAGCCCGGCCGAAGCCTGGACCGCGAACCCGGTCGCGCCGCGCGTCGGCAACGCCCGCTTCGACGACCCCGCCCTCATCGCACCCGTCGCCGACACCGCCGTCGCGACGCCGTCGCTCTTCGACTAGCAGCGATCGTGGCGGTCCCTACGCTACTGCGGCTTGGTGTTCGAGGAGGATCTCGCGGCGCGTGCGGCCTGATTCGAGGATCGCCATGCCGACTTCGAGCGTGCCGAGGGCCCAGCGGCCGTCGTGCACGATCGGCGTGCCGGCGGTGAGGCACTCGTACATCTCGCGCATTTCGAGCATTCCGGTGCCACGGCCGCCGGTCACCGGGATCTCGCGCCGTCCGTCTGCGTCGTACACGTAGAGCCCGTTGGGGGATTGACGCACGTCGCCGCGTTCGAAGCTCGCCACCGTGATGCCGAACCAGCCGATGTGCGCGCGCGTGCCGACCGGACCGGCAGCGGCAACGTTGCTCGCTCCGTTGGCCCCGCTCGCGCCGAAGCGCATGTCTTCTTTCGCGGCGTCGTTATCGAAGGTGCCGGCGCGCAGCTCGCGGCGCACGCGCACGCGCTGCTCGTCGGTGTAGAGGCGGTTGCCGATTCCCCACGTCAGCTCCGAGGTGTCGAAATAGCCGTAGCCGTTGTAGGCGATCGTCGCCGGCGTTCCGTCCTCGAATTCGAGATAGGCCGAGAAGTTGCCGGGGCACGGACGTTCGGGCATCCAGCGCCCGACCGCGGCGCGCACGCTGCGCACGCGCCCGCCGCCGAGCAGCCGCACCGTGTCGATGAGGTGCGGAGCGTGACGGTAGACCACGCCGCCGCCGAGGGCTTCGTCCAGCTCTTCGGGCATGCGCGGCTTGAGCAGCCAGTCCGTCGACAGCCACACGTTGATCGCGATCAACCGCCCGAGCTCACCCGACTTCGCGACCTGCCACATCGCTTGGATGTCCGGGCTCATGCTCCAGGTCTGGCCGCACAGCAGCTGCACGCCGTTCCGCTCCGCCGCCTCGCACATGCGCTGCGCTTCGTCGACCGAGAGCGCCATCGGCTTGGTGCAGATGACGTGCTTGCGGTGCTCGGCGGCGAGGATCGTGTGCTCGCAATGGAACTGGTTGGGCGTCGCCACCCAGACGACGTCGACGTCCGGATCGGCGCACAGCGCTTCGACGTCGCCGTACGTGCGCGCCCCGTAGCGCTCGGCGAACGCCGCCAGCGCAGCCGGACGCCGGTCGGCGGCGGCGACGACGCGGGCGTGCGGATACGCCTCGACCCCGGGCAGAAACATCGTGCTGGCCACGCCCAGCCCGGCGACGCCGAGCCGCAGCGGCTGCGCGGCCTCAGACACGCTTCAGCTACCCGCGAATGTCGGCGAGCGTGCGAATTTTCTCGAAATAGTTGCCGTAGCGCACGTCGAACGCGCTGAGGTTCTTCTGCTCGCGGTGGATGTCGACCATCGGCTCGTTCTCCGCGCGGTCCCGAATGATGCCCATCGGGTCCTCGCCGCGCTCGACGCGCTCCATGCTTTCGAACAACAGCTTGTGGTAGAGGATCACGCCCTTGTCGCTGGCGGTGAGGTGCTCGCGCGTGCGATCCGAGATCGGTCCCTGGCCCACCCAGCCGGTCATGTCTTGCTTGGGGATCGTATCGGCGACGAGCTTGCCGTCGGCGGTGAACAGCTCGCTGTACTTGACCGTGATCGGCAACGGTTCGGCGCCGGGCTTCCGTTTCGTCGTCCGGTACGCGATCTGCAACGTGCGCGTGTCGTCGACCGGAACGCGGTACTGGAACGTCGACGAACCCTCGGCGCCGACCGCGAGCAAGTTCGGGAATATCAGCGGATGGCCGATGTTCCAATCGTCGGACGTCTCAGGGTTTTCGCCCTCGAGCAACCGGCGCTTCATGATGCCGAAGCGGAACACGTCGAACTCGATCTTCAGATGCTTCGCTTGCGTC
>Ga0181536_10000338_pt1 | contig 56633 bp, 61 predicted proteins | sample PEATcosm2014_Bin_41_FD_121105 | JGI IMG/M metagenome (GOLD analysis project Ga0181536, IMG submission 121105) | Peatland microbial communities from MTU Mesocosm Facility, Houghton, MI, USA - PEATcosm2014_Bin17_60_metaG | ecosystem: Environmental > Terrestrial > Soil > Wetlands > Peat | place...
CCCGGTTGGCCCTCTGCCATTCGGCAGCGTTGCTCTCGTGGGTCGCTCGCTCTCGCCCGAGCCGGGCGATGGTGTCGCGGGCGTCACCTACGAACCCCGGCATCACGAGCAGGCTGGCGTCGGCCAGCGCGGCGGTGACGGTGATGCCCCGGTCCACGGCGCCGATGTCGACGGATGGCTCGAGCCTTCGTGCTCGCACGTGACGGAACCCGACGCAGGCCCGCCACGCCCCTGAGGGGGTCTTGGTGATGGTGAGGGTGCGGGGTCGCCGCCACGGTCGATGAGCCGGCGCAGCTGAGAGAGGGCGGAACGCGACAGCTCGATCTCGCCGACGCCCTGGAGGTAGAGGGCGGGGCGCGTCTCTGCGGCCCCCACCCGCCGCAGCGCCCAGGAGACCGGCTCGTCGTAGAAGGCGGTGCGCAGGCGGCGGTGGGACGTGCACCTCGGGTAGCGGGGCTTCTCCCCGGCCTTCACCCGGCGGAAGCACCCGGCCACGGCCTCGTCGGCCCTGCGGATGGCCGAGCGCACCGGCTGGACGCCGAAGCGACCGCTGTCGGGCCTCTGCGCCCGCAGCTCGTCGTCGATCTTGACCGAACTGGTCGAAGGCGCTGACCGACACCGCTGCCCACCGCCACGCATCCCTGCGGTGCTGGAGGGCGGCGTTGTGCGAGTCCCGTGACAGCTCCAAGAGGCCCCGCTCGAGCGCGTGGGCCTGGTTCCTCGTCGAGCGGAGCCAGGACGCCGCCTTGCGGTCGAGCACCTCGTCGGTGCCGTCGGCCACGAGCAGCGCCGAGCCCACCTTCTGCGCCCGAGGGCCCGAGGCGATCACAGCGGAGACCGTGCCCGGCGGGTGTAACGCCGCTCGGTCCCACCGGCGCGAGCTGTTCTGTGGCGGGCCCTAACCGGGTCCGGCGGCCGCACCGGTAGGATGCGGGTCGCATGCTGGACCTGAGCCCGGTCAAGCTCCTGCTCCTCCTCATCGTGGCCACCATCTTGGTGGGGCCGGACAAGCTGCCCCAGGTGGCCCGCCAGCTCGGCGCGGGGTGGCGGCGGCTGCGCGAGCTGCACCAACAGCTCGACCACGAGGTCCGCCAGAACATCCCCGACCTCCCCTCCACCCAGGAGATCGCCCGCTTCGCCCGTTCGCCGGTGGCCCTGTTGAACCAGCTGGCCCAGGTGGGTGCGGACGACCCGGTGGAAGACCCCGCCGCCGCCGCCCCGTCGCCGGGGACGGCCTGGCCCGAGGACCCCTCGGCCGCCCCGTTGCCGGGCACCGCCGAGGGGCGCCCCGCCCCCGGGGCCCTGCCCGGGGTGGGCGACGACCCGTCGCTCAACTGAATGGCCATCCCCCTCGTCGATCGCGTCCGGGTGGCGCGCCAGAACCGGCCCAGCCCCGACGCCATGACCCTGGCCGAGCACCTGGCCGAGCTGCGGCGCCGGCTCATCGTCTCGGTCGCGGCCTTCTCCGTGGCCGCCATCGTGGCCGCCGTCTTCTACAGCCACCTCCTCTCGATCCTCCAGCACCCCTACTGCCAGGCCAGCCCGAAGGACTGCCAGTTCTACGTGACCGCCCCGCTCGACCCCTTGACGCTGCGGGTGGAGATGGCGGCGTTCGGCGGGCTGATCCTCTCCTCGCCGGTGGTGCTCTGGCAGGTGTGGCGGTTCATCACCCCGGGGCTCCGGTCGGCCGAGAAGCGCTACGCCGTGCCGTTCGTCTCCGCCTCGATCGTCCTGTTCCTCGCCGGCTGCGCCACCGCCTACTTCGTCTTCCCCCACGCGCTCTCCTTCTTGAAGGAGGTGGGCGGCAACCACCTCACCCAGCTGCTCAGCCCGACCAGCTACCTGAGCCTGGTCATGTGGCTGATGGTCCTCTTCGGCCTCTCCTTCGAGTTCCCCGTGGTCCTGGTCGCCCTCCAGCTGGTGCGGGTGGTGCGGCCGGCCCAGCTGCTGCACTGGTGGCGCTGGTCGGTGATCGGCATCACCGCGGCGTCGGCCGTCTTCACCCCCAGCTCGGACCCGTTCTCCATGCTCGCCCTGGCCGTGCCGCTGGTCGCCTTCTACTTCCTGGCCATCGGCATCGGGAAGCTGCTGGGCCGTTGACCCGCCCGTCCGCGCCGCCCGGCGGCGAGACGGGGGTCCGCCGCCGCTTCCTGGCCGACCTGCCCTTCCCGCCCGACCCCTTCCAGCTGGCCGCCCTCGACGCCCTCGACGCCGGCCGCTCCGTCCTCGTCTCGGCGCCCACCGGGTCGGGCAAGACCCTGGTGGCCGCCTACGGGGTCCGCCGGGCGCTGGCCGAGGGGAAGAAGGCCTTCTACACCACGCCCCTCAAGGCCCTCTCCAACCAGAAGTTCGCCGAGCTGGCCGCCGAGCACGGGGCCGGCCGGGTGGGGCTCTTGACCGGCGACACCGCGCTGCGCCCCGCGGCCCCGGTGGTGGTGATGACCACCGAGGTGCTGCGCAACATGCTGCTGGCCGGGTCCGACCTGCTGGGGGGGCTGCGCACGGTCGTGCTCGACGAGGTCCACTACCTCCAGGACCCCTACCGCGGCGGGGTGTGGGAGGAGGTCCTCGTCCTCTGCCCGCCCGAGGTGGCCTTCGTCTGCCTGTCGGCCACCGTGGCCAACGCCACCGAGCTGGGCGCCTGGCTGCGCTCGGTGCGCGGGCCGACCGACGTGGTCGTCGAGCGCGCCCGCCCGGTGACCCTGCGCCACCACTTCGCCCTCCACCGCCGCCCGGGCCCGGGAGAGCCGGGCGGGACCGAGCTCATCCCCCTGCTCGACGGGGGACGACCCGGGGGCGAGGGGCTCCGGGTGGACCAGGTGGTCCGCCGCTCCGAGCGCACCCGGCCCCCGCCGCCCCGCTGGCGGGGGGGGAGGGGTGCGGGGGCCTGGCACCCCTACCGCACCCCCCGCCGGACCGAGATCGTCGAGGCCTTGGAGGACGAGGACCTCCTGCCGGCCATCGTCTTCATCTTCTCCCGGGCCGCCTGCGACGACGCGGTGCGCCAGTGCCTGCGCGAGCGGCTGCACCTCACCGACCAGCGCCAGCGGGCCGCCATCCGCCGGGTGGCCGAGGAGCGCACCGAGGGGCTGAGCGACGAGGACCTCTCCGTCCTCGGCTACGACGAGTGGCTGGAGGGTCTCGAGGCCGGCGTGGCCGCCCACCACGCCGGGCTGGTGCCGGCCTTCCGTGAGACGGTCGAGGCCTGCTTCTCGGCCGGCCTCCTCCAGGTGGTCTTCGCCACCGAGACGCTCTCGCTCGGGATCAACATGCCGGCCCGCACCGTGGTGATCGAGCGGTTCGACAAGTTCGGGGGGGCCGGGCGGGCCAACCTCACCTCGGGGGAGTACGCCCAACTGACCGGGCGGGCCGGCCGGCGGGGGCTCGACCAAGAGGGCCACGCCGTCGTCCTGTGGTCGCCCGACATCACCTTCGCCGAGGTGGCCCGGGTGGCCCAGGCGCCGCCGCCCGACCTGCACTCGTCGTTCCGGCCCACCTACAACCTGGCCGTCAACCTGGTCCTGCGGTTCGACCGGGCGACGGCCGCCGCCGTCCTGCGGCGCTCCTTCGCCCAGTGGCAGGCGGCGGCCGAGCGCGCCCGCACCTCGGCCGCACCCCCTGACTCCCTGGTCGAGCACCTCGGCCGGCGGTTGGCGGTGCTCGAGGAGCTCGGCTACGTCGACGGCTGGTCGGCCACCGACCACGGCCGGCGGCTCTCCCGCCTCTACCACGAGGCCGACCTGCTGGTGGCCGAGGCCCTGGCCGCCGACACCCTGGGCGGGGCCGAGCCCTCGGTGGTGGCCGGGGTGCTCTCGGCCGTCGTCTTCGAGCGCCGCCGGGCCCGCCGCAGTGTGGGTCACCCTCCCCACCACCCGGCCCGCCCCCCGCGGCGCAAGGGGTCGGGCGGCGACCGGCTGGGCGAGAAGCGCCGGGCCGACCTGGCCGGGCGGCTGGGGGCCCTGGCCCACCACGCCGAGGCGGTCCGGGCCATAGAAGAGGTGCACCTGGTCCCAAGGACCCGCCAGCCCGAGCCGGGCCTGGCCGGGGCGGTGGCCGCCTGGGCCCGGGGGGCGCCGTTCAAGACCGTGCTGGAGGTGGCGGCGGCCGACGTGGGCGAGGTGGCCCCGGGGGACTTCGTGCGCACGGTCAAGCAGGTGGCCGACCTGGCCGGCCAGGTGGCCACGGTGTCGACCGACCCGGCCACGGCAGCGGCGGCGGCCGAGGCCGTCCACCTGCTGCTGCGCGACGTGGTGGCCGCCGGGGCGGCCCCGGCATCCGCCACCACCGAGGCGGCCCAGACCTAAGGTTGCCCGGGCATGTTCCCCTACGTCGAAGAGCGCTTCACCGCCGAGGAGGAGGCCATCCTGCGGCGGTACGTGACCAACGTCGACCAGCCGGTCTTCGCCCTGGTGAACCTGCCCGAGGTGGTGAAGGGCGCCCTCTTCGCCCGGTACTCGCGCTCGCCCCAGAGCCTGCGCCGGCTCTTCTTGGACGAGTTCGTGGGCGACCTCGACATCTCCGGCGACGCCACGGTGGACGCCACCGTCGGCCTGGCCCGGGCCGAGCAGCTCTACGAGCGGGTCTTCGTCGAGTACGGCGACGACTCGGTGGCCCAGTTGGGAGGGGTCCACCTCGCCTGCGAGCAGGCCTCCAACGTGCTCACCAAGGTGCTCGAGCGCGGGCGGCTCATGGCCTACCTCGAACAGTCGACCCGCTACATCGCCTACGACGCCCGGCTCGGCAGCGGCCACTACCGCTACTACCGGCCCCCCGAGATCCTCGAGTCCCCGCTCGGGGCCCGCTACGTGGGCGACCTCGACCGGATGTTCGACACCTACGCCGAGCTCCTGCCCAAGCTGGTCGCCTGGATCGGCGCCCGCCACCCCAAGGCGCCCGGCGACTCGGACTTCGTCCACCGCCAGGCGGTGCGGGCCAAGGCCCTCGACTCGCTGCGGGGCCTCCTGCCGGCGGCCTCCCTCTCCAACGTCGGCATCTACGGCACCGGCCAGTCCTACGAGCTCCTGCTCCTGCGCATGCGGTCCCACCCCCTCCCCGAGGCCCGCACCTACGCCGAGATGATGCTGACCGAGCTGCGCAAGGTGATCCCCTCGTTCCTCCAGCGGGTCGACCGGGCCGAGCGGGGAGGGGAGTGGTCGGCCTACCTGGCGGCCACCGACGACGACACCGCCCGCCTCGTCGAGCGGCTCTGGCCCGACGGCGAGGACCCGGCGGCCGGCGGCCCGGCCGGGCCCGGCCCGTCGGTCGTCCTGTGCGACTTCGACCCCGAGGGCGAGGAGAAGGTGCTCGCCGCCGTGGTCTTCGAGCACTCGAGCGTCTCCGAAGGGGAGGCGCGGCGCCGGGTGCGCGCCCTGTCGGCCGACGACCGCCGGTCGCTGCTCGCCGCCTACGTGGGGGAGCGGGCCAACCGGCGCCACCGGCCGGGGCGGGCCTTGGAGCGCACCGACTACCGCTTCGAGGTGGTCTCGGACTACGGGGCCTTCCGAGACCTGCAGCGCCACCGGATGCTGACCGCCGAGTGGCAGCCGCTCACCACCGCCCTCGGCTTCGACCTGCCCGAGCTGGTGGTCGACGCCGGCGAGGCCGAGCCCTTCGGCGAGTCGATGGAGCGGTCCGCGCACCTCTACGACGTCCTCGCCACCGACTACCCGGCCCAGGCCCCCTACGCCGTCGCCCTCGCCTTCAACATCCGCTACGTCCTGCAGATGAACGCCCGGGAGGCCATGCACGTGATCGAGCTGCGCTCGGGCCCACAGGGCCACTCCGCCTACCGCCACGTGGCCCAGGAGATGCACCGGGCCATCGACCAGGTCGCCGGCCACCACGCACTCGCCGCGGCGATGTCGCACGTCGACTACTCGCCGAGCGGCCTCGAACGGCTCGACGCCGAGCGCCGGGCCGAGGGCCGGCGGGCGTCGCGCCAGCAGAAAAAAGCGGGCGAGAAATCCGCAACCCCGTGACCAGGAGCGATAGCCGTACCCCCTGGTCAACGGGGGTGGCGCTCTCTTGAGCGGGCCCGCGCGGCTGCGTAGGGTACCCCCCAGTCCCAGACGCCCCGTCAGGAAGTTGCCGGTCTTGGGCCAGCACGTCCTTTCGGGGGGGATGCTGTGAGAGGCGGAGGTGGCCCGGGGGGTCGAGTAGAGAACTTCCCGCCCGTGAGGCGAACGCCTCACGAGTGGCGAGATGGCCCCAAAGACCCCCGGGCCCTGCCGCCTTTACCACCCCCGCCGCGGCCGGCGGCGGATCGCACAACGATCGACAGCGGACGCGAACCGTCTATGCTCCCGCGGCACATCTCCACCCCGGAAGGCAGCCATGGCAGACGACCTCGACGAAGTTGCGGTACCTGACGACCTCGACGACGACGCCCTAGACCTCGACGTGGTCGAGGCCGACGACCTCGACGACGACGCCCTCGACGTCGACCTGGAAGACGACCTCGAGGTCGACCTCGACGCCGACGACGACCTGGTCGCCGAGGCCGTCGTCGTCGCCGCGCCCGAGCGGGTGGTGGAGGAGGCCGACGAGGACGAGGAGGAGGAGCCCGACGACGAGGATGTCGAGGCCAGCCTGGACGTCATCTTGAAGGAGCGCCTGGTCGTCGAGGACGAGCCCGAGGACGACGAGGTGGCCGACGTCGACGACCGCTCAGAGATCTCCGAGCGGGTTCTGCCCAAGCAGCCCGACGAGTTCGTCTGCCGGTCGTGCTTCCTCGTGAAGCACCCGAGCCAGCTCGCCGACAAGAAGCGGATGCTCTGCCGAGACTGTGTCTGACGCCCCGCCCGACCCCGACCACGACCGCTCGCTGGCCCAGCGGGCCCTGGACGTGCTGGTCTACGCCCCGGCCGGGCTCCTGCTGACGGCGGTCGAGGACATGCCCCAGCTGGCGGCCAAGGGCCGGTCCCGCCTCGAGCTCCAGCTGCGCAACGCCCACGTGCTCGGGGGCTTCGCCGTGGCCCGCGGCCGGCGGGACCTCGAGCGCCGCCTGGCCCGGCGCACCGCCACCGGGGGAGCAGAGGGGACTCGAGCGCCTGCCCCGGTCGCTGAGCCCACCCCCGCACCGGCCCCGGCCACGCCCGCCCCGACGGCGGCCGGCGTCCCGGCCGACCTGGCCATCCCCGACTACGACACCCTCTCGGCCTCCCAGGTGGTCCGCCGCCTCGACGGGCTCAGCCCCGACGAGCTCGACGCCGTCTACCGCCACGAGACCGCCACCCGGGGCCGGCGCACGATCCTGCACCGGGCCCAGCAGCTCCTCGGCGCCGAGGACGTCCCGGGCCGCTGAGGCCGTGGCCCTCGCCCGCCCGGCGGCACCCGGGGACCTCGACCGGTGCGTCGAGCTGCTGGAGGCCGCACGGCGCGAGGCGGGCGACGCCCGGGGGGCGGCGCTGGCCGAGGGGCTGCGCGAGCGCCCCGCCTCCGTCGCCGACTGGGCGTCGGGGGGCGACCGCCGGGCCCTCTTGGTCGGGGAGTTCGACGGGGCGACGGTGGGGATCGCCGCCGGCCGGCTGGCCGACGGGCCCCACGGCGGGGGCGGCGGCGAGCGGCGGCTGGGGGTGGTCGACTTCTGCTACGTCGAGGAGGCCGCCAGGGAGGTCGGGGTGGGCGAGGCGCTGCTCGACGCGCTGCTCGTCTGGTTCTCCGAGCGGGGCTGCACCGACATCGACGCGCCGGTCCTCCCGGGGGACCGGCTGACCAAGCAGCTCTACGAGCGGGCGGGGTTCAAGGCCCGGCTGCTCACCCTGCACCGCCGGTCGGGCTGAGCCGGGGGGCCGGCCGCCGGGGCGGGGGAGGGGGGATGCGCAGCCCGAGCAGCTTGGCCAGCTCGGGGACGAGCCCGGCGGCGCGCCGGGCGGCCTCGTGGGTCTCGGGGGCCGGCGGGATGCCGACCGGCTTCACCGTGCGCCGCACCGGGCACTCGACGACCGCGTCGAGGAGCGTCAGCCACTCCGCCGGGTCGAGCTCGGCGGTCATGGCCGCGCTGGCCACCTCGGACAGGCGCACCGCCAGCTCCGCCGGCAGCCGGGTCCCGGGGTCGGGCGGGCGGGTGGCCGTGCGCAGGGCGTCGGCCACCCGGCCGGCCTCGACGGCGCCGGTCACCCGGGCGACCCAGTCGTCGCGCAGCGCCGTCACCCGGTGATCGAGGGCGTCGCGCAGCGCCTTGGCCATCTCCCGGCCCTCGTCGTCGAGGGTGACGGTCCGTGAGGCCGCCACCACGGCCCGCAGCTCGCGCAGCCGCAGCTCCTTGCCGGCCGACTGGGCGCTCGAGGCGCGGTCCTTCCAGCTGGCCAGGTTGACCGCCGGCAGCAGCTGCTCGGCGATGGCCAGGAGCGGGTCGGCGTTGACCGGGGCGGCGCCACCGGTCTTGCGGGCGTCGGCGATGGCCTGGCGCACGGCGGGGATGCCCCCCCGCAGGAGCTGCTCGGCCACCGGCAGCTGCTCGGGACCGAGGGTGGCCAGCATGGCGTTGCGGTGGGCCGTGGAGACCGTCGGCTTGCGCTCCCGCTCGCGACGGGGGGGCGGGCCCTCACCCCGGCGGCCGGACTCCTCCCGACGGCCCTCGGCGCCCTCCCGGCGGTCCGGGCGGGGCCCGCGGTCGGCCCCCTCGGGACGCGGCCCGCGTTCGGACCCCTCCGGGCGCGGCCCGCGGCCGGCCCCCTCGGGCCGATCACGGCGCGGCGGGCCGGTGCGCGCCCCCTCGCGACGAGGCGGGCGCTCCCCGGCACCGCGTCGGGGCGGGCCCTCGTCCCGGTCGCGCCGGCGGCGCGACCCCGGGGCCAGCGTCACCGACACGTCGGGCGCCGGCCGCGGCGCCCCGATGACCTCGATGCGGTTGGCGGCGCGGTCGTCGGTCTTGGCGGGCACGGGGGAGAGGCTGACGATCTCGAGTCCGTCGAGCCCCGACTCGACCTCGGCCCGCAGCACGTCGCCGACCGAGGCCGGCGTGGGCACCTGGTCGGCGGCGAGGCTGCCCTTGGGCAGCTTGGCGCCGGCGGCACGCCAGGTCCACACGCCCTCGGCGTGGCTGGTGAGTTCGATGTCGATGCGGCGGGGCATGCGGCGGCAACGCTACCGCTTCGCCAGGGGGGCCCGTGTCAACCGCCCGCCGGGGCCATCCCGGCGGTGCCGGTCGGTACGATGGGGGGGTGCGGCCACGGCCTGTGGGCCGCGGCGACGCCGAGCGCACGCCACCCGCCAAAGGATCCGACCCATGCCTGACCACGTCCCCGGGACCGACCCCGAACCCTGGGGTGCAGCAGTGCCCGGGCCCCCCGCCGGCCCCCCGCCCGAGCTCCCGCCGTGGGCCCTGCCCCACCCCCCGCGCCCAGCGGACGCCGGCCCGTGGCCCCACCCCGTGGTCGGGGCGGCCGGCCTGTTCGGCGGGCCCACGACGACGGGCGGGACCAGCGACCAGCCCCCGCCGTCCGCCCCGCCCTACGCCCCCGAGCTGTCGGGCCCCCCGTGGCACCGGCCGACGGCGGTGGGGGAGCGGCGCCGCGGTCCGGGCGGGTGGCTGGCGGTGGCCGCGGTGGCCGCCCTGGTGGGCGCGGCCGTCGGCGCCGGGGTGACGGCGGCCACCGACAACGGGGGAGGGTCGTCGGTCACGGTGAACGAGAGCACCGCCACGCCGGGGGCGGCGACGCTCGGCGGCGGCGTGTCGATCCCCAAGCTCGTCCAGAAGGTCCTGCCGACGGTGGTCTCCATCGAGGTGACGCATCGCGGCGAGGAGGACCAGGGGACCGGGATGATCCTGACCTCCGGCGGCGAGGTGGTCACCAACAACCACGTCATCGCCCTGGCCGAGGAGGGTGGCACCATCACCGTGACCCGCTCGGGCACCACCGACAAGGAGGCCGCCTCGCTCATCGGCGCCGACCCGGGCAACGACGTGGCGCTGGTGCAGATCAAGGGCGCCTCCGGGCTGCCGACGGTGACCCTGGGCAACTCCAACAAGGCCGAGGTCGGCGACGCCGTCATCGCCATCGGCAACGCCCTCGGGCTGGCCGCCGGGACGCCGACGGTCACCCAGGGGATCGTCTCGGCGCTGGGCCGAACGGTCACCGCCGGCAGCGAGACCGCGGGGACGACCGAGACGCTCAAGAACATGATCCAGACCGACGCGGCCATCAACCCGGGGAACTCCGGCGGCCCGCTGCTCGACACCGCCGGCCAGGTCATCGGGATGGACACGGCGGTGGCCGGCAGCACGGGCGAGGGGACCCAGGCGCAGAACATCGGCTTCGCCATCCCGGCGGCCACCATCGAGTCGCTCCTGCCCGACCTCGAAAAGGGGGGCACGGTGAAGAACGGCGGGGGGGCGCTCGGGGTGACAACCACCACCCTCACCCCGCAGCTGCGCGAGGAGTACGGCTTCACCCCGACCACAGGGGCGGTGGTCCTCTCGGTCCTGGCCGGGTCGCCGGCCGAGCAGGCCGGCCTGCGCGAGGGCGACGTGATCGTCGCCCTCGACACAACACGGGTGACATCGGCCGCCGCCCTCCAGGCCGCCGTGGCCAAGCGCAAGGCCGGAACCACCGTCCGGGTCACCTACTACTTGGGGGACCTGCGCGAGACGGTGAGCGCCACCCTCGAGTCCCAGACACTGCAGCAGCAGCAGGAGTCGGGTGCGGCGGCCGGGACAACACTGGGCTCGACGACAGCGACATCCGGGGCGTCGCCGTTCGGGTAGTCGGCGATGCAAGAGGGCCGGGCCGGCGGGGTCGCCGACGGCCCGCGCCCACCCCCCGGCCTAGCTCAGCAGGGCGGCGGAGGCGGGCTCCAGGTGCAAGACGGCGTTGGGGGAGCGGCGCAGCGCCGAGGCCGGGCAGGCGGTCGAGACCGGTCCGGTCAACGCGGCGCGCACCGGCTCGGCCTTGCGGGCCTCGGGGACGATGGCCAGCACGCGCCCGGCCCGCAGGAGGGCCGGGATGGTGACGGTCAGGGCGTGGGCCGGCACCGAGGGGACGTCGGGGAAGTGGCCCTCGGCCACCTGCTGGCTCCGGCAGGCCTGGTCGAGCTCGACAACCTTGACGTCGAGGGGGTCGTCGAAGTCGGCCACCCCGGGGTCGTTGAAGGCCAGGTGGCCGTTCTCGCCGATCCCGAGCGCGCAGAGGTCGAGCGGGTACTCGGCCAAGAGGGCGGCGTAGCGGGGTCCCTCGACGGCGGGGTCGGCCAGCCCGTCGAGGTAGTGGACGGCCCGGGGCCGGGCCGGTTCGCCGATCCGCTCCCTGATCCAGCGGCGGAAACCCGCCGGGTGGTCGGGGCCCACGCCCACGTACTCGTCCATGTGGAAGACGACCGTGTCGGCCCACGGGACGTCGGCCGTCGCCGTCACCAGCTGGTGCACGAACGCCAGCTGCGAGTTGCCGGTGGCGAACATGGCGTGGGCCACGCCCCGGTCGGCCACCGCGGCCCGCATGACCGCCGCCGCCTCCTCGGCCGCCGCCACGGCGAGGGCCGTGGGGTCGTCGTGGATGCAGACCCTGAGGGAGTCCACCGTCAGCTCGCGCACCCGCCACCTCCGCTCGCACCGTCGAGATCGAGTCCGAAGGAGAGTAGACGATGCCGCCGTCACTGGCGGCTCTGGCACCGCGCTGGATAGATTCGGCGCACCGGGCGAGCCCCCGCAGCCGTGCTGCACCCGAGGCGGGCCCGGACACCGACAAGCACATGGGGGGGGTCCGTCGATGTCGAGCCGCTCGTCGCGCAAGGTCGCGCCGCCACCGATACAGGCCTTCCCCGACCGTTCTGCCGTCGGACGGTGGGACGTGCCCCCCTGCCTCCATTGCCGCCTGGAGGTGGTGCAGATGAACGACGGGGTCTGGGTCCACCGGGCCACGATGCTGGCCGCATGCCTCCTGGCGCCGCCGGACTCCCGCCCGTGGTGGGCGTTCTGGCGCCGGCGGACCCCGACGCGACCCGCCGTTCGCCCCCCGGGGCCCGGCGCCCCCCGGTCATAGCCGGGGCGGGGTGGAAGGGGCCTCAGCCGGTGACCGGATCCCCGTGCCTCGGCTGAACCGCCGATAATGCACATTATGTAAAGTCAAGGAGAGGGCCCGGGAAGGGCCCCTTCGGGTTCACCTCGCCACCGGCTCCACCACCGTCCCCCGCAGGTCGGCCGCCGCCGCCCGGAGGTGCTCGAAGGCCCGGCGGTAGTCGGCGGCGGTGTCGGACTGCGCCAGGTCGGCCTCGACGTCCTCCAACGCCGCCTCGAGGGCGTAGAGCTGGTCGTGCAGCCGGTCCAGGTCCTCGCCGGCCACCACCAGCTGCCCGGGTTCGAGCGACAACTCGGCGGCCCGGGCGCGGGCCTCGTAGGCCCGCTGGCGGTGCGACCGCTTGCAGTAGGCCGGTGGCCGCCCCCGACCGGACCAGTTGGCCAGCGGACGGCGGCAGTAGCCGCACCGAGGGGTGGCGTCCATATTCGTCACGGTGACGAATCTAGCCGCCGGCCGGCCCCCTCACGGCACCAGTCGGGCGACGGGATGGTCGCCGTCGGGGTCGGGGCCGTGGTAGGCCGCGGCGTCGAGCTCGGCATCGGACCGGTCGGCCCGACGCTCCTCGAGGTGCATCCACCGCAGCGCCACCGGGATCATCGGCCACAGCATGAGCGTGTCCCCGCCCACCCACATGATGACCCCGCCGGTGTGCAGGTCGAGGACGGGGCCGACCCCCCACGTCCGGTGGAAGGCAAGGTAGGCCGGGAAGAGCTCGTGGCTCGCCTGGTCGAGCGAGAGGCCGGTGAAGGTGTCGATGGGGATGGCGAGGAAGAGATAGAGGAACTGGGCGCCGGGGTGCAGCCGCACCCGGTTGGGGTCAGAACCGAAGATCTGGCGCCAGAAGAGGTAGCCGATGCACAAGAAGACGAGATGCTCGGCGTTGTCCCAGGCGGCGTGCTCGATCGTGTAGTCGTACCAGCTGGTCAGGTGGGTCAGCGGGATCATGACGGCGTAGAGGGCGAAGGCCACGATCGGGTGGGCGACCAGGCGCGACGGCCGTGACCGCAGGGCGGCGGTGACCCGTCGCCGCAGCCGGCCGGTGCTCGCCCGCCAGACGAGGTCCACCGGGGAGGCGATGGCGAAGAGCGGCGAGGCCACCATCACGAACATGAGGTGCTGGACCATGTGGTCCCAGAAGAGCTCCTGCTGGTAGACGCCGATGAAGCTCATGACGGCCAGGCAGACGACGACCAGGGCGGCGACGAAGGCGGCCGTCTTCCCCCCCGACCAGGGATGACGGGGCTGGAGGCGGTTCACCCGGCGGACGCACCACAGGTAGCCCGCCAGGGCGAGGAGGACCAGGACGACCGGGACGGCGTTGAACTGGGTGGAGAGGAGGCGGCTGCCCACGAGCGGGGGCAGCCCCATGCCGGCGAGCACGCAGAGATGGTAGAACTACACGCCGTAGGACATCAAACCGGCTCCGGCCGGCCAGGGGCGATGGGAGGTGGGCCGGTGGCTCGGCTGGGTGAGCTCGAACGCAAGGTGATGGACGTCCTGTGGGCCTCCATGGGCACCGGGCTCACCGTGCGCGAGGTCTCCGAGCAACTCCCCCACCACGCCTACACGACCGTCTTGACCGTCCTCGACCGGCTCGGGCGCAAGCAGCTGGTCCGCCGCACCAAGGACGGGCGGGCCCACCGCTACCAGGCGGTCGCCTCGCGCGAGGCCTACACGGCCGAGCTGATGCACGAGGCCCTCGGCGCCGCCCCCGACCCCGAGGCCGTCCTGGTCCGCTTCGCCGAGACCGTGACCTCGGCCGAGGCGGTGGTGCTGCGCCGGGCACTGCTCGACTCCGACGGCCGCACCTCCCCCACCCCGGCGGCCGTCCACCGATGAACCCGGCGGCGGCGGCCGTCGTGCTGGCCGCGGTCTCGGCGGCCTGTCTCGGGCCCGTGAGCGTCGCCCTCGAGCGGGCTCGCTGGACCCCGCGGGCGCCGCGGGCCGCCGTCGCCCTCTGGCAGTGCCTGGGCGTCGGCGGCGCCCTGGGTGCGGCGGGGGCCGGGCTGGCCGTGGCCGTGATCCGGTTCCACGCGGGGTTCTTCGGCGGGACCACCGACCTGCTCCACGGCCTCGCCAACGGTCGGCCGCTGGCCGGGTTGGGGCTGACCGAGGCCCTCGGCCTCACGCTGGCCGTCGACATCTGCATCGTGGCGGTCGCGGTGCTCGCCGTCACCATGGGGCGCACGGTACGGGCCCGGGCCCGCCACCGCCGCCTGCTCGACCTGGTCGGCAGGGCCAGCGACCGCGCACCGGGGGCCGCCCTGCTCGACCACCCCAGGGCCACCGCCTACTGCGTCCCGGGGGTGCGGCCCCGGATCGCCGTCAGCTCGGGGACCCTGCGCCTCCTCGACCGCCATGAGCTGGCCGCTGTGCTCGACCACGAGCGCGGCCACGCCCAGGAGCGCCACGGCCTCGTCCTCCTCCCGCTCGTCTCCTTCGGCGAGCTCTTCCGCTGGCTCCCCTACGCGGCCCGCGCCCCCAAGGCGGTGGCCGGGCTCTTGGAGATGGCGGCCGACGACTACGCCGCCCGCCACCACGACCCTCGCCACCTGGCCACGGCGCTCCTGCAGATGACGGCCGGCGGGGCCCCGCCCGCCTGCGCCCTCGGCCTCTCGTCGAGCGCGCTGGAGGTCCGGGTCCGCCGCCTGCTCCATGGGCGGCGCCGGTCCCGCCCGGTGGCCGCCGCCGCCGGGGTGGCCGCCGCCGCGGCGGTCCTCGCCCCCCTGGCCCTGCTCCTCTCGGCCCGGGGCTAACACGAGCCGCAGCCCGGTGGGCGGTAAGATCGGCGGCGCAGCGCAGCTGCCCGGCGATGGGTCCCGCCGGGAGCGGGTGAGCCCGCCCGAACCGCCGCTCGACGGCTGATGGCTCCTGTGTGACCAACAGGAGCGCCATGGAGACCACAGAGCAGCCGAGCCCGCCCGCCCCCACGCCGGTGCCCGGTCGCCGCGCCCGGCTGTGGCGGCGCCTCGGGGTGGGCGACGCCCTCCCCATCGACCCGGACCTCGCCCCCGAGGACGCGGCCGCCCCCTCCCCCACCCACCATCGTGGCCCCCACGTGCGGCGCGCCCGACCGGCGGTGCTGGCGGTCATCGCGGGCGGCGGTTTCCTGGGGACGCTCGCCCGCTACGAGCTGGGGCTCGCCTGGCCCACGGCGTCCGGCCACTTCCCCGCCGCCACCTTCGCCATCAACACCAGCGGTGCGTTCCTGCTCGGCCTCTTCCTGGCCATGGCCATCGAGCGTCGGCCGCCGACCACGTACCTGCGCCCCTTCGCCGCCACCGGCCTGCTCGGCGGGTGGACCACCTACTCGACGCTCGCCGTCGAGACCACCACCTTCGCCAAGGACGGCGACCTGGCCACCGCCGCGGCCTACCTGGCCCTCACCTTCGCCGCCGGGCTCCTGGCCGCCGTCCTCGGCATCGCCCTCGGCCGGGCTCGGACACCGTCGCCGGGCATGCTCCCCGAGATGGCCGAGGTGACCGAGGGGGAGGAGACGTCGCGGTGACCGTCGCCCTCCTGGTCGGGCTGGCCGGCGGGGCCGGGGCCGTGCTGCGCTACCTGGTCGACGGGGTGGTCGAGGAGCGGGTCTCGGGGCCGGTCCCCTGGGGCACCCTGACCGTGAACGTCACCGGGTCGCTCGTGCTCGGTCTGTTGACCGGCCTCCTTTGGTACCACGGGCTCTCCGACCACGCCCGGGTGGTGCTCGGGGTCGGGTTCTGCGGGGGCCTCACCACCTGGTCCACCGCCTCGTGGGAGTCGGTCCGCCTCGTCGAGGAAGGGATGATCGCCCGGGCGGTCGCCTTCACCCTCGGCGGCCTGGCCGCGGCGCTGGCCGCGGCGGCGGCCGGTATCGCCCTGGCCGCGATCGTCTGAACCCGTCCCCCGAACCCGCAAGCCCGCCACGGCGGCACGCAATGTCCAAGCCCGTGGTCGTCGCCCACCTACGGCCATCAGCAGGATCATCCGTGCCCGCTTGGCCGCTCTGGCCTCGATGGTGTTCGAACGCACCCGCGCCTCGAGTTCGGCACGGTCACCTCGACGGAGTTTGAGTGGGGGGAGTCGCATCCCCCAATGGAACCACATCAGTGTTATTATCGCGAGGACGCACTAGCATGCCACTCCCACCTGCTCGCGAGAAGCAGCACGAACACTTCAGGCAGCTGTCGTGTGGCGAGCCGAGCCGGCGGTCGGTGACACCTCTGGTGACGCGCGCAGCCCGATGTCATGGGGCGCGTGTCCCCGCGATCGGGTCGAGCCCACGCCGCTACGGCCCCATTGCAGTAACCAGACGGAAACGAGCCGCGACCGATTCGGACGGCTGAGGTGCCCGATCTTCTCCGGTCGCTCGAGCTTCACGGGCGCATCCGGTGGAACGGGCGCGAGACTGATCTTATGGCCGCGAAACGATCTCGGGCGCCCGGCCGTCCGGACGGCTCGGATGCCTCGGGCCGGGCGGGCAAGCCGCCGATGGGGGCGAGGGTGGCAGCCGCCGGGTCGATCGTCGTAGCGACCGCCACCCTGGCGACCCTGGCGCTCCTGACGGCCCGGGACCTGCTGTACGTCACGGGATCCCTGCTGACCGGGGCCCTGGGCATCTCGGCACTGTGGATCGCCGCCACCAACCGCCGGTGGCGGTGGTGGGCGGCTGTGGCGGCCACGCTCCTGGTGGGCGGCGCGGTCGCGATCTTGGTGATCGACCGGCGCGGCATCGTGGCGGTCAGCGTGGCGTTGGCCGGCATCCTCGGGGCCTGGGCGCTCGGTACCGTGGCGCTTCGGTGGGAGGTTCGCCGAGTCCTCGACGAGCGCTGGCATCCCGTCCCGGCCGCCCGCCGCGGCGTCGTCATCATGAACCCGCGGTCCGGTGACGGAAAGGTCGCCCGGTGCAACCTGGTCGACGAGGCTGGCCGGCGCGGCATCGAGGCGGTGGTCCTCGAGACCGGCAACGACCTGGCCCAGCTGGCCGAGGACGCGGCGGCCCGGGGAGCCGACGCGTTGGGCATGGCCGGCGGCGACGGCTCCCAGGCCGTGGTGGCGGCGGTGGCCGCCGCCCACGACCTCCCGTTCGTGTGCATTCCGGCTGGCACGCGCAACCACTTCGCCCTGGACTGCGGGATTGACCGGAGCGACCCGGTCAAGGCACTCGATGCATTCGGCCCGGCCCGAGAGACCACCATCGACCTGGGCGAGGTGAACGGCGAGGTCTTCGTGAACAACGTCTCACTCGGCCTCTACGCGCGGATTGTGGCTTCCGCGGAGTACCGAGAGGCCAAGCAGCGGACGGTGGCCGAGATGCTGCCCGACTTGCTTGGGCCCGATGCCGGCCCGCCGGGGCTCACCGTCGACGGCCCCGACGGCCCCATCCACGGGGCGCAGGTCGTGCAGGTGTCCAACAATCCATACTCCCTCTCCAGTCTGAGCGGGTTCGGTTCTCGCCCCCGTTTAGACACTGGCGCACTGGGAGTGGCGACGCTCTCGATACACCGGCCCAGCGACCTCAACCGGCTGATCGCCCTCGAGGTGGCCGGGCACCCCGAGCGCTACGAGGGATGGCGCCAATGGACCACGGGGGAATTGGTCGTCATGGACTCTCCGCCGGTGGCCATCGCCGCTGACGGGGAAGCGCGACTTCGGACACCGCCGCTGCATTTCGTCATCCGGCCCGGGGCCCTGCGGATCCGCATCGCCCACGGCCAGCCGGGAGCCTCCCCGGCCTTCCTCCTTGCCCCGGTCGGCGTGTCCACCCTGCTCGGGCTCAGCCGCATCGTACGGGGGCGCCCGAGCGGGATCGTCCCGCCCGACCTGCGGGCCGGCAGCTTGGAGGACGACGGCTGCTACGGCACCCGGGCCACGCCGTGGTCGACCTGAGCAGCGTCGGGCTCGGTGTGCAGCCACACCTCTCGGACAACCACCTGGACCGCCGCCGCGAGCGGGATCGACCTGCGGCCTAGCGGCTGTAGCCCTCCTGCTCCCACATTGCAACATGCCATTCAAGCCACGTGTTTGCAGCACTGGCAGATGTCGCCTCGTCGATAGTGCGCCCGGTCCCGGCGCTAGGGGTCAGGGTGACCTCGACCCCGACCAGAACGATAGTTACTCACCCCCGAAGATTTGCGTGTCGCGAGAGACAGTAAGGCGCTCCGATCACGCCGCGTCGAGGAATCGGACCGCAAACCCGTGGTCGTGCACGTAGAGTGCGGCACTCATCACGCGGTGGCCATAGGCAGTAACTCGGTAGCGGCGGGCGTGGGGGATCTTGGCGACCAGACCATGGCCGCGGGGCTTGACGATGAGCCGTGAGACGCGTTGACAGCGTCGTTGGGCATCCTCGGGATCGATGGGTGCGCTGGGAGAGGGGTGGCGCATCAGGTCGCGGTTTCTGAAGCCGCCGATGGCGTGTTCACCCGCCAGGGCAGCCCGGAAGAGCGTGAGGTCTCCTTTGGTGAGGGGGCTGAACCGGGCGTGGGTCCTGCCGTTCTTGGTTCGTGGCCGGCACAAGGCGTCGAGGACCCGGGGCCGGGCCTTGTGGACGAAGCGCTCGCACAGGCGGCCGGCGGTCTCGAGGTCGTCGATACGCAGCAGGGCGTTGTCGTGGCGCAGGTAGGTGACGCCGGCCGCGTCGAGCTGGCGGGCCAGCCACTCGCGGCCGTTCAGGTAGATGCGGATCTCCCAGGGCATCCGTCCTTGGATGCAGACGTGCATGAAGCCGAACTCGGGATCGGTCAGGTAGAGGTGGTGGTGTAGGCACTTTCGATCGCGCGAGCGGATCTGGAGGCGTCCGGTCTCGGGGTATCTGGAGACCTGAAACGACCGGCACGGCTCGATGGCCGAGATGGCGCAGATGATGCCCTCGGTCACGCCGTCGCGCTGGGCGATGGAACGGGCGAGGTCTTCCTTGCGCAGATCGAGATGGTCCGCACAGCGTGCTCGAAGTAGACGACGGGACGCCCGGCGGAGGAGGCGAGGGACCGCACGTGCTCGGCGATCGTGGCGGTGGTGGCCTCGGCCCAGGGGGCGAAGTCCTTCAACCCGACGCCCTGGGACCACGAGAAGCACCGGGCGCCGTCGTGCTCGTAGAGGGCCGGCAGGTGGCCCTTGAAGATCATCCGGTCGAACATGGCCACGGTGCCGGTGACCTGACCGGCGTGCACGGTCTCGAAGCTCCCCCTGACGTCCCTCCTCCTTGGAACGGGCAGCATCGGGTGTGCCGCAGTCACGCAGGCGATGCTGAGGGTCCCTTCGTCGCGAGAACTGGAGTCCGCGAGGGGCGGCGTTGCCGCCCCGTCACACCTCAGCTGCCTGCAGCCGAGGCTTCCCTCCGCAGCCTGCGGCCGTCACAGCGATCGTTGCAGGGAAAGGGTTGGGTTGCGGCCGCAGGCTGCGGTGAGGGGGACCTGAGAAGGAACGCAGCGCAGCCCAAACTCAGAGACTTCTGACGGATACCGGGGTTGACAGCTTCTTCGAGAGATGCTCAAGATCCGAGACGTCACCCGTGATGACGGTCGACCGAGTCTTCGATGCGATCGCGACAACGTGCGCGTCGACGACGTCAGACGTCCTGGCCTTTTTGAGGAGTAGGCCGACGTCGTGGGCCTCGTCTGGGGCAAAGGGCACTACATCGCATCCGCGCAGAAACCGCCGAAACGAAACCTGACGGTTTGATCGGCTCACCTGTGCGACCACCGGGGCGGGGGCAAGCGGAATCAGACCCGCATCGAGGCGCACCTTGTGATCCGCCCAGATGTCCCGATCGTTGCGGTCTGCGCCAACGAAGACGCCTGCGTCATAGACCACGTTCATGCAGAACGTGGCTCCGACGAGGATGTGGCGAGCTGGCTCTGAACCCTGCGACGCGCCCTGGTAATTTCCGCTGCCGTGAACTCGCCGTGCTCCATCTCCCACTCGGCGATGGCGCGCAAGCCGTCCCGCACCAAGAGGGCTCGCCTGGCCGCTTCGGTCATCCACGCCGATACGCTCAGGCCCTCGTCTGCTGCGGCGGCGACCACTTGCTCATGAACATCGGGATCTACGGTGATGGCGAGCTTGGGAGATGGTCTTCCGCGAGGCATGCAAGTACTCTACTACCAGGGTAGGATACTTGTCTAGTGGTGCTCAGTTCTCAGCTTCCCGGGGAACGGTCGGACCGTGGCCTGCACCCGGCGATCAGTGACGCCTTGCTTTCGACGGTCATCGACAATTTGGGGCGTGCTCAGGGGGAGCGGTACACGTCAGCGCGGTGGTCGATGCGCACCACGCTGATGACCTTGGCGTCGACGTCGATCCCGTAGGTGACCCGGTACGGGCCTCGACGGGCCGACCACAGTCCGGTCAGCTCCCGTCGCAGGGGATGGCCCACTTCGCGCGGAGATTCGACGAGCGAACCGGTCACGAACTCGACCGCTGCGGCAGCGGCCTTCTCCGGCAGTCGGGCCAATGCTCGTTCGGCGCTAGCGGCCATGACGAGCCGGTAGCCCGGCTCGCTCACCGTCTCAGGTACTTGGCGCGGAGCTCCTCTGCGCTTACGACTCGCCCCTTTGCCACTTCCTCTTGTGCCCTCTTGATCTCCTTGAGGGCCTTGGGGTCAGAGAGGATCTCCACGGTGTCCTCCAGGGCATCGAGATCCGCTGGGCTCATGATGACGGCGGCAGGCCGCCCATTGCGCGTGAGGATGACCCGGTCGTGCTCGAGCTCGATGCGGTTCACGATCTCGGAGAGGTGCGCCTTGATCTCGGCTAGGGGAAGGGTTTCGGGCATGACCATTATTCTAGTCACTCTCAAGGGCGTGACGCCAGCCCTCCCGACGCGGCCGCTGTCCCTTACCGCAGCCTGCGGCCGTCCCGCCATCCCGTCGGCGACGCGGGCAGAAGTGCCAGTCGGGACTACGGGCGCCGTTCGCCGCCGGCGCGAACGGAGGCGAGCAGGAGCCGCCATCGGCGGCTCCTCAGGCAACGCAGTTTGCGGGTGATGTGTTACAGGGGACGCACCCACCTCACTCGCGAGCCCGCGTTGCCCATTTCGGAGGAAGAAGTCCGTCGTCAAGTCAGCGAGTCGGGGGTGGAAATGAGCATGAGGCCCTGACTGTGTCCCTTGCACTGATCCACCAACCATCTGGGTCCGGTCACCAACGGGCTGGCGCACTCGGCTCGGGTTGGGCTCATGAAGATGGCGATACAACGGTGCCGAGGTGACCCTCTGGCGCCTCGCCGGCACCCCCATCGCCGAAACTCAGGTGGCCGTCAAAACGCGTGCGCTCGTCTCCGCGCGCACCCCGCCTCGCCGCCGCCTTCGCCCCTCCGTCGACCTGGGCCCTGCCCCCCCTCGCGGCCCGTCCACGCCTTTGTTCGTCCGCGCCCCATCGCCCGTGGCCCCCCCGGTCTCTGGACTCATCTTGTCCCGCTTCGCGCGCGGTTTCCCTTCGATCCCCCTCTCTCCCCGGCGAAGGTCGGCCCCTTCACGGTCACCGGGTCGGTCCTCGAGGACCTTGGGGTGACCGAGCGGGCTACTGACCTGCAACAGCGTTGCCCCGACCTGCCGGCCCCGGCGCCGCACCTGGAGCGATCAGATGAACGGGCGCGGCGGCGGCCGGGTGAACTCGAAGGTCACCGCCTCGGCGGGGACCCGCGGATCTGCGAGCCTCGGTGTGTACGGCACGAGGGTCGCCTCCAGCGAGATCACCCGCGCCTCGAGCGTCACCGCGGTGCCGTGCCGGGACGGCGATGAGCCCCTCGACGGCACGGGGGTGCCGGCGACCACGAGAACGACTCCCGCCACCAGCCACCGGGTGAGCGCACCGGCGAGTCGGGAGCCCTGGACCCGGACCGATGCGGTGCGCGCACCGTCCGTCGGGGGTCATCGCGGCTCCCGCCCCGAGCCGGCCAGGACGGCGCCCACCTCGTCCGCCAGGACGGAGGCGACCATCCGGCGCTCCTGGGAGACCGGCACCCCGGGGGTCGGGACGAGGACGAACGTGCCGTAGCTCTTCCCGCCGAACTGCACGGGAAGGTCTACCCGCCGCCCGGGTAGCCAGCCCCAGGTGAGCCCGGCCAGCACGACGTCACCCCCCTGGGTGATGACCGCCTTGGTGGCCGCCGCCGGCTGGGGGTCGAAGTAGCAGCCGCGCAGGTGGAGGAGGTCGGTGAGCGCCCCTTCGACCCAGCTCGTGACCGCCCGGGCGTCGGTCCCCTCTGCCATCATCCGGGCCACGGACTGCAACTGGGCGAGGTAGGCCGACCCTTCGACGGCCTGTCGGTGGTGCCGGCGCCCGCGCACGGTCAGTTCGGTCACGGCCACGCCCACCAACAGCAGCAGGACGGTCGTCTCGATGTCGCCACGGGCGCTGATGGCGAACCGCTCGTAGGGTCTGGTGAGGAAGAAGTCGTACCACAGCCCCGCCGAGACGGCGCCGACCACCCCAGCCAGACGGTCGCCGAAGACGGCCACGGCGACGATGACCACCACCATCGCCAGGGCCCCGTCGGCGGCCGGGAACGTGGCCCGGAACGGGACCAGGGCGGCCGCCAGGGCCGGAGGGACGGCGACGGCGAGCAGCCTGGCCAGGCGCCGGGCGGTGCGACCGGCCGTTGGCGCGCCAGGACCGCCCCCGGCACGCACGGTGCCGTCGCCGGGGGCGGCACCGACGCCGTTCACCGCGTTCGCTCCATCCATCGCGTTCATCATCCCGCGTCGTCTCCGGTCTGTGGGGACGTCCCTCCGGAGCGTCGCAGGGCGTCGAGCTGGTGCCGCTCCCCCGCGTGGCGCAGTTCGGCCACGAACGCGTCGAGCGGGCGCGTGTCGAGTGGTCCTCCGCCGACGGCCAGGACGGCGAGGACCCGGTGGTCCGGCAGCTCGAGGGCGCGGGTCGCCTCCTCGGGCGTCTGGGGTGCACGACGCCCGGCCTCGGCGTCCACCCGCCAGCCGGTGCCTTGGCGACTGAGCACCGAGACCGCCGTCAGGTCGAAGGCGCGGCGCACGGTGGCGGCGAGCTCCCCCAGGGCCTCGGGCGTCCCGACCACGACGTCGGCCACCACCCGGGCGAGGTTCTCCGCCGCGCTCTGCGCCCGGGCCGACCGCAGCCCCTGGCGGGCCAGCACGTCGACCAGCCCGCCGACGATGACCGAGACCACGGCGAAGGCGACCAGGGCGATGAGATCGATGAGGCGGTCGATTCTCAGGCTGTGCAGCGGGGGCGCGTAGAAGAAGTCGGCGAGGACGAACCCGACGATCGTGGCCAGGCCCGCCGGGAGCAGGCCGCCGAGGGCTGCGGCGCCGACCACGGCCACCAACGTGCAGAAGAGGGCGCCGGCCAACCCGATCGAGGTGTGGAACGGGGAGAGGCCGACGGTGACCACGGCCGGGGCCGCCAGGGCGAACGCCCACGACACCTGCCGACGGCGGAGCGGCAGCGGGACCCGACGCCGGCCGGCCCGCCCGCGGGCGGTGGGCCGGGCGGCGGCGGTTGCGTGTCGTGCCGGCACGACGTGGACCTCCACCGTTCCGGCGTGGCGGATGGCGCGGTTGATGACCGACCCGTGGAACAGCTCCTGGAGGCGGGAACGCCGGGTAGCCCCCAGGACGAGCTGTCCGGCCCCCTCGGCCACGGCGAACTCCACCACCGCCGTGGCGACGTCGTCGGCGGCGATCTCGACGTAGCGCCCACCCAGCTCGACGAGCAGCCGGCGCTGTCCCTCCAGCCACACCGGTTCGGGCTCGGCCGATCCGCTGGGCGTGGTGGCGTGCACCCCGATGAACTCCCCCCCGTCCCCCGCCGCCAGCTGGGCGGCCCGTCGGAGCACGGACTCCCCCTCCGGCGAACCGGTGAGGGCGGCCACCACCCGCCCACCCCCACCGGGTGGCACGGGCCCGGCAGTCGCATCGGCACCGACCGACTCGTGGGGGAGGTCGTGCGCGTCCAGCCAGTCCAGCGCCAGCCCGCGCAAGGCGGCGAGGTGCTCGGTCGTGAAGTACACGCCCAGCGCCGCCTGAGCCATGTCCGCCTCGAAGACGTCGCTCGAGGCCACTCGCTGGCGCAGCGCCGCCGGGTCGACGTCGATCAGCTCGACCGCGTCGGCGGCGGCCACCACCGTGTCGGGGACGGTCTCGTGCTGGGCCACCCCGGTGACGGCCGCCACGGCGGCGTTGAGGCTGTCGATGTGCTGCACATTCATGGTGGTGATGACGTCGATGCCCGCGTCGCGGATCTCCTCGACGTCCTGCCAGCGCTTCACGTGGAACGCACCGGGCACGTTGGTGTGGGCGAACTCGTCGACGAGCGCGATCTCCGGTCGCCGGGCGATCACCGCGTCGGTGTCCAGCTCGTCGAAGGAGGTGCCCCGGTAGGCGACGTGCTTGAGGGGGACCTGCTGCAGGCTCCCCAGCAGCTCGTCGGTGCGCCGGCGGTGGTGGGTTGTGGCGTAGGCGACGACGACGTCGGCGCCCTCAGCCGCCAGCCGCTGGCCCTCGGCCAGCATGGCGTAGGTCTTGCCGGCACCCGGGGCCGCGCCCAGGACGATCCGGAGCCGCCCCCGGGCGCGTGCGGGCGTCATGGGGACATTGCACCGCAGCGGCCGCCGCCGCGTCCAGGGGCCAACGGCCCCATCGCGACGGGCGCCGGTCGGCCCGCGGCCGGTGCACCCCTAGGCGTTGAGGTGCTCCATCCCCTTCAAGACGGCCGGCATCGCCGTCTCGAGCTGGACGGCCGCGGCGGCCTCGGGGCCGGCGACCTTCTCGATCGTGGCGCCACTCGAGCCGTCGGCGGCGGTGTAGCAGCACAGCCGTTCGGCGCTCTGGTCCTCGGCGCTCCGCACCTCGAGCTCGGCCCAGGTCTGCAGCATCCGGTTCGACTGCTCGGGGGTGAGGGGCCGGACCACCGAGGCGGTGGCGATGATCACCTCGGGGTCTCCGTTCTGTTCGAACTGCAGGTTGCGCGCACCGTAACCGTCCGAGCGCAGACGTGCTCGGGAGACGGTCGGCGGGCCGTGCCCCCGGTCACCCGGCGGGCGCGTGGGGCCCAGCCGGTCCTCCGGGCGCGGGCCGGGCGTCGAACGTCGGCACCAGCGTGCGTGCCGCCCGGGCCTCGTCCACCCGGCCGACCGGGGTGGTCCGGGGGGCGGCGGCCGCGGCGGCTGGGCCCTCGGGCGTGGCCGCCTCGAGGGCGATCCGCTCGAGCGCGTCGGCCATGGCCCCGAGGGTCTCGAGGCTCTCGGTCTCGGTGGGCTCGATCATGAGCGCCTCATCGACGATGAGCGGGAAGTAGACGGTCGGCGCGTGGAACCCCTCCTCCAAGAGCCGCTTGGCCACGTCGAGCGCTTTGACGCCGTGGGCGCGGCGCAGGGTGGCGGCGGCCAGCACCACCTCGTGCATGCACGGCCGGTCGAAGGGCACGTCGTAGACGCCGCGCAAGCGGACGCGGAGCCAGTTGGCGTTCAAGACCGCCCGCTCGGCCACCCGTCGCAGCCCGTCGGCGCCGTGGATCTCGATGTAGGCGAGGGCCCGGGCCAGCACCAGAGCGTTGCCGTGCCAGGAGTGGACCCTTCCGATCGAGCGCGGCGGCGTCGCCCAGCCGAACGCCCCGCCGTCACCGTCGCCGTCGAGCCGCACCGGGCGCGGCCCGGGCAGGAAGTCGACCAGCCGCTCGGAGACGGCCACCGGACCCGCCCCCGGCCCGCCCCCGCCGTGGGGGGTGGCGAAGGTCTTGTGCAGGTTCAGGTGGACGATGTCGAACCCCATGTCCCCCGGCCGCACCACGCCCAGGATGGCGTTGAGGTTGGCCCCGTCGTAGTAGAGGAGGCCGCCCACCTCGTGGGTGGCGGCGGCGATCGCCTCGATGTCCTCCTCGAAGAGGCCGAGGGTGTTGGGGTTGGTGAGCATGATCCCGGCCACGTCGGTGTCGAGCACGCCGCGCAGCGCCGCCATGTCGACGCACCCCCGGTCGTCGGAGGGGACGGTCGTCACCTCGTAGCCGCCGAGGGTCACCGAGGCCGGGTTGGTGCCGTGGGCCGAGTCGGGGATGACCACCCGCCGGCGGTCCTCGCCCCGCGAGGCGTGAAACGCCCGCATGAGGAGCAGCCCGGTCAGCTCCCCCGCCGCCCCGGCGGCAGGCTGCAGGGTGGCCGCCGCCATGCCGGTCACCTCACAGAGGGCGGCCTCGAGCTCGACCATGAGGGCCAGCCAACCCTGGGTGAGGGCGGCGGGGGCCGCCGGGTGCACCGTGGCCAGCCCCGGGAGCCCGGCGACGGTGTCGCAGACCTTGGGGTTGTACTTCATGGTGCACGAGCCGAGGGGGTAGGCGCCGAGGTCGACCGAGAACTGCCGGTGGCTCAACCGGGTGAAGTGGCCGACCAGGTCACGCTCGGAGACCTCGGCCATGGCGGCGGGCGCCGCCCGGCGGTGCTCGGCCGGGACCAGCTCCTCGGCCCCCCACTCGGGAACCCCGGTCGTGCGCAGCTGGAAGGCGTGCCGTCCGGCCCGCGACAGCTCGAAGAGGGTGGGCTCGGTCTCGCGGCCGAGGAGCGGGGCGCTCGACGCCCGGCCGCCGGCGGCGGGGGGCGGGACGAGGTCTTGGGGGTGGTCGTGGCTCACGGCCGCACCGCCTTGTCGAGGGCGGCCACGTACCCGTCGATCTCGGCCCTGGTCCGCCGCTCGGTCACCGCCACCAGGAGGCCGTGCTCGGCGGTCTGGGCGTCGGCCGACCCGTCGCCCCCCTCGCCCACCAGGTCCGAGAGCGCCACCCCGGCCAGGTAGCCCTCTGTGGCCAGCCGGTCCACCACCACCTTGGCGGGGACGGCGGTGCGCACGGCCAGCTCGCGCAGGACCGGCGTGTCCTTGGTCAACGGGGTCGCCCCGTCGACCCCACGCAGCGACTCGATCAGGTAGCGCGTGCCCCGGGCGCAGCGCAGCGCCACCTCCGCCAGGCCGGCCGTCCCCAGCCAGCCCAGCTGGATCGCCGCCGTGACGGCCATCAGCGTCTGGTTGGTGCAGACGTTGGACGTCGCCTTCTCCCGGCGGATGTCCTGCTCCCGGGCGCGCAGGGTGGTGACGTAGGCGCGCCGGCCCTCGGTGTCGACGGTCTCCCCCACCAGGCGACCGGGCAGCCGTCGCACCTGCGCCAGGGTGCAGGCGAACAGGCCGAGGTAGGGGCCGCCGAAGGAGAGCGGGGTGCCGAAGGGCTGCCCCTCCCCCACCACCACGTCGGCCCCCAGCTCCCCCGCCGGGCGCAGGAGCCCCGCCGAGACCGGGTCGGCCGCCACCACCAGCAGCGACCCGTGGCCGTCGGCCACCCGCCGGGCCCCGGTCACGTCCTCCAGGCACCCGAGGTAGTTCGGGTAGCCCACGGCCAGCACCCCGGGGGGCTCGCCGTCGGGCTCGGGCCACGCCGTGCGACCGTCGACGAGGCCGACCTCGACCAGGCGGTGGCCGGTCCCCGCCGCGAAGGTGGCCAGCACCGCCCGCCAGTGCGGGTGGATCCCCGCCGAGACCCACACGGTCTGGCGGCCGCTCGCCGCGGTGGCCAGGTTGACCGCCTCCACCAAGGCGCTCGCCCCGTCGTAGAGGGAGGCGTTCGCCACCGCCATCCCGAAGAGCCGGGCCACCATCGTCTGGAACTCGAAGACGGCCTGGAGCACGCCCTGGGCCACCTCGGGCTGGTAGGGGGTGTAGGCGGTGACGAACTCGCTCCGGCCGGCCAAGGCCGTCACCACCGTGGGGACCTCGTGGTCGTAGGCGCCGGCCCCGGCGAAGCAGACCAACCGATCGGCCCGGGCCCGGTTGGCCCGGGCCAGGGCCCCCAGGTGGGCGAGGACGTCGGGCTCGGGCCGCCCGTCGTCGATCCCGAGCCCACCGGAGATCCGCAGCGCCGCAGGGACGGCGGCGAAGAGCTCGTCGAGCGAGGTGAGCCCGATGAACGAGAGCATCTGGGCGAGGTCCTCGTCGGTGTGGGGCAGGTAGTCGGCCATCACCCGACCCCCTCGGCCGGCGGCGGCCAGAAACGGGTGCGGGCCAGCCGGGCGGCGAGCGGCCGCCCGCGCACCGAGACGGTCACCGGGTCGCCGTCGGCCAGGGCGGCGGCCGTGTCCACCAGGGCGAGGGCGATGCCCCGCCCCAGCATGGGCGAGAAGTTGCCGCTGGTCACCCGGCCGACCGTCCGCTCCCCGGCCACGACCTCGTCCCCTTGGCGCGGCGGCTGGCGCCCGTCGGCCAGCACCCCGCGCAGCCGCCGACGCAGCCCCTCGGCCCGCTCGCGCTCGAGGGCCGCCCGGCCCCGGAACTCGCCCTTCTCCCAGCCGACCACCCACCCCAGGCCGGCCTGGAGCGGGGTGATCCCCTCGCCCAGCTCGTGGCCGTGGAGCGGCAACCCGGCCTCCAGGCGCAGCGTGTCGCGGGCCCCCAGGCCTGCGGGGACCACGCCGGCCCCGAGCACGGCGGCGAAGAACCCCTCGGCCGCCTCGGCCGGCACGGCGCACTCGACGCCGTCCTCGCCGGTGTAGCCGGTCCCCGCGGCCAGGCAGGCGGCGCCCTCCCACTCGAACGGGGCCACGCAGAAGTGGCCCACCCCGGCGGCGGCCGCCGAGACCCGGGCCAGGCGTTCCCGGGCCGCCGGCCCCTGCACCGCCACCACCGCCCGCTCGGCCGTGGCGTCCGCCCCGCCGATGGCGGCCACCACCGGGGCGGTGTTCGAGGCGTTGGGCATCACGTCGAACCGCTCGGGCGCCACCCACCACACGATCAGGTCGTCGGCGACCCAGCCGTCGTCGGTGAGCAGGTGCGTGTACTGGGCCCGCCCCGGTCCGATGCGCCGCAGATCGTTGGTGAGCGTCGACTGGAGGCGTTCGAAGGCCCCGGGCCCCTCGAGGCGAACGGTCCCGAGGTGGCTCACGTCGAAGGCGACCGCTCCCGTGCGGCAGGCCCGGTGCTCGGCCACGGTCCCGGTGGGATAGGAGAGGGGCATCTCCCACCCGCCGAATTCGACCAGCTTGGCGCCGAGGTCGACGTGGGAGCGGTGGAGCGGTGAGCGTCGAAGCGTCGTCCCGGTCATCGGCCGCCGGCCGCCTGCGCCACTCCCATCGCCGGCCCAGCCTAGGCGGCGTGGGCGTGCGTCATATCGAGGCCGTGGTGGTCGAGCAGCGCCAGGAACTGGCGCTGGTAGACGACGACCAGCTCCACCTCGGGGTAGAGCTCGCGCAGTCGCCGGACCTTGCCGTTCTTGCGGGTCACCAGCCGCTGGTCGGCGGTGGTCAGCTCGACGAAGCAGCGCAGGTCGGGCAGCCAGAAGTCCGGGCGGAACCCCGAGTTGGGCTCGCCTTGGTCGGTCCAGCGCAGCGCGAACTCCACCGGCTCGTACTCCCAGCGGATCCCGTTGACGTCGAGCAGGGCGGCGAAGAGGCGCTCGGATGGGTGGGCGAAGCGCACGCCGGCGGCCGGCGCCGTGGCCGGGTGCGCCGTCCTCGGCGCGTCGCCGGGAGCCAGCGGGCTCACTCCCCGGCGGCTCGGGGTGCCGGGGACCCCGCGGCGGCGACGACGGGTCGGCCCCGCCCGGCGGCCTGGTCCCTCGAGATGCCCACGATGTCGGCGATGTCGGCGTCCAGCTCGTCGACCACGCCGGACAGCGGCACGATGTTGAAGACGCCCTGGCCCCCGGCGAGCAGGTCGACCACCTCGCCGTTGGACCGGGCCAGCACCGAGCGGGTGCTGGTCAGGACCAGGTTGGCGGCGGCCAGGTCGGCGCCGAGGTCCTCGCGCAGGCAGTCGACCGCCCGGCGCGCCGACTGCAGCGAGATGCCGGCGTCGAGGAGCTGCTTGATGACCTTGAGCTCGAGCACGTCGCGGTAGGAGTAGAGCCGCTTGCTGCCGCTCCCCCTCGCCTCGGCCAGGGAGGGGCGGAGCAGGCCGGTGCGGGCCCAGTAGTCGAGCTGGCGGTAGGTGATCCCGATCAGGGCGCACACCTGGGGCCCGCGGAACCCCCCGACGGCGGGCTGCGACGTCTCACGATCGGTCATGGGACCTCCCTCGATGCTCCGACGGGCCAACACTAGCCGAGGCGGACCACACGCGCGTAGTTACGACCGCGTCATCTGGCCCCCGCAGCGCCGCTACCCCGACGTCGACCCCTGCTCGGCGGTCCCCTCCCCCGCCCAGGCCCGCACCTTCCCCACGGCGACCACCCCGGTCCTTGCCCCCGGTCGGAGCACGATCCCCCCCGGGACCCTGACCACCAGCGGGTCGGCGCCCCCCCCGGGCCCGCAGGGCCGGTCGGGGCGGATCCGGGCCACGGCGTCGTGGCCGAAGTACTGGTACTCGGTGATCTCCCCGGTGAGCACCCCGTCGGTCCCCGGCTCGACCAGGGCCAGCTGCTCGGGGCGGACCAGGACCACCGCCGCACCCCCTGCCCCGGGCGGGCCGCCCGCCCAGTCGGCCGGCAGCGTCCCGAGGTCGGTGCGCACCCGGTCGCCGTCGGCCACCCCGGCCACCACGTTGGCCTCCCCCAAGAACCGGGCGAGGGTCAGGTCGCCGGGCCGCGCGTAGAGGCCCTGGGGGGTCCCGAACTGGCCGATCCGGCCCTCGTCGATCACCGCCACGTGGTCGGCCCAGCTGAGCGCCTCGTCCTGGTCGTGGGTGACGAGGAGCGCGGTGGTGCCGGCCCGGCGCAGGATCGCCCCGACGTCGGCTCGGACGCTCGCCCGCAGCGTCGGGTCGAGCGAGGAGAACGGCTCGTCCAAGAGGACCAGTCCGGGCTCGACGGCCAGCGCCCGGGCGAGCGCCACCCGCTGCTGCTGGCCCCCCGACAGCTGGTGGGGGTACCGGCGCCCCATCCCGGCCATGCCCACCAGCTCCAAGAGCCCCTCGACCACCCCGGCGCGCCGGCGGGCCCGGGGGACCCCGAAGCCGACGTTCTTGGCCGCCGTCAGGTGTGGGAAGAGCGCTCCCTCCTGGGGGACGTAGCCGAGGTGGCGGTCCTCGGGCGGCAGGTGGCACTGGCCGTCCTCGACCACCGTGCCGGCGATGGCCACCCGGCCCCGGTCGGCCCGCTCGAAGCCGGCGATCACCCGCAACAGCGTCGTCTTGCCGCTCCCCGAAGGGCCGAGGATGGCGGTGAGCGATCCCTCGGGCACGGTGAGCGACAGGCCGGCGAGCACCGGGTGGGCGCCGTAGGACTTGTGCAGGTCGTCGACCTCGAGCCCGCTGATCATCGGGCCACCGCCCCCGCCGACGCCGGCAGTCGGTCGAACCACCGCCCGAGGACGTAGCTGGGCACGGCGGCGATGGCCACCATCACCGCCGCGTAGGGCGCCGCCTGGTGGTAGGAGATGTTGCTCTCGAAGGCCCAGAACTGGGTGGCCAGCGTCTCGGCGTTGGTCGGGATGAGCATCAAGGTGGCGGTCAGCTCGGTCACCGCCTCCAAGAAGACCAGGCAGAAGGCGGCGGCCAGCCCCGGGGCGATGAGCGGCAGGGTGACCTGGCGCAGCACGGCCAGGCGGGAGCGGCCCAGCGACCGCCCCACCTCTTCCAGTCCGACCGGGGCCCGGGCCACCGACGCCCGCACCGCGACGAGGGCCAGGGGGAAGAACATCACGGCGTAGGCGACGATCAGGAGCCACGCCGTCTGGTAGAGGAAGCCGGCGGCGTAGCGCTCCGAGGCGTAGGTGAAGGCCAGGGCGATCACCACCCCGGGGACGGCCAGCACCAGGTAGCTGCTGCGCTCGAGGACCATGGCCAGGCGGCCGGGGTGGCGGACCGACAGGATCGCCACCGGCAGGGCGCCCGCCGTGGCCAGCAGCCCGGCCCCCGCGCTGTAGGCGGCGGTGTGGGCGGCGGCCGATGCCACCGACGCCGCGGCAGGCAGGGTGGATGTCGTGGTGCGGAACAGCCAGTAGACGATCGCCCCGACCGGGACCCCGAGGGCGGTCACCACCAGGACGCCGAACCCGCCCACCACCGGCACCACGGCGCGGCCCAGCCGGTGGGGTTGGGCGACCCGGGCGGCCATCGGGCCGGTGCGGCTGGCCCGCCCCCGCCCTCTCGACGCCCCCTCACCCGAGAGGACCAAGAGGCCCAGGACCACCAGGACCAGCGAGAGCCCGCAGGCAGCCGGGGCGTCGAAGCCGACCTGGGCCTCGGTGAAGATCTCGGTGGTGAAGGTGCGGTAGCCGAGGATCTCGAACGCCCCGTACTCGGAGAGCAGGACCAGGGCCACCAGGACGCACCCGCCGAGGACCGCCAGCCGGGCCTGGCCGAGCGTGACCCGCCAGAAGGTGGCCAGCCGGCCCACGCCGAGGCTGCGCGAGGCCTCCTCCTGACCCGGGTCGGCGTTGCGCAGGCTGGCCGCCACCGGCAGGTAGACGAGGGGGTAGACGGCCAGGGTCATCACCAGCGCCGCCCCCCAGAACCCGCCGATCCCCCCGAACAGCGACTTCCAGCCGAAGGCCACGGCGAAGTCGGGGATCCCGACCGGCACCACGACGAGGACCGCCCAGGCCCGGCGGCCCGGCAGGTCGGTCCGCTCCACGAAGTAGGCGGCGAGGGTGCCGAGCACGGCGCAGCAGGCGGTCACCACCACCGCCAGGCTGACCGTGTCCCACAAGAGCGTGCCCGTCAGGTGGCGGAAGACGAGCGGGCCGACCGACGACCACCCGTCGTCGACGGCCTCGAGGGCCAAGAAGGCCAGCGGCAGGAGGAGGACCACCGCCACCGCCACCGCGCCCACCAAGAGACCAGGAGGGCGCCGGGCCCGGCGCGCCGCCACCCCGGCCGCCGCCGGGGCCGGTGCCTCGCCCGCCGCCGGGGCCGTCAGCAGTCCCCTTCCTAACTGCATATGTTAGGGGAGCCTAACAGCGTCGCCCGCCCCGCTGGCAGCCGCTATCCGCCCAGGTCGGCCAGGCCCTCCCAGTCGCTCGACGGCTCGGCGTGGAACCGCAGCGGGATGCGCCCGGCCCGGTGGGCCAGGCGCCCCGCCTCGACGGCCAGCCGCATGGCCCCGGCCATGGCCGCCGGGTCCTGCGCCCGGTTGAGCGCGGTGGCCACCAGCACCGCGTCGCAGCCGAGCTCCATCGCCCGGGCGGCGTCCGAGGCGGTGCCGACCCCGGCGTCGAGCACCACCGGCACCGACACGGACTGGCGCAGGAGGGCCAGGTTGTGGGGGTTGCGGATCCCGAGCCCGCTGCCGATCGGCGACCCGAGCGGCATCACCGCCGCGCACCCCACCTGCTGGAGCCGGCGGGCCAGTACCGGGTCGTCGGAGGTGTAGGGCAGGACCACGAACCCGTCCTCGGCCAGCTGCTCGGCCGCCGAGAGCAGCTCGACGGGATCGGGCAGGAGCGTCCGGTCGTCCCCGATGACCTCGAGCTTCACCCAGTCGGTGCCGAAGGCCTCGCGGGCCAGCTTGGCCGTGAGCACCGCCTCGGCGGCGGTGAAGCACCCGGCCGTGTTCGGCAGCACCCGCACCCCGTTGGCGGTGAGCAGGTCGAGCAGCGAGCCCCGGCCCGAGGGGTCCACTCGGCGGACGGCCACCGTGGCGAGCGCGGTCCCCGAGGCGACCAGGACCGACTCGAGGGCCGCCAGGCTCGACATCCCCCCGGTCCCCACGAACAGCCGGGAGCCGACCTCCTCCCCGGCGATGACCAGCGGGTCGCCGCGCCCTGCACCCTCGTCCCCGCGCACTGCCCGATCATACGGCGCTCGGTTCCCGGTCACGGAGGGACCGCGCCGCGCCGGCCGACAGGTGGCGGGAGGTCCCCTGCCCACCGCTCCGAACCGCGGTCATTGACTAAGGCTACACTTTAGCTTCATCTAACCGTCGACTTGAGATTCAGTTCTCTTGAGGTCGCCGAGGGTGGCAGCCGCGGACCACGCCACCGGCGGTTCAAGGTAGCCTGCCACCCGTGACCCCGCTGGTGGCGCTGACCATCGCCGGCTCCGATTCCGGGGGCGGTGCGGGCATCCAGGCCGACCTCAAGACCTTCGCCGCCCACGGCCTCCACGGCGCCTGCGCCCTCACCGCCGTGACCGCCCAGCACACCGCAGCCGTGGTGGGGATCGTCGCCCTCGACCCGGCGTTCGTGGTCGCCCAGATCGAGGCCGTGACCTCGGACCTCCCCCCGGCGGCGGTGAAGACCGGCATGCTGGCCACCCCGGCCGTCGTGGCCGCCGTGGCCGAGGTGGCCGCCCGGGGGGCACTGCCCAACCTGGTGGTCGACCCGGTGCTCGTCTCCTCGAGCGGCCACCCCCTCATGGACGAGGGCGGGGTCGCCGCCTACCGCCGCCGCCTCTTCCCCCTGGCCACCGTGGTCACGCCGAACCTGCGGGAGGCGGCGCTCCTCACCGGCCGGGCGCTCGAAGACCTCGACAGCGCCGAGGCCATGGCCGAGGCGGCCGAGGAGCTGCGGGCGCTCGGGGCGACGACGGTAGTGGTGAAGGGCGGCCACCTGGCCGGGGGGCTGGAGGGCTGCCCCGACGTGGTGGCCGGCCCGGGCGGGACGGTGGTCCTGCCGGCCGCACGGGTGGCGACCGCCAACGACCACGGCACCGGGTGCACCCTCTCGGCGGCCGTCGCCGCCAACCTCGCCCTCGGGGCGAGCCCGTTGGCCGCGGTGACCAGGGCCAAGGAGTACGTCCACCGGGCCCTGGCGGGGGCGGCGGACTGGCGGCTGGGCTCGGGCCACGGCCCCATCGACCACTTCGGCTGGTCCGCCGAGCCGTGCCCCCACCCTGGCGACGGGCCCGGTCGGGCGGGGTCGTAGGCTCGGTCGCCGTGACCACCGAGGACGTGCGCGCCGGGTCCCCCCCCACCGGGAACGGGTCCTCGGGCGGCCACGACGACCGGCTCCCTCCCCCGCTGCCCCCGGCGCGCGGCAACACGAGCCTGCGCCCGGCCATGGTGGTCCTCGGGGTCGCCGTGGCCATCGTGGTGCTCTTCGGGGTCCTGTCGGTCGTGTCGAGCCAGGGCCCGACCACCACGACAACAGCCCCCTCGGTGCCGGCCAGGGTGCACGGGACCTCGCTGCGAGCGGTGGCCGCCGCCCGGGCCCTCAAGCCGATCGAGCACCCCGAGACGCCGCCGGCCAACATCGTCGACGCCCTCACCCTGCCCCAAGGGGCGGTGTCCCACGGGTACGCCGACAACACCACAGCGGCCAACCAGTACGACGAGCAGATGCGGTTCTCGGTCGAGGCGACCGAGGCCGACGTCGTCGACTTCTACCGGGTCGAGCTGGCCGCCAAGGGCTGGAAGATCGAGGACGTCGGGCCGGCCACCAACCTGGCGGGCGGCACCGAGGTGCTGGCCGAGAAGGGCGGCGACGACGGGTGGTACTGGGAGGTGGGGGCGGTGGTCTCCCCCTCCACCTTCGGGGCCTCGGGGTCTAACACCACGGCCTTCACCCTGCGGCTGTTCCAGGTCTCCGACGACTTCTGACCCCGGCCGGGTCCGCCACCGGTGGCGGCGCGCCGTCGGGGCTCAGGCGGTGGCGCCCACCGGGACGAGCTCGGTCCCGACTGGCGCGTCGGCGCGCTCGGCGCCGCGCAGGAGGTAGGACCAGACGAAGAAGTCGATCGGGTAGAGCAGGTAGCCGACCCGCGTCGCCGGGGCGAAGAAGATGGCCACCAGCATCACCCAGCCGGCCAGCGTCGTGGCCTCGGCGGCCGTGGTCGGCGGGCGCCGGAAGAGATGGCGGACCAAGGCGGCCCCGCCGATGGCGGCCACCGTGATCGGCAGCACCCGGTGCAGCGACGGGAAGGCGCTCACCAGGAGGTGGCCCGGGAGCGCACTGGCCGCAGGCGACGACACCCCGGCCAGCCCGAGGGGGAAGAGGATGACGTTGGCCACGAAGGCGTGGGGGTTCTGGAGGATGAACGGGACGACCACCGGTCCGGCGACCACGGCCATGCCCAGAGCCATGCGGCCCGGGGCGCGCCGGCCCTGCTCGTCGCGCGCCGCGAAGAGGGCCAGCGCGGCCAGCGGCCAGGCGGTGAACTTCATGGCCGAGACGATGCCCAGCACGATCCCGCTCCACCCCGGCCGCCGTCGCTGGGCGAGCACCACCGCCAGGAGCAGGAAGGCCACGATCGGCATGTCGTCGCCGCCGGTGGCGAGCGGCAGGGCGGCCGTCGGCAGGACGGCCAGGAACTGCAGCGCCCGCAATTTCGGGTCCCGCGGCCCGCGGCACAGGGCCAGGGCCAGCGCCACCACCAGCAGGGTCACCAGGCTGAAGAGGATGCGGGCGTCGCTCAGCTTGAGCGGGTGGGTGGTGCTGGCCGGCAGCCCGAAGACCGTCATGAGGGGGAGGTAGGGGAAGAACGACTCGTAGGTGGGCTCGCCGGGCACGGCCGAGATCACCCGACCGTGCACGACCTCCGCGGTGTAGAGGTCCTTGCCGTGCACCAGACGGGACGCCGCCTGATCGATGACCACCACCTCGGGCTGGACGTGGCCGACGGCGTTCCCCTCGCCCCGCAGCACCACTTCGAGGGAGAGCGGCCCCAGCGTCGCCGCCAGGAGGACGAAGCACAAGACCACGATCCTCGCCCCCGCCGATCGGCGGACGGGCGGGGTCCCCAGCACCGACGCACGGTGCCGGCGGCGGGCCAAGAAGACCGACACGGCGGCCGCGACCGCGTACGGGCCGACGGCCAGCTGCCCCCAGACCCGGTAGAGGGCGATCCCGGCGAAGAGGGCGTTCGCCGCGGCGAAGAGGGCAGCGGCCGCGTACAGCAGGGCGTCTCCGCCCTCGGGTCCCCAGCTGGCCAGCCGGGCGCCAGCCCGGGATCGGATGTCACGCACCATGGCTCTCCCGCGGCCGCCCCGTGGACAGGGCGCTCCTCACCGCCGGCACTGATCTACGAGCCTACCAGCCGATCCCCCGCGAACAGGGCGAATCTGCCGCGTCCTCGGCTGGGCTACTGGCCGAAGTCCTCGGGCTTGATCGAGTCGAGGAACTGGCGGAACTGCCCCACCAGCTCCTCGGGGGTCGAGTCGTCGTCGTCCTCGGGCCCCTCCATGGCCAGGATGATCCCCTCGGCGTCCATCAGGTCGTCGGCGACGTAGAGCGGGGTGCCGGTGCGCACGGCGATCGCCACCGCGTCCGACGGGCGGCAGGAGACGCTGGCGTGGGTCGGTCCCCGGCGCAGCTGTAGCTCGGCGAAGTAGGTCGACGACTTGAGCTCGGTCACCACCACCCGCTCGACGTCGGTGTCCAGGGCGCCGAGGAGGTCCTTGATCAAGTCGTGGGTCATCGGGCGGGGCATCTCCACCCCCTGGAGGGCGTAGGCGATGGCCGCCGCCTCGGGGGTGCCGATGAATATCGGCAGCGTGCGGCCCTCGCCCTCGGTCTCCTGGAGGAGCAGGACGGGGGTGTTCGACTGAAGGTCGACACGGACCGCTCTCAGCCGAACTTCGACCATGGATGAAATGTAGCGCCGCCGGGTCGCGCCGTGCGCGCCGTCCGGGACCGCTCAGTGGCCGAGGAGGCCCCGCAGCTCCCGGTGCAGGAGCGAGGCCCGCAGCGCCTCGCCCAGCCGGGAGAGGTCGGCCGAAGCGTCCACGGCCCGCTGGCGTGCCTCAGGGTTCCGCTGGCGGAGCAGCGGGGTCACGATCTGCTCGATCAGTCCCAGCTCCCGCTCCACGGCGTTGCGGAACAGTCGCAGGTGGCGCGGCTCGATGCCGTAGCGGCCGAACTCGGCCACCAGCTTGGCCACCACCAGCGCGTCCTCGTCGTAGTAGAGGACCCCGGCCACCGGCAGCCCCCCGATCAGGCCGAACCCCTCCAGCGAGGCCACCTCGGCCGCCGGCAGCCCGCTGGCCGCGGCGAGCTCGTCGAGGGTGAAGCTGGCCCCCGAGACCCCGGTCGAGGGCCGCTCGGGCGCCGGGGGCGGTGCCTTGTGGGCCGGTGGGGCCGGCCGAGGCTCGGCCGCGGCCACCGGCGGCGGCGCCGGCACGGCGGCGCGCTCGGGGACCGGCGGCGTGGGCGGCGGGAGCGGGGGCGGCGGAGGCGGGACCGCCCTGGGCGCGGGCGGGACGGCGGGCGCGGGCTCGGGTGGGCCGGCGTGGGCGGCGGGCGGATCGGCCCGGCGCCCCTCTAGCCCGGCTGCGGTGAACAGGATCGGCGAACGGGGTTCGGGGGTCGGACGCGCCGGGGCCGAGGGGGGCGTCGCGCCCTCCCCGCCGGTGCCCACCGAGCGGGCGAGGACGGGCCGGGTGGCCGGACTCGACGGCTCGAGGCCGTTCTCCCGGTCCTCGCGCTCGACCTCCGGCGCGGCGGCGAGGCGGACGGCCGGCTCCGGCTCGGCCGGGCGGACGGCCGGCTCCGGCTCGGCCGGGCGGACGGCCGTGGCCACGGCAGCCGTGGGCTCGTCGTCGGGGACCGCCTCCCCGCCCTCCTGGGCCAGGCGGTCCCGGATGACCTTCAAGGGCAAGAAGTGCTCGCGCTGCTGGCGGAGCACCCAGCGGAGCCGCTCGACGTCCTGCTCGTAGAACTTGCGGTAGCCCGACGGCGACCGTTCGGGGTTGACCAGCCCCTGGCTCTCGAGGAAGCGGATCTTGGAGATGGTGACGTCGGGGAACTCCTCGCGCAGCAGCGTCAGCACGTCCCCGATGGAGAGGTAGGCCCGGGTGATCACGGTGCGGTCACTCGTCCCCGGCCACCAGGTACACGAGCTTGAACTTGCCGATCTGCACCTCGTCTCCCCCCGACAGGGTCGCCTCCTCGATCCGCTCCCGATTGACGTAGGTGCCGTTCAGCGAGCCCACGTCGCGGATCACGACCTTGCCGTCGTCCTCCGTCGTGATCTCGGCGTGGCGCCGGGAGACGGTGATGTCGTCCAAGAAGATGTCGCTCTCGGGGTGCCGGCCGGCCCGGGTGACCTTCTGTTCCAGCAGGTAGCGCGTGCCCACATTGGGCCCCCGCTTGACCACCAGCGCCCCCGTGCCGTTCGGGATCTCGACGAGGGTGACCGCGGCCTCCTCGTCGCCGGCCTCCCCGTGGTCGGCCACCGGCTGCAGGGTGATGGTCTTCTCCGACGCTTCCGAGGGGAGCGCCGACCCGCACGAGGAGCAGAAGTTCCCCCCCAGCGGGTTGCGGTGCCCACAGTTGTGGCAATACACGCCCCCCACGGTAGCCGCTCCCCGCGCCCGCTTTCTCTGGCCGCCCGGGGCTCCCCCGCCCTCCCGTCCGCATGGTCAGGTCCCGATCAGCCCCCGGTAGGCGGCGGCGTCGAGTAGCGCGTCCACCGCCGCGCCGTCGGCCACCTCGATCTCGCAGATCCACCCTTCGCCGTAGGGGTCGGCGTTGAGCCGTTCGGGCGCCTCGGCCAGCCCGCCGTTGACGGCGGTCACGGTCCCGGCCACCGGCGCGTAGATCTCGGACACCGACTTGGTCGACTCCACCTCGCCGAGGGTGCCGCCCGCCTCGACCTCGGTCCCGACCGCCGGCAGGTCGACGTAGACCACGTCACCCAGCGCGTCCTGCGCGTAGTCGGTGATGCCGACGCGCACCCGCGAACCATCCCGCCGCGCCCACTCGTGGTCGCTCGAGTACCGCAGGTCCTCGGGGACGATCATGGGGAGGCACCCTACAAGACGGCGCCGGTCACGCGCCCGGCCCGTGCCCGTTCTTGGCCGCGGCCCGCCCGGCGACCACCGGGCGGCCCGGGATGCCCCCCGGGGTCCGGGGGGCGCGGACCGACTACTTGGCCGACCGGTCCTTGCGGATCCGCTCCTGGGTGGCCTGCTTCTCCTGCTTGGCGGCGCGCTTTTCCTTGAGCGACCGGCCCGGCTTCTTCGACTCGCCCGCTGGCTTCGATTTCTCTCCCATAGGTGCAGCCTAGGACCGTGGCGGGCGGCCTCGGACCGCCGTGGGACATGCGGACCGCCCAAGACCTGTATCCTGTATGGGCGCCTCCGGAACAGTCCGGGAGCGTTTATCTGAGAGTGAGAAATCGTTGGCTACTGGGACTGTAAAGTTTTTCAACTCCGAGAAGGGGTTCGGCTTCATCTCGCGTGAGCAGGGTGACGACGTGTTCGTCCACTACTCCAACATCCAAGGAAGCGGCTACAAGTCGCTGACCGAGGGGCAGCAGGTCGAGTTCGACGTTGCCCCCGGGCGAAAGGGAGAAGAGGCGCAGAACGTTCGGGTGATCTGATCACCCTGGCCCCGGCGAGCTTCTCCGGGGCGGGCAGTCCCACCCCCGGCCGACGACCGGCAGCAAGGTAAGGCGGGACCCAGGGCCCCTGCCGTTGGGCGCCGAGCAGATCTCCGATCTCCTCGTCGTGCCTGACGGCAGGGGCCCGCCCACACCACCGCACACCACATCGGTCCCGTCGCGCCCTTCGTGGCCCGCGTCGGTCGACCGGGCGTGCGACGGCATCGGTTACCCTTGCCGTTCACGTGAACGGCACGCAACCCCCCGTCGACGAGAGCTACAAGTGGGTGGCCCTGTTCATCTCGACGCTGGGCATGCTCATGGCCACGATCGACGGCTCGATCACCCTGATCGCACTGCCCGACATCTTCCGGGGCATCGGCATCGACCCGCTCGAACCGTCGAACAGCTTCTTCCTCCTCTGGATGATCCTGGGGTTCCTGGTCGTGACCAGCGTGCTGGTGACGACGCTCGGCCGGCTCGGCGACATCTACGGCCGGGTCCGCATGTACAACCTCGGCTTCGCCGTCTTCACCGCCTTCTCCCTCCTGCTCAGCGTCACCTGGATGTCGGGTCACGCGGCGGGAGTCTGGCTGATCGTCATGCGGATCTTCCAGGGGGTCGGCGCGGCCATGCTGATGGCCAACTCGGCGGCCATCCTGACCGACGCCTTCCCGCCCCGGCAGCGGGGCACGGCCATGGGCATCAACCAGGCGGCCGCCTTCAGCGGCGTCTTCATCGGGCTGGTGCTCGGCGGCGTGCTGGCCCCGGTCAACTGGCGGCTCATCTTCTTGGTCTCGGTGCCCGTCGGCCTCCTGGGGACCGTCTGGGGCTACCGCGCCCTGCGGGAGCTGAGCCCGCGCCACCCGGCCAGGATCGACTGGCCCGGCAACGTGACCTTCGCCCTGGGGCTGGTGCTCGTCATGATCGGCATCACCTACGGCATCGAGCCCCACGGCGGCAACACCATGGGCTGGACCAGCCCCTGGGTGCTGGCCGCCCTCTCGTCGGGGGTGGCGTTCCTCGTCGCCTTCGCCCTGATCGAGCAGCGCGTGCCCCAGCCCATGTTCCGCCTCGCCCTCTTCCGCATCCGGGCCTTCTCCTCGGGGGTGTTCGCCAGCCTGCTCGCCGCCCTCAGCCGCGGCGGGCTCATGTTCATGCTGATCATCTGGCTCCAGGGGATCTGGCTCCCCCTCCACGGCTACAGCTTCGCCGTGACGCCGCTGTGGGCCGGGATCGCCATGCTCCCCCTCACCGCCGGCTTCCTCATCGCCGGGCCGGTCTCGGGCGTCCTCTCGGACCGCTTCGGCCCGCGCCCGTTCGCCACCGGGGGGATGATCGGGACGGCGGTGGGGTTCGGGCTGCTCACCCTCTTGCCCATCGACTTCAGCTACTGGGTCTTCGCCGTCCTGCTCTTCTTCACCGGCCTGGCCATGTCCTCGTTCGGGTCGCCCAACCGGGCCGGGGTGATGAACGCCATCCCGGCCCAGGACCGCGGGGCCGGATCGGGGATGAACACCACCTTCCAGAACTCGGCCCAGGTGCTCTCGATCGGGATCTTCTTCACCCTCATGATCGTGGGCCTGTCGGCCTCGCTCCCCGCCAGCCTCTCCCACGGCCTCGTGGCCCATGGCATCCCGGTCGCGGCGGCGGCCCGGGCCTCGCACCTGCCGCCGGTCTCCACCCTCTTCGCCGCCTTCTTGGGCTACGACCCCGTCGCGCACCTGGTGGGCGCGCACGCCCTGGCCCAGGTCACCCCGGCCCAGCGGGCCGCCCTCACCGGCCACGCCTTCTTCCCGTCCCTCATCAGCGCCCCCTTCTCCTCGGGGCTGCACGAGGCGCTCGACTTCGCCATCGTGGCCAGCCTGCTGGCCGCCGCGGCCTCGTGGGTGCGCGGCAAGCCCGCCGAACCCGACGAGCCGCCCTCCGCCGCCGGCCGGCCGGCGGCCGCGGCCGCCCCGGTCGGCCGCTGAGCGCGGCGACCGGTCAGTCGCGCACCAGCGGCTTGTAGCGCAGTCGGTGGGGCTGGTCGGCCTCGAGACCCAGGCGCCGGTGGCGGTCGGCCTCGTAGTCGCTGAAGTTCCCCTCCCACCACCGCACCACCGAGTCCCCCTCGAAGGCCAGGATGTGGGTGGCGATGCGGTCGAGGAACCAGCGGTCGTGGCTGACGACCACGGCGCACCCGGGGAAGCCGATGAGCGCGTCCTCGAGCGCCCGCAGGGTGTCGACGTCGAGGTCGTTGGTCGGCTCGTCGAGCAGGAGGACATTGGCCCCGCTGCGCAGCACCTTGGCCAGCTGGACCCGGTTGCGCTCGCCACCGGAGAGCTGGCCGACCTTCTTCTGCTGGTCGCTGCCCTTGAACCCGAACGAGGAGACGTAGGCGCGGGCGTGGAGCTCGCGCTGGCCGACCACGATCCGCTCGGCCCCGCCGCTCACCTCGTCGAAGACGGTCGCATCGGGATCGAGGGCGTGGCGCGACTGGTCGACGTAGCCCAGGACCACCGTGGCGCCGACCTCCAGGGTCCCGCCGTCGGGGGCCTCCTCGCCCACGATCATGCGGAACAGGGTGGTCTTGCCGGCCCCGTTGGGCCCGATGACCCCCACGATCCCGCCTGGGGGCAGGAGGAAGGAGAGGTCGTCGATGAGCAGCCGGTCGCCGTAGCCCTTGGTGAGGTGGTGGGCGTCGACCACCCGGTCGCCCAGGCGCGGCCCGGGCGGGATGGTCAGCTCGAGCCGCCCCTCCCGGCGCTCGGCCGCCTCGGCCTCGGCCACCAGGTCGTTGTAGGCGGTGATGCGGGCCTTGCCCTTGGACTGGCGGGCCCGGGGCGACATGCGGATCCACTCCAGCTCTCGCTCGAGCGCCTGGCGCCGGGCCTGGTCGGCCTTCTCCTCGCCGGCCAGGCGGGCCTCCTTCTGCTCCAGCCACGACGAGTAGTTCCCCTGCCAGGGGATGCCCGCCCCCCGGTCGAGCTCGAGGATCCACCCGGCCACGTTGTCCAAGAAGTAGCGGTCGTGGGTCACGGCCACCACCGTGCCCGGGTAGTCCTTGAGCGTCCGTTCCAGCCAGGCCACCGACTCGGCGTCGAGGTGGTTGGTCGGCTCGTCGAGGAGCAGCAGGTCGGGCTTGGCCAAGAGCAGCCGGCAGAGGGCCACCCGCCGCCGTTCGCCGCCCGAGAGGGTCGAGACGTCCGCGTCCGGGGGCGGGAGGCGGAGGGCGTCCATGGCGATCTCGAAGGTGCGTTCGAGGTCCCACGCCCCCGCCGCCTCGATCCGGTCCTGGAGGTCGGCCTGCTCGGCCAGGAGGCTGTCGAAGTCGGCGTCGGGCTCGCCCATCGCCGCGCAGACCTCGTTGAACCGGTCGACCAGCGCCTTGGCCTCGCCCACCCCCTCGGCCACGTTCCCGGCCACGTCCTTGGTCGGGTCGAGCTGTGGCTCCTGGGACAGGAGCCCGACGGTGAACCCCGGGGTGAGGCGGGCCTCGCCGGTGTACCCGTCGTCCTCCCCGGCCATGATCCGCAGCAGCGACGACTTCCCCGACCCGTTGGCCCCGATCACCCCGATCTTGGCGCCCGGGTAGAAGGAGAGGTTGATGCCGCGCAGCACCTCGCGGTCGGGTAGGTGGAACCGCCGCAGGTCGCGCATGGTGAAGATGAACTGTGCCGCCATCCGACCAGTGTGGCGCGCCGGAGGGCCCTCCTGTGACCAGCGCCCCGGGAGGCCTACTCTGGCGGGAGCCGGCGAGCGGCGAGGAGGCGGCGATGACCGACGTGCACGAGGAGCGCGGGGGCGACCCGGGCGGGGGCGAGGAGACCGACCAGGTCCCCGAGCCCCAGGTCCCCGAGCCCCAGGGCCACGTGGCCGGCGTCCCCTACGACTTCCGCAAGCCCACCGTGGCCCGGACGGCCGCCCGCTGGTGGAACCCCGACGACCCCCGGCTCTTCACCCCCAAGGCCTACGGGGCGGGGTGGGACATCAACTTCTACTGGCTCTTCCACCTCGTCGCCTACTTCCGGGGCCGGCGCGCCCGGCGCTGAGCCGCCCTGGGAGGGCCGCCTGGGCGGCGGGGCGGTGGCCTCGCCCGTTCAGTCCCCGGGCTCCGATGCGTCGGCCGCCCTCGAGCCCCCCTGTGCCGCCGCCAAGGACCCGTCGCCGAACAGTTCGTCGTAGTTGCGCAACCGGCTGGCCAACGCCTTCATGACGCCCAGGGCGAAGGTGGACGACTCGTGGACGAGGAAGAGGAAGAGCCGGCGATCGATCTCGGCCAGCGTCGTCTCGCTGGTGGCGACCGCCGTGAGGTTTCGGGGCAGGTGGTCGACGAGGGCCCGCTCGCCGAAGACCTCCTCGGGCCCGAGGGACGCCACGACGACCGATCCCTTGCGGAGCTCGACCGACCCCGAGACGATGCCGTACATGTGCTCCCCGGAGTCCCCCTCCGCATAGATCACCTCGCCGGCCGCCACCGTCTTGTGGTCCGGGGCGTTGAAGAACAGGCTCTCAGTCCCCATGGCACGGACCCTGGACCCGGGCTCTGGTTCCGAGCGACATCGCTGCGATGCTATCGCCCACCTCGATGGCGGGCGCGGCCACGACGCGACCCCGGGCCGCCGGGACCGTCCGGTGGTCGTCGCCACCGTCCCCGCCCCTTCCCTCGACGGGGGCGACGCGACCACCCGCGTCGTCGGCGCCCGCCGGACTAGACGACCAGGGGAAGGGTGCGGGCCTCGGCGGGAAACGACCCGTCGGGTCCGTCGGCCACCGCCACGGTGACCGGCCCGGGCACGGCCAGCGAGCGGTGGAGGTAGGCGAGGGCGGCCGGGCGGCCGAGCCCCGGGCACCACGCCGCCGAGGTGACCCGGCCCACCTCGCGCCCCTCGGGCGAGGTCACCGCCGCCCCGAGGAGGCGGCCGGGGTCGACGGCCTCGGCGGTCCCCTCGACCACCAGGCCGCACAGCCGCCGGGCCACCCGGTTGCCGCGGGCGTCGAGCCTGGCCACCAGCTCCTGGCCGGTGTAGCACCCCTTGGTGAAGCTGACCGTGCGGTCGAGGAGCCCGGCCTCGGCGGCGATCGTCCGCCCGTCGAGCTCCTTCCCCATCACCGGGATGCCGGCCTCGATCCGCAGCGCCTCGAACGCCTCGTCCCCGCACCAGCGCGCCGCGTCGGGCACGGCCGACTCGGCCCCCGGCCCCAACAGGTCGACCCCCACCACCCCGCCGAAGCCGACCGGGAGCGCACGGACCCCGGCCGGGGCGGCCAGCGCCGCGGCCGCCGGGCCCCGCAGCGCCACGCACGGCCAGTCGCGCTCGGCCACCTCCACCTTGGTGCGCAGCCGGAAGCGGGCCAGGCGGGCGGCCACCGCCGGGCCGAAGCCGGCGTCGGTGTCGATGACGAAGGCGTCGTCGGCCTCGCGCACCACCCGGATGAGCGCGCAGAGCTTGCCGTCGGGCTCGAGCAGGAGTGCCTCGGCGCTCCCGCCGACGCCCAGCGCGGCGACGTCCTGGCTGCACTGGCCCTGGAGGTAGGCGACGGCGTCGGGCCCGGCCACCGCCAGCACGTCGCGCCCGAGCCGGTGGGCGCCCAGTCCGTGGCGGAGCGCGTCGTAGTCGGCGGCGAGCGCGGGCGGGCCGGTGCCGGCGGTCACGCCGGGCGCCGGGCGCCCATGGACCGCGCGGCGGCCACCGCCGCCAGCAGGGCCGCCGCCTTGTGGGCGCACTCCTCGTCCTCGCTCCTCGGGTCGCTGTCGGCCACGATCCCCGCCCCGGCCTGGACCGAGGCCCGGCCGTCGTCCCCCACGACCAGCGTGCGGATGGCGATGGCCGTGTCGAGGTTGCCCGAGAAGTCGAGGTAGCCCACGACCCCGCCGTAGATGCCTCGCTTGGTGGGCTCCAGGTCGTCGATGATCTCCATGGCCCGCACCTTGGGCGCCCCCGAGAGGGTCCCCGCCGGCAGGGTGGCCCGCAGCACGTCGATCGGCCCCAGCCCCTGGCGGAGCCGCCCGGAGACCTGCGAGGTCAGGTGCATGATGTGGCTGTAGCGCTCGACGGTCATGAGCTCGTCGACCTGCTCGGTGCCGAACTGCACCACCCGGCCCACGTCGTTGCGGGCCAGGTCGACCAGCATCACGTGCTCGGCCACCTCCTTGGGGTCCTCCACCAGCTCGCCGGCCAGGAGGCGGTCCTGCTCCTGGGTCCCCCCGCGGGGCCGGGACCCGGCGATGGGGCGCGAGGTCACGACCCCGTCGCGCAGGCGGACCATCGGCTCGGGCGACGACCCCACCACCGTCACCTCGGGGAGGCGCAGGAAGTAGAGGTAGGGGCTGGGGTTCAGCAGCCGCAGGGCGCGGTAGACGTCGAAGGGGTCGGCCCCGAGCTCGAGGTCGTAGCGCTGGGAGAGGACGACCTGGAAGATGTCCCCGGCCACGATGTGCTCCTTGGCCGCCGCCACGGCGTCCATGTAGGCCTGGCTGTCCATGGTGCGGGTCCGCTCGGCCGGCAGGGTGGTGCGGCTGGGCAGCGGCACCGGCGGGCTCGGCGACGACCGGTGGCAGTCGGCGGCCAGCCGGGCCACCCGCTCTCCCGCCGCGTCGTAGGCGGCGGCCGTCTCGTCCTTGGTCCAGTGGTCGTCGACCACCACGTTGTCGACGACCACCAACCGCTGGCGCCAGTGGTCGAACGCCGCCAGCTGGCCGATCACCACCAGGCCGGCGTCGGGGAAGCCCAGGTCGTCAGGTGGCACGTGGGGCAGGTGCTCGACCTCGCGCACGACGTCGTAGCCGAGGTAGCCGACGACCCCGGCGTAGAGGGGCGGGAGGTCGGCGAGGAGCGGGGAGCGGTAGGCGGCGAGCAGCGCCTCCAAGGCGGCCAGCACCCCGCGCCCCTCCCCCGTCGGCACGGCCAGCCGCCCGGTGGCCGAGACCTCACGGCCCCGGGCCACCAAGGTGGCCAGCGGGTTCCGCCCGACGAAGGAGTAGCGGCCCCACCGCTCGCCCCCCTCGACCGACTCGAGCAGGAACCCCGGGCCGTCGCCCACGGCGTTGGCGAAGGCGGCGACCGGAGTGAGCGTGTCGGCCACCACCTCGCCGAAGACCGGCACCACGGCGTGGGTGGCGGCCAGTGCGGCGAACTCGGCCGGCCCGGGCCGCAGCTCCATGCCGGCCAGGCCCCCCGGCGCGCTCACCCGCCCGCCGGCCCGTCCGGCCTGGGCACCCCGGGCCCTACGGCCAGCGTGCGGTAGAAGCACGACCACTGCTTGGTGTGGCAGGCCCCGTCGCCGTGCTGGTCGACCAGGACCACCAGGGCGTCGCCGTCGCAGTCGACCCGGACCTCCCGCACGTACTGGCGGTCGCCCGAGGTCTCCCCCTTGCACCAGAACTCCTTGCGGCTGCGGCTCCAGAACCAGGTGCGCCCGGTGGCGAGCGTGCGGCGCAGCGACTCCTCGTTCATGTAGGCCACGGTCAGCACCTCGCCGCCGGCCGCGTCCTGGACGACCGCGGGCACCAGCCCCCGGTCGTCGAAGGCGACCTCGGCCAGCAGCGACTCGTCCACCGGGCCGAGCGGCACGCCGGCGGGGAACTCCCCGGCGCTCTGCGCGCTCACAGGTACAGCCCGGTGCCGCCGTCGATCCGCTCGGAGGCCACGGCGTGGATGTCGCGCTCGCGCAGGATCACGTACTCCTCCCCCTGCACCTCCACCTCGAAGCGGTCCTCGGGGTTGAACAGCACCTTGTCGCCCGGCTTGATCGCCCGCACATGGGGGCCGACGGCCACCACCTCGGCCCACGCCAGCCGGCGGGAGACCTCGGCGGTGGCCGGGATCAGGATGCCCGAGCGCGACCGCCGCTCCCCCTCGGCGCGCACCACCTGGACCAGCACCCGGTCGAACAGGACGGTGATGGGCTCTTTGGGCTCGGCGCGCCGGGGAGGCTCCTTGGTTGCCACACTGGGCACGGTACCGCATCCGTGCCCGGCCCCATGCCGCCTCAGCCCGGCGGGCGGACGTCGACGCCGGCCGCGGCCAGGTAGGCCTTGGCCTCGGCGACGGTGTGGTGCCGGCGGTGGAAGATCGAGGCGGCCAGCACGGCGTCGGCACCGCCGACCGTCGCCCCCTCCACCAGGTGGTCGAGCGTGCCCACGCCGCCCGAGGCCACCACCGGCACCCCCACCGCGTCGGCCACCGACCGGGTGAGGGCGAGGTCGAACCCCTCCCCCGTCCCGTCGCGGTCCATCGAGGTGAGCAGGATCTCCCCCGCCCCCAACCCGGCGCACTCGGCGGCCCAGGCCACGGCGTCGCGCCCGGTCGGCCGGCGCCCCCCGTGGGTGTGGACCTCCCACCCCCCTCCCTGGGGCCGCGCCCGGGCGTCGATGGCCACCACCACGCACTGGGCGCCGAACTCCGCCGCCAGCTCGGCCACCAGGCCGGGCCGGTCGAGGGCGGCGGTGTTGAGGGCCACCTTGTCGGCTCCGGCCCGCAGCAGCCGGCGGCCGTCCTCGGCGCTGCGCACCCCCCCGCCCACGGTGAAGGGGATGAAGACCTGCTCGGCCGTGCGGGCCACCACCGAGACCATCGTCTGGCGCTCGTCGGAGGAGGCGGTGATGTCGAGGAAGGTCAGCTCGTCGGCGCCTTCGGCGTCGTAGCGGGCGGCCAGCTCCACCGGGTCGCCCTCGTCCACCAGGTCGACGAAGCGCACCCCCTTCACCACCCGCCCCCCGGTGACGTCGAGGCAGGGGATCACCCGGACGGTGCGCACGCGGCCATCGCCTCCTCCAGGTCCACCCGCCCGTCGAGCAGCGCCCTGCCCACCACCACCCCGTCGACGCCGCGGCCCGCCGACGGCGAGCGCAGCGCGCCCAGCACCCGAAGGTCTCGGACCGAGGAGACCCCGCCCGACGCCACCACCGGCAGCGACGTGGCATCGAGCACCCCGGCCAGCCCGTCGAGGTCGGGGCCGGTGAGCGTCCCGTCGCGCTCGATGGCCGTGACCACCACCGCACCGAGGGCGGCGCCCTCGAGGTCGCCGAGGACCTCGACCACCGTCCGCCCGCTCGAGGCCAGCCAGCCCCGGGCCGCCGCCACCAGGGCGCCGTCGCCCTGGCGCCGGTAGTCGAGGCCGACGGCCACGGCGCCGGGGTGGCGGCGGGCGCAGTCGACGGCGAAGGAGGGGTCCTCGAGCGCGGCGGTCCCCAGCACCACCCGGTCGACCCCGGCCGAGAGCAGCTCGTCGACGTCGGCCGCCGTGCGCACCCCGCCCCCGGCCTGCACCCGGACGCCGGTGCCCCGGGCGAGGGCGGCCACCGCCGCCACCACCGGCCGGTTGGCGGGCTCGCCGGTGCGCGCCGCGTCGAGGTCGACCAGGTGGAGCCAGGGCACCCGTCGCTCCAGGTAGCCCCGGGCCACCTCCAAGGGGTCGCCGTAGTCGCTCTGGCGGTCGAAGTCGCCCTGGACCAGGCGGACCGCGCCCCCGCCCACCAGGTCGATGGCGGCCAGCAGCTCCATCACGGCGCGCCCAGGGCCGGCTGGGGCCGCCGGGCCCCGGGGGCGTCCCCAGCGCAGCGGGCCACGAAGTTGGCCAGGATCGCCAGCCCGGTCGCCGAGGACTTCTCGGGGTGGAACTGGGTCCCCCAGACGTTGCCCCGCTCGACCACCGCGGCCACCGTGCCGCCGTAGTCGCAGGTGGCCACGGTGTCGGGGCCGACCTCGGGGGCGTAGGAGTGGACGAAGTAGACCCAGGGGGACTCGCCCTGCCCGGCCAGGAGCGCCGAGACGGTGCCGGGCCGGCGGTCGAGGCGGTTCCACTGCATCTGGGGGAGCTTCACCGCGCCGGCGAGCCGCCGGATCTCGCCCTCGAGCACCCCGAGGCCCCGGGCGCCGGGGCTCTCCTCGGAGGCGGCGTAGAGGAGCTGGAAGCCGACGCAGATCCCGAGGAACGGCACGCCGGCCCCGACGGCGGCCAAGGCGGCCGCCCCGAGCCCGCTGGCCCACAGCGCCTCGGCGCAGGCGCCGAACGCCCCGACCCCGGGGAGGACGACGCCGGCCGCCCCGGCCACGTCCTCGGGCCGGTCGACCAGGCGCGCCGGTGCGCCCAGGTGGACGAGCGCCTTCTCGGCCGAGCGCAGGTTGCCGATGCCGTAGTCGAGCACGGCGATGGTGCCGACCGTCACAGCGAACCCTTGGTGGACGGCACGCCGCCGCCCTCCACCCGCGCTGCGTCGCGCAGCGCCCGGGCCACCCCCTTGAAGGAGGCCTCGACGATGTGGTGGGTGTTCTTCCCCTGGCGCAGGCGCAGGTGCAGGGTGATCCCCGCCGCGGTGACGAACGCCCGCCAGAACTCCTCGGCCAGCTGGGGGTCGAACGGCGGCGACCCGAGCCCGGGGGTGTCGGGGGCGAAGGGGACGTCGTAGGCGAGGTAGGGCCGCCCCGACAGGTCGAGCGCCACCTCGACCAGCGCCTCGTCGAGCGGGAGGAGCAGCGACGCGTACCGCCGTACCCCGGCCTTCTGGCCGAGGGCCTGGGCCAGCGCCCCCCCGAGGACGATCCCCACGTCCTCCACCGTGTGGTGGGCGTCGACGTGGAGGTCGCCCTCGGCCTGCACGCGCAGGTCGAACCCGCCGTGGCGCCCGAGCTGCTCGAGCATGTGGTCGAAGAAGGGCAGCCCGGTCGAGACGGCCACCGACCCTTGGCCGTCGAGGTCCACGGTGACGGTCACCGTCGTCTCCTTGGTCCTCCGGCTGCCCTCGCCCCGCCGTCCCCCTCGCTCGCTCGTCATCGGCCGCTCCCTCTCATGGTCAGCCCCCCAGGCTCCCTCGGAGCGCCTGCAGGAACCGGTCGTTCTCCTTGGCGGTGCCGACCGTCACCCGCAGGCACCCCAAGAGCCCCTCCCAGCTCGAACAGTCTCGCACCAGCACGCCGGCCGCCAGCAGGTCGTCCCAGACCCCCCGGGCCTCGCGCCCGGTCGGGCGGAAGAGGATGAAGTTGGCGTCCGACGGCCACCACTCGACGTCGAGGTCGGCCAGGGCGGCCGAGAGCCGGCCGCGCTCCTCGGCCACCGCCGCCACCCGGGCCTCCATCTCGCGCCGGTAGCGCAGGGCCAGCACGCCGGCGGCCTGGCTGACCGCCGAGAGGTGGTAGGGCAGGGAGGCGGCCCGGCACCCGGCCACCACCTCGGGGTCGGCGACGAGGTAGCCCAGCCGGCAGGCGGCCATGGCCCACGTCTTGGAGAACGTCCGCACCACCACCAGCCCCCGCCGCCCGCCCTCCCCGCTCCCCCGCAGGTCGAGCGCCGAGGAGGGGGCGAACTGGCCGTAGGCCTCGTCGACCACCACGAGCCCCGGTGCGGTGTCGGCCAGCCGGGCCACCAGCTGGGGCGGCTCGGCACCACCCGTCGGGTTGTTGGGCGAGCAGACGAAGGTGAGCTCGGGGCGGGCCTCGGCCATCAGGCGGTCGGCCTCGTCGGGGTCGATGTGGAAGTCGGCCGTGCGCCCCCCGGCCACCACCTCGGTCCCGGCCAGCCGGGCCAGGTGGGAGTGGAGGGCGTAGGTGGGCTCGAAGAGGAGCGCTCGGCGCCCCGGCCCGCCGAAGGCGAGCTGGAGGCAGAGCAGCACCTCGTTGGAGCCGTTGGCGCAGAAGACCTCGTCGGGGGTGACCCCGTGGAAGGCGGCCAGCCCGTCGTGGAGGGCGGCCGCCGTCCGGTCCGGGTAGCGGTGGAAGTCGATCCGCTCGATCTCGGCCGCCAGGTCGTCGCGCCAGGTCTCGGGCGGCGGGTAGGGCGACTCGTTGGTGTTGAGGCGGACGGCCGCCGCCACCTGCGGCGAGTGGTAGCCCTCGAGGGCAGCCAGGTCGTGGCGGAGGGGGACGAGCGGGCTCACGTCCGCAGCCTGATCGACTCGGCGTGGGCCGGCAGCCCCTCGGCGGTGGCCAGGGTCACCACGTGCGGGCCGAGGGCGGCGATGGCCTCCTTGGAGGCGCTGACGGCGTGGATGTGCCGGCGGAAGTCGTCGGCCCGCAGCGCCGAGGCGAAGCGGGCGGTGCGGTTGGTGGGCAGCACGTGGTTCGGCCCGGCCAGGTAGTCGCCGAGGCTGGCCGGGGACCACGGGCCGCAGAAGACGGCGCCGGCCGCCCGCACCAGGTGGAGGAGGTCCTCGGCCCCGTCGAAGAGGAGCTCGAGGTGCTCGGGGGCCACCACGTTGGCCACGGCCAGCGCCGCCTCGGGGCCGTCGACCACACAGGCGTAGCCGCCCGAGGCGAGCGTGGCCTCGAGGTCGGCCCGGCGGGGCGAGGCCGCCACCATCGCCTCGACGGCGGCCGACACCTCGTCGACCTTCTCGGCCGACCACGACACCAGCCAGGCCAGCCCGTCGGGGCCGTGCTCGGCCTGGACCACCAGGTCGACGGCGGCCAGCTCGGCCGGGGTGTCGGGCGAGGCCACCACCACGACCTCGGAGGGGCCGGCGAAGGCCGAGGCCACCCCGACCGCCCCCGACACCTGGCGCTTGGCCTCGGCCACGTAGCGGTTGCCGGGGCCGACCACCACGTCGACGCGGGCGATCGACTCGGTGCCGTAGGCCATGGCCGCCACGGCCTGGGCCCCGCCCACCCGGTAGACCTCGTCGTAGCCGGCGATGGCCGCGGCGGCCAGGGTGGCGTCGTCGACCCGCCCGTCGGGGCCCGGCGGCACGCAGAGGACCAGCTCGCCGACGCCCGCCACCTTCGCCGGGGCGGCGCACATGAGGACGGTCGAGGGGTAGCGGGCCCGCCCCCCCGGGGCGTAGCAGCCGGCCCGCTCGACCGGCCGGACCAGGTGGCGCACCCGGATCCCTGCGTCGGTGAAGTCGGGCGCCGGCGAGCCCTCCACCGCGTGGTAGGCGCGGACCCGCTCCCAGGCCACCTCGAGCGCGGCCCGCAGCGGCGCGTCCACCCGCACGAGGGCGGCCGCCACCTCCCCCGGCGCGACGGCCAGGTCGTCGAGGGCCACGCCGTCGAACCGCTCGGTGAGCCGCCGCAGGGCGTCGTCGCCCCCGGCCCGCACCTCGTCGATGATGCCGGCCACCGCCTCGCGCACCCCGGCGCCGGCCTCGGCCGGGCGCGGCAGCACCTGGTCGAAGGGGCCGGAACGGCCGCGCAGGTCGATGCGGGTGAGCGCCATGGACCCGCGATGCTACCGGGGCCCCCGCCGCGCCCGGCGACGGCGGCATGGGTGCGCGCCGCCCGGCGCTGGGCCATCATCGGGGGGTGACGACGCGCGCCGAGCTCTCCTCCCTCACCTCCACCCTCGACGAGCTGACCCGGCGGGTCACCGCCCTGGCCGAGCAGGCCCAGGCCCGCGAGGACGAGGTCGTGGCGGCCGAGCTGTTCGGCGTCGAGCGGGCGCTCGCCGGCGCCCTGCGGCGGCTCGGGCGGCTCGAGGCGGGACGGCGCTGACCCCGGGCGCCGACGGCCGCCTACACCGCGTAGAGGATCAGCTCGTGGCCGAGGAGGTCGGCCGCGGCGCGCAGCGCGTTCTGCCGGGAGGCGACGACGGCGCAGTTCCCCCGGGCCGCCGCCTCGGCGGTGGCCACGGCGACCAGGTCCGCCGTGTCGGCCCGGGCGGCCAGCTCGCCGGCCCGGCGCGCCCCCTCGTCGCCGAGCGGCTCGATCACCGCGCCGTCGAGGAGGTCCTCCAGCCGGTCCCCGCGCCCCTCGGTCCGGAAGGCCTCGGCGACGGCGGCAGCCGGGACGACCGGCACGATCCCGTTGGCCAGGGCCGCCCGGTGCACCGCCCACACCATCCGGTCGCCGCGCGCCGCGGCGCGCAGCGCACCCACGCCGTAGACGAGCCCCTCGCGCACGGCCATCAGCGCCGGCGGACCCTCGAGGCCATGCCCGAGACCCCCGAGAGGAGCCTGGCCAACAGCGCCTCCCCGGCGGCGATCTCCTCGGCCGTGAGCGCCCCGGCCTCCGACTCCCAGGCGGCCACCCCCCGCAGCCCCTGGCGCACCCGGAGCTGGCGCTCGGCCGCGCCCGACAGCCAGGCGCTGAAGGAGACCCCGTCCTCCCGGGCGGCCGCCTCGACGGCCCGGGCGACCTCGTCGGCCAGCGAGACGGAGCGTTTGATCACCACGGGGACCAGGGTAGCACCCTCAGTGCTACCAGATGCCCGCCCCTGACGCGCCGACGGCGCCCCGTGGGGCGCCGTGGCGCGGGCGGCCCGGGGGCGGAACCCGGTGTTGCCGCTCCTTCAGGGAACCAGATGGCGGGAACCGGTTCCACTTTCATTATACACCCCCGTGTTGGACAATCCACCGTTTCTGCAACCTTCTATCTGGGGGTTTGGGAAAATCCATCTTCCGTTGATACCCCGCGCCACCCGTTTGCAACCATTCTGCACCGCATGGGCTCGCCCTCGGGAACGGATCGGCCGCACCCCTAGCCCTTCGGGCGCTCGGGGGTTGCCGCGGGGGCGGCCGACGGGCACAGGTCGGCCAGGAGACAGCCGCCGCAGCGGGGCGAGCGGGCCGTGCAGACCCGGCGGCCGTGGAGGATGAGCCGGAGGCTGAACCCGCCGCGCTCGGCCGGCGGGACCAGCCCGTCGAGGTCGGACTCGACCTTGACCGGGTCGTCGGCGCCGGACAGCCCCAGCCGACGGGCCAGGCGGCCGACGTGGGTGTCCACCGGGAGCCCCGGGAGCCCGAAGGCGACGCTGCGCACCACGTTGGCCGTCTTGCGGCCCACCCCGGGCAGGGTCACCAGGTCCTCCATCTCGGTGGGGACGCGGCCGTCGAAGCGCTCCTGGACCCCGCGGGCCATGCCGATCAGGCTCTTGGCCTTCGAGCGGAAGAAGCCGGTGGAGCGGATGATCTCCTCGACCGCCGCCGGGTCGGCCCCGGCCAGGGACGCCGGGTCGGGGAAGGCGGCGAAGAGGGCCGGCGTCACCAGGTTGACCCGCTCGTCGGTGCACTGGGCGGACAGGATGGTGGCGCAGAGGAGCTCGAAGGGGCCGTCGTGGCCGAGCGCGCACAGCTCGGCCGCCGTGCCGGGGTACGCCGCGGCCAGCCGGGCGACGACCGCCCGGGCCCGTCCGCGCGGGGTCCGAGGGGCGGCCACGGCCCCAACGTAGCGGCGCCGCCCGACCGCCGGCGCCCCCGCGCACCGCGGCGTCGGCGGGCGGTAGCCTGGCGGCGTGGCCGACTTCGAGGTGCTGGTCGCGCACCGTGTCGGGGCGGCCGAGATCGCCGAGATCAGGACCCTCCTCGACGTGGTGTCGTCGGCCGACGGCCACCCTCCCCTGGCCGAGCACAAGTGGATCGACCTCGCCGGGGGCGGCCGGCGCGGCTTCCTGGCCCTGCTCTGCCGGGACGACGCCGGCCACCTGGCCGGGTACGCCCAGCTCACCGGGGACGACGGCGCCTGGGGGGTGGAGGTCGCCGTCCACCCGGCGCGGCGCGCCGGGCCGGCCGACCTCACCGCCACCCTGCTCGGCGCCGCCGTCGGCCAGGTGCGCCGGGCGGGCGGGGGCCGCCTGCGCTACTGGGCGGCCAAGCCGACCCAGCGCGAGGAGCGCGCCGCGGCCTCGCTCGGCTTCGCGCCCGACCGCGACCTCCTCCAGCTCCGGGTCCCGCTCCCCCTCGACGAGTCGGTGCGCCGGGGCGCCGGGCCCCCGGCCGTCCGGCCGTTCCGCCCGGGCCAGGACGAGGCGGCCTGGCTCGCCGTCAACAACCGGGCCTTCGCTGACCACCCCGAGCAGGGCGGCTGGGACCTGGCCACCCTCCAAGACCGCGAGCGCCAGGACTGGTTCGACCCGGCGGGGTTCCTCCTCTTGGAGGAGGGCGGGCGGCTCGTCGGGTCGTGCTGGACCAAGGTCCACCGCGACGCCGACCCGCCGCTCGGTGAGATCTACGTCATCTCGGTCGACCCCGACTTCCACGGCCGGGGCCTGGGCCGGGCCCTCACCGTCGCCGGCCTCGACCACCTGGCCGCCTCGGGGATCACCACCGGCATGCTCTACGTCGACGCCGACAACCGGGCCGGGACCGCCCTCTACCGCTCGCTCGGCTTCACCCGCGACCACCTCGACCGCGCCTTCCTGCTCGAGGTGACCGGCGAGGGTTAGGCGCCCGAGACGCCGACCAGCTTCCCGATGCCGTAGGTGGCTCCGGCGGCGATCGCCGCCAGGGCGAGCTGGCGGAGCGCCGAGCGCACGGTGGAGCGGCCGGTGAACCCCCCGAGGGCCGCCCCCACCCCCAAGGCGGCCACCACCCCGATGGCCACCGAGGCGAGCACGGCCGGGGTGCCCGAGCCGAACAGCCACGGCAGGAGGGGCAGGAGCGCCCCCACGGCGAACATGAGGAACGACGAGGCGGCCGCCTGGACCGGGGAGCCCAGCCGGGCCGGGTTGATGCCCAGCTCCTCGCGGGCGTGGGTCTCGAGCGCCAGCTCCGGGTCGCGCATCATCTCCCCGGCCAGCTCGCGGGCGAGGGACGGCTCGAGGCCCCGGCTCTCGTAGATGGCGGTGAGCTCGCGCCGCTCGGTC
>Ga0181536_10000339_pt1 | contig 56591 bp, 51 predicted proteins | sample PEATcosm2014_Bin_41_FD_121105 | JGI IMG/M metagenome (GOLD analysis project Ga0181536, IMG submission 121105) | Peatland microbial communities from MTU Mesocosm Facility, Houghton, MI, USA - PEATcosm2014_Bin17_60_metaG | ecosystem: Environmental > Terrestrial > Soil > Wetlands > Peat | place...
ACCCCGGTCTCGTCCGCGGCCACCGCCTTGACGGCGGTGGTCCCGATATCGATGCCCACCGTGATCGAACCTGACGCAGTCGTCATCATCGGCCATTATGAATGACTTCACCGGCCTGAGGAGGAGGACCCCCGTGCCACCCCGTCCGCGAGCGCTCGTCACGGCCCCCGTCCGCGGTGACGGCCTCGAACTCCTGCGCGACCTGGCCGACGTCGTCTACGACCCCTGGATCGAGCACCAGCCGCTGCGCATCTACTCGGCCGAGCAGCTGGCCGAGCGGGCCGCCGCGGAGGACGCCTCGATCCTCGTCGTCGAGGCCGACCACTGTGCCGGCCCGGTGTTCTCGCGCCAGCTGGTGGCCGTGGCCAGCTGTCGCGGTGACCCCAACAACGTCGACATCGCGGCAGCCACGGCCGCCGGCGTCCCGGTGCTGCGCGCCCCGGGGCGCAACGCCGATGCCGTCGCCGAGCTCGCCGTGGCCCTGCTGCTGGCCGCCAGCCGGGGCGTGACCCGCGCTGATCGCGACGTCCGTGAGGATCAGGTGTACCGGGACGGGACCATCCCGTACCAGCGGTTCCGGGCGTGGCAGCTGTCGGGGCGCACGGCCGGGATCGTGGGGCTCGGTGCGGTGGGCCGGGCACTGGCCTGGAGGCTCCAAGGGTTGGGCATGCACGTGGTCACGAGCGACCCCTACGCACCCGACGCCACCCACACCCTCGAGGAGCTCCTGGCCGTGAGCGACGTGGTGTCGCTGCACGCGCCGGTAACGCCCGAGACCACCGGCATGATCGGTGAGAAGCAGTTCGCGGCCATGCGCGACGGGGTCGTGTTCCTCAACACCGCCCGAGCCCAGCTCCACGACACCGCAGCCTTGGTGGCGGCGTTGGCGTCGGGCAAGGTGGGAGCGGCCGGGTTGGACCACTTCGAAGGCGAGCACCTCGCACCCGACCACCCGTTGACCACGTTTCCCAACGTCGTGCTCACCCCCCACATCGGCGGCGCCACCTACGACACCGAGGCCAACCACTCCCGCCTCATCGCCGAGGACCTCTGCCGACTCCTGGCCGGTGCCACTCCCCGCAACATCGTGAACCCCGAGGTTCTCGGGACCCGACGCCACCCCTGACGACCAGCCCCGAGACCCGGAAGGACGCGACCCGTGGACTTTGCGCTCACCCCTGAGGACGAGGCCTTCCGCGACGAGCTGCGCACCTGGCTCGACGCCAACCTGCCCGAGTTCAAAGAGAGCGGGGAGATCGGTGACGAGCAAGATGCCGATCGCCGCACCATGGTGCGCCGTCAGGCCTGGCAGCGCCGGCTGCACGAGGGACGTTGGGCCGCCATCAACTGGCCTCGGTCGTGGGGCGGGCGCGAGGCGACGGTGCCACAGAACGCCATCTACGCGGAGGAGATGGCCCGGGCCAAGACGCCGGGGATCTACAACGCCAACGGCATCTGGCAGATCGGGCCCATGATCCTGCGCTGGGGCACCGAGGAACAGCGCCAGCGCTGGCTTCCGGGCATCCTCGACGCCACCGAACACTGGTGCCAGGGCTTCACCGAGCCCGAGGCGGGCTCCGACCTCGCCAACCTTCGAACCATGGCCGTGGCCGACGGCGACGACTACGTCGTGACCGGCCGCAAGATCTGGATCTCGACGGCCCATCTGGCCAAGTGGGGCCTGTTCCTCGTGCGCACCGATCCCACGGCCATCGAGCGGGGGGCCAAGCACGAGGGGATCTCCGCCCTCATCGTCGACATGGAGCTCCCCGGCATCGACGTGCGCGTGATCCGGGACATCACCGGCGGCGAGCTGTTCTGCGAAGTGACCTTTGAGGAGGCGCGGGTTCCGGTCGCCGACCGCCTCGGCGAGGAGAACAGCGGGTGGCAGGTGGCCATGGGAACCCTCGGCCACGAGCGCGTCGGGACGGCCGGCCTGTCGGTGGGGATGCGCATCGAGCTCGACTGGCTGATCGACACGGCCCGTGCGCACAACCCCGCTGCGCTCGAAGACCCCATCATGCGCGATCGGATCGCCCGGTTGTGGACCCAGCTCGAGCTCACCCGGTTGCTCAACGCCCGGGCCCTGTCGAAGATCCTGAAAGGCCAGCCCAACTGGCCCGAGGTCCCGCTGGCCAAGCTCCAATGGAGCTATCTGTCCCAGTCGATCGCCGAGCTCGGAGTCGACATTCTCGGCCCCTTGGGGGTGCTGGCCAAGGGAGGGCCCGACGCGGTCGACAAGGGGCATTGGAGCCACAACTACGTCTGGCAGCGCTTCACATCGATCGGCGCGGGGACCACCGAGGTGCAGAAGAACATCATCGCCGACCGCGCCATCAAGATGCCTCGCCGCTGATCACCTCGCTCAGGTCGATGGCGCCTTCGACGGCGGCGGTGGCCACTCCCGGCATCACCGTCTCGGCAACGTCCCCGACCGAGAGCGTCAGGATGCCCGCCACCATGAGCATCAGCCCCGGGACGGCGAAGGCCAGGCCGGTCGCGCCGCGACCAAGGGTCTCGGCGAACAGGGCCACGCCCAGTGCGACGCTCGTGACCAGCTGGGTCACGTTGGCGGCGGCCATGGTCGGCGCTAACACGCCCACCTTCAACCCGCGCTGCTGGTACACGAAGCCGGCGATGCCGACGACGAGGAGGACATAGAGCAGCCAGGAGGTGAACACGCCGCCGACGCCGCCGCCGACGTGAGCAAGGGCCTTGACCAGACCGGCCTGCATCCCGAAGGCAACCCCCGACGCCGTGCCCAGGAGGGCGGCGGCCGGTGCCGGGCCGACCCGACGAGCGACGACGTCGCACAGGGCCAGGGCCACGACGAAGCCGGCAAGGCACGCGATCCAGGCGACGACGGCCACGTGGTTCGTCCCCCCCGAGGGACGGCCACCGACCAGGAAGAGGACGAGGCCGGCCACGGTCACCAGTGCACCGAGGACCTGACGCCGCCCGACATGCTGGTCGGTGAGCCAGACGCCGAAGGGCAGGGCGATGACGAAGTTGGTCACCACGATCGCCTGGACGACCAACAGGGACCCGATGCCGAGGGCGACGATCTGCGCCGCGAATCCGGCGATCTGCAGCGCCCCACCGACGAGCCACACGGGATGGCGGAACAGCTGAAGCAAAAAGCGCGAGCTCTCACCGGGCGAGGTCGTGCGCAGTGCCCCCCGCTGCTGCAGGACGTTGCCCAAGGCGAACACACACGCGGCGAAGAAGGCGAGGACGGCGGCCATGACTGTGTCCCCGTCCCCGCGCCCGAATCGGCCCGGTCAGCCCGTGGTGGCGCGACGCGCCGGGGCACCGAGTCCGAAGAAGGTCCGGGCGTTGGCCCCGGCCACCCGGGCCAAGGACTCGTCCGACAACCGGCCCACCGCGTGCTCCCGGAGCTCGGTCGTGGCCCGGGGCCACGCCCCGTCCCAGTGCGGGTAGTCGCTGGCGAACATGACGCACTCGTCGCCGAGCGCCTCGACGACGGCCGGGAGGGTCTTTTCGTCGGGCTCACAGGTGATCCGGATGTTGCCGGCGGCCACGTACTCGGCCGGTGGGCGCTTCCATCCCCCCGGTATCCAGTCGCCGCGTGATTCGAAGTGTTCGGTGAGGCGCTCCACGAACCACGGCAACCAGCCCGCACCCGCCTCCAAGAAGGCCACGCGCAGTCGCGGGTGCCGGTCGAAGACACCACCGCTCACCAGCGCGGTCATGGCCGCCATCTGGTCGAAGGGAAAGCTCACGCAATGGACCTGGATGTAGTTGTCGAAGCGGTCGACCCCGATCTTGGGCAAGTGGATCCCCGGTGCGCCGTGCACGCCGAGAGGCATGTCCAGGTCGGCCGCCGCCGCGTAGAAGGGGTCGAGGTCCGGGTGGTCGAGGTTGCGCGTCTTGAGCGCCGGAGGGACCACCGTGCAGACCAGGCCCAACGCCTTGGCCTCGGTCATCACCGCGACGGCAAGCTCGACGTGTTCGACGGGCACGACGGCGGGCGCATGGAGCCGGCCGCCACTCTCGGCACAGAAACCGGCCACCCATTCGTTGTACAGGCGGGCGAGGCCGGCGCCGAGGTGCGGCGAGTCCAAGGTGGGCACGCACAGCCCGAAGCTCGGGAACATCACCATCTCGTCGATCCCGTCGGTATCGGCGTTGGCCAGGACTCCCTCGACCGATCCCGGGTCCACCCCCGCCGCCTCGGTCAGCCCCTTGTCCGGCGGGCAGCCGGCGCCGGGCCCCGTGAAGTCCGGGTACGGGCGCCCTTCGATCACCACCCCGAGCCGGGTGTCGGCCCGGACGGCGACGTCCGCGGGGAACCGCTTGAACAGCTCCACGAAGAACTCCACGGGCTCCACCACATGTGCGTCGGCGTCCACGACCTCGAGACCCTCGGCCATCGATCCTCCTCGTCCCTGTTCCGGTGTCGTCGCGGTGGCGGTCGGCGTTGTGGTGTCAGTCGGCGCCGTCGAACACGATCACGCTCCGTGCCACCTCGCCCGCCGCGATCGCCCGGAAGGCATCGTTCACGTCCTCGAGGCCGATGCGGCGCGACACCATGCCGGCCGCGTCGATGGCTCCGATGCGCACGAGGTCGACCAGGGCGGGGAAGTCCCGGTCGGGGTCCGTCGACCCGTAGACACATCCCACGAGCGCCTTGGCGTCGACGAACAGCTCGAACGCACTGAATGACACCTGGTCGGACGGCGAGCCGGCCCCCACCAACACCGTCGTCCCACCGCGCCGGGTCATGGCGAAGGTGTCCCGGATGGTATCGCCCCGACCCACGACCTCGAACCCGTAGTCGGCACCACGACCACCGGTCAGGGCGCGCACCGCCTCCACCGGGTCGCCCTCGGAAGCATCGACCACGGCGGTGGCGCCCATGGCACGGGCCGTCTCGAGCTTGGCGGCCACCCGGTCGACGGCCACGATGGTCGACGCACCGGCCAGACGCGCCCCCTGGATCACCGACAGCCCGACCCCACCGCAACCGACGACGGCCACACTCGAGCCCGGCGCCACCCGGGCGGTGCGCCACACGGCCCCCACACCGGTGGACAACGCGCAGCCGACGAGGGCGACGAGCTCCAAGGGCACACCCGGATCCACGACAACGACCTCGCCCTCGGGCACCAACGTCTGTTCGGCGAAGGTTGCCGTGCCCAGACCCCGTACCAGCCGGGACCCGCCGACGGTCGCATAGGCGCCGCCGAGCGCCTCGGCCAGTCCCCGCTCGCACAACATGGGCTGGCCGGCCAGGCACCAGAAGCACCCCCGGCAGGGCGGCATCCAGGTGAGCACGACGTGGTCCCCGGGCGCGACCCGGGTGACCGCCGGACCGATCTCCTCCACCACGCCCGCCCCCTCGTGGCCGAGGACGGTGGGGAACATGAATGGGATCGAACCGTTCTGCACCGAGAGGTCCGAGTGGCACACGCCGCTCGCCGCGAGACGGACGCGCACGTCGTGGGGGCCCGGGGCCTCGAACTCGATCTCCTCGACGACGAGCGGCTCGCCGACGCGGTGGAGCACCGCCGCCTTGACCGACGTGGTCCGGGGCGCGCTCATGGCGTCGCCGGTGCGCCGCCGGGCACGGTGACAGTGTCGGTGTCGGTGCCCGAGTGGAGGACGGTTCCCGGCAGTGGCTCGTGGCCGAGGTCGACCGGTGCGCCGTCGCGCACGATCTCGACCCCGTTCACCAGCACCCGCTCGATCCCCTCGGCGTCGGCGAACAGCCGGCTCGCCCCGCCCGGCAGGTCGGCGCGCGTGCGCTCCGGCCCGTGTCCGATGCGGGCCGGGTCGAAGACCACCACATCGGCCCACCACCCCTCGGCCAGTCGGCCACGGTGACGCAGCCCGTAGAGCCGGGCCGGCACATCGGTGAGCTGGTGGACGGCCTGCTCCCACGACACCAGGCCGCGTCGGCGTACGCCGTCGCCGAGCAACGAGGTCGAGTAGATGGCGCCGCACATCACATCGAGATGGGCCCCGGCGTCCGACCCCCCGACCACGGTGCGCGGGTCCTTCCACACCTTGGCCCGCAGCGTCCAGTCGGCCTCGGACTCGGGGATGGGTGGTCGCAGCCCCGTGCGGAGGTCGTCGGCGAGGACGATGTCCACCAGGGCGTCGAAGGGGTCCTGGCCACGTTCCCTGGCCACGTCGCCGACGGATCGTCCCTCGTAGGCGGCGTTCGTCGGGCTGAAGGTCTCCTCGATGCGCAGGTTGCCCCAATTGGCCAGCGCCCCAATGATCCCCGCCTCCTTGGAGTGGGCGCGCTCGTCGAGCCGGCGGCGCTCGGTCGGGTCCGCCAGCACGGCCATGCGCTCGCGCACCGGGATGGCGAACAGCTCGCGCCATCCCGGCAATCCGTCGAGGATGGCCCCGTGCTCGAACGAGAGCCGGATCTTCATCGTGTGCGGGAGCGTCAGGGCCACCAGCGTGGCGCCGCGCTCCGCCGCGTAATCCGAGGCAGCCAGCTGGTGCTCGAGGCCCGCCTCGTTCAGCGCAGAGACACCGAGGACGTTCCAGTTGGCCGGCCGGTTGGCCCGCAGCGACAGCGTGGCCATGAGATCCATCTCGTCGTCGCTGAAGCCGTTCAGACATCCGGGGAAGATGACCTCGAGGGCGGTGCCCGGGTGTTCACCGACGACCGTGCACAACGCCTCGAGCTCTTCGCGGGACGCGGCTCGCGACGGGACGGGTTGGCCGGCACCGTCGTTGTGCGTGTGGGCCTGGGACGTCGAGAAGCCGAGCGCCCCTTGCGCCAGGGACTCGTGCAACAACGCGATCATGGCGTCGATCTGCTCGGGCGAGGCCAGTGAGCCGACGGCGTCGTCGCCCATCGCAGCGCGTCGCAACGCCGAGTGACCGACGAGGAAGCCGGCGTTGACGGCAATGGCCCCCTCGAACCGCTCGAGCCACTCGCCGAACGAGGTCCAGGACCAGTCGAGGTGCTCCAGGGCTGACAACGGCATGCCCTCGACACGCGCCATCATCCGCGCCAGGTAGTCCGAGTGGGCCGGGCCGGCCGGGGCCAGCGAGAATCCGCAATTGCCCCCGATGACAGTGGTCACGCCGTGCAGCGGTGAAGGCGTGGCGAAGGGGTCCCACGACAATTGGGCGTCGTAGTGGGTGTGCAGGTCGACGAAGCCCGGGGCGACCATGAGGCCGGCGGCGTCGATCTCGGTCACCGCGTCCATGTCGGCGGTGCCGGGTGAGCCGGCATCGACGATGGACACCACCCGACCCCCGGCGACGCCGACATGGGCCCGCCGGAGCGGCCCGCCCGTGCCGTCGACGACGGTGCCGCCGCGGATCACCAGGTCGAGCACGGCGTCACCTTCCCTCGGACAACGCCGGTAGCTCGAGAATCGTCTTCGGCCGGGTGAACGCCGCCATCCCTTCGGGACCGAGCTCGAGGCCGAAGCCCGACTGCTTCCAACCGCCGAACGGGGCACGCAGGTCCATCACCGATGTGCCATGCCCGTTGACGAACACCGTGCCCGCCTCGAACCGGCCGGCCACGTCCTGCGCCAGGTCGTCGTCAGCCGTCCACACCGAGGCGCACAGCCCGAACTCACTGTCGTTGGCCCGCGCCACGGCTTCGTCGATGTCGCGATACCCGAGCACCGGCAGCGCCGGCGCGAACTGCTCGTCGCACACGATGGAGGCGTCGTCGGGAACCCCGACCACGATGGCGGGCGACACCAGGTACCCGCCGTTGCCGGCGTCCTCGTCGCGCACACGGGCCGGGCGGTGGACCGTGGCGCCGCGTTCGAGCGCTTCGGTGATCATGGCCTCGACCCGCTGCTGGGCCGAAGCCATGTGGACCGGTCCCATGGTGGTTTCGGACGCGAGTCCGTCACCCACCACCTCCTTGGCCACTCGGGCCACCAATGCGTCGACCATGGCGGCAACCTTGGCCTCGGGGACGTACAGGCGCTTGACGGCCATGCACACCTGGCCGCTGGTAATGAAGGCCGCCCCGATGATGGCCGACGCCAGGGCGTCGTCGATCTCCACGTCGGGGCCGATGATCGCCGGGTCGTTGCCCCCGAGCTCGAGGACCAACGGGGTCAACAGATCCGACGCGCCGGCCATCACGGCCCGTCCGGTCGCCGGGCCCCCGGTGAACGACACCATGTCCACGCCGGGATGGGCGATCAGGGCGGCGCCGAGCTCCCGGCCGGGGCCGTTGATGGCGTTGACCACCCCGGGGGGCAGAGCCTCCGCCAGGGCACGCGCCGTGGCCAAGACCGCTCCCGGGCACGTCGGCGGGGCCTTCACGACGACCGTGTTGCCCATGAGCAGCGCCGGCAAGACCTTGTTGCCGAACACCGAGACCGGCCAATTGAACGGCAGCACGGCGGCCACCACCCCGTGGGGCGCGGCCGTCACCGACGTACGCCGGCCGCTGTGCCCGGAGAGCACTCGCCCGGCCAGCGCGTCGCCGGCCAAGGGCACGAAGGCACCGGCCATCCCGCCGATGGTGCCGGCGTCGAACTGCGCCTCCCAGTGCACCTTGCCGTGCTCGCGCGTGAGGAGGGTGGCCAGGTCCGAGGTGGTGACCGTCTCGCCGGCAGCAGCGGCCGCCTTGCACACGAACTCGGCCCGCTCGGCGAAGTCGAGCGCCGCCCAGGACGCTTTGGCCCGACGGGCGGCGTCGACCGCCCGGTCGAGCTGCGCCGGCGAGGCCGCTGGCGCTTCGAGCACCACCTCCGCCGGCCGGACCGGGTTGTGCACCGGATAGGTGCCCGATTCGCCCGTGACCACAGCACCGTCGATGACCAGTCCGACCGCGTCGCCCACTGTCCCCTCCGCTTCGTCACACGGCTGGTTGTGCTCGGAGAATGCCGTTCTCCGGGATGATAGTTTCCCGTGCCGATGGCCACCCAGGTCGACGTCGTCGCTGATCGGCTGGTCGACGCCGCCCGGGCCCGCATGTGGGAGACGGGCGTACCCTCGTTCACCGTGTCCCAAGTGGTGGGCGACGCCGGCACGTCGCTCAAGAGCTTCTATCGCTGCTTCGCCGGCAAGGACGAGCTGCTCGTCGCCATGTTCGAAGACGACGCCCGCCGGGGGGCCACGGCACTGACGGCCATGGTCGCGGTCGAGAGCGACCCCATCGAGCGTGTGCGTGCCGCCGTGGTGGGGCTGTTCCGGTTCATCACCCTCGACGGCCACCTCCCCTACGCGGCCGGGCTCGTGCGCGAGCACATGCGCCTGGCCGAGTCCCGCCCCGACGAGCTCCGTCGGGTCATGACCCCGTTCGTCGACCTGTTCGCTCGCGAATTGCGCGACGCCGCGTCCGCCGGCGCGGTGCGCACCACGGATGCCGGGCGCGACGCTCGGACGCTGTTCCACGTCGTGATCTCACATCTGCATGCGCTGATCTGCCACCAGATCGAGGACCCGCCCCAGGACGTGGCCGACGGCCTGTGGGAGTTCTGCGCCACCGCGCTACGACCCGGGCGGTGAACACGGCGGTGCTGCTACCCGACCCCGCGCCGCGCCCCATCGGTGTGCCGATCATCTCCGTCGACGACCACCTCATCGAGCCCCGCGACCTCTTCGAGGGCCGTATGCCGGCCCGCCTGGCCGAGCGCGCACCATGCATCGTCGAGGACGACGGCGTGCAGTACTGGCTCTACGAGGACCGTCGCTACCCGAACATCGGGCTCAACGCCGTGGTGGGGAGGCCGAAGCAATCGTGGAGCATGGACCCGTCGCGCTTCGACGAGATGCGGCCCGGGTGTTTCGACATCGAAGAGCGCGTCGCCGACATGGACCTCAACGGTGTGTGGGCCTCGCTGTGCTTCCCGTCGCTGGTGGCCGGTTTCTGCGGGTCGGTGTTCTTCCGCTCGACGGACCCCGAGCTCGGACTGGCCACCCTGCGCGCTTGGAACGACTGGCACCACGAGGTATGGGCGGGTACCCATCCCGAGCGCATCATCCCGCTGCAGGTGCCGTGGCTGGCCGACGTGGAGACGGCCGCGGCCGACGTGCGGGCCAATGCGGCCCGCGGCTTCAAGGCGGTGAGCTTCCCCGAGTTCCCGGCCCAACTCGGACTGGCTTCGATCTTCTCGGGCGCATGGGACCCGTTCTTCGCCGCCTGCGAGGAAACCGCGACCGTCGTCTGCCTCCACACGGGGGCCTCGGCGTGGGCCCCGCTGCCATCGCCCGATCCGCCCTTTGAGCTGTTGCCCACCTTGTTCCCGGTGAACGCGCTGGTGGCCGCGGCTGAGTGGCTGTGGTCCGGGATCCCCCTGCGGTTCCCGGCGCTGAGCGTGGCCCTGTCCGAGGGCGGCATCGGGTGGGTACCCATGCTGCTCGACCGGGTGGACTACGTGCTCGGCCACTCCGCGTCGGGCACCGAGAGCACGGCCTGGCCATCGGAGCTGCTTCCGAGCGAGGTCCTGCGGCGCAACTTCTGGTTCTGCACGATCGACGACCCGTCCATGGTGGCGCTGCGCCATCGCATCGGCGTCGACCACATCATGGTGGAGAGCGACTACCCCCACGCCGACTCGACGTGGCCCGACACGCAGGCGGTCCTGGCGAAGACGTTCGCCGGGCTTCCTGACGACGAATTGCGCTTGGTGGCGGCGGGCAACGCGGCTCGTCTGTTCCGCCATCCGCTCCCCGAGCGCGACGACTGGCGGGCGCCGTGAACGCCGCTTGCCGCCTCGACGGTGGTGGTGGCGTCCGCGACCACGGCGTCACCGATGCCGACGGGCACGTGGTCGAGCCCTCGGCCACTTGGTCGTCGCTGCCCGAAGAGCATCGGCCGCGTGTCGTGCGCGACTCGAACGGCTTCGAACATGTGGTGGTGGGCGACAAAGAGATCCTGGCCGTTCCCCTCGGTACCTTGGCCACGCCCGGCGCGCACTTCGACAACCCGGCCGACGCCCGCCCCCTCGAGGCCGCCCTGGCCGGGGGGAGCGACCCGCGTGCCCGACTGGTCGACATGGACGCCGAGGGCATCGACCGCGTCGTGCTCTACCCCTCGGTCGGCCTCTATGCCTGGGCCCTCGACGACCCCGTCGCCGCCGTGGCCGTGGCCCGGGCCTACAACGACTGGCTGGCGTCGTACTGCGCGGCCGACGTCGACCGGCTCTTCGGCGCGGCGATGATCCCCGTCCAAGACCCCGGGGCGGCCTCCTTGGAGTTGCGGCGTGCCCACGACGAGCTCGGGTTCGTGGCCGCGTTCGTGCGCCCCAACCCCTGTCGCGGCCGCTCGCTGCCCCATCGCCACTACGAGCCGATCTGGCGTGTCGCGGAGGAGACCGGCATGGCGATCGGTGTGCACGAGGGCAGCTCGGTCATCGTCCCCACGCTCGGGGACGACCGGCCGTTCAACCCACTCGTGCTCCATGCCGTGAGCCACAGCTTCGAGGAGATGCTGGCTTTCGCCCAGCTCGTGGCCTTCGGGGTGCTCGAGCGCCACCCGGAGCTCCGGGTCGTGTTCCTCGAGTCGGGCGGCGGCTGGGCGCCGTTTTGGATCGAGCGCCTCGACGAGCAAGTCGAGAGCTTCGGCGGGTTCTGCCCCGACATGCGCCTGGCGCCGAGCGAGTACTTCGCCCGGCAGTGCTGGATCAGCTACGAGATCGACGAGCGGACCCTCCCCGCCCTGGCCCCCATCATCGGGGAGGAACGGATCGTCTGGGGATCGGACTATCCCCACCACGACGCCACTTTCCCCGGCGCGGTCGCGACCTTGCGTCGTACCATCGCCCCGCTTCCTGCCGACGTCCAGGCGCGTATCCTGGGTGCCAACGCCGCCGTGCTGTACGCGTTGGCCGACGGCGACTGAACCGGCGGACAGGGGACCGACTGTGCTCGCCGACGTCGTGCGCGAGGCGGCGGCGCGTTATGGAGACCATCCCCTCTACGTCGCCTCCGACGGGAGCGTGCTGACGTACGCGGCGCTGGATCGACGATCCGAAGCCGTCGCCATCGCCCTGGCCCGGCGCGGTGTGGGGATCGGCGACGTCGTCGGGCTGCTCGTGCCCTCGGGTCCGACCTACGCGCTCGTCTATGCAGCGGCGGCCAAGCTCGGCGCCGCCACCGCCGGGGTGAACGACCGGCTCACCGCCGTGGAGCGCCGACGCTGCCTCGACGTGGCCCGGCCCCGACTGGTCGTCGCCACCGCCGCGTTGGCCGAAGAGACCGACCTCGGCCGGTGCTCGACGGTCGGAGACGTGGTGGAGCCTTCCGAGCTGGCAGGCACGACGGACGGCCCGGCCGCGTCCACCGTTGCGCGCCTCGACGCCGACCCCGAGCGGCCGGTGGCCATCGTCTTCACCTCGGGAACGACGGGCGACCCCAAGGCGGCAGTGTTCGCCGAGGCACAGCTCGACGCCATCTCGGAGGTGGACGGGGCAATGCGCTGGGGTGGCGGCGGGCGGGGCCTGGCCTCGACCTCGTTCTCGCACCTGGGGTACATGACGAAGCTGCCGCAGGTGCTCCGGGGTGGGGGAACGAGCTTCCTCATGGACCGCTGGTCGGCGGACGGCGCGCTCGAGATGGTCGGACGCCACCGGATCACCGTCCTCGGCGGGATCCCCACGCAGGTGGCGCTCATGTTGCGCAGCGAGCGCTTCGACGGCACCGACATCTCGAGTGTGCGTCTCATCGCCCTGGGCGGCGGCCCGGCCACCGGCGCCCTGGTGCGCGAGGCCCGGGAGCGTTTCGGCGCACCCGTCGTCGTGCGCTACACCTGTACCGAGGCCGGGATCGGGGTCGGCACCGCTGTCGACGACCCACCCGAGGACGCGGAACAATCCGTCGGCCGGGCCCGGGTCGGCGTCGAGCTGAGCATCCGCGATGACGGCGATCGGCCAGTGGCCGTCGGTGAGACCGGACAGGTGTGCCTGCGTTCGGCGGCGGTCATGGCCGGCTACTACGGCGACCCGGCGGCCACCGCGGCCGTGCTCACCGACGACGGCGCGGTGCGTACCGGGGACCTGGGCTGGATGGACGAGCGCGGGCGGCTGCACCTGACCGGGCGCATGAAGGAAATGTACGTACGCGGTGGTTACAACGTGCACCCGCAGGAGGTGGAAGGGGTGCTGGCCGGGCACCCCGGGGTGGCCCAGGTGGTGGTCGTAGGTCGCCCGGACCCGGTCATGGGCGAAATCGGCGTGGCTGTCGTCGTGGCCCGCGACCCGGTCCGTCCCCCCACCCTCGAGGAGCTCCGATCCTTCGGAGCGGGAACGTTGGCCGCCTACAAGCTGCCTGAAGCTCTGGTGGTCACCGACGAGCTGCCCCGAACGGCGATGGAGAAGGTCGACCGCCGCGCGCTGGCCGACGTCGTGGCCACGTCCTGACGCGCTCGCGCCCGGTCGCGCTCCGAGTACACGCGGAGTCCGGACCGCAAGCCCATCACGCAGCCACCGCGACTGGAGGCCGGCCTAGGTGGACACCTCGTCGGCGGCGATGAGGATCTCGTCGTCGCCTCCGGTATCGGCCATGGCGTCGAGGATGGCACCGGCCATCTCGTCGGCCTGGAGCACGCCGTAGCGCAGCAGGCCGGCGGCCGTCCACGCCTCGACGGCGGCGCCGGCGGCGGTCGGGTCCCACGACCCGGCGAAGGACGTGGCCGTCGGGCCGACCGAGACGGTGAGCACCCGAAGCCCGGGCTGCTCGCGCCGCAGCCCGCGCGCCATCTCGGCCAGCGCCGCCTTGGTCGCCCCGTAGGCGACCAGTCCAGGCCATGGCACGCCCATCGAGTGGGTGGTCACCACCACCACCGGCCGATCGCCGGCTCGCAGCGCGTCCGCGGCCCGGCCGATCACCAGCGCCGCGCCGACCAGATTGGTGGCGAGCAACGCCTGCCACATGGCCCCGTCCATGTCGGCGACGGGAGCCAGCGGCGAGCTCCCGGCCATGTAGACCAGGTCGTCGAGTCCCCCGAGCCACGACGTGGCGGCGTCGACCACGCCGTGACAGTCGGCCTCGGAGGTCACGTCGCAGCGCCATGCCCGCGCTTCGCCGCCGGCCACGACGATCGCCGCCGCGGCCTCCTCGACGAGATCGACGCGTCGGGCGGCCAGCGCCACGCGCTCGCCTCGGGCTCCGGCGGCCAGCGCCATGGCCCGCCCGATCCCCGACGACGCGCCCACCACGAGCATGCGCCGACCCGTGACCGCCACGACGGCAGCGTAGTAGGACCCTGACGCCGTCGTCAGGTCCGGTGACCGTCGCCTACGATCACCGTCGTGACCGCCAGCGGACCGCCCATCCGGCTCTTGCCGCGCCTCGACGACGACAACCGCTTCTTCTGGACGGCCGGGGCCGACGGCGTCTTGCGGTTCTTGCGCTGCGACGCGTGCGGCCACTACGTCCACCCGCCGGTTCCCCGCTGTTCCTATTGTCTCGAGGCCGCGCTGGCTCCGGCCGACGTGAGCGGCCGAGGGATCGTGCACTCCTTCACGGTGAACCATCAGCAGTGGTTCCCCGACGCCGATGACTACATCATCGGACTGGTCACCATCGCCGAGCAGGACGACGTGCGGTTGACCACGAACCTGGTCGACTGCGACGCCCGGGAGCTGGCCGTGGGCCTGACCGTCGAGGTCACCTTCGAGCACCACGACGACGTCTGGCTGCCGCTGTTCCGGCCGGCGGGCGGATCGCCATGAGCGCGGGCGAACCGCTCGAGCGGCACGCTGCCATCACGGGGATCGGCCAATCGGCCGTCGGCCGTCGGCTGGGGCGAAGCGAACTCGACCTCACCATCGAGGCCGGCCTGGCCGCTATCGCCGATGCCGGGTTGACGCGCGACGACATCGACGGGTTGTCCACCTATCCGGGCGGGGGCTTCGGGCCGGCGGGGTTCGGCGGCCCGGGGACCCCCGAGGTGCAGGACGCGCTGCGCCTGCGCCTCGGCTGGCACGACGGCGGCATGGAGGGGGCCGGTCAATCGCGCGCCGTGTTCTCCGCGTGTTTGGCCGTGGCCGCGGGCCTGGCCCGGCACGTGCTCGTCTACCGCACCGTCACCGAGGGCTCGGCCCAGGGCACGGGCGGCCGCCAAAGCATCGCCGGCATGGTCGGTGGCGGTGGCGGTGGTGGTGGCCGGGGCGCCATGCCCCGTTTCGGCGGGTTCATGCAGTGGTCGCTCCCCTTCGGCGCCGTGTCCGCGGCCAATTGGTTGGCGATGGTCGCCCAACGCCGCGTCCACGAATTCGGCCTGACCCGTGGGCAGCTGGCCCAGATCGCCCTCAACGGCCGCCGCAACGCAGCCCACAACCCCAAAGCCGTGTACCGGGACCCGCTCACGTTGGACGACTACCTCGGTGTTCGCATGATCTCGAGCCCGCTGTGCCTCTACGACTGCGACGCACCCTGCGACGGCTCGACGGCGGTCGTGGTCTCGCACCGCGACTACGCGAAGGATGCCCCGAACACCGCCTGCCACGTCCACGCCATCGGGACCGCGCTCCGGGGCCGGCCGAGCTGGGACCAGTTCGACGACATGACCACCATGGCCGCGCGCGACGCGGCGGCGAGCATGTGGCAGCGCGCCGACCTCACCCCCGCGGACGTGGACGTGGCCGAGCTCTACGACGGGTTCAGCATCCTGGCCATGGTCTGGCTCGAGGAGCTCGGGTTCTGCGCCAAGGGCGAGAGCGGCTCTTTCGTCGAAGGGGGAAGGACGATCGCGCTCGAAGGCACGCTGCCGCTCAACACCAGCGGTGGGCAGCTCTCGGCCGGGCGGCTCCACGGTTTCGGACTGTTGCACGAAGCCTGCGTCCAGCTGCGCGGCCAGGGCGGCGGGCGCCAAGTGCCCAGTACGCCCGAAGTGGCCGTCGTGGCCAACGGCGGTGGGCCCATCGCCGGCAGCCTGCTGCTCACCCGCGGGTCGGGCTGATCCTGGTGGGTTCGCCCCGGGTCGTCGACCCAGTCGGCCCGTAGCTGACGCCGGCGTCAGGCAGCTACGATCCGCACGTGCGACTCCACTACGACCCTGAGACCGAGGCTTTCCGCGCCGAGCTCCGGGCCTTCTTGGAGGCCAATCTCCCCCCGTCGGCCGAGCGCACCGAGCGGGTCCGGTCCTCGGCCCACATCCCCGACTGGGCCCGGCGCTGGCAGCGGCTCCTGTTCGACAATGGTTGGCTTGTTCCGGGATGGCCGCCGGAATACGGCGGCCGCCATGCCACGCCGGTCCAGCAGATGGTCTACTTCGAGGAACTCGTCGCCCTCGGTGTGCCCCGGAGCTGCAATCCCCAGGGGTTGTCGATCATCACGCCGTCGATCCTGGACTGGGGCACCGAGGATCAGAAGCGCCTCTACGCGCTGCCGACGCTCAAGGCCGAGCTCAGCTGGTGTCTCGGCATGAGCGAGCCCGACGCGGGCAGCGACCTGGCCGGGCTGCGCACCCGGGCCGAATTGGACGGTGACCACTTCGTGGTCAATGGCCAGAAGGTGTGGACCTCGGGCGCCCACGACGCCGACTACTGCTTCTGCTTCGTCCGCACCGACCCCGAAGCGGCCAAGCACGCCGGGATCAGCGTGCTCATCATCGACATGCGCACTCCCGGCATCCAGACGAGACCCTTGCCCGAGCTCACCGATCGTGACCGCGCCGACTTCAACGAGGTGTTCTTCACCGACGTCGAGGTGCCCGCGGCCAACCTGGTCGGTGAGCTGCACCACGGTTGGTCGATCGCCGGCGGGTCGCTGGCCCACGAGCGCGGGATGCTGTGGATCAGCGAAGCCACCGGGCTCGAGAAGATGGTCGAGCAGGTGGTGGCCACCGCCACCATGCCGTTGCCCGACGGCCGTCGCCTGGCCGACGACCCTATGCTGCGCGACACCATCGCCCGTGCCTACGTACGCTCCCAGACGCTCAAGCTCCTCGGCTATCGCGGCTTCTCCAAATTCGCCAAGGGCATGCAGTCGCCCGAGCACTCCGTGCTCAAGCTTCTCGGGAGCGAGACGCGTCGCAACCTGGCCCTGGAGATCGCCGAGGCGCTCGGTCCCGCCGGTATCGACCTCGACCGGCGCGACGCTCCCTCCATCGGCCGGCGCGACAACGAAGCGTGGTTGGTCCACTGGCTCCAATCGTTCGCCGGGACAATCGCCGGGGGAACGTCGGAGATCCAGCGCAACATCATCGCCGAGCGCGTCCTCGGGCTACCCCGCCGCTGAACCGCCGCTACTCCGCCGCCGCACGGCCACTACCCGACACCGAGTACCACAGGAGGCCGGCCATGCCCAACTACGGGCCCGAAGTCCTCGGACCGCCGCCACGCGACCGAGACCAGCAGTTCTGGGATCCCGACGTCCAGACCATGGACCCCGAGCGCCTGCAGGAGCTGCAGTTCGAGCGTCTCCGGGTGCTGCTGGGCAAGGCCCTCGACAACCCGGTGCCGCTCTTCAAGCGCAAGCTCGAGTCCGCCGGGATCTCGTCGGCCCAGGACCTCACCTCGCTCGACGACCTGCGCCACGTCCCACTCACCGTAAAGCAGGACCTGCGCGACTCGGAGGCCGACGTGGCGCCCTTCGGCGACTACCGATTCACCGACCCACGCGCCGCGGTGCGCATCGGGACGTCGACGGGGACGACGGGGACGCCCACCATCTCGTTGTGGACGCGCCGGGACCTCTGGATCGAATACGAGTCGTCGGCGCGTACGTGGTGGCGCTACGGGCACCGGCCCGGGATGATCGCCACCCACGCGCATCCTGCCTACCTCTACGGCGGCGGCCCCATGTTGTCGGGCTCCTACGAGTACTTCGGGTTCCTCAACATCTGGGTGCCGCCGCCCGACACGGACGAGCTGGCCGAGCAGGGGCTGCGCTTTTGGACACGCGTCAAGCCCGACATCCCGTTCATGGGATTCTCCACCGGGCGGTTCTTCGAGGTGGCGGCCAAGGTAGGCATCGACCCCAAAGACGCCGGTCTCGAGTTCCGCGGATTGCCCGGCTTCGGGCTGGGTAAGGGCATGCCCCTCATGACGGCGGGCGCCGAGTGCTATGCGTACGTGGGGGGCGCGTGCGGGCAAGCCCCGGGGGCGCACATCTGCGAGGACTGGGCCGTCGTCCAGGCCGTCGACCCGGCCAGTGGCGAGGAGGTGCCCGACGGCCAGTGGGGTGATCTCGTCGTGACCACCCTCGACCGTGACAACGGGTTTCTGCGCTACGACCTCGAGGAGGCCTGCGCCGTGCTTCGTGAGCCGTGCCCGTGCGGCGAGACCAGCATCCGGGCACTGTGGGGCGGACGGTTCAAGGACCTCATCGCCGCGCAGGGCACGCGTTTTCAGGCCAACGAGATCGAGACGGCGTTGCGAACCGTCCGCGACGTCGCCGAGCCGAGCCTCGAGTGGCAGATGGTGCGCCCGGTCGACGAAACGGCTCCGCTGACCGTCCGCGTCGAGCGTGGGAGCGGGGCCTCCGGCGACGACGGCGAGGTGGCCGGACGTTGCGCGGCAGCCATCAAGGCGGCCGTCGGCATCGACACGGTCATGGAAGTGCTCCAACGTGACACCATCCCACGCGCCGGGTACAAGGCGGCCCGGGTGGTGGACGAGTGAGCAATTCGCCGCTCCATCGCGTCACGATCGCCGACATACTGCGCGACCATCGGCGCAACCGCCCGACGGCGGTGGGCACCGTCTGCGGAGCGCGACGTCTCGACTACCGTGCTTTCGACGAGCGGGTCAACCGCCTGGCCAACGCCCTGCGCGGTGGCGGCGTGGGCACTGGGGACCGCGTGTTGTGGCTGGGGCAGAACTGCCACCGACTCCTCGAAGCCCTGCTGGCCGCGGCCAAGATCAATGCGGTGTTCTGCCCGGCCAATTGGCGCCAGAGCGCGGCCGAGTTCGCCTTCGTTCTCGGCGACAGCGAACCCAGCGTCGTCTTCTGGCAGGAGGCCGAGATCGGCGACGTCGCGCGCGCCGTTCGCGACGAGTCGAGGTCCACTGCCCGGTGGATCCGACACGACGACGACGGCCCCGACGGCTACGAGGCCTTCCTGGCCGGTGGAGCGCCCGATGACCCGGCCCTCGACGACGACGACGAAGACGCCGTCCTCATGATGTACACGGCCGCCTTCACCGGGAGCCCCAACGGCGCCTTGCTGTCACACCGGGCCCTGGTCACCCAGGGCACGTTCGTCGGGCTCCTCCAGAACGTGGACGAGTCCTACGTGTACCTCAACTGCGGGCCGCTGTTCCACGTGGTCGCGCTCATGACGACCCTGGCCACGTTGCTCGCCGGGGGGACCAACGTGTTCACGCCACGGGCCGACGGCGAGGAGCTGGCCCGGCTCATCGCCGACGAGCACTGCACCGGAGCCTTCATCATGCCCCCGACCATGGACCAGATCATCGAGCTCAATGCCGACGGGCGCTACGACCTGAAGACCCTGCGCGGGTTTGCCGGCAAGCCTGAGTGGACGGCCATGATCACCACCGACGACAGCCTCTGGGGTCGGCGTCCTGCCGGCTATGGACAGACCGAGGTCATGGGTCTGGCCACCTTCAACGCGCTCGGGACGAGCACCGGCTCGAACGGGCGACCGGCCCCGTTCATGCGTATCGCCATCCTCGACCCCGACGGACGTGAGCTCGAACCCGGCGAGACCGGCGAGATCGCAGTGCGCGGTCCGGCGGTCATGAACGGCTACTTCAACCGACCCGAGCTCAACACCGAGCGCCAGGCCGGCGGTTGGCACCACACCAACGACCTCGGCCGCATCGAGGCCGACGGCTCACTCACGTTCATCGCCCCCAAGACCCGGCTCATCAAGTCGGCCGCCGAGAACATCTATCCCGCCGAGGTCGAGGCCTGCCTCCGGACGCACCCGGCCGTGGCCGACGCCGCGGTCATCGGCGTGCCCGACCGCACCTGGGGCCAGAACGTCGTGGCCGTGGTGGTGTTGCGACCGGGCGCGCCGGCGACCGCCGAGGACATCATCGGGCACTGTCGCCAACACGTCGCCTCGTACAAGAAGCCCAAGGCCGTCGAATTCGTCGACGAGTTGCCCCGCCAAGGCTTCGCCGTCGACTACGACGCCCTCGACGAGCGCTTCGGCGGTGGCGGGTACCCGGGGGCGGGCTGACACCCGTCGGGGCGGGCCACCGCGACCGCCGGCCGACCGCCGGGTCGAGCCGAGCTCGGGGGTTGGGGCTAGAGCCCGATCATCGCCGCGATGGCGGCCCGGTGCTCGGCGCCCGTGCCGAACAAGGCGGCAGAGGTCTTCACCCGCTTGACGTAGAGGTGCATGTCGTGCTCCCACGTGTAGGCGATGCCGCCGAGGCACTGGATCCCCTCCTGGGCCAGCAGCTTCTGACAGTCGGCCGCGCTCGACTTGGCCATGGACACCGCCAACGCGGCCCGGGGGTCGCCCTCGGCGATGGCCGCCGCCGCGAAGTACACGGTGGCGCGGGCCGACTCCAGGGCCACGAACATGTCGGCCAGCTTGTGCTTGATGGCCTGGAACGAACCAATCTTCACGCCGAACTGCTCGCGCGTCGAGACATGGGAACGGACGATGTCGAAGATCCCCTGGCACGTCCCCACGATCTCGGCGGCCAGGGTCGTTGTCGCCACCTCCAAGCCGGCGCGCAGGGCGGCGGCCGGTGCCGTGGTGCCCGGGTCGCCGAGCACCCGGGAACGGTCCGCCACTACACCGTCGAGGAAGATGGTGCCCAGTTGCCTGGTGGTGTCGGCGGCAGCCAACGGCTCGCTGCGAATCGCCGAGCCGGGCACCACGAACAGGCCGATGCCGGCGTCGCCTACGGTGCCGGGCAGGCGAGCCGCCACCACGATCTCGTCGGCCCTCCCCGCGTCGAACACGTCGTGCTTCTCGCCGCGCAGGACGTACCCCTCGCCATCGGGCGTGGCGGAGGCCGTGATGTCGGCCAGGCCGTATCGCCCGGACGCCTCGGCCACGGCCACGGTGCCGACCAGACCGCCCGTCGCCACTGCGCCGAGGAACCGTCGGCGCTGCTCGGCGTCGGCGCCGGCGCGCACGACGGGGACGAATTGGCCGGCCGTGGCCAGCATTGGCGTGGGCGCCAGCACCCGGCCCAGCTCCTCGGCCAGGACGGTCAGCTCCACGGGCCCGAGCCCCAGCCCGCCGTCGATCTCATCGACGGCGATCCCCGGCCAGTCCAGCGAGACCATCCGCGACCACAGCTCCTCGGTCCCGGCCCCCTTCTCGACGACGCTGCGCACGAGCGCCATCGGACACTCGCGTTCGAGCACGGCGCGCACAGCGCCCTGCAGCTCGACCTGGTCGTCGGAGAGCTCGAGGTCCACGGTCAGCCCCTAGTGGGCCACGGCACCCGCCGCGCCCGCCGCAGCGGTGGGTCCCGGACCGGTCACCACCAGCGAGTCCACGGCCACCGCGCCCCGGGTGCGGACCACGACCGGGTTCAAGTCGAGCTCGGCGAGCCGGTCCCCGCAGGCGGCGGCCAGCTTGGCCACGGCCAGCACCACGTCCACCAGGGCCTTGGTGTCCGCCTTCGGTCGCCCCCGGGCGCCGTCGAGCAGCGCCGCGCCGCGCAGGGACCGAACCATGTCCTCGGCGTCACGGCGATCGATCGGGAGCGGCCGCACGGTCACGTCGCGCAGGACCTCGGCGAAGACCCCGCCGGTGCCCACGAGCACGGCGGGACCGAAGACGGGGTCACGAGTCACACCCACGATCATCTCCGTGCCACCCTCGACCTGTTCCTGGATCTGCACGCCCTCGATCCGCGCCGCTCGGTTGGCCTTGGCCGCCGTGGCCAATAGGGCGGAGTAGGCGGTGCGCGCCTCACCGGCCGAGGCCACCCCGAGACGGACCAGTCCGGCATCGGACTTGTGCGGGAAGTCGGGGGAGCTGACCTTCATCACCACCGGGAAGCCGATGGCCGCGGCGATACGCCCCGCTTCGGCGGCCGAGTGCGCCATCCCTTCGCCGGCCAGGGGTACGGAGAACGCTTCGAGCAACCGGCGCGAAATCTCGGCCCCACACGTGCCCGCGTCCGGTGCGTCGTCGAGCGCGGCCTTGGCCGACGCGGGCAGGCGGGTGCCCATGGCCTTGCGAGGGCGGAAGGTGGCACTGGCCCGTTCGTAGTCGCCGAAGGCGCGCAACGCGGCGAAGCAATTGCGAAACGAGCGGAACATGGGCATGCCGGCGTTCACCAGGGTGGAAAATCCCTTCTCATCGGTCTTGAATGAGTTCCAGGTGACGATGACGGGCTTGGACAGATCGTCGGCGAAGGCCACGATGTCGTCGGCGAAGCGATCGGTCAACCGGCCCAGTGCCCCCGTGAGGCCGACGACGATGACGTCCACGTTCGGGTCGGCGGCAAGGAGGTCGAAGACGCGCTTGCGGTCCTCCACGGGTGCGGAGACGAGGAATTGCGCGCCGTTGTCGACCGGGTTCGACACGGTCAGATAGTCGGGAATCATGGCCCGCAGGCCCCGGCGGGTGCTATCGGACAACAAGGGTACGGGCACGCCGCTGGCCTCGGCCACCTCGGCCATGAGCGTGCCGGACCCACCCGAGATCGAATAGAGCGCACAGCGCGGCCCCGTCCCGGCCGCCACCTTGGCGAACAGGGCGGCTGTCTCGAGTAGCTCGTCGAGGTCGCGCACTCGCACCACCCCGTACTGGCGGAAGAGCCCCGCCACGACGGCGTCGGACCCGGCCAGGTGACCGGTGTGCGAGCTGGCCATCCGGGTACCAGCCTCGGTGCTCCCCATCTTCAAGGCGATGACCGGCTTGCGCTGCGCGTTGGCCGCCTCCAGGGCGCGCCGGAGCTTGGCCGGGTCGCGAAAACCTTCGAAGTAGCCGGCGATCACGGCGGTCTCGTCGTCATAGGCGTAGTACTCGATGAAGTCGGCCGCCTCGAGATCGAGCTCGTTGCCGGTCGGCACCCATCGCGAGAAGGCCACGCCGAACTCGGTCCCCTGGACGATGGGTCGGCCCTGGTGCCCGCTCTGGGTCACGAGCCCGATGCGCCCGCCGCGCCGGCGCGGCGGCTCAGGGAGCGCCTCGAAGGCATTGGTGTTGGTGTTGGGCCCGAACACCCTGATCCCGTAGCGGCGCGCCACCTCGCCGACCTCGCGTTCGAGGGCGGCACCGGACTCGCCCACTTCGCTGAAACCGGCCGTGAAGATGAGGACGTAGGGGACGCCGTGTTTGCCGCACTCCTCGACGGTCCTGGCCACGTACTTGGTGCCGACGTTGACCACGGCCAGGGTGATCTCGGCCGGGATGTCGGTGACGTGCGCGAAGACGGGGATGTCGCCGACCTGGCCGCCCTTGGCGTTCACCAGGTACCAGCGGTCCCCCCACCGCTCCTGGTACGAGCGCCGCAGGCGCTCGGGGTCGGCCTTGCGATTGATCGAGCCGACGAGGGCGACGGCCTTGGGGTGGAAGAACTCCTCGAGGTCGTCTCGCTGCTGGACCACGGCTCGGTCCCGTTCAGGCCGGGTCGGCCGGTGTCTCGCCGGCGAGCACGGAGAAGTCGAGGCGCCCCGTGAGCATGCCGGCTGAGAATCCCCCGTCGGAATAGAGGTTGGCGCCGGTCACGTACGACGCTGCGTCACTGTTCAAGAAGACGACGAGGTGCCCCTGCTCCGCGGGTGTCGAGTTGCGTCCCCACAGGGGTTTCGGGAATTTGTCCATGAAGTCCTTGCCCATGTAGTTCTCGAATGACGGCATCATCGGCGTCGCCGTCGGGCCCGGCGCGATGCAGTTCACGCGGATGCCGTTGGGGGCCAGGTCGAGTGCGGCGTGCATGGTCCACACGATGATCGCCTGCTTCGACAGCAAGTACCCCTCGCCCACCTGATCGGCATGCTCCTCGCACCACGTGCGCGCTTCGCTGTAGCTGGGGGTGGCCAAGAGCTCGGCCACCTGGCTCATGGTCCCCTCCCACCCGTATGCGCCCGCCGACGAGATGGTGCACACCGCTCCTCCGGCCGGCATGCGCTCGGCCACCCGCCCGGTCAGGTGACGGGCAGCGACGAAGTTGACCAGCATGACGTCGGTGCCAGAGAACGGGGGACCGGGCAGGCCCGCGCAGTTGCACAACGCGTGGATCTCGCCGCCCACCGAGTCGACGGCCGCGTCGATCGCCGCCGGGTCACGCAGGTCCACGCTCTGGAAGCTGGCCACCGCGGCGGTTGGCTCCTTCAGGTCCAGCACGTGGACCTCTGCACCCAGCGCCAGCAGGTCGTCGACCGCCGCCGCCCCCATGCCGGCGCCGCCGCCACCGCTCACGAGCACGCGCTTGCCCTCGTAGCTCCACACCGATGCCATGGCTCAGCCTCCCAATTGCAAGCCGGGGGCGCGCGACCCGAAGACGTGCGCGTTCACGGCGGCACCGATATCGGCGGGGTCCCATCGCTTGGGCCCGCCCTTGGTCTCCACGGTCACCCCAAGCGACCAGGGCACGTAATGGGTGATGCGATGGCCGACGGCCCGGAACACCTGGCCGGTTACGTGGCTCGCCTCGTCCGAGGCGAGCCACGCCACCATGGGCGCCGAGTTCTCGGTGTTCACTCTCGGTAAGGGGTAAGGTGTGGGCATGAGCACTGCCGGTCGGGGAGCCGGGACCATGACACGAGCGTCAGTCAAGGCAGCAGTGTACGTCAGGAAGTCGTCTGACAGGGAGGCCACGAGGGCGGGCGTGGAGGCGCAAGAGACCGACTGCCGGTACGTGTGCGAGCGGGAAGGGTTCAGCGTCATCGAGCCGGTCTACTCGGACAACAACCGGACCGCCGCCGACCCGACGAAGCCTCGCCCTGAGTACGAGCGGATGATGCGTGACGTGGCCGCCGGACTGGTGGACGTGATCGTCGTGACCGTACCGGACCGGCTGCACCGCCAGCCGATCGAGTTGGAGCAGTTCATCGTCGCCGCCAAGGCGGCCGGGATGCACCGGGTGATGACCGGCCGACGGGACTACGACCTCACCGACCCACGGGCGAAGAAGGACATGAGGGACGAGACCGCCGACGCCCTGTATGAGGTGGAGCGCCTCTCCGAACGGGCGAAGCGGCGCAAGGTGCAGCACGCTGAGGCCGGACTCCCCAACGGTGGCGGACGGCCGTTCGGGTACCTCGGCAACCACCGCCCCGAGTCGGAAACCGAGTGGCCTGCCGGGTGGCTCAACCCGAAGACCGGTGAGGTGAAGGGCGGACTGGTGATCGACGAGAACGAGGCCGCTCTCATCCGTGAGGCCGCCACCCGGCTGATCGACGGCGCCTCGCTGTGCTCCATCCGTGACGACTGGAACGCCCGCCCGGTGTCCACGGTCACCGGCGCACAGTGGTCGCTGAAGACCCTGACGAAGATGCTGACCTCGTGGCGCCTCGTGGGGAAGCGGGAGCACCTCGACGAGGTCCACGACGCCGCCTGGCCCGCCATCCTCGACGACACAACACGGTCCGCCCTGGTGAACCTGCTCACTACCCGCCGTCGGCCGCCAGCGGTCCGCCGGTACCCGCTCCGGGGCATCCTGGTCTGCGCCGAGTGCGGGCACAGCCTCGTGGCCGTGCCCAGGAAGGTGAACGGGAAGGGTGAGCCGAAGAGGAACTACGGGTGCCGGAAGGACTCGGGCGGGTGCGGGCACGTCATCATCTCTGCCAGTGCCGCTGAGAACTACCTCTTCGGCATCCTGTTGCCACTCGCCGACTCGCCCTCCCTGGTGAGCATCGTGGCAGCCGAGGAAGGCACCGAGCGCCAGCGGGCCGGAGAGGTGCTGGAGATCATCGCCGCCGAAGAGGCCAAGCTGCGTCGGTTTGAAGACGACTACAACGCCGGAGACATCACCGGCGCCCAACTGCGCCGAGCCACGCAGGCCGCCACGGAGCGCCTCACGGCCGCTCAGGGCGAACTGTCCAGTCTCCGGGGATCGAATGTGCTGACACGGCTCGGAGGGCATGTACGGGCAACGTGGGAGGAAATGGACGCCGACGACCAGCGCACCGTCCTGCTGTCGCTCGTACACCGGGTGAAGGTCTCGCAGGCGACGAAGCACGGTAACCGGCTGGACACCGGTCGTCTGAAGGTCTCGTGGCGGTACGACGCACTGGCACGGGCTGCTTCTGGACTGTGGGACGCCATGACCGACGAGGAAAAGGGCGTCGCCTGGGAGGCCAGCCTGGCCGACCTCACGGACGAGGAACGGTACGGAGATGCCGGATGATGGGAAGAGTGTCTCCGATCGAGACCAGAAACGACCACGGGGAAGACTTCGACACGATCGACGTGTACGTCGGCGACCCGCCCGACGAGGAACCGCAGCAAGACATCTGGCCGCCGATGGTGAGGGTACCGCCGAAGCCTTGAATCCGATGGCTCCCAACCCCGACTCTCCCCGACTTGCAGCAGTGATCAGGAATGGCGAAGAACTGCTGAGCATCGCCGAAGAGGCTGGGGCGATCGACATCGCTCTGTGCGGATCGGTCGCCCGAGGTGATGACGAAGACGACAAGGACCCGCCCAGCGACCTCGACTTCTACGTGCCTGACTTCCGTGATCCCGAGTCTCGGGATGCTCGGCAGAGAGCGGATCGGCTCGTCGACGAGTTCCGCCGGGTGCTGGCCCCGTTCGGCGTCGATGTCCGACCTCTCCCAGGCTGGTTCCTCTCATCCGAGCACGAGGCGACCATGAAGCGGGATGCGATCGACCTCCGGGTCATCATCGCTGAGTTCGGCTGAGGACGACGGCAGGTGTTCCGTAAACCGGCAAGCCACTACCGAGTCGGCCGCTGCCGGTAGAGGTGCAGGTCAGGGCGTCGCCAGCACAAAAACCGGCGATCTCTGGTACACTCAATGTGACGCTTATACAGGATTCTTCGGTCACTGTCAAACAGGCATTCTGACCTGGACTGGAGCCGAACCGTTCGTGTTGCCAACATTGTAAGCATCCGGTACACTGGGTGCACGGATGGAGGGCTGTCTTCATCGCCCCGTCCCGCCCGCTTGATCCCGAGAGGAAGACCACCGATGAACCACGCCCAAAAACGAGAGAGGGTCCGATGACCGACAACGTGAGTCCCTACATCACCACGGCCGAACTGGCGCAACACCTGCGCTGTACGCCACAAGCCATCTCGATCGCCGTCCGAGAAGGGCGCTTCCCGGTGCGGCCGGTGCGGACGAGTGCTGGCAAGACCGCTGGGATGCGCTTTTTGCAGTCCCAGGTGGCTGCGGCGTTCCGTGGCATCGCCGCCGTCGAGGGCGGTACCGGTACGGGCACGGAATGGGCGCAAGGCTGCCACCGCCAGACGGCCGGGTAATCGTCGTGGCCTCCTACAACATCGGCACTGGCATCCTGACGCCTGCACCACCACTGCCGCCGATCTCGCCGGGGCGCTGCACGGTGGGCCGTCGATCGCCGGACAAGAAGTGGCACTGCACCGAGTGCATACCGGCCGACGCCCTGTATTCCCCGTCGGACCCATTCCCCGCCATGCAGGCCCGGATCGCCGACCGGCTGGCCGACATGAGAGACCTCGGACTCGATGACGACGAGCAGGGTCTCAAGGCGTGGTACGGGCCGCAGTACGTGCCGCCGGGCTACACCGAATCGCTTGAGGGAGCGAACCAGCCGTCGAGCGTCTGGACCGGAGATGTTGGCTCTGGTCCGGGTGCTCGACCTACACAGAGAGGCTCCCAACATGAGCCAGACCACAACACCACTTGACGAGGTCGAGACCTACCTCGCCCGCTTCGTCGCCTACCCGAGCGAAGCCGCACGGGTCGCTCACGCCCTGTGGATCGCCCACACCCACCGGATGGGCACCTGGGATTCGACACCTCGGATCGCCTTCCTGTCGCCGGAACCAGGGTCGGGTAAGAGCCGGGCGCTGGAGGTGAGCGAACTGCTCGTCCCACGGCCGGTCCACGCCGTCAACACGACCCCGGCGTACCTGTTCCGCAAGGTGGCCGACACGCACGGGAAGCCGACCATCCTCTACGACGAGATCGACACCGTCTTCGGCCCCAAGGCCAAGGACAACGAGGACATCCGGGGGATGTTGAACGCCGGGCACCGTAAGGGAGCGGTCGCCGGGCGCTGCGTCGTCCGGGGGAAACTGGTGGAGACCGAGGAACTCGACGCCTACTGTGCCGTGGCCCTTGCCGGGCTGGACGACCTGCCCGACACCCTCATGAGCCGGTCGATCGTCGTGCGGATGCGCCGCCGAGCGCCCGACGAGATCATTGAGCCGTTCCGGCTGCGTGAACAGCAGGCCGATGGCGACCGACTGCGCAGTGACCTGGCTGCTTGGGTCACCCAGGCCGTCAAGCCTGGCCTCTGGCCCGAGATGCCCGAAGAGGTCTCCGACCGGTCCGCCGACGTGTGGGAGGCGCTGCTCATGGTGGCCGACGCCGCCGGTGGTGACTGGCCGAAGCGTGCTCGGGAGGCCGCTGTCCAGTTCGTCCTGGCGTCAAAGTCAGGGGCATCGAGCCTCGGCATCCGACTGCTGACCGACCTGAAGGCCATCTTCGGTAACGCCGACCACCTGTTCACCGGCACCATCATCGAGCGCCTGCTCGCCATGGACATGTCGCCGTGGGCAGACATCAAGGGCAAGCCGCTCGACGCTCGGAGCCTGGCATTCAGACTCGGCCGCTACGAGGTGAAGTCACAGACCGTTCGGGAGGGATCTCAGACCGGCATGGGCTATCGCCGGGTGGATCTGGCCGACGTGTGGGCCAGGTACGTGCCCGACGAGGATTCCTCCAACACGTCCAACACATCCGACGGGACCGGCAACGCCATGACCTGCGACAGCGAGATTGTGTTGGATGTGTTGGACGTACGGCCTGACGGCCTCGCAGATGTGTTGGTCGAAGGGCGTAACTTCCCGAAGGCTGACCCAACAACAGAAGACCAGGTCAGCGGACACCACACCGACCCCGTTGATCCGGGCCACCCGTCACCCGAGAACTCCAACACATCCAACACACCGACACACTCCGGCCGGATCATCAACTACTACGAGATGGCACTGGCTGCCGAGCGTGCGTCATGACGGCGTCGCCCTCGCCTCGCTGGTGCTGTACATGTGGCACGACACCATCAGTGCAGCGACCCGGCTGCATCAGGTCGGCTGTCTACACAGGTAGACCGGGGGCGGGGTCCACCTTGGATCGGGTACCGCTCAGGACCACGGGGTGCTGCGTTCCCCCACCTGGACTTTTGCTTCTCGACGCCGCAAAACCATGCCCTGACCTGCCCGGATGTGCGTCGTGACCACCCCGAGAACAGGGCGCTCTGAGCGCCGACTGCGCTCCGGCGGGGCCTACGAGGCCTGTAAGCGGGTGGTTTTCGCACGGGAGTCGTCGTGCTGGCTCTGCGGGCAGGAGGTCAACCAGAACCTCAAGTGGCCGCACCCGAAGTCGAAGTCGCTCGACCACGTCGTCCCGCTGGTGCAGTTGCGGGGCATGAGCCTCGCCGACGCCAAGGCCATCGCCTGCGATCCCGACCGGGCACACCTCGCCCATTTGTCCTGCAATATCAGCCGTGGTGCCCGGATGCGCAACGGCACCGAACAACGAAGGGTGGCGAGCCGAACATGGTGACCACAGCACAGAAGCCAATCACCGCCGCCGTCCGGCGGTACGTCCGGGGACTCGGACCGCTGGACGGACAGGCCCGTCTCAGCGCAGACCTCGCTGTCGAACTGGCGAAGGTCATCGACGCCGGTGCGTCCAGCACCACCCCACGGTTGACGGCCATCGCCGTGGCGAACCGGGAACTGCGGGCCACCCTGGCCGAGATCGCTGGCAACAACGACCAGGGTCGCCAGTTGTTGGCGGACATCTTCGGGGGACCCCGATGACGGCCGAGGCCAGGTTCATCACCCCGCCCACCCCGAGCCGACCGAACCTGCTCGCACCGGCGCAGCGCATCGCCGAGATGCTGGGCGTCACGCTGATGCCCTGGCAGGAACAGGTGATCGGCACGCTCACCGAGCGATACCCGGACGGCACGCCGGTCTACACCGACGCCACGGTGACCACGAGTCGCCAGGCGGGCAAGACACGGACTATCACCGTCCTCGCCCTGCTCCAGGCGCTGTCGGCTCCCGACCAGAAGATCGCCTACACCTCGACGACGGGTTCGGCTGCGAGGGCCGTCCTGATGGACGAGTTGGTGCCCTCCCTACGAGCGTCCCGCTTCGACGGGCTGTTCACGGTGCGAGCGACCAACGGGGCCGAGCGGGTGTTGTTCACCAACGGCAGTTCCATCTCGCTGCTGTCCAGCGCCAAGCACGCCGGGCACGGAGCGACCTTGAACATGGTCCTGTGCGACGAGTTGTGGAACGCCGAGGACTGGTTGGAGCAGATACGCCCCACGCTGATCACCACCGGCGGTGTCTGGTACGGGTTCTCGACCGCTGGCACCCCAACCGACTCGGAGTACCTGCTGCACCGGGTCGAGCGAGGGCGGGCCGACGTTCAGGCAGGCGTCACCTCCGGCCGCTTCTACGCCGAGTGGTCGATCGACCCGGCCGACATCGGTGACGTGGAGTCCTACGTCCGCTGTAATCCGGCCGTCGGCTACACCGTGAAGGCCGACGACATCCGTGCGGCCGTGGCCGGGATGGACAAGAGCGAAGCGGCCCGAGCCTACGGGAACGCCTGGACGACGGCCCTGCACGATCCCGTGATCTCGTTGGAGACCTGGCACGCCCTGGAAGACAACGGGAGCGAGATCGAATCCGGTCTCGTTCTCGCCATTGACGTGTCACCCAGCCGGGACCATGCCTCGATCGCCGCCGCTGGTCGTCGAGCCGACGGGCGATGGCACGTCGAAGTGGTGGACAGCCGACGTGGCGTGTCCTGGCTGCCCGATCGTCTGGCCGAGATCGTCCGCAAGCAGTCACCGATCGCCGTCTACGCCGACGCCATGTCTGCCAGCCTGCTGCCCGACTTGGAGAACATCGGCGTGAACGTCGAGCAGGTGAACACGGCTGCCCATGCCGCCGCTCACGCCTTCTTCGTGGAGCAGGTGCTCGACGATCAGGTCCGTCACCCGGAGGACACGGAACTGGTTCAGGCGTTGACGGCAGCAACGGTGCGTCCGCTGGGGGATGGTGGCTCGGCGTGGTCCCGCAGATCATCCAACACGAACATCGACCCACTCGTTGCCGTCACGATCGCCCTCCACGGAGCGCACACCTCGACGGGCATCATTGGGTTCTGGAGCCTCGACAAGGTGATCGCTGACATGCGGTCCACATCCTGGGACCTCAACGAGACCGCCGCCTTTCACCGTCTCCTCGACGGACGTGCCGATGACCAGGCGGTGCGGATGCTCAAGGCGAGAGGGTTCGCCGAGCCAACCGCTCGGGACATCGTTGCCTTCGTAGTTCACGGCGTACAACCCGACGTTCAAGCGGAGACGTGGGTCCTTCCGCAGTCACGCCAGTGGCAGGGCATCACGCTGAATCCGCAGCAGATGCCTGTCGAGGCATCGCCGGTCCGGCAGCGGGCACCCGCAGTTGTCGAGTAGATGGCCGCTCGGGCTGTCTGAAGCTGCGCTGAGTACGCCGGTGCCTGTGATCGTGGCTGGGCGGCGGCCCGCCTACGGGCGGCGGCCTGGCGGAGGTGCCAGCTCGCCGTGATCGCACGGGCTGGTGGTGGCATGTGCAAGGTGTGGAACGCACTCGACCCTGGGGCCACGGCAGGATCCGGTCATGAGCAAACGGGCAAATGACCCCGCAGGCTGTCATGCCCTCCACCGGCGCTGCCACGAGGATCGAGACCTCCCTGGCATCCCGACGGGACCAGTAGTACCCCGGTTGCGCCTCGACGATCTCGGGTGTGGCGATCGCCTCCCGAAGGCCAGTAGGGAGTGGCAGGTGTCTAATAACCCCAGTGTCGCCTTGACCCCGAGCGCTTCCGGAGGAGATCCTGCCAAGGCTCCAGAAGGTCAAGCGTTTCCGAGAACATGGCGACAGCGGTAGATCAAGCCGCCTCCGTCGAGCACGAAAAATCATTACGGTGAACCGAATCCGGACATTCGCCGCCGTAGACGCTGGCTGTTTCTGCCTCCTGTACCAGAGTATTAACGCCTGATTGAACCTCGCTACAGGTTCTCGATAGCCATCACCGCAGACCAGTTGCCAGAGCCGTCAAGCGTCACGATGGCTCCGTTGAGGTCTCCCGCTCCACACAAGGCAGGTGTGCCAGATGATGAGCACGCCATCGAGGTGAAGCCGTTTGAGTCGATCGGGTCGAACGTCGAGCCTGGCCACGTGGTTCCGTTATAGGTGAAGATATTCCCTAGAGCGTCACCAGCTCGACAAGACGAGGTCCCCGTGCACCACACACCTGTCAAGTAATGGGTAGAGGAAGAGTCGATGTGGTTCCCCGAGGTCGACCAGGACCCGGTGTAGGCGAAGACATAACCAGCGGAATTAACCGCCTCGCAGAACGAAGAACTCGTGCAGGAAACGCTAGTCAAAATACCTAGGCTGGAACCACTACCGAGGGTCGTTCCAGGTGTCCAACCGCCGCTCGGAGTCCAAGTGTATGCATTGCCAGCATAATCGACAGCAGCACAGAAAGAGGCGCTTGGACAGGATACGGCGTCGATCTCCTTGGAGGAAGAGTTGAGTTGGGTCGAAGTAGAAGACCATGTACCGGTGTATTCCCAAACGTTTCCAGATCCGTCGCCCCCCCAGCAAAGCGTTGTACTTCCGCAGCCAATACTTCCGAAGGAACTACTCACGGACGACCCTGGGCCCCACGATCCACTTGAGTAGGTATAGGCCTTACCTTGGGTGTCAACGGCCTCGCACCAGGAAGTCGAACTGATACAGGAGATTCCCGAGACGATGTAGGAGCTGCTTAGATTGGTCTCGGCCCAATTCCATAGGTTGCCAGTGTAGATAAAGGCGTTTCCATTGCCGTCTCCCACTCCACAGAAAGTCGTACTCGGACACGAGACTGCCCACTGATCGGCTGTGGTATCGAGGTTGGTGGTCAGCCAGTCCGTTTCGTTGTACATCGAGGCGTTGCCACTGTCATCGACAGTTGCGCAGAACTTGTTCGTGTCGACTACGCACGACACCGAATTGAGGGAAACACTTGAATCGATCGTCCACTCTCCCCAGTTCGTACCGTCAAAGATGTTGGCTTCACCCTTAGACTGCACGGCCTGACAGAACGATGAGCTGGTACAGGAGACGCCATTGACAGGATCGGCGTTGGCTAGAGCGTTTGTCTTGCTCCAAGAGGTACCGTATTTCCAGACATCCCCTACGCTGTCCCCAGCTGCGCAGAAGGAGGTGCTTGGACAACTGACGCTCAGGAAATCTGGGCTGCCAGTGATGCCCGAGTCGATCTTGGCCCACGTAGTTCCGTCAAACTTCACTGCGTTCCCTGACGCGTCGACTGTCACGCAGAAGCTAGTGCTTTTGCAAGAGATGGCATTCAAGACGTTGCTACCATCATTTACGGTAGCGGGTGCGTTCCACGTCGTCCCGGTCCACTTGATATGGTTTCCGCCGTCGTCGACGGCTTGACACCAGGTGGTGCTCACACACGACACGGCTTTGATGTTCTGGCCGCTGTCAACAGTGGACGACCACTTACTCCACGTGCTGCCGTTCCACTTGTAAGCGTCATGCGCACCCACAGCCCCAGCAGAAGCTCTTGCTGACGCATGAGACCCCGGAGAAGACCGAAGCTGCTGAGGCGGTCGCCCAGTTGGGCGTCCCAGCGGTATGGCTTGTGGAACTGTCAAATGTATATGCGTTCCCAGCATTGTCGACTGCCGCACAGAAAGTCTGGCTAGTACAGGACACCCCGACTAATGTCGAGGTCGTTGCTCCTGCCGAAGGAGCACCAAGTGCGTTCACTCCGAGGAGAGCACCGAGGAGAAGAACCGACGTAGCACCACGAAAGAGTAGGCGCATCACCTCATTGCGCGTAGCTTTGCGATGTGAGTGAAACACGATTCGCCCCCATTCAGTCGATGTGCAAACTCGTCAGGGATGAGTCCTGCCCAGTTTCTCGATCAACGGGTGTTTGCCGTGCGACCCCACAGCTCTGCAAAAGCCCGTTCGCGCACAGCTAATGCCCTGAAGGCGGGTGGTCGTCCGTGCATTAAGCGCACGACTAGCAGAGGCGCTCGGGCCAGCGGTGACAGGCACCGGTGCAGGCACCGCGCTCCACGTGGTTCCCGACTGAGAAAGCAACATGCCGCTCTCCTGCGTGCCTGGCACATTCAGGACTGTTCCATCGGCCATGCACGCTCCTGTTGCGGGACAGGAGATGCCGTTGATCTCGGCCCACTGGTAGGGGCTGGCACCGGCTGGGACGGGAGCCTCAGAAGCGCTCCACGTCCCAGACTGGAGGGTGTCGAACAGTGCGTTCTGGGTGGTGGCGCTCTGTGAATAGAAACCCCCAGCTACACAATCGGATGGGCCCGGACAGTCCACGGCGTTGAGCCCAACTGGTCCTGTGCTTTGGGTACCGTTGGGAACAGGAGCTTGTTGGGCAGTCCAACTGCCCGAGGAAAGGGTGAGAATCAATCCGTTGCTGTCGTATGTGCCCACCACGACGCAGTCACTGGCATCGGGACAAGACACCGACTCCAAACTGAGGCCGTTCCCGGTGTAGTTCGAGGGCATGGGCGGTGCTGAATCAAGCTGCCATGTACCTGAGCGCAGTACGTAGATCAATGCGTTCCAGGAAGCGTTGTCGTCCGTACCTACCGCCATGCAGGTCGAAGCATTGGCACACGAGACCGAGTTGAGGTTCACCAATCCGACGAGACCAGTTGAGGCTTGTCCGGCCTGAGTCGGCGTCCATGTTCCGCCCGAAAGAGTGTCCAAAAGCCCATCCTGGTGGAATGAAGGGTCGTTGTATGCACCGACGGCTGCACAAGTCCCATCCGACGGACACGACACTGAGTAGAGGGTGCCGTTAGTTCCACCTCCCGCGGGAAGCGGAGCTATGGACGCTGTCCACGAGCCGCCAGAGTACGTCTCCACCAAGGGAAAGTGGTAGTTGGCAGTTCCGACCGCGACGCAGAAGGCCGTCGAGGAGCAGGAGCTACCGTAGAGAACCGCCGACACGGCAGTACCACCGCCTGGCAGCGTTGGCATCGGCACGGGGCTTGGCGTCCAGGCGGTCGCCGTACGTGGCGCAGCGACATGTCCACGGGCTGCCGCCGCTGGCTGAACCGCTACCAACGCACCAAGACCGAGCAGTGTGGCTAAGGCCACCAGGAACCGTAGAAGAACCGATGCTCGGGGCATACGTATCACCCCTCCAAATGCAGGCACCGAAGTTGGTGCCACGTCAACACCAGTGTACGCCCCCGTGTCCAGCCGCCCACAGTCGTTGGTCCTGATCAGCGGGCGATTCTGACGCAGGTCGGTGGCTCGGTCACTCTGCGTCGATCAGATCATCCCGTCCGAGGCGACAAGCCGAGTGGGAAGAGCAACGCCCGGCTGGGTCTTACGCCGCCACGGCTCCGTTCGCAGGAATGCGGCCTCCGGCCAGGAGGACTCGACATCGTGAACCGACACCCAGGCGCTGTTGGGGATCTAAGAAGTCGGCAAGACCGCCGGTGGCGACGGTCTCTTCAAGGCGTTCAACGCCTGCCAGGACTTCGCTCGGCAGCGGCTTCTGGCGGGCCATCGTGACGAACACGGATTCCCCGGATCTGCCAGGCCAGTCCCAGCAGAACGCATGGTCGAACAACTTGAGTTGAATGCCGCCGCCGCCAGCGCACTCGACGGCGAGCCAGTTGTGCCCGTCGGGGCCTCTGTCGGTGTTGTTGATGACGAAGTCGAACACGCCAGCCTTGAGAACATCGGACTCGCTGAGATTCGCCGCCGTGGGGTTCGCAATGAACGACGCATGCCACATCACCTGGGCGGACCAGATCGTCCCGACCGACGCCGAAGTCGTCGGGAACGTCCGAAGTACCGTCGTGCCCATCATCTCGGCGTAGCCCATGACTTTGATGGCTTGCCACGCAGCGGCCTCGTTGGTGACCGCCCGGAAGCCGTTGTCAATGGTGTGGGACGGCTTGGCGAGAACCTGGAACCCGCCCGCCAACACCGGTGCAAGCTTGCCGGGATGGGCACCGCCCGTCGTCGGCGGAGAGGCGTAGTACAACACCGGAGCCGCCTGGAGGTGGAGCTCAATGTTGTGGTAGCTGTCCACTGTGGGGCCTCCTGCCCTTCTTGGGAAAGGAAGGTTACATCTGTGTTGTTCGGTTTTCCACAGGCCCACTGGGAGCAAAGCCAGACCCGGTCAGCCGCCCAACTGCAAACCGGGCGCACGTGATCCGAAGATATGGGCGTTGACCTCGGCTCCGATCTCTTCCGGCTTCCACCGCCTCGGCCCACCCTTCGGCTCGATTGTCGCCCCGACAGACCACGGCTCGTACAGGCTGATCTTGGCACCCACTGCCCGGAAGACCTGGCCGGTGACGTGTAGCGCCTCGTCGGAGGCCAACCAGGCGACCATCGGGGCGCTGTTCTGTGGGTGCATCGGGTTGAACGGCGCTGACCTGGGCTGATGCTCGGTACCGGAAGGTACCTCGGAGTTTCCCGGGTTCATCGGATCGTACTCCACGTCGTCGATGCCGGGCTCGATGACCTCGGCGCCTTTGCGCAAGGTGGCGGTGATCCGCGTCATGCCGCCGGGCGCCACCGCGTTTGCCCGAACGCCATAACGCGACAACTCGAGGCTCGAGATCACGGTGAGGGCCGCGATCCCGGCCTTGGCCGCTCCGTAGTTGGCCTGCCCCACGTTGCCCTGGAGCCCGGCGGAAGAGACCGTGTTCACGATGGCCGCTCTCGGCTGACGCCCCGCCTTGGACTCTTCGCGCCAGTAGACACCGGCATGGTGCGTGGTGGCGAACGTGCCCTTCAGGTGGACGCGCACCACCGCGTCGAAGTCGTCCTCGGACATGGAGAAGAGCATCGAGTCGCGCACGATACCGGCATTGTTCACGAGGACGTCGAGGCGGCCGAACGCTTCGACGGCCTGGGTCACCATGGCCTTGGCGCCGGCCCAGTCGGCCACGTCATCGTAATTGGCCGTAGCCTCACCGCCGCGGGCGCGGATGATCTCGGCGACCTCTTCGGCCGGGCGCTTGTCGACGCCCTCCCCATGGACCGAACCGCCGACGTCGTTCACGACCACCTTGGCTCCTTGGCCCGCGAGCTCGAGGGCTTCACCCCGTCCGATCCCGTGACCCGCACCGGTGACGATTGCCACCTTGCCGTCGAGCAGTCCCATGCCGCCGTCCCTTCTGTCACTGGTCCGTATCGATTCGACTCCGGCCCACCGCGAGGTCGCGTCCGACTGTGGCGCGACCCGCCGGCCGGCCAGCGGGTCGGCGGATAGGGGCCGTAGCCGCTCAGAGGCGGTAGAGCTCCTTGGCGTTGTCGCACACCATCCGCTGACGTTCGGACGCGGGCACCCCGCCCATCGACTCCTCCACGATGCGCCGGCTGTAGGGCCAGTCGTGGCGGTGGTGGGGATAGTCGGTGGAGAACATCAGGTTGTCGACGCCGATCCAGTGGCGCACCGCCATAGCGAAGGGCTCGCGGATGAAGGTCATCTTCCAGTTGCGCCGGAAGTACTCGCTCGGCAGCATCTCGAGCGACGCCTTGGTCCAGGTCCGGTTGCGCCAGTAATGGTCGTCCATGTGCTCGAGGAAGTGCGGCACCCAACCGACCCCGCATTCCACGGCCACCATCTGCAGAGCCGGGAACCGGTCGAAGAGTCCGGAGTAGATGAGCTTCGACATGAATCCCGAGGCCTCGCCCACCGGCCCGCCCATCTCGGCCAACCCGATGGCCCGGCCGGCCGACGCAGCCGCCTTCTGGAACGAACCCGCCTTGCGCTTGCCCGCCTGGCGCAGGCCGCTGTGGATGTGAATGACGATCTGCTCTTCTTCGGCCGCCTCCCAGAACGCGTCGTCCTCGGCGGACAGATCCGGCCGACCCGAGGGATAGGCCGAGATGATCACGCCGCGAAAGCCCGTCGACTTGGCCTCGCGCAGCCACTTCACGGCCGTCGCCGTGTCCACCCCCGGCATCTGGGCCAGGCCGATCAGGCGCTCGGGGTCTGCCGCCATGAACTCGTCGCGCATCCAGGTGTTGTAGGCCTCGAGCCCGGCGAGGTGGTAGTCGTCGTCTTCCTGGGCCATGAACGCGCCCATGGTGCGTTGCGACGGGAACAGCACTTCGGCGTCGAGGCCGTCGAAAGCCTGCTCCTCGATGCGAGCCTTGCCGACATACGCACCCTTCATGATCGTGTCGTACGTCGACCCGAACCACTCCAGGTCCTCGTAGCGCTTGCCGTGGGGGCCGGCGTTGGTGACCAGTCCCAGCGGCATCGGCGGGGTGCCGGGGACGAGCTCCCAGGCATCGCCACCCTTCTCGTCTTTGACCAGCTTGGGGGCGCGGTCGTGGAACCGCTTGGGCAGGTACTTGGTCCACATGTCCGGCGGCTCGACCACGTGGCCGTCAGCCGAGATGAGCCGGTATTCGCGCGCCATCGAACCTCCTTGCCCCCGGTCCGGGACCCCGATGGGCCCCCACCATTCCCTGACTTTCGTGTCAGCTTACTGTGCGGTCGGGTAGCGCGGAAGGTGACGTCGACTGCGCCGAGCCGGCGGTCGCGGTGTGCTCAAAAACCCCGGAACTGGGGATCACGGCGCTCCGCGAAGGCACGAAGCCCCTCGGCGGCGTCCGCCGTGGTGACCACGAGCTCCTGGGCCCATGCCTCTTCGTCGAAGGCGGTGCGCCGGTCCGAGTCCAAGGACCGGTTGAGCAACCACTTGGCCATCGAGATGGCCTTGGTCGGCCCGGCCGCCAGGCGGCCTGCCAATTCGGCGGCTGCCGCTTCGAGCCCGTCGAGCGGCACCACCCGGTTCACGAGCCCGATCCGTTCGGCCTCCGGCGCCGAAAGGTCGTCGCCGAAGAAGATGAGCTCCTTGGCTTTCTGCAACCCGATGAGCCGGGGCAGCAGATAGGCGCCGGCGCCGTCGGGCGAGATGCCCCGGCGGACGAAGACCTCGATGAACCGGGCGTCTTCGGCCGCCACCACCAGGTCGCAGGCAAAGGCCAGATGGGCGCCGATCCCCGCCGCGGTGCCGTTGACGGCGGCCACGACAGGCTTCTCACAATCCAAGACGGCGGCGACCAGACGCTGCGCCCCCCGACGGATCATGCGGGCCGCATCGCCCATGACGCGTTCGGGAGCACCCTCGGGCTTCGGCGCAGGCGCCGAGCGACCGGCGCGCAGGTCGGCGCCCGTGCAGAACCCCTTGCCGGTCGCCGTGAGCACCACCGCACCGACGTCGAGCGATGCACTGGCCTCTTCGAGGAGGTCGATCACCCGGTTGCGCTGGTCGGACGTAATGGCGTTTCGCACCTCGGGCCGGTTGAGCGTGATCCACGCCACCCGGTGCTCGACGCGATGGAGCACCTGCCGGTCGAGCGGTTGCTCCTCGGACTGCTTGTCGCCCACGGTCTCCTCCTGGCCTCCGGTCGGGAACGCCCAGTGTGCTAGTGCCTGGCCGGGCGGGCGTCAACGTCGATTCCTGACGTGCACGTCACGGAACATGGGCCTACGCTCGGCCGCCGTGAACGGCCTCCCTTCTCGTGTCGGCGGCGTGCCGAGTTGAAGACCTTCGACCACGACCTCCGCCGACGGACCGGGTTGATCGCGGCGCAGGCCTCCCACCGGCGCGCGGAAGCCGTCCACGTCCCCGAGCGGACCGCCTCCTGACCGGGACGTCAGTGGCCGAGACGCTTCTCGCCGGCACGCGCGTCGTCGACCTGGCCGGGGAGCCGGCCGCCATGACCGGTCGCATCCTGGCCGATCTCGGCGCGGACGTCGTGAAGGTTGAGTTGCCCGCGGGCGACCCGTTGCGCGCCGTCACCCCGCTCGGCCCCGACGGCAATTCGCTGCGCTTCGTCGCCTGGAACGCGGGAAAAGGCTCCATCGTGGTCGACAGCCCCGGCGATCCCCGATTGACCGAGTTGCTCCGGAGTGCCGATGTCGTCATCGACACGCCCGGGTGGCCGGGAGCCGTCGAAGTCGGTCCCGATCTCGCCCCGGACACGGTGTGGGTGTCGGTGACGCCGTTCGGTCGCACCGGACCTCGCTCCGGATGGAAGGCGGGTGACCTCGGGGTGATGGCCGCCACCGGGAACATGTACTGCACCGGGGATCCGGACCGGCCGCCGGTGCGGTGCACCGAGCCGACCGGATGGGCCCACGTCGGGCCCGAAGCAGCGATGGCGACGCTCACCGCCCTGGCGTCGGGCCGCGCCCAACGGGTCGACGTCTCCGCGCAGGAGGCGGTGATGATCGCCTCCATGGGTCACGTCGGCCGCTTCCCACGCACGCAGATGCGCGGGAAGCGCTCGGGCGCCAGTGTCGGCGTCACCCGCGAGATCTGGCCCTGCTCGGACGGGTTCGTGTCGTTCGGCCTACGCGGCGGCAAGGCGCGGGTGGCGAACATGCAAACGATCACCCGCCTCGTGGACGAGGACGGGCTGGCCACCCCGGCGCTGACCGAGCGCGACTGGACGACCTACAACCACAACAGCCTTTCTCGAGAAGAGCTCGACGCCATCGCCGGTCCCGTGGCGGCCTATTTCGCCCGCCACACGATGGCGGAGCTCTACGAGATTGCGGTGGAGACGAACCTGATGCTTGCCCCCGCCAACTCTCCTCGTGAGCTCGTCGCCAGCCGGCAATTGGCAGCTCGTGACTTCTTCGCCCCCTTGGGCGCGGTGGAGCACTTCCCCCAGTCCTTCCTCGTAGTCGCCAGCCCGGACGGTACGTCATGGCGACCGGGGCCGATCGCCGCCGCCCCCGTGCCGAGCCCCGCGCCCGAAGGCGCCTTGCCCTGGCCGGCCCGGTCCGGCCGACCCGATCTCGGCCCGGTACGCCACGACTCGTTGCACGAGGCCGTGGCCAGCTCCGGTGCCTGGGCGGGAACACGCATCATCGAGTTCGGGACCGGGGCCGCCGGGCCCATCGCCGTGCGCTACTTCGCCGAGCACGGGGCCACGGTGATCCGAGTCGAGTCGCGTTCACGACCCGATTTCCTGCGCACCTACGGTCTGGGACCGAACAATCCGTGCGGGCTCGAGGGGTCGGACATGTTCGACTCGGTCAACGTCGGCAAGCTCGGGATCACGCTCAACCTCAAACACCCCGAGGGCGTGGCCCTGGCCCGACGGCTCATCGGGTGGGCCGACGCCGTGGCCGAGAACTTCGCGCCGCGGGCCATGCGGAGCTTCGGCCTGGACTACGCGTCGGTGGTCGCCGACAAGCCCGACCTGGTCATGGTCAGCTCGTGCCTGCAAGGGCAGACGGGCCCACACAAGGACTACCCGGGCTTTGGCGGGCAAGGGTCGGCGCTCGGCGGCTACAACCTGCTCACCGGGTGGCCCGACCGCGAGCCGGTGGGCCCCTACGGGACGATCACGGACTCGTTGGCCCCGCGGTTCGTCGCCAGCGCCCTGGCCGCCGGCTTGCTGTATCGCCGGCGAACCGGCCGGGGCGTGCACCTCGACGTGAGCCAGGTCGAGGCGGCCGTGTACTCATTGACTCCCTGGGTACTCGACTACGACGTGAACGGCCACATCGGCATTCGCCAGGGAAACCGCTCCGATCGCTTCGTCCCCCACGGCGCCTTCCCGTGCGCTGGCAACGATCGGTTCGTGGCCATCGCCTGCTGGGACGACGGCGACTGGCGCCGCCTGGCCGACGCCATGGGGATCGACCCCGACGTCGCCGAGGCGCTGGGCACCCTGGCCGCCCGTCGCCAGCGCATCGACGAGGTCGAGGCGATGGTCGGTGAGTGGACCGCGTGGCAGCAGGCCCCGGAGGTGGCGACTCGGCTCCAGGCGATCGGGGTCGAGGCGGTCCCGGTGGCCGACTTGGGCGACGCCGCCACCGACGCCCAACTCCACCACCGCGGCCACTTCGTGACGCTCGAGCACCCCTGCATGGGGCCGTCGGGCTACGAGCGCAACGGGTTTCGCCTCTCGGACGCCGAAGCCGGCTACGAACGGACGTCGCCATTGCTCGGCGAGCACAACGAGCTCGTCCTCGGTGACATCCTCGGCCTCGACGGTCCGGAACGAGCGCGCCTGGCTGCCGAGGGCGTGCTCGACTAAGGACGGGGAACCCCACCCACCAGGGATTCTCCCTGTCGGTGGCGTGGCGTACCGACACCTCCGACCAAAAGATTCAGCCCTAATTGCGCGTCGTCGGCACGTCGGGTCGCGTCGGGTCGCAATTACGGCGAAATTGGACCGCCGTCTGTTCCCTGGGGGCGGCAATGTCACAGAAATCTCCAATCAATACCCAAGGAAATCCCAAGAATTTCCCAAGATGATGGTGGCGGTGACCAGCCCGCATTGGGGGGCGCAAGCTGACTCCCTCGCCCGGGTCGGCTTGCGGGGGGCTGGTCGCCACCGGTCGGTCGACCGGAGGCGGCACCGCGTCAACTAGCCAGAGCCATCCCTGCGGGCCGCCTCCACGAGCTGGGCAGCGGCGCCGAGCGCCCGGAGCAGGTCGTTGAGGTGCGTGCACGATGCGACCCCGACGAGCGTGTCGGGCACGGCCGTCGGCAGCTCACTCAGGGCCTTTCCGACCAGCGCGCCGACATGGACGGCGGCGCCCGGACACTCCGGGAACGGGAGCACCTTCGGCTCGGCGCGCACCGTCTCGATGACCGAGCCGGCCCCGTCCACCTCCACCGCGTACTCATGGAGCACCGCTTCGCCCCCCTCCGGTTCGCCCACGCAGTCGCGGAACATGGACCACACCGAGAACCGGCCGCCGGGGTCCCCGGGGTCCTCGACGAACACGTCGATGCAGCGCCGCCGACGCATCCAGTCGGGCGCGAGCGGCCCGATCGCGTGCCATCCCGTCGGGTCGGCCATGGCCAGGTCCGGTGCGGGCGGGCAGTCCTGGAGGGGCACACCGACGCCGGCCGCGATGCTCTCCATGGCCTCGCCCCCGCGGCGCCACCCTGAGCACAAGTCGAGCATCCGCTCGCCGATGTCCGGTGACATGAGGTTCGAAGGGTCGTGACCCTGGCGCCGGGCGAGGCGCATCCATGCGTAACCCGAGATCAGGGCCCCGGCGGGCAGGTCGTCGAGCACCATCCGCAATAGCGAACTCCCCTCCTCGGGCGCGATGACCTCGTCGATCCGGCGCCGAAATCCGGCGCCGATGCGGGCCCCGACAAGGGACCGTGCCCATGGGGCATCGGGTGTCGTCTCGAGCGAGACCAATGCGCGCCCGGTGTCAAACCCCGCCGTCACGGAAGCCTCGGCCAGCACCGTTACGGCCCCGGTCCCCTCCGGTCCCGTTTGGATGTCGCGTGCCGCGCCCGACATGGGCAACGCCACGCCCCACGCCGTACGCGCTCCCACGTCCACGTGCATGGTGCGCCGCAACGAGCCGGCACGCCGGCGGGGCACCTCGGACAGGGGGGTCACCGGCGCCGGCGGCCAGGGTGACGCGGGGATCGAAGCGGACGTGCCCGGGGCCACGACGTCACGCTACCCTTCCCCCCGCGTTCTCCAGACCGGTGTCAGGTTGAGCCGGAGTGGGAACCGGGGATCGTGACGCGCCCCATCGACAACGGATCGGAGGGTGGTGGATGGCACGACGGGTAGCGATCGTCGGCGCAGCACTGAGTGCATGTGGCCGGGTTGACGGCAAGACCGCGCACGAGCTGCATTTCCAAGCCACGTCCCGGGCGTTGGCCGATGCCGGCGTGGCGCGGACCGAGGTCGACGGCTTCATGTCGCACGGCACCGGCGCGCTGCCCCCGATCGAGCTCGCCGAATACCTGGGCCTCGCCCCGCACATCAACTACATCGACTCCACCGGGGTCGGCGGCTCGTGCTGGGAGATGTTCCTGGAACATGCCGTGGCCGCCATCTCTCAGGGTCAGATCGACACCGTCGTCCTCAGCTACGGGTCGACCGCCCGGGCCGACCTCAAGCGCAAGTTCCGCACTGCCAACCTGTTCTTCGGCAACCGCGGCCCTTCGCAGTTCGATGCACCATTCGGCCACACGCTCATCGCCAAGCACGCCATGTCGGCGCGTCGCCACATGTACGAATTTGGCACCACCATCGAGCAGCTGGCCGAGGTCGCGGTCTCAGCCCGGTACAACGCCGGATTCAACCCGGATGCCTACTACCGCGACCCCATCACCATCGACGACGTGCAGAGCTCGGGGATGATCGCCGACCCGCTCACCAAGCTCCACTGCTGCATCCGCTCCGACGGTGGCGGCGCCATCGTGCTCACCCACGAGGACCGGGCCCGCGACTGCGCGAGCACGCCGATCTGGGTGCTCGGCACCGGCGAGGCCATCTCCCATACCACCATGAGCGAATGGACGGACTTCACCGAGTCACCGTGCGTGCGCTCTGGGGCCAAGGCATTTCGCCAGGCCGGCGTGACTCCGGCGGACATCGACGTGGTCCAGGTCTACGACTCGTTCACGCTGACCGTGCTCCTCACCTTGGAGGGCCTGGGTTTCTGCCAGAAAGGCGAGGGCGGTGCCTTCGTGGAAGGGGGTCGACTGCGCGTCGGTGGCCAGCTCCCCACCAACACCGACGGCGGCGGGCTGTCGTCGTGCCAGCCGGGCATGCGCGGCATCTTCCTGCTGATCGAGGCCGTGAAGCAGCTGCGCGGTGACTGCGGCGAGCGCCAGGTGCCCGACGCCCGCCTGGCCTGCGTGAACGCCACCGGGGGCTGGATCTCCTCCACGGGGACGGCCATCTTGGGCCGCGACTAGCGAACGGGCGCCAACAGAGCGGTCGTCAATGCACCGGTAGTGCCATCGACTTCGTCTCGAGATACTCGGCGAACCCCTCGAGCCCGTTCTCGCGACCGAGGCCGCTCTGGCGATAGCCACCGAAGGGCACGTCCGGTGCGTTCCAGAATCCGCCGTTGACCATCAGCGTGCCCGTGCGCACCCGGCGGGCCACGGCCAGGGCCCGCTCCTCCGAGGCACCCGTCACCGCACCCGACAACCCGTAGATCGAGTCGTTGGCGATGCGCACGGCGTCGTCGTCGTCCTCATAGGCGATGACGCACAGGACCGGGCCGAAGATCTCCTCCTGGGCGATGGTCGCCCCCGGGTCGACATCGGCGAACAGTGTCGGCTCGACGAAGTAGCCCTTGGCAAGGTGCGCCGGCACGCCTCCGCCGAGGACCAGTCGGGCCCCTTCCTCGGTGCCACGCACGATGTAGGACAGCACCCGGTCGCGCTGCTTCGCGCTGATGAGCGGGCCCTGGAGGTTGGACGCGTCCCACGGGTCCCCGTAGGCCACGGAGCGCATCATGTCGACGGCCACCTCGAGGCACTCCTCGTAGCGCGACCGTGGCAGTAGCAGGCGGGTCGTGATGGCACATCCCTGCCCCGCGTGGGTACACACGCCGATGGCGCTCAGCCCGATGGCCGAGGCGAGGTCAGGGGCGTCGTCGAGAACAATGTTGGCGGACTTCCCGCCGAGCTCGAGGAACACCTTCTTCACGGTGGCGGCCGCGGCCGCCATGATGCGCCTTCCCGTGACCGTCGACCCGGTAAAGGTGATCAAGTCGACCCGAGGGTCGGTGGTGAGGACCTCGCCGATCAGGTGGTCCGACGAGGCCACGATGTTCACCACCCCGTCGGGAATGTCGGTCTCCTCGGCGATGATCCGGCCGAGAGCGGTCGCCGACCACGGTGTATCGGGGGCGGGCTTCAACACCACCGTGTTACCGGCGGCCAGCGCCGGGCCGAGCTTGGCCAGGTTGAGGTTCAGCGGGAAGTTCCACGGCGTGATCGCGCCGACCACGCCGACGGGCTCGTGGACGACGAGGCGCCGCTGGGGCTGGCCGAACACCGGGCGCTCGGCGAGCCAGTGCTCGTACTCGTAGTGCTCGGCCCACTCGGGCCAGAAGCCCAGGTCGTCGATGGGCATGTCCACCTGGTTGGCGTAGGTCAGGACCAACGGCGACCCGACCTCGCCGACGGTGATGGCCCGGAGCTCCTCTTTGTGCACCTCGAGGGCGCCGTGCAGCTGCTCGAGACAACGGCGCCGGAAGCTGCGGTCCTGTGACCATGACGACCCGTCGAAGGCACGGCGCGCCGCTGCGATCGCCCGTTCCATGTCCGTGGCGGTGCCGTCGCTGGTGTGACCGAGGACCTCCTCGGTGGACGGGTCGATGTTCGGGAACGACCCCCCACCGTCGGCTTCGACCAGCCGGCCGTCGATCAGCAGTCGGGGCTCGGCGCGGACCTCGGCGTGGTCGGTGTGATCGGTCATGACGTCTCCTCCTCGGCACGGGCCCGCTCCTCGCGAAGACGCACCTTCAAGACTTTGCCATTTGGCTCACGGGGCAGCTCGTCGACGAACTCGATCGTGCGGGGTCGCTTGAAATCGGCCAGGCGCCCGGCCAGGCGGGCCAGCAGGGCGCCGGCGTCGCGCTCCGCCCCGGGACGCAGTTCCACGACGGCGTGGACGCGCTCGCCCATTCTCGGATCGGGCAGGCCGAAGACGGCCGCGTCGACCACGTCGTCGTCCTCCGCCAGCGCCGTCTCCACCTCCGCCGGGTACACATTCACCCCGCCGGAGAGAATCAGGTCGGTGCGCCGGTCGGCCAGGAACAGGTATCCGTCCTCGTCGACCCAGCCCAGGTCGCCCACCGTGAAGTAGTCACCGTCCCAGGCCGCCACCGTCTTGTCGGGAGCATTGTGGTACTCGAACCGCTGCCCGGCGAACGACGAGATGTACAGCGCCCCGACCTCACCGGTCGGCACCTCCTTGCCCTCGTCATCGAGGATCCGCACCGACAACCCGGGGAACGGCTTGCCCACCGTGCCCGGTTTGGCCAGCCACTCCTCAGGGGAGACCACCGACGCCATTCCCTCGCTCGCCCCGTAGAACTCCCACACGGTTCCGGGCGGGAACACGTCGAGGATTCGGCGCTTCACCGGTATGGGGCAGGGCGCCGCCGCGTGCAGGATGAGCCGGATGCTGGACCGGTCGTAGGACGGCCAGTCCGCCTCGAGGATCCGGATGAAGTGCGCTGGGACCATCTGCGAGGTGGTGACCTTCTCTTCGGCGATCAGTCGCAGGCATTCGGTGGCGTCGAACCGGGGCATCACCACGACGGTGCCACCCTCGACCAGCGACATCTGGGCGTACGCGCTCGGAGCGGTATGGTACGCGGGACCACACATGAGGTGGACGTCGCCGGGGACGAGCCCCCAGAAGGCGGCGAAGGGGTTCGGAGGCGCCGCCGTGGCCGGCGCCGGGGCCGGCGCCGGACGGGCGATCCCCTTGGGCCGGCCGGTGGTCCCCGACGTGTAGGTCATCGTGGTCGCCGCGGACCCGACGTAGTCGGCTCGGGGCGGATCGTCTCGCCCGTTCTCGAAGCCTGGGTCATCGACCGCGAGCGCGGGCACACCGGAGCGAGCGGCGGCTTCGATAGCCGCCGCCGACGCGACCGACCCCTCGTGGACGACGACGCTCGAGCCGGAATCGGACACGATGTAGGCCATCTCGGAGGCCGTCAACCTGGTCGAGACGGGCACGGCCAGCGCCCCGAGCCGGGCCGTCGCGTTCCATACGGCGAAGAACTCGGGGCGGTTGCCCATGACGATGGCGATCCGCCCGCCGGGAGCTACCCCGGCATCGGCCAGGGTGTGGGCCAGCGCGTTCGCCGACCGGTCGAGCGCCCGGAACGTGAGCCGGCGGCGCTCGTAGACGATGGCCACCCGCTCGGGATCGGCGGCCGCCACCCCGGCCACGCCGCGGGGGGATCCGGGTGCATCGGGTGCCGTTGGTGCTGCCATGGCGGCGAAGTGTAGGGCGCGAACCCGCCAGGTGTCTGACACGAACGTCAGGTATATGATCACCTTCGGACGACACGTCAGGCTCGGCTGTGTCCCGCCACCACGGCGGACGACGGCCGTCGAGGGAGGGAGGCTGATGCGACCAGAAGACCTCATCCTCGTGAGCGTCGACGACCACGTCGTCGAGCCTCCCGACATGTTCGACGGCCGGGTACCGGCCAAGTGGAAGGACCGGGCGCCGCGCATCGTGCACAACGACGACGGTACGGACGTGTGGACGTTCGAGGGCAACACGATCCCCAACGTCGGGCTCAACGCGGTAGCGGGGCGGCCCCCCGAAGAGTACGGCATCGAGCCCACTTCCTTCGAGGAGATGCGCCCTGGCTGTTACGACATCCACGAGCGGGTGCGCGACATGAGCGCGAACGGCGTGCTCGGTTCCATGTGCTTCCCGTCGTTCGTCCAGTTCTGCGGCCAGCTCTTCGCCCGCACCGAGGACAAGGACCTGGCCATCGACATGGTGCGGGCCTACAACGACTGGCACATCGAGTCGTGGTGCGGGTCCTACCCCGAGCGCTTCATCCCCCTCGCCATCCCTCCGCTGTGGGACCCCGCCCTGATGGCGGCCGAGGTCCGACGGGTGGCGGCGAAGGGCTGCCACGCCGTCACGTTCTCGGAGAACCCGTCGAAGCTCGGCTGGCCGAGCTTCCACGACGCCCACTGGGACCCCTTCTGGTCCGCCTGCGCGGACGAGGGGACGGTCGTGTGCCTACACATCGGGTCGTCCTCCACCTTGGCCATCACCGCCCCAGACGCACCGTTCGACGTACTCATCGCCCTGCAGCCCGTGAACATCATCCAGTGCGCCGCGGATCTGTTGTTCTCGCCCGTGCTACGCAAGTACCCGACGCTGCGTGTCGCCTTGTCCGAAGGGGGGATCGGCTGGATCCCCTACTTCCTCGAGCGCGTCGACTACGTCTATGCGCACCACAAGGCGTGGACCGGCCAGAACTTCGGCGCGAAATTGCCGAGCCAGGTGTTCAAGGAGCAGATCATCACCTGCTTCATCGACGATGCCTTCGGCGTCGAGAACCGCCATCACCTCGAGCTCGACAACGTGACCTGGGAGTGCGACTACCCGCACTCGGACTCGACTTGGCCCAATGCCCCGGAGACGGCCATGAAGTACCTCGCCGGCGTCTCGGACGCCGACGTAAACCGGATCACCCACGAGAACGCGATGCGCCTGTTCCGCTACGACCCCTACGTCCGCCGCCCGCGCGAACAGTGCACGGTGGGCGCCCTGCGGGCCGAAGCAGTCGACGTGGACGTCTCGCTCCGGCCGAGGAAAGACCAGGGGGCGCGCAAGAAGACGCTCGCCGCGGACCTCGCCAAGTTCGCCACCAGCAACGACTGAGTGAGTTCGGTGCCACGGGCCCCACGGTCACGGCCCGACCGCACGGCCGGGTCGGACGAGTCCCTCGAGGCTGGTATGGCCCTGGTCCTCCAGGGCTGGCTCCGAAGTGGCGGCCACAAGGAGGGCACGCCGGTGGCCGAGGAGATCGGCGGCGGCACACCCGAGCCACGAACCCGGCTCGGCCGCGGCCCGCTGGACCGCGCTTCATTCGAGAACGCTTCGGCATAACCCGATGGCCGTCGACCTCAGCCGGGTGCCGGTCATCGCCGGCGCGGGACAGTACACGAACCGCGAGGCGGACCCGTCCGCCGCGCCCGATCCCTTCGAGCTGATGGCGATCGCCACTCGGGCGGCAACCACATCGGCCCGGCTCTCGGCCGGGGCGGGTGCTCTGACGCACTGTTGGATGGTCCACTCGCTGTCACTTCGCCACGGCGACCCCGCCACCGCATTAGCCCAACGCCTCGGCGCCGATGGCGCCGAGGCCCGATGCTCGGGCATGGGTGGCTCGATCCCCCAATGGCTGGTCGATCGCGCCGCCGACGAGGTGTCGAACGGGGGCCGACCACGCATCCTCATCGTCGGCGCCGAGGCGCTGGCCACGCGCCGACGCGCCAAGAAAGCCGGCCTCCGCCTCGACTGGCCGTCATCGGAGGGTTGGCCCGATACCTGGCCGCCCATCGACGCCGACTTCGGCGTCAATCAGGTCGAGCGCACCCACGGGCTCGAGCAGGCCACCACCATGTACGCGCTCATCGAGAGCGCACTAGCCCATGCCGAGGGCCACGATCCCCAAACCCACCGTCACGCCATGGGTCGGCTCATGGAGCGGTTCAACGCGGTGGCGGCACTGAACCCGAACGCGTGGTTCCCGACCCGCCGCGGCGGCGAGGAGCTGACGGCGGTCAGCGCCGAGAACCGGATGATCTGCTGGCCGTATCCGAAGTACCTCAACGCCGTGATGGACGTCGACATGGCGGCCGCCGTCATCGTTACCGATGCGGCGACGGCGCGCGAGTGGGGACTGGGTTCCGACGAAGTCGCCTATGTCGCGGGCTGGGCCGACGCCAAGGAGGTCTGGTACCTCTCGCAGCGCCCGGACGTGCACCGGTCCCCGGCCCTCGCCGCGTGCACCGCCTCGGCCCTGAGCACCGCCGGGCTCCGCACAGATGACGTCGACGGGTTCGACCTCTACGCCTGCTTCCCGAGCTCGATCGAGGTGGCACGCAACACCTTGGACATCACGCAGGACGACCCGAGGCCGCTCACGCTGACCGGCGGATTGCCCTACCACGGGGGCCCGGGCAGCAACTACGTCACCCACGCCCTGGTCAACACGCTCGACTGGTTGCGCGCCGGCAAGGGCGAGTCGGTCCTCGTACACGGGAACGGTTTCTTCCTCACGACGCACTCGGTGGGCGTCTACCGAAGAAGCGGCCCCACGGCCGACGCGCCGGCGCCCGACGGTGCGCTCCAACGTCGACTCGATGCGACCACGTCAGCGCTGCCGGTGGACGAATCGGCCGTGGGGAGCGCGACCGTGGTGGCTTCGACCGTGCCCCACGACCGGGCAGGCGAGGCAAGCGCCGGCATCGTCCTGGTCGACACCGGGGGCCGGCGCACGGTGGCCCGGGCCACGGCCGAACTCACCGCCATGGTGATGGCGAGCGATCCGATCGGGACCACCGTCGAGGTGGGTCCGGCGCCGCAAGGAACCGGCAACCTCGCCGCGCTCGCATGAGCGCGTGCTCCAACAGATCCTTGGTGTTGACGGTCGAGCTGCGGTCCTGGCGCTCATGACTGCGGGGGACCGCGATCGTCGCCAAACTCGATCTCGTAGACGACCCAGGATCTGAGCCGCGCCACGGTGTCGTAGAGCCGACGAGCCGGGGCGTTGAACTCCTGCGTGTGCCAGTACACGGCGCTGGCTCCCCGCTCCCGGGCCTCGCCGGCAACCGTGTCGACGAGCGCCCGGCCCAGTCCCGACCCCCGTGCCGAGCGGTCGAGATACAGGTCCTCGAGGTAACAGGTCGGTCGCGACGACCAGGTGGTCGGGTGCACCACGGCGTGGACGAGGCCGACGATCGATCCCTCCGACTCGGCCACATAACCGAACATCCCGTCGCTCTGCCGACAGAGCCGGTCGAACGTGCTCCGGGTGACGGTCGCGGAGGCCTCTGCGCCGTAGAAGCGCAGGTACTGGCCCCACATCGCCTTCCAACCGTCCCAATCGCCGGCGACGATGTCCCTGATCACCCGGACACGCTACCGCCGGTCGGGAAGACGACTTAGGCGTCGACGACGGTGAGCGCGTGCTCGGGGCAGTTCTCCACGCCAAGACGGGCCGCTGACTCGTGCTCGGGCGGTACTTCTTCGGTCACCACGACGCAATGGCCGACCTCGTCGGCGTCGAAGACGGCCGGTGCGAACGTGTAGCAACGACCATGACCCTGGCAAGCCTGCGTGTCGAGCTGGACCCGCATCCCCGGTTCAGATGACCGGGTCGAAGACCAGCGGCAGCGTGTGCAGCGACCGCAGTCCGGGCGTGTACTCCAGCTCTGTTCCCGGCGCGAGGGCATAGTCCGGGATGATGCGGTGGAACTCCCGCAGTGCGACGCGGAGCTCGAGCCGGGCCAGATGGGACCCGAGGCAGCGGTGCACACCGCCACCGAAGGCGAGATGTGGGTTCGGGTTGCGCGTCAGGTCCAGGTTCTCGAGGCCGGGGTGGGCGTCGTGGTCGGTGTTGGCCGAGCCCAACAGGAGCATGACCGCCTCCCCGGCGGGGATCGGGCACCCGGCGATCTCGATGTCCTGCGTCGTGCGGCGGGGCACCGCAGGCACCGGGCTCTCCCAGCGCAGCAGCTCCTCCACGGCGGAGGGGATAAGGGACTCGTCCTCGACGATGAGCCGGCGGTGCTCGGGCTCCTGGGCCAAGAGCGCGAAGAAGCAGTCGAGCGAGTCGGTCACGGTGTCGAGGCCGGCGATGAGGAAGAGATAAGCGATGTCGAGCACTTCTTCGTCGGTGAGTCGTTCCCCGTCCAATTCGCTGTTGATGATGTCCGACAGGACGTCCTCGGTGGGTGCGGCGCGGCGTTGTTCGAGGACGGCAGTGAAATACTCGTAGACGGCAGCGCCGGCCTTGCGACGACGCTCTGTCTGTTCCACCTCGTCGCCCGGAGGTCGGATGATGTCGTCCTTGATGGACAGGAACAGGTCGATATCGGAGTACGGCAGACCGAGCAGGCGGAGGAAGACCCTGCAGGGCAACGGCACCGCGAACTCCTCGTGGAGGTCACATGATCCGCGTCCGACGAACTTCGACACCAACTCGTCGACGAGCGCCACGATGTCGGCCTCGAGCACGGCCATCTGCTTCGGGGCAAACAGCGGATCGAGGATGCGGCGGTACTTGACGTGCTTCGGCGGGTCGATTTGCAGCGGGATGAGCGGGCGGATGTTGCCGAGGTCCATGCCCACCATGCCCCACGAGAACACCGCGGTCTGGCGCAGTGCCGCCTCGACGTCGGGACGCCGGGTCACCAGGGAGAACAGGTCGGGGATCTGGAGGACCGGCTGCTCACGCAATTCCCGGGCGACCGCCCGTGGGTCGCTCGAGGTCGCCAGGTCCAAAACCGCTCGGCCGTCCGCGTCCTCGCCTGCCATGTCCACTCCCCTCTCACACGCCCCCGGGGCCTCGTCAGGCGGGCGCCCCCGATGACCCGGGCCTCCAGATCGCGCCGTCGAGGACACTCCAGAGGGACGAGGATAGCCGTTTCCTGACAGCGGTGTCAGTCAACGAGGAGCTTTCGCCGCGGCCCTCAGCCGACACCGATGTCCGGCCGATAACTCATCGACGTCGACCGACGCCGTCGTCCCTGTACGATTTGGGACAAGACCAGGAGGAAGCGGTGGCCACCGCAAACGGCGAAGCACCCGCCCGGCGCCGGCGGGGACGTGGGCGCAAGCAGCCGGCGACACCAGCGGACACCGGTGTCGCCCTCCGGCGCGCCCGCCAGGCCCTCGGCTTGGACCTGACCGACGTCCGCGACCGCACCGGCGTCTCCCTGGCCGTCCTCGAGGCGCTCGAGACCGGCGACCTGGCGCGGGCGTCGAGCCACGAAGCGGCCGTCATCGGCCTTCGGCGCTACGCCGACCTCGTCGACCTCGACGGCGAGGCCCTGGTCGCAACCATCGAGCCCTACTGGCAATCCGACTTCCTGGTCGGGGCCACGAGCACGGCAGCATACGGCCACGCCCGGGCCACCGGCATCGAACCGGCTGTCTCCGGTGGGTTCGCCGGCCACCTACGCCACTATCCCGTCGAGACTCCGCACCTGCAGGCGTTCACGCGCACGGCGCAAACCCCGGCGGTCGGCGGGTCGTCCGGCTCGGGCCTTGCCGTGGGGACAACGGGCCTGTACGGAACGGGTCAGGTCTTCGCCCAGACAGGCATGTACCCGGCCGCCGCGCCCCTGCGTATCCGCCAAGTCGTCCGGCCCGCCCCCTGGCCGGTGCGGCTACTCCTCTGGTGCGTGGTCGTCGCCCTGGTGATCGCCGGCACGGGCCTCGTGGTGGCGCACGTACGTCCCCAGTGGATGCGCGACGCCCACCTCGCTCACGTCCCGCACTCAGCGACGACGCCTGGCGCCGGCAACAAGGCGGCAACCGGCAGCACTTCCACCCCGAGTACCACGCCGGGCTCGAGTTCGATCGTCACCACAGGAACTCCCGGTCCCACCGGGACGCCGGTGACGGTCCAGGCCGCCGAGTACGCGATCGTGCTGACGACCCTGGCGCCGTGCTGGGTCGAGGCGACCGCACCGGGGACCCCCGCCGTCTTCAACAAGACCCTTCCGGCCGGGGCCAAAGAGGTGCTGACCCCGGCCAGCGGCCAACTCAACGTCGAGCTCGGCGCGGCCGGCGTCGTCCTCGCCGTGGCCGTGAACGGTAAGACCGTGCCGGGCTGGACATTCACACCGACGACCGCCCCGGTCACGCTCCTCTTCAGCAACTCGGCCAACTCGGCATCGACAGGTTCGACGACCGCCCCCACGCTGGCACCCTGATTCCGGACCCCACGCCGCGCTGGCACACTGGGCCATGGCCGAACACGTCCACCGCTACCGCGCCCGTTGCCTCTGGGAGGGGTCGACCGCCGGCGGTTACTTCGACTACGACCGAACCCATCTGGCGTCGTCGCCACCGGCCGAGGGCACGCTCACGCTGTCGGCCGACCCGGCGTTCCGGGGAGACGCCGCCCGGTTGAACCCCGAGCAGCTCGTCGTGCTCGCCGCCGCATCATGCCAGTTGCTGTCGTTCTTGGCCTCAGCCGCCCTGAGCAAGGTGGACGTTCGCCACTACGAAGATGACGCCGAGGCTGAGTTGTTCGAAGGGGCCAGTCCCGCGCGGATCACCGCCATCTGGCTGCGTCCCCGCATCGTCGTGGCGCCGGGTACCGACGAGTCCCTCGTGCGCCGTCTGGTCGACAAGGCCCACGACGGTTGTTACGTGGCCCATTCGCTCAATTGTGCGGTGCAGATCCAGCCCGAAGTCATCGTGGCCGAGGCTTGAGCGGTTTATTCCTCACAGACGCAGAACTCGTTGCCTTCGGGATCGACGAGGACGATCCAGCGCTCTCCGTCCTCGTCCACCACCTCGTCGGTGAGGCGCCGAGCGCCGAGCTCCTCGAGACGAGCCGTCTCGGCCCCGATGTCCGGCACGTAGAGGTCGAGATGCAGGCGGTTCTTACCCACCTTGGGTTCGGTCACGGCCTGGAGCACGAGCGTGGGGCCGCTATCGTCCTCGCCGAGCGGCTCGAGCGACCGGTACGGGCCCGAAGAGTCGACGACCGCGTAGGACAGGGCTGCCGCCCAGAACCGGGCCAGTGTGTCGGGGTCACGGCAGTCCAAGACGAGTTCGATCACGCCCGAACGGTACCCGGCGACGGCATCGCCCGCCGAGGAGTGCTGACATGGGGGCGTCCGGCCGAACGGGCGGACGTTGGAGGACGCACGTGAGCGACACCGAAGACGCCGACGGGCCCGGTCGGGGCGCCAGCGGCGGGCCCGAGGCCGGGCCCGAGGCCGCGCCCGACATCTACGCCTTCTGGGCCGAGTGCCGCCGTGAGGAGCCGGTGAAGGTGATCGAGGGACTGGGCCAGAACCTCTACTTCGTCACCCGCCACGAGGACGTGGAAACGGTGTTGCGCGACGGCGACCGGTTCTCGTCACGGGTCAATGCCGACACCATGGGCCCGGTCATGGGGACCGTCATGTTGGCCATGGACGGCGACGAGCACCGGCGGTACCGGAACCTGGTGGCCCGGGCCTTTCGCCCTTCGGCCCTGGTGCGCTGGGCCACGAGCTCATCCGGCCGACCATCGACCGGCTCATCGACGAGCTCCCGGACACCGGGCGTGGCGATCTGGTGGCGCAGGTGACGGCCAAGTACCCGGTCGAGGTGATCGGCGGCGTCATCGGTGTGCCCTTCGCGACCCACCAGGAGTTCCACGCCTGGGCGCAGGACATCAACCTTGGGCCCGAGGACTACACGCGGAGCATGGCTGCGGCATCGGCGCTTCGGGCGTACCTCGCCCCCGTCGTCGAGGACCGCAAGGCGAGCCCGCGCGACGACCTGATCTCCGACATCGTGACCGCGGAAGTCGACGAAATCGGTCTCGACGACGAGCACATCTACGGATTCCTCCTACTGCTGCTGCCTGCCGGGGCCGAAACGACGTTCCGGGCCATGGGCAACTGCCTCCTCGCCCTGCTGCGGCGACCCGACGTCCTCGAGCGCGTCCGGGCGGACCCGACGCTGCTCGATTCGGTGATCGAAGAGACGCTGCGCTGGGAGACGTCGGTGACCATGGTCAACCGCGAGACCACCGCAGCGGTCGAGTTGGCCGGGGCCCGCCTCCCCGCTGGCGTCTCGGTGGTGTGTGCAACCGGGTCTGCCAATCGCGACGAGCGGCGCTACACCGACGCCGACCAATGGGACCTCGATCGCCCGCCCCGACACCACCTGGCCTTCGGTACCGGACGGCACCAGTGCCTGGGCATGCACCTAGCCCGGCTCGAGTTGCGCGTCGGCCTCGACGCGTTGATCGAACGTCTGCCCGGGCTGCGCCTCGACCCCGACGCGGACCCCGTCGACATCGAAGGCCTGGCCTTCCGCTCTCCGCCCCGCCTGCCGGTGGTTTTCGACGAGATCAGGCGCTAGTGGTCCGTCGCTGATATAGCTCGTATGGCTAGGGTGGCAGCATGACGACCGTAACTGCACCGCCTCTGGCGATGACCAAGAAGCAGCGACGCGAGCTGGAGGTGATAGCCCGCTCGA